>Ga0105248_10004309_pt1 | contig 15744 bp, 10 predicted proteins | sample KBSS34metaG_FD_81524 | JGI IMG/M metagenome (GOLD analysis project Ga0105248, IMG submission 81524) | Switchgrass rhizosphere microbial communities from Kellogg Biological Station, Michigan, USA - KBS S3-4 metaG | ecosystem: Host-associated > Plants > Roots > Rhizosphere > Soil | place...
CGAAACGTGCCATGCCGTGGTTTCTCTTTTGACCGGTGGACAACCGTCTCTGACGATTGTTGGCGACGGCATGGGCCATGCCGGTCTGACGCAAACCAATGGCGGTTGGATTTTTCTATCGGTTCCGGCGGGCTATCTGGGCACTGCGTTTTTCGGCTGTTTTCTCATTTTTCTCGGCCAGTTTCACAAATATTCGCGCTACATATTAATTGCCATCGGCACAATGATAAATCTCAGTTCGCTGATCTTTATTACTCCGTCGATTTTTAGTTTCACCAGCTGGTGGTCCGGTTTGCTAAGCATGGCCTGGGGCCTGGCCATGGGCTGGACTCTTATTGTTATGGGTCTCAAGCTCAAGTCCATGTGGGCCAATCTTGTCCTGCTTTTCCTTGCGGTGCAAACAGCTCTTTCATCAATTACACTCGTCTGGTTTCTCCTCCCACATTCGTTGGGCCTGGCTGGTAAGGGCTTTAGCGATGCCACAGTGATGCAGCGAAACTTCTTCATTCCGGCTTCCTGGTGGGCCATCTCCTGGATCGTTTTGTCTATCGGTATGCTCCTTCTCACCCTCAGATTTACCTATGGCCGGGCCGTCATTAATCGCATAAAGATCAGAAAACCGAGGCGCATTGCTCAGGACAGTGATGAGGAAGACGATGAGGAAGACGAGTGAAATGAAGTCAACTGTCGTCAGATGACAGCAATGTGGCCGACTGCAACACATTCTTTTACGTTTGGTTTAGAAGTGGCGATGGTATGCCTATATAAGTGATAACAGGATATTGCTGCGGGACGCAGCCCTGTTGCCGGTTGCCAACGCAGCCGGTGGACTTTTGGCGGCTTGCTCGCCGCCGGTGATTGCTTTCGTACTCCAGTTATAGTCGAGGTTTCCATGAAAAACACCCGTAAGGCCAGTTTAATTGCGTTAACTGTAGGGGCCCTGTCGTTGTTTGTCTTAGCCATTGCCGGCAAATTTAATCAGAAGCCTGCTTATGTGCCCCCTATTACTTCGCTTCACTGGTCGTTTTGGGTACTCCTCGCTCTATGTGCCGGTGGGATTGCTGTTCTTCTCTGGCGGCAAGGCGCATTTTCGAAAGTGCCTGGCATGGAAGTTTTTACGCCAATTGATGCCGGATGCGCGACCAATCCACAGGAGTTTCGCAACTTTGAAGATGTAGCCGGTTGCGAGGAAGCTATCGCTAAACTCAAGCGTGTTGCCCGCTGGCTGAAGTCGCCCGAATGGTACGAACAGTTCGGCGCCAAAATCCCTAAAGGCATATTGGCCGTTGGACCACCCGGCACCGGGAAGACACTTCTCGCTCGCTCACTGGCTGGGGAAGTGGATGCAAATTTCTTCTCGGTACATGGTTCGAGTTTTGTTGAAATGTATGTCGGTGTGGGAGCACGCCGTGTAAGACGCTTGTTTGCCGCGGCAGTGGCCGCACACAAACGCACCGGCAAACCGTCCATAATTTTTATCGATGAAATCGACGCCATAGGCAAAAAGCGTGGACAGGGTGGTGGCAATGGTGGTGACTCTGAAAGAGACCAGACTCTCAATCAATTGCTGGTCTGCATGCAAGGATTTGAAGGCACCAAAGGCATAATTGTCATGGCAGCAACCAATATGCCGAGCGCACTGGATGAAGCCTTGACTCGTCCGGGTCGTTTCGACTACCAGGTGTCAGTCGATCTGCCCGATACTCTTGGACGCGAAAAGATTTTTAGCATTCATACGAGAAACATGAAAATCGCCGCCAATGTTAGACTGCGTGACCTGGCCATTCGCACGCCGCAATTTTCCGGTGCTGATATAGAACAGGCCTGCAACGAAGCTGCTATATCGGCAGCTGAACGAATGGATAGATCTCATGAAGGCCTATCTCACTATGATGTTGCGCACGCGGACATGGTGCTCACCCTCGAAGATTTTGACAAAGGAATAGATTATGTCCAGTTTGGCGATCCCCTGCTCTCCCGAGCGCGTTCTATGTCTCAGGAGGACAAACGCAATACTGCATTTCACGAAGCCGGCCATTGCGCCGTGCAACAAGCGCTGCAAGCGCAGGGTGCAGATCCGATCACTAAAGTGACTATCGAGCCCCGCACCAAATCTCTTGGCTCCATGCAAAGTCATTCTGTCGGCGATCGTTATTGCTACACCAAGGAGCAATTACTTGCCCGCATTGCGACTGCCATGGGTGGTCGCGCAGCGCAGGAACATTTCCTCGGTCGCAAAGACACTGGTGCCTCAAATGATTTTGAACAGGCCACAACTCTCGCTAAGCTTATGGTAACTGAGTTTGGCATGGCGGATCTGGAACCAATGTTTGTCAGAATCGGTGACGACGGTCGTGGTGCACGAGTGGGCCCAGAACTTGCCAATGATATAGATAATGAATGGCGACGTATTCTGAACGAAGGCTATCGCACAGCCATGGACATTGTTGTACAAAACGAGCGTCGAGTAGAGCGTATCGCCGAGAACCTTCTGGCTGAGCAAACGATCTTAGGTGAGCGTTTTCTTCAGCTATGGGGCGATGACGACAATCAGACTCGCCCTTCGGTGTCTGTGATGGTGGAGACGATTTAGACCAATCTGTCAGTGCTAATACAAACCCTGTACAGGAACAATACGTGTACGACCCAGTGCCTTGGCCACCTTCGCTCTGGTGCTGCGGTCGGCCTCAGTTTTGTGAAAATACAAGATATCTAGATTTTGCAGGGCACTGAGGGCGGTGAGATCGGCAAAGTCAATTTTTGTGTGAGCCAGATTGAGCGTTTTTAGATTCTTCACTCTTGCTATGTGCTCCAGAGCGCCGGCACCAATTTTGGTGTCACGCAGACTGAGCTCGGACAGCTCTGGGAAATAGGAGAGATTGCTCAGATGTTCCTCTTCGATGGGACTGCCGGAGAGGCGAAGCTCCATAAGCTTGCGGCTGTTTCTCAGGTTCTTCAGGCCTTCTCCCGATACTTCTACAGAGTCCAGATGCAATACTCTCAATGCCCGGAGAATTTCCATGCCGGCGAGGCCCTTATCGGTAATCTGAGTAAATGAGAGACGCAGCGTTTCCATTTTAGTCAGGCGACCGATAACATTCAGTCCTTCATCGGTGACGCGCGTGCGGGCGAGATTGAGATAACGTAGGGCGGTCATTGCCTTCAATATCGCCAGGCCGCGGTCACGCACACCGCGGACATTTTCCAGATCCAGAGTATGCATGTTGACCAGATTGGATATCGCCGACAGACCTTGATCGGTGATCATGGTGCCGCCCAGATTGAGACTGGTCAATCTCTGGAAATTGCTCAAATACACCATGGCGCTGTCGCTGATGGAAGTATTTGATAGATTGAGAGTCTTGATGGCGCCGAAGTTGCGAATATGATGCAGTCCTTCGTCGGTGACAAAAGATCCTTCCAGATTGAGTTCTTCCAGAAGTATAAGTTTGTTGATTTTGGCCAGACCCTCATCGCTGATTTTATCGAGGCGCAGTTGCCTCAGTCTTGCCAGCATCTCCACATGTTCGAGATCTTGGTCGCGCAGACTCTCGGGAAATTCTATATGTCGCAGCTCCTGCATTTTAGCCAGATGAGCGAGCGCATTATTATCGCAGGCAGAGCCTGAGATATTTAAGTATCTCAGGTCACGCAAGTCCTGAAGCGCGGCGATGGATTTATTGGTGGCTCTGGTCATAGAAAGGTCGATTTCTTTGAGACGGTGCAATCGACCGATTTTTGCAATGGTGGCAGCCGAAATTTTGGAGCAGCCTTTTAGGTGTATGGTCTCCAGATTGTGCAGAGACGATAGACCGATAATACCGTCGTCGGTGAAGCCGCAGGTGTTCAAATCAAGGACGCGTAGTCGGGGTAAGTCGGCTAGCTCCAGCTCCTCACTGCTCGTTCGCAAGGAGAGCTCTTCCAGATGCGGTAGAGCGGGGATAAACAAGCCGTGGCTGGTAGATCCTTCATGTACTGCTAAAGTAAGGCGCCTGAGACCGACAAGATGGTTTAAACCGGGAAGCTCCGAACCGCTGCTTTCGATTAAGCGCAGGGACAATTCTTCCAGTTCAGTGCTGCCTTCAAGATGCTCAAAAATGGCACTTTTTAGATGGTCGCAGCGAATTGTTAGACGTTTCAATCGGTTGAGTTTGCTCAGTGGGGCAAGGCCTTTTTCGGTGACGGCGTCCAGGCGCAGGACCATCGTGTGGATATTGGGGAAGTGCTTGAGGCAGCCCATTCCTTTATCCGTAACCGGAGCAAAGGCCAGATAAAGTTCTTGCACCTGATTGTCTTCGTATATGGTGTCAAGCAGTGAATCGGTGACATGATCACCTTCCAATATCAATTTGTTGATGGGCACCGTGGTCAGGATTTCACCGATGTTAGTGTCGGCAAACCAACACTGCGAAAAGCGCAATTCTCTCAGCGTCGGCATCTGCAATAGTGGCTTCAGCGCGTCTTTGCCGATGTGGCAGGATGTAAACTCCAGACTTCTCAGGTTTTCTATTTTTGTCAGGCCGGCAAGGGTTTCTGCTGAAAATTTAGTGGTGGCAAAACGCAGTTCGCGCAAACCGCTCAAATTGGAAATAGCCGCAAGATCAGCGGCTTCCAGTTCGGCAAAGAAATATTCTAGAGATTGAATATCATCCGGCTTCAGTCTATTGCAAGCGCGGAAGGCCTCTCTATCCAGCACTTCCAGCCTGGCAAATGATCGCCTGGGTACTTCCACCGAGCCCACTACATAACCGTGTTCTACAAAAGTACGCTTGCTGGCACGTTCCAATTTTGAGAGCCAGAGCCGTCCTGGTGATCCTTCGTGGCCAAAAGTAATAGTCCTTTTGGTGTGCACCACTATATGACAATTTGGTATTTGGCGATTGAGTTCGGCGGCACCATCCTCGGTGACTTTCGTGCCATCAATGTAGAGCTTTCTCAAATTTACCAGGCCGGCAAAATTGCGCAGGCCATAATCGCTCACCTGGGTGCCGCTCATATCGAGGGTGTGCAGTGTGGTTAAGCCGGATAGATGATAAAGGCCATTATCGGAGAGGGTGCGGTCGGAAAGAATCAGATAGCGCAGTGAATCGAAATGGCTCAAGGCCTCCAGATCCGAATCTTTGATATTGAACTGTCGGGCATCAATTGACTGCAACGCATCAGCGGGCAAGGTGGTGAGGAAGTAAATATCGCAGTGCGGCGCCAACAGGAGGTGCAAATTGGCATTCTCTGGCACGTTCACATCTCCACGTGCCGGCGCGTATTTGTGCTCCCACCAGGCGTCTTCACCCTCGCCTTTGTCGAGCAAATATAGAGTCCCCATGGAGTGGTCCTGGGGGAAACTAATAGTGCGCAGCGATTGTGAATCGTCTATATCAAGCATTGGATCCCAAGCTCAGGGGCGAGCAATATATCACTAGGATATATGAATTTCTATTTTACAGAGCCCATTAATTGCTTTATTTTCGGCGTCAATGCAAAGAGCAATGCAGCCGCTATAAAAGTGGCGGCGGCCATTCCGCCAAATAAATAGGCCATGGCGGTAGGCACATCCGATTCAAAATATCGGCTGAGTTCCCCGGCCATCTTGTTTCCAATAGCGTTGGAGACGAACCAGGCGGCCATAGTCAGGCTCTGGAAGCGTCTGGGCGCCAGCTTCGTCGCTGTGGACAGGCCGACGGGACTGAGACATAGCTCGCCCAGGGTTTCGACCAAATAGACAGTTACCAAAAAGAAAACACTGACCTGACCGCCGGCGCTGAGCAGCGCGGCTGGTACCATGATTAAAATGCCCAGACTGAGAAATAGTAGGCCCAGCGCAAATTTGGCCGGACTTGAGGGCTGACGTTCGGCCAATTTAATCCATAACCAGCTGAAGACCGGGGCTAGTGCAATTACATAAATAGGTTGCAGTCCTTGCAGGAAGCTGGACTCAAAGTGCCAGCCGAAAATTGATGTCTGAGTGTTTTTGTCGGCGAAGACATTGAGGCTGGAGCCTCCCTGCTCGTAAACTGCCCAAAACAAAGTGTTAAAGAGGAGCAAAACGCCCAGAGCTCCCAGTTTGCGCCACTCGTCGCCGGTAAAAAATGGTTTTTTCTCAGGTATTACTGAATCCAGTGGCGAAGTTGTTTCTGCTGCCGATGCTGGTTTTGCTTCGGTAATATCTCCGGGCTTGACGCGCTCGCCAACATGATCGAGGAGTTTGTACTGCATTAGTAGGTGCACAAGACCAATGCACATACCGACACCTGCCGCAGCGAAACCTATGTGCCAACTGCATTCTGGCGGCAGTCCCATCTTTGCGAGAAACAGTTTGAATTCCTTATTTTGAGCCAGGAAGCCGCATACGATTGGGGAAAGAGTGGCGCCGATATTTATGCCCATGTAATAGATTGAAAATCCAGCGTCGCGCCTGGTGTCGTTGGGGCCGTAAAGACGGCCTACCATCGTGCTTATGTTAGGTTTGAGCAATCCAGTGCCGACGATGATCAGCATCATGCCTGCGTAGAACGTAGTCAGAGACTGTATGGCCATTGTGAAATGGCCCAGGGCGATAATGATGCCGCCGGTGAGAATCGCCTTGCGCGGCCCAATGAGCTTGTCTGCAATAAGCCCTCCTGGCAGGGACGCCAGATATACCCACATGGTGTAATCGCCATACACACGTCCGGCTTGTTCCTGGCTGAAGCCAAGACCACCGTCTTTGACGGCGGCAATCATAAATAGAATCAATATGGCGCGCATGCCGTAGTAGCTGAAGCGCTCCCACATCTCGGTGAAGAAAAGGACGTTAAGTCCCTTCGGATGCCCACCAAGACCACCGCCAATCTTCGGATCGACTGTCATTTATGCAACCCCCGCATATCGATCTCTTGACAAGTTGCAATATACATCTATATAAAATTGGCTTCTTTTGCCCATTTCAGAAAGAGCTCGCCCCATAAACTGCAAAATGGAGCGTCCAATAACGATAAAGATTAGCGCCGTCTCGTATAAAGCCAGGCTGCTGAAAACTAGAGATGATGCTAGTTTAACCACTTTTGAAGCAGCGCTGACAAGTGGTCGGTTGCCGAGGGCGACGCCGGTAGCACGCACTTCTTGAAGGGCTGACATGGCGTAATGTGGCGCTGGCATTGAGTCCTCTTGGCGGGTGCAAAAAGCGTGCTCTGGTAGTTGTACCAGATTTTGCCCTGTTCAAAAGTCTGGATTGCCAGAACAGGCGGGCACGCACAGTGCGTTGCAAGCCAGTAGCTATGCGGGTTTCTATAGGTGCAAGTAGTAGATGTTTGGAGATGCTGATTGTGTGACAAATTGGAAGAATTTATCTTGACGTATCTGCGAAGGCTGATAGTGGATGCTTCTAAAAGGCGCATGGTTTCTGCGTTTTGGAGTTCGTATATAACAACTCTATCTAAAGTGCATCAGTCGTGCAGTATTGCAAACTTAGTGAGACCGGGCTTATGATGTTAAACATAGAAACGAAATTGAAATACCAAGCAACAACGCGCACGGCTCCTAGCCCTCAGCGAATTGAGATAGTGTTTTTGCCGCGGTAAACAGAAGGGAAGCTAAATGAGCTAATCCTAGAGATTCGCTCGCTGTCCATTGCCCCAAGTGCAATTTCGCAACTACATACAAAACACACAAACCAAAAACGACATAAGCATAGTCCATTGATACCGCACCACATGCGGTGCCGTTGGATAGTGCCAACGTCGATAATACCTGGAGGTCATCATGAGAAATCCCGCCGATATTCTTGAAAGAGCAGAAGCCCTTGAAGAGAAAGGTAATTATTCCGAGGCGGAACGGCTATATAAAAAAGCGCTCGCACTCAAATCAAAAGAAGTAGGAAGCGACTCCCTGGATCTCGTGCCCTATCTCTACAACCTTGCTATGGCCCAATATGTGGTCGATCACCTCGATGACGCGCTCCTCACTTTCAGCCGCCTGCTATCAATATATGGCCGCGAAGAAGAGCAAATCTCGGGCGAAATCAAAGAAATCAGAGGCCTGATCAGCGACATCAAAAAAGAAGTCGAAGAAGGCGAAACTTCCGATCTGCCAATGGCAGCCGGGATTTAACTCTGATTCCAAGCAAGGGAATCTTGATATGAATGCGGGGGACTTTTACAGTCCCCCGGGACGCGGGGAGACAGTCAGAGTCTCAGCTGTTCTTACTTGGAGCTAGTCTCCGTTCTCCGGCGCACTGTTCTTGTCAGGCGCCATCCCAGCCAGGAACATACTTTTCTGTTCCTCGTTGGCAAGATCGATCGTGTATTCGATCCACTGTTCGCCGTCTTCATCGAGCACGGCAACTTTTAAATCACCTGATTCTCCATCGGGATATTCCCAGGTGATCTGGGCGCCGTCAAGGTTGGTGAAGCCCTCGTCTTCGAGGTGCACAATGCCCAACATCGACTGGCGCAGATTGGTCCAGACCTCATTGAATATTTGCCAACCGTTATCGGTATTGATGGCTTTCATCGGGCGAAATTCATAGAGCACTTTTACTCTGCCCATAAACTGACATAACCATTTCACAGCCGAATGAGGCTTGACCGGGTTTTTGTCGTCCAGAAGTAGGCGCACAGTATCCTGGATAGTTTCCTGAAAAGTGGCGTCATTCTGCAAATACTTTTCAATTTCTACGACTGGTGTGCCGTCTTCCAGATTGAGAATGATTGACGTCCAGCTGCCCGGCAGATCGGTTTCGTCGTCTTCTATCTGGCAGTCAATGAAGGCAGTCTGAAGCCACTCGGCGACCTGGTCGACGGAAATTGGTGTGTCTGCTAAAGCGTAAAATCGCATACTTAAATTACTAAGGGGTGCCTTAGTAAGTGTAGCCTACTTCTTCCCTGGTTTTGTCGAGCAAGTGCTCGAGCGCCAGCAAGCTGTAACGCTCCAAACGATCTTTGTTCAGTGGTTTGGCTTCCACAAACCACGATAATCCACTCATTGTCGCTTCGCTCTGGAAAACCATGAGCGGGCCGACTTCGGCTTCGGCGCGTGAGAGGGCCATGACTCTGTCGCCGGACAACAGGAAAAATTCCACAAGATTGCCCATGCCGCGTACGCTCAAACTCAGTTTCTGGGTGGAGAATCGCGCGCGATAGACAGTGAGACTCTTGAGCGGCTGGCGAAAACGGTCATATTCCTGTACTTCCACCACGCGCGCCGGTTCGGTGGCTGATACATGAAAGTCACGCATTCTGCTCATTTTGTTGAGCTGCAATGTATAGACTTCTAAAATACTGAAAATTCGATCGACCATGCTGCGTGTACTCTGGTCGACATCATAAGCGGGCTGCCCTTCTTGCAACTTTTCCATTTCGCAGGAATAGGTGTGCGACTTCTGGGCTAAATATTCGAGATAATCCTTACGCACCGGCTGGCTGTTTAGGCGATAATTCTCGATAATGCGTTGGCTTAAGTCGGCGGGCTCTGGAAGAGGTGCCATCAATCCGATTTCTTTAGTGGACCGCATTCAGTAATCCGCCGAAAAACACGTAACATTTCATCAATGACAACTCATAGAATAGCCATTACAGGCCTGTTCTCACAGTTAAATAATAATCACAGTCAATTGTATATTTGGGATGCATCAAGAGGGGTTCAAATGGCTATGCGGGTGGGTTTTTTATGGGTCTCTGTCCTTGTATCGGTAATGAGCATGGGCCTGATCACTGCATCGCCTGCCGCTGCTGCGGAGGATAAATTGCTCGACAAGAAAATACTGGACAAGAGAATGACCACCTTCATGAAAAAGTGGGATGTGCCCTCTGGTCAAATGGCCGTTTGGAGAGACGACAAGATTATCTATTCATCCGCTTTTGGTTTTTGTGATCAGAATAGAAAAATAGAAACGACCAGAGACAACGTTTTTCGCATTGCTTCAATCACAAAAGTTTTTACCGCCTGTGCCATCTGGCAGTTGATAGAAGCGGGCAAATTGAAACTTGATGATCACGCCTTTTCAATTTTGAGTGATTTGAAACCTCTTGAAGGCGCGCAGGTAGACCCGCGCATCGCCAATATAACTATTGCCGACCTGCTCAGTCATTCAGCCGGATGGACTCTGGAAAATGGCGAGCCCATGGCCATGTATACGCGTCTCGCTGCCGATGCTTTTCATGAAGCTCGTCCGGCCAAACCAGTGACTATCATTCGTTACATGCTGGGTAAACCGCTCAATTATGATCCCGGCACAAAAAGTGTCTATTCCAATTTAGGTTTCAATGTCCTTGGTCGCATCGTTGAAAAAGTATCGGGGCAGAGTTACGCCGATTATTTGAGGGAACATATTTTGCTGCCGGCCGGTATTCCAAATGTTGCTCTGGGCCGCACTTCCGCTCGCTTCGCCTTGCCTCGCGAAGTTTATTACTATGGCGGCAAAAATCAGGGTGTTGTCTGGTCGGTCCTTGATGATGAGCCCGAACGGATTACATATCCATACGGTGGCGACGGTGCGATTGAATGTTTTGATAGTCATGGCGGGTTGGTGGCTTCGGCCGAAGATCTGGTCAAGTTTGGCGCGGCCCTGCCCAGGCTGCTCAAGCCCGAAACACTTGAGCGCATGCTAACACCGACAAAATTTAAAATTGAAGATAAAAACGATAAGAGTGCCAAGGATAAAATTGCCTACCGTGCCTATGGTTGCCCTGTCAGACCGGGAGTCTACCGCTGGTCCCACGCAGGAGCGCTTGTCGGCACCAGCTCAATACTTTACGACCTCGGGGATGGTCTGATCTTTGCTTGTGTTTTCAATCATCTTCCCGATGATTTGAATGGTTACTTCGGGGAGATGACCACGTTTGTACCGACAGTTAAAGCCCAGTTCAAAAAATAGCAATATCTCGTGCCAGTGCCTTATCGTCTTTGAGTGTTTGTAAAACGCGCTCAAACACAATCTTGTCTTCGGCTTTATTGGTATCGCTGCGTTTTTGGAGTGAGTTCATGGGCATGCTCAGCCTCTGGTTGCCCGCCAGTTTGTCTTTGTGTCGATCGAGAAAGGCCCAGTAAAGGCGCGTTATCGGGCAGTTTTTAGCTGGATCAAATTGACATTCACGACAGTAATCGCTCATTTTATTGATGTACGCAGCGCCCGATATATAGGGTTTGGTCGTCATCAGATCGCCTACGCCAAAGGTGCCCATAGCCATGACATTGGGCTCCACCACCCAGTCATAGGCATCGGTATAGGCTACCCAGAACCAGTCTGTCAATTGTCTTGGTGAGACATCGAGTAGATTGGCTATATTGGACAGCACCATCAGTCTGGTGATGTGGTGGCTGTAACCGTCCTGCCAGACAGCCTTCACCACTGTGTCGAGACAGTTCATTCCCGAGGGATTGCCGTAGTCCCAGTAGGCCCGGGGAAGGTCGTTATCGGCACCAAGATGTGATACCACTGCGCCATTATCGAATGTGTTTTTGTTTGATGTGGTCTTGTCAGATTCTGTCTTAGTTGAATCAAGAGTCCTGAAGCCGGATGTGACAACATGTATTTTGTGGACGAATTCGCGCCAACCAATTATCTGTCTGATAAAGCCTTCCATGCTGGAGATCGGAATATCGCAACCGAGCACATCTTGAATAACTTGCTTGGGGATCAGGCGGTGCAAATTGAGGCAGGCTGATATACGCGTGTGAAAGAGCGAGTTGGATTTAGTCGACATGGCGTCTTCGAAAGGACCAAAATTAGTCAGACAATTTTGCTGCGCCCATTGCCATAAATTATCGGCGTCCTCTTGTGTGGCGGGCAGATGTTCGAGGTCCAGTCGACCGGGATGATCGGCGAAATGTTGGCTGATCAAATCGCCTACTTCGATCGTTATTTCGTCGACTAAAAATTGCGGCAGTGCCGGAGGCTCCGGGTCTCCTTTCCAGGCCTGTCTATTCTCACTATCGAAGCTGTACTTGCCGCCGGTAGGTTTGTTGGCACCTTCCATCAATATGCCGGTCTGCTGCCTGACCAGACGATAAAATGCATCCATGCGGTAGCAACCGCCCTTAGTTTGGATCGCCATTAACTGATCTACTGTTGTCAGCCAACCTTCGTGCGGTAGCACCAATATTTTTTTACTTTCAATCAGCTTAGCCAGGTCAACGCGCAGCTCATATTCAGCTGCTTCCATCATCGTCAGGGGGCCAAGTTCATTGCATTGTGCCTCCAGGCCCAGGCTGTAAGGACCATTGGAGACAATGTGCCGGACGGCCACACCACGCTGCGCTTGCTCCAGCGCGAAGTGACGAAGATTACTTAAGATAAGGGCCAGCTTTTGTTTGTGGTATGGTCTGCGCGCGGCTTTCCATGGACTTTCCACCAGGACTATGCCTGTTTCTTCAGGCGGCATTTTAGCCAGTGGGCCAATGCGGTCCGTCACTTGATCGTAGGGCACGTAGATCCAGCGGCGGCCTTTCTCATCGTTGTTCAGCTCTTGCAGGCGGCGACTAAATTTTGATTTCATCTATCGATTGTCCCTCAATGACTTTAGATTCTAGTCACTAAAATCGCTATTTTGAGACACTTTTTTTATATAATGCCGGGGTGAAGTTAGTCGAATTCAACTGTAGGCGGCGCCAATGCATCTAAATCGTCTTGTTAGCGCGCTGTCTGCCCTGGTGCTTCTATCGTCGTCTTTGGGCGCTGCCGCAGCCACTAAATGGGAAGAAGAATACGCTCAGGCCGTGGCCGCTTACCAGCAAAAGGACTATGCCAAATCTTCGGGCCTCTTTTGGAAGTCCATCACTGATGGGAACGGTAACGCCAGCGCCTGGTTTTATCTCGCCCATTCTAAGGCCGGCGAAGGCAAATTGAAGGAAGCCCGCGATGGCTATCAACAAGTGGTCAATATTTATAAAGGCACACCTGAAGCCGCAGCATCAGTTGAATTTATCAAGCGACTAGATGCGCATACATGGAACCCAGGGCCGCCGGCAGGCGCAGCCAAGACTGAGACTGCTCCTGGTAAGACAGCGCCTGTGGTGACATCGGTTCCGGCCTCGGTCGGTTTCCGCTATCGCATAGAAATTATTCCTCCGCGCGATGGACACCCTGCTGTCAGTGGTCAAACAGTTGCTTTGATACAGCGTGTTATCGATGGACTGCCTCGTAGTGTTTATAGAGTTCTTGATCAAAAAGGTGCGCGAGTATTTCTCGGGCCAAACATCATCGATAAATGGCCCGATTGTCTTAATGATCCCAAACCAGGCGCGCCCGGTGAAACACTTCCCGAGGAGCCGGGCCGCACTTATGGACGTGATGTCTATATCTATGAACGCAAAGTGGTTTCCAGGGGATCTCGTGAACTTGCCGAACCTTATCCTGCGGATGATATTAAGGCATACTTTTTGCATGAGATTGGCCACGCCCTTGATGATTGTCTTGGTGGCTATTCCAAAGATCCGGCTCTGAAGATTCAATATAAAATGGATTGCGATAGCCTGGGAGAAGATCAGCGTGAAAGCATGACATACTTTTTGCAGGGCAATGGTGGCGACGCTGGTGCAGCTGAAGCCTGTGCCGAGTCCGTTATGATTATGCTGGGTGGCAGCAAAAGAAACAGCGAAAATGTCAGCAGAGCTTTTCGTCGGACATCGAGCTGGGTCAGAAACAAGCTGGGCATATAAAAATGAAAGCAATAGATCTTGATGTGGTGGCACAAGAGTATCCGCCATCAAAAGACGGTCATATTTATTTTAATTCCGGCTGTTGTGGTCGCAAGCCGCAGTCTGTGCTGGAGGCTATGGCAAGAGCCTATGAGCGGATTAATACCAATCCCTGTCATTTTAGTTTCCGTGATATCACGGCGGTAGATCAAGCCAGGATGGCGGCGGCCAATTTGCTTTCGCTCCCGGCTGAAAATATATTGTTGGCCTTCAGCACCACAAATGCATTGCAGATAATTATGCAGAGCTTTTTGTTAAAGGCCGGCGACGAACTTGTGACTACAGATCAAGAACATGGCAGTCTCACTACTATCGCGCAGTATTTAGCCGAGACCAGAGGCATTGTTGTCAGACGGCATGCCATACCGGTTGATGAAGAAAATTCCGAGGCTCACTGTCGCAGTTTGCTCGCACTGGTCAATGAGAGAACCAAGCTTGTGGCTGTCAGTGAGATTGTTTCATATACAGGATGGCGTCCGAATCTGGACCCACTGGTCCAGGCGTTAAATCGACTGAACGTACCTTTTTTAGCGGACTGCGCTCATGGTCCGGGGTTAATACGTTGTCAACCCGCCCGCTATCCCCTCTGGGTAGGCTCCGCTCATAAATGGCTAGGAGCCCCTAATGGATCGGCGGTGGCATATGTCGCACCGGCATTGGCTGAGCGTCTTATTCCCGTCAATCTGGGTGATACTTACTACAGTAAAAAAGATCTGAACCCCGCTGATCTTGCGAGGCTCGAAGGCACTGGTACACCCGACCTGGCTAAATGGCGCGGATTGACCAGGGCCATTGATTTGCATATGAGTCTGGGTATCGATGAAGTTGTGCAATATCAGTTGGAGCTGGCGGCTTATCTGCGTGAACGCCTAATAGGATCAATAGATCCAATATTTCGCATTAATCACCTGTTTGATAACGGAGCGCAAGAATGTACCAGCCTGGTCAATTTTAGATTTCCTGCCGAGCGATTGAAAGTTAGTAATTTGCAGGATTATCTCTGGGATGAACACAATATCGCCGTACAGCTTGACTATCTCAATGTTGAACCCGCACATGGCATGCGCATCTCTTGTCATGTGTCCAACACCCGCGCCGATGTCGACAGACTAATAGATGCTTTGGGACAGGTTGTTCTCAAGTAGAGTCGGCGCTCGGGAACTAATTGCAGCTGATCGGGCACTTCTTTTGTATAAAAGCGTTATTTGGGCGGGCAACTGTCCTAAAATGGTGTCTCTTGGGCGGCCTGGATCAACAGGTCCGTGATTATGTTGTGACAGTAAGTATGTTTGTGGTTGGAGGTTTAGATGAAGGTTGCGAAGTCATTAGCTATTTCGGCGCTGTTAGCTTGTTGCATCAATGCGCAACCAGCGCAGTCCAGTGATTTTGTAAAAAATCTACTGCAGCAGTTTAGCGGTACTGTCGCAAACTGGGACGATCTGGATAACAGATACACAAGCGTAGAAACACAGATCAGACAATCTGTGCGCAACGGTGATATCACCCGCAGTGACGCTGACACTCTCAGACTTAAACTAAATCCTATTGCTGATGCTGTCGTGCAAGGCCGTGCTTCAGGCAAGGCCCTGACATTCACCCAGGGCATGCTCTACGCTCAGACTCTCAATAGCGTGACTGCATCGTTGCAACAGCTAGTGGCTACAAAACAATCCGCTCTGCCTGACGTCGACGCTCTGCAATCGGAACTCACTCTTAAAATAGACGAAGCCTATAACTCCAATCAGCTGACTCAGGATGATGCCACCAAATTGCGTGGCGACCTGCGTACTGTTGCCGATATCGAAGCCACGATCAAAACTAGCGGTGACGGTAACCTCAGTCCCAAGCAAATCGAAACTCTTTCCACTCGTTTGAGCGACATTCAAACTCGCCTGGCTCAATCCATGAAAATGGGGCAGTCGGCCATTCCCGAATTGACTAATAGAGCTGGTGAATTGCAGTCGCGTATCAATAGTGCCGCTAACTCTAATCAAATCGACGGAGACCAGGCAAGACAGCTTTCGTCGGATCTGGATCGCTCGGTCGCTCGACGCAACAACTATGTCAACAACG
>Ga0105248_10004311_pt1 | contig 15741 bp, 11 predicted proteins | sample KBSS34metaG_FD_81524 | JGI IMG/M metagenome (GOLD analysis project Ga0105248, IMG submission 81524) | Switchgrass rhizosphere microbial communities from Kellogg Biological Station, Michigan, USA - KBS S3-4 metaG | ecosystem: Host-associated > Plants > Roots > Rhizosphere > Soil | place...
ACGCGAACATTGCGATGAGGAGATTCCGTACATGTTGGGTCGGCGCACGGAACTCACGCCACACAAACACGCCCCAAAATGCAGAGACCATCGTCGCGCCTTGCCCGATGGAGTACGAGATGGCAGGTCCGACAAAGTGAACCCGCGAAGCTGCAAAGTTCAAGGTTGCCCCTGTGACCCAGATTGCTCCGCCAAACACTCCTGCAAGATGCCAGCGTGAAGGGGCCGAGAAGTATTGGCCAAAGTTCACCGGTGCACTACCATCAATAGGCTTTTTCATGAAGAGCGTGTTCACCAGAAGAGAGCAAAGAGCAGTCCCGATCACAAAGAAGAGCCCGGTAGCATAGGGTCCGGATGCATCGGGCAGAGACATTGCCTTGCTGACAAGTGGGTTAAAGCTTCCCATCAGGATTTTTACTGTACACGGTCCAGCATCGTCCACCCCCGGACCCAACATCCGGCTATAAAGGTGGACTACAGTGATTCAAACGGCGTAGGGTACGCTACACCTGACTTTGTGGACTCCGATCCAGAACGCACACCTGTAGTAGCTGGTAATGGGAAATGGCTGCTCTATGACATACGAAAGATCGATATCAACAAGTCAACCTTATTGACGACCTGTCACAGCAGCCATTAATCGAGCACTTCAATAGTTTGAGTGAAGCATGGTTGAAGGAAGCAAGAGATCCTTCGACTTCAAAGAGGCCCTTAGCAAGCGGTCCTCTCGGCCCGCATAGTTTTCTATGATTTTCGCAAGTTTGTGGTTGGGGGGCGGACAATTCGTACTCGCAGACTATCTGGCCGGTAGATGCAGTCTGCCAGTTTATACGTGTTTGTAAACTTTCCTAACTAGGCTCCTGTACTGCTTGCAGAAGAGCCGTGATGTATCCATAACAGAAAGCAAACGATTGAAGACCATGAGGATCGCTTGGCGCCTGGGGAACATGATCGGGTATGATCATGTATGGATAGCGAACTTCCTTGTAGGTCTTGATCGCCTTGACGAAATCGATATCGCCTTCGTCAGGGAAGGTTTCTACAAAATCATCGGCGTGCCCGCGAATATTACGAAAGTGAACATTAAATATCTTGCCTCTGGTGCCGAAGTAACGAATTACGTCGAAGATTTCTACTGCTGGTCTTTCCAACATCTCTGATACGGTTCCCTGGCAGAAGTTCAAACCATGGTAAGGGCTCTCCTGGATCTTAATGAAGCGCTTTAGACCCTCCACTGTTCCCAGCACACGATGATCTCCCTGGTATCCGGAAGGAGGAATATGAGGGTCATCCGGATGGAGGGCCAGTCGGATTTTGTACTGGTTTGCTACAGGTACTACGTGGTCGAGAAAATAGGTGATGCGCTCCCACGATTGCTCCGCCGACACATTGCCGGCTCGGGTTAACGGAGTCTTGGGGTGAGCCTCGGAGAACTTCCAGGTAGCGTAAGTGGAATCTCCACGTCCTGGCGTGCGAGCGATGCGAAGGTCGCCGACAATTTGAAGGTTGTATTTGATCGCGGGAATTCCTGCTGCCGCGCAGTTCTTGATCATCTTGTTGAAATCATCGATATCCGCATCACGCTGAGGGCTTTCGCCCAGCATGATCGACGCATGCTTATCCACATCGACCGAGATCGACGCAAGGAAAGGCGGAGTCGTCATATCTATATTGATTTTGTATTTTGCAGCGAGATCCTGCATGCGATGCAGCTCTTCGACCGTAGCATAAAGGCGTTGATCTGCGATCTCGGGGTATCCGCAGATGTGCTTCACTCCATAACGTGCGAGATATCCCAGATGCTCATCGTTTGTCGGCGCGGTCTGGCAGCCAAGCTTCATTAACAATGGCTCTTGCTTTGAAGAAGGTTTTGGCGTGGCCGCCGTCGATTGTATTGGAAGGGCCAGGGCGGCGGCGGAGATTCCTGAGGTTCTCAAAAACTGGCGTCGTTTTGGATCAAACTGCGTCATCACCTTGCTCCTGCTTTAGGGGATCTATGCTGCAATAACTCCATTTCACTGCCCGCCAGTAAGAATGCCCCAATTCCCTTCGGATCATTACTCACGATCGGCGCCTTCAGGTAGTAAGCATCACTCCCATCATTCTGCGGAGCTGCCCCCATTGCGATGTGAGTTACGGTACCGGCTAAGAGTACTGCCCCGGTTGAATCTGTCTTTATGAAGCGGTCCTGAATAGATCGCCATGACTTCTCGGCGATATCGTGGTAACGCTCAGAAAGATACCCAAGTCGGGATCCCTTCTGAAAAGCATATGTAAACATCAAGACAGAGGACGACTCAATAGTATTGCCGGTTAGTGTGGGTTTATCGAGCAGTTGATACCACAAAGAAGAGTTCTCGTCTTCGGCACGAGCGACTGCCGCAGATGTCTGACGAAAGATTTCAAGCAGGCGAGCGTGGCGATCATCCGTCTTGTCGAGGTACGGCAGTGTATCGACCAGCGCCATAAGAAACCATCCCATGCCTCGAGCCCATGCGTTAGCTGAGGTCCCGGTGTCCTTATTTGCCCAGGCCGCCTGCCTGGATTCATCCCAGCCGTGATACATCAGACCCGTGCGTGGGTTTCGCGTGTGCACATCGAGCAGCAGAAACTGCTTGATCAGGTCATCCAAATCTGCCCGCTGATGGAATGTTCGAGCATACTCCGCGTAAAACGGAGCCAGCATATACTCGTCATCCAGCAACATAAGATTTGGCGTAACCTTCGCGTGCCACATGCCGCCGGAAGCGGTTCTTGGTTGTGTAGCCAGCTGTCTATGGAGCGTCTCGGCGGCAATACGATACCTTTTCTCGTGCGTTTGTTGGTAAAGCAAGAGAAGCTCTCTGCCAGTCAAGATGTTGTTGAGAGAGTAGGCATTGCTGTCATATGTTTTGATGGAACCATCTGGCTGTACCCACTGATCAACTGCCTGCCTGATATAAACCAGATAGCGCCGGTCCCCGGTCGCCTTCCAGACGGCACTCAGCCCCGACAGCACGATACCGGGCTCGAAACCCCATATAGCCGACGCATTTTTATCTGCGATATGCCCTTCGGGCCAACGCTGCGTAGCAGCATCCGCAACTCGCAGAGTGATAGGGCGCAACTTTTGTTGCGCAGATACGGTAACAGTCAAAGATAGCACTAACAGGCTGGCGAATCGTGCGCGCAACGGATAGACCTCGAGCTGTAACTTTGTTTCTAACCAGTAGCATTACAGTGCGTCGCTTTTCCCTTTTCACTCAATGAATGTTCCAACGCTTTTCCCACACTCAAGATCTTCTTATCCGACATCGAAGGTCCAGCGATCATCAGCCCAACGGGCGGATGGCCTGGACGATGGCATGGAATTGAGAGAGCTGCTCCGTCCAGAAAATTGAAGACGCTTGGGTTACGAAGCATTGCCGCATTTGCATCAAAGTACGCTTCATCACTCGTAGTGAGGTCCGCGATCCGCGGCGCAATTCGCGGCGTCGTAGGTAAGAGAATGGCATCGTACCCTTTGAATGCATCGCATGCTAGGTCACATATGGCGCTTCGCTTTGTGATCAGATCTTGATATTCAGCGGCACTGATGTCACGGCCACGTTCGATCCGAACCTTGACTCTCGGATCGTACTGTTCCGGAGATTCTTCGAGGAGCGATCGATGCCATGCGAAAGACTCATACGCACTAAAACCACCTTTCTTATTCAATAAAGGAATCTCCTCGAGCGCCTGAAACGTGATTGGTTCAACACGAGCTCCAAGCTTGGCGAAGATGTCCAGAGCCTCCTGGAATGCTCGAGCGACGTCCTCCTCAAGGACTTCCAAAACGTATCCCTGCAGGACTCCAAGACGTAGACCTGAGACTTGAGGTGCAGGCACAGGAACGTAGGTCTCTCCGGCCAATACGGAATCGAGCAACTCACAACATGCTACTGTTGGCGCAATCGGACCTACGGAATCGAGTGTGGATGAGAGCGGGATCATGCCTTCGCATGACACTCGCCTGGAGGTGGGTTTGAATCCGGTGAGCCCACAGAGCGCAGCGGGGATTCGTACGGAGCCACCTGTATCAGTACCGATCGCGGCATGAGCCATACCGTCGGTTACCGAAACGGCGGCTCCTGAAGATGAGCCGCCCGGAATACGGCCGCTCTCACGATCGAATGCGTTTCGTGGAGTTCCATAGTGGGGATTCAAACCAAGACCGGAAAACGCGAACTCGGTCATGTTTGTGCGCCCTACAATGACTGCACCTGCCCCTTTCAAACGTTGGACGACCACCGCATCCGTTTGAGCGGGCTTGCGGTTTTGAAGGACTCTAGAGCCGGCAGTCGTAACTTCGCCTGCAACATCAAAGAGGTCTTTTATCGAAATCGGCAGACCTGCCAGAAGACCGTGTTCGGAAGTGCCAGGTACGCCTTCGTACACCTGGATAAACGTTCGCTCGCCTTCACCCGACGGGTTTCGGATTGCGTTGAGACATTCGCGAGCAAGATCGCTGCTCTGAACATCTCCATTGTGTAAGCGACGCAAGGTCTCACGAATGGGAGTAATGCTCACTTTTACTCTCGGCTCCCCTGATCATCGTAGATATGCATCTCGAGAAGGAGACAGCCATTCTTTGATTTGAATGGACCATGAGGTGTTCCTGGAGGGCGGCATGCATAGGTATTCGGCGGAAAGCTTTCGCCGCCATTCCCGTGTTCATCACAACCCACGATCAGGTCGCCTGAGAGCAGATAAACCTCTTCCCAGTAGTCATGGACAAAAGGCTTTGTTGTAAATACACCCGGGGCAAAGCGCAGATGTCTTGTTCGAAATCCGGTTTTGTTTGCCTCGTCGAGCTCTCCTGCAAGAATTTGCTGTTGGATACCCTCGGGATACCCCGGGGGGGTCGCCCACCCGTTATTTAGATCGACGGTATAAAACTCTTTGTGCTCTTTCTTTATCGGCATATGTTCCTCTAGTCGCTGTATGGAAGCGTGCACGCTGTGTAGCTGTGCTTAATGATTCTGCGCCTGACCGGATCTTCTAATTCCAATTCAAATCGCTCTGCTGGGCCGATTGGCTGCAACAATGGCATCGTGCCGCAGAACATTGCGGTGCCGACGGGAAGTGTCGTATCGTCTCCCGTCAATCGTGAGATGAGATCTTTAGGAGGGAGCATACGAGTCACGGCTCCTTCCTGATAGAGCAGCCGCTGACCGTCACGGTGAACGAAGGATCGAAGAATAAGTTCATCCCAGTGTTCCTCCACGTCGTTGAAAGACCACACCGATTCTCCGATCGGTTTCGGGCACATTTGTTTGGAGACTGTTACGCCATACGCCTCGACCTTGCGGTCGGTGTGATCCGATCCCACGCCTACCATGAGGCCCTGGGAAAGCGAGAAGAGGACGACCTCGACTTCTCCGCTTGAATCGTTGCCGGTCACATCGATCTGTTGCGAAGTTGTCAGTAGATTAGCGCCACAACGATAAAAACAAGGAATAGTGCGCGGTCTCGCGACTCCTATGGCTTCCAGTTCCGCGATATGATGCTCGACGCTTCCGCTATCGCGTCCCGTCCAGCCAGCAATGATCAAATTATTAATCTCCGCAGAGACCGGACCTTTCTCGCTGATAAGTTTCAGCGACATCATCCCCAACCTCCGATAGAGAAATCAGTTAAAGTTCCATCCTGAACGACATTCTCTTCCCATCGTGAGCGGGAGTAGCTGCCATATTGACCACGATAAAACAGCAAAGGATCAACAACACTATGCAAGTGAAGCCTGATGACTGTACCGAAGAAGACCCGATGATCCCCACCATCGATCTCCGCATACGGTTCGCATTCGAGTTGTGCGAGAGAGTCTGCGAATAGAGCGCATCCATTCTCTCCTTCTATAAAAGGAATCTCTTCCCAGTCTGCCGAGGATGGCCGGGCAAACATGTTCGATAACGATTCCTGGCCATGGGACAGAATGTTTATAGCGAAGTTTTTCGCCGATTGAAAATGTGGCAGCACATTGGCTCTCTTTGCCAAGGCGAACAAAATTAAGGGTGGATTCAATGAAACTGACGAGAACGAGTTAATGGTGACGGCTACGTGTTGCCCGGTCGACGCTCGCGTGGTAAGAACCGCAACTCCAGTAGCAAAACAACCAAGCACGTTGCGGAGACTACTCGGGTCGATCGTCATTTTCTTCCTGCCAGATCGTACGTCTCCATAAACCTGTCCACCATGCCAGTGGAGGCCTCCCAATCTGCTGTGCGAAAGGCATGGCTCCGTGTGACCATGTTCGCTCCTGCATAAAACATCTCGTATTGGAGGTGGCGCGATCCGAACTCTGAGCCAACAGCATCCCAGGCGAGTTTGAACAGCTTCACGCGCCCCTTAGAGTCTGTGGCGGGAGAACGCTGTGTCTTGGCGACTAAGCCTGCGATTTCAGCGTTGGCAAAATCGTTTACTGAGGAAGGCAGCATAATCATGCCTCCGCCGGATAACTCCCGTAGCTGCCCAATGAGCTTCGGGTAAAGTTGTTGCGTCAAGACCATGGCAGGGTACAGTCTGCTTGCGTTGGGAACAAAATATGCACCATATTGGGTTCCTGTTATCTCCATGGCTTCGAGCATGCTTTGAACCATAGATGTTTCAGCTGCCATCTGCCCGAGTATCTCGCGCACCGGGGGGATTTCGATGATGCCGTTCGTCTCCGCGATCTTACGTGCCAGCCCAAGCAGAAAACGCATTTTTACCACAAGCCGAATTTGGCACTGGTAGTTTTGATACACATGGGCCGGGGTGGAATGCCATTGTGCCTGTGCGAGCTTTATGTCGCTGTGAACGAAGACTCGGCTCCAGGGGATTTTCACATCATCCAGATAAAGAACGCAGTCATTTTCGTCGAATGCCGACGAGAGGGGATTATCAAAAGCAGACAAAGCAGAGGCTTCGAACGATTTGCGTGAAAGGAGCTTCACACCTTTTGCTCCCAGTGGCACCATTGCCGTGAAACTGTACTTTTCTTCTCCATGTTTCAGAGGCTGGATCGCCGCGACCATCACCTCATTCGCCATGGGAACGGCGGTCGCTAACATCTTTGCTCCGCGTACAGTAATTCCCTCGGCATCCTCATCTACCACGCCCGCAGCTAAAAACTCATCCGACTGCTCGCTGGCACTTTTACTGCGGTCTGCCTGCGGGCTGATGATGGCGTAGGTCAGGTATAGATCGTTATCGCGCGCGAATTCATAGTAATCCGTCACCGCGCGTTCTCCTCGTTCTCCGAAGAGATGACGCCCCATATACATCGCGGATAACGCCGACGCTACATGATCCGGCGACCTTCCGAGAAAGCCGCACGACAGCTCAGCCCATGCCTCGAGCGCCTTGCGTCGCTCAACCAAACCTTCATAGCAAGTAGGGAGTTGCCACATGCGACTGACCCGCTCGCCTGTTTTGGGTGACACAAATGTCATCTTGCTTTGATTCTCTGGTGTCGCCTGGAAATCAAAAATCTTAGCCGCTGAAGCGATACTGGCGCGGAATGCATGATGGTTCACGTGATCGCAGACAGGCCCGCCATCCAGGAATATCTGGCGTCCATCCTGCAGGCTGGCGAGATACTGTGCTCCGCTTTTCGGCATGTGTGGGCTACCGGAACGACCTGGGTGAAGCATAGGAGCTTGAAAAGAAAATAGTCAAGTAGCTTAACTAAGTTTATTATTCGTTTCCAAGGAAATGCTATGTCATCTGCCCCATCCCGTAAGACTCGCCGTGGTTCGGGCAATAAAGAAGCACGAGGGATCGATGGCGAGAAGAAGCCGCCGATCTCCCGAACACACCGGGTTGTCCCCTCGGTATCTTCGCCTGCGCTGCTTGATCCCCAGGGAAAGACGGATCATCGGTTCCGCCAATTCCTATACGATTTCTCGACCCTTGGCGTTTCGCTGGAGATCGTGCGGTCACATCTCGCCTCTCTGCTCGGGCTGACCTCACCGCAATACAACATCATCATGGTTTTGGCGAATAGTGGCGGCAAAGGGATCAGCGTAAGCGATGTGGCACGAAGACTTCACGTGAGCACAGCATTCATCGCCGCTGAAGGTATCAATCTCGAATCGAGCGGCCTGATCGAAAAACGTCGAAACCCCAATGACGGTCGTGGGGTTCTGCTTCATCTGACCCAGGTTGGGTGGGAAGGGGTGGCCCAGATAGGCCCGGAGCGGCAAAAGATCAACGATCATCTGTTTGCCAGCTTGTCCGCACAAGGCTTTCGGCGCCTGGCTGAAACGCTAGCTTCCCTGCTGGATGACTTCAATTACACGGTCAGACTGATCAAAAATGTTCCGTCTTCTCGGGATCAATCCGACTACTTGACCGTCCAAAACTTCAAAGCTCCAAAGGAGAAACGATGAAATTGCGTCTTATGGCTCTAGTTGCTCTCTTGGCAGTTTCAGTCCTAGGAGCCTGGGCCCGACAAACGCCTTCCGTGCCTTCTTCCAGCTCGCCGGATTATGACCTGCTCCTCAAAGGGGGACATGTGATCGACGCGAAGAATGGCGTTGACGAGATATACGATGTCGCCATAAAAGATGGCAGAGTCGCAAAGGTGGCCAAGGATATCCCAGCCAACTATGCCGTAAAGACAGTCGTACTGAAGGACATGTATGTTGTGCCTGGGCTGATCGACATCCACGTCCACGTCTACGCGGGCACCGGCGAGCGGAACTCTTATGCTGGTGACAACTCCGTCTACCCCGATGGTTTTACCTTCAGAGTTGGCGTAACAACAGTTGTTGATGCCGGGTGCTCCGGCTGGCGCAACTTTGAAGACTTCAAAGACCACATTATCGACCGCTCACAAACACGCGTTCTTGCCATGCTCAATATAGTGGGTCACGGCATGCGTGGGGGAAAATTCGAGAACGACACTACCGACATGCAGGCTGAGCCGACTGCGGCCATGGCAAAGAAGTATCCAAATATCATCGTAGGAATCAAGACTGCCCACTACATGGGGCCGGAATGGATACCCGTTGAGCAGGCCGTAAAGGCTGGCACGATAGCGAACATCCCGGTAATGGTCGACTTCGGTGGCAGAAGAACAGAACGTCCTATGTATCAGTTGCTGGAAGAGAAGCTACGTCCCGGCGATATTTACACCCATGCGTTCTCAGGAGAACGGGGAGAACAGGATTTCAAAACCGGTGGCCCAGGTCGCGGTATGCGAGAAGGTCGAGCGCGCGGTATCTATTTTGACGTAGGACATGGCCAAGCCAGCTTTGCCTGGTTCACTGCCATCCCCCTATATAAGGCTGGTTTCGCACCGGACTCAATTTCCACCGATCTACACATTGAGAGCATGAACGCAGGAATGAAAGATATGCTCAATGTAGGTGACAAATATCTCGCCATGGGTATGCCGCTAACCGAAGTCGTTCGCGACATGACCTGGAATCCCGCAAAAGAGATCAAGCAAACACAATTGGGAAACCTCTCTGAAGGTGCCATTGCTGACGTAGCCGTTCTAAGTATCCAGCATGGCGACTTTGGCTTCGATGATGCATATAGCACCTATCTAAGAGGCGACAAAAAGATGCAAGCTGAACTCACTATCAAGGAAGGCAAAATCGTCTACGACCTCAACGCCATTTCAGGCGAGCCATGGGATCAACCACCATCCGAAGCAGTGCGGCAGGCGAAACGCTGGACGAAGCTGCGGGTGCAGGGCTTCGGTCCATCCCATTGGCGTCCTCTTCCAGGCCAACCCACCATCCAGGACTGGCGTCCTTATCCCTATGTGCCATCAGATTCGAATAACCAAGATGGCAGGACCACGACGAATCACTAGCAGTTGAAGCTTCAGTTTCCAGCGCTCGTCGACTGTGGAAGATGTTCTAACCTGAACCTCAATGCGCTGGCGCGATGAACTGGTAATGAATCTTCCATCGGCCAGTCTGCCCAGGTGGAATCTTGAGATGAATGTAACCCTCCGGACAGATGGTCGTGCGCGTCGACCAGAAGTAAAGTCGGGACAAAGGTTGATCGGAGGTCTGCCGAATCGCGACCTTGGTATTAGTGTCCTCGACCTTGAAGTCGTAGTCGGACGCTTTGTCGGAGTAGCCGGTCAAATACCCGGAAACTCCTCTTCGGGGCCCAAGTGAATCCACAAAGACCAGATCCTTGCCTTCGATTTTGGCTGCTGGGCCGAGCGGATCTTCTGGTTTGGGCTCGAAGGCGAAGTGAACGACCATCCCCGGCCCTGTTGGCTTGCCGTCGAGCATGAAGAAGTCGTGATCGTAGACATTCGTCTCGATCATTTTCTTGCCCATATTCTTCAGTCGATGCTCGAGAGTCATCGTGTCGTTTTTATCGATGCTCAACACCTTCTCATAGACGTAAGCGTATCCATCGGGTCCGTTAAGAACCTGACGGAAGAGAATGGAGCGCGGCTTCTTCTGTACTGTCCAAGTCCCAGTATCCACGATGGGATAAGGAAATCCGAACTGATAAGGCTTGTCGGCCACCTTGCGCAGAATACCTACTCCCGGCTTCAGAAAGGGATCTCCCGGCTTAGCGTCGTTGTATCCAATGGCTCCCGCTGGTGCAACGAACTCGCCTCTTGGCCCGCTGTGACCCATTGGGCCGCCATCGGCACGAAACTCTTCGACTGGGCCAGTGATTGCATCGTTCTTCAACGGATCGTAGTCAGCAAACCATTCCCCGAAGAATCGGTGCCCATTCAGAGACACACAGGGAACCACGCCGGACCAGTCAAACCGTGTTGAACGATAGTAGCCGTTATTTTTGTCCGGAAGAAAGACGAGCACGTCGAGCTTTCCATTCGAAAGCATCTGCTTGGGGTGATCGCTGTGCGGAACATCAGCACATGGAGACGCGTCCTTGACTGCCGGTTCTTTGGTCTGCGCTGAAGAGCCAGCAGTTGCCATCGCCATTGCGGCAACGATAGTCGCAACGCATAAACGATTTTTCATCCATCCTCCTACCAAGCGGTACTGTAAGTGTCAGGGACGTATCGACATCGCATGGTGAAAGATGTTGTTTGGGTCATAATGCCTTTTGACCTTCTGCAACATCGGAACCAGTCCTTTTTCGCCATAGTAAAGCTCAGGCCAGAAGGGGTATGCGAGCATGTCCACATCCGGATAATTGATATAGCAACCTTCATAGTGATCATTCCAATATGGAGTCCCCTTATGGCTCGGATCCGCGTCCGGTCCGGAATATAGATCAGTGAAGAACTCTTTGATCCACTCCAAATTTCCTGCGTCGTCCTGAGAGCGATTCCAGTAGGTCACAAACTGAGACTTCATGATAGAGGCGCGTTGTGGCACTGCTGTCTGGTCGATCAGCTCACTGCGGTTGGTCGCTCCTCCGTACGAATCGACCTGAAGCGTAGATCGGGAGAGATCCGCGCCCGGCACTGTGCGGGTTAGGTGTTTATAGATGCACGCGATCTCGGCTGATGTAAAGTTGCGCTTCATGTAGCAAGATTTATGTTTTCCTCTTTGCTCTCCTCCCGCACCGCCGCCACCGTTACCCCGCACGTTTGCATCGAGCCAGAGATGACGGCTCATCATCTGCTGTCCCCAGCACGCTTCGGGCGGGGCATGGTGCACACTCCTCTCCCCTGCCCCGGCGGCGATCGTCGCCGGGGTCGTCTGTACGGGTTTGCATGGCTGGAATAGAGCGATGAATTCGTCGAGCACCTTCGTATCGTTGCAGGTGCCGTCAGGATTGCAGAACTGTATGGAGATTCCGAAATGGCCTGACGTGCGGTGCGTCAAGGGAAATAAGGTAAACATTCCCCACGTATCCCGATCCCTGCCCCGCGTCTCCCAATAATTTCCATACGTCTTCAAGATCGTCTCAAACCGTTCCTCGGTCATCTCCGGCCATGAAAAGCTGATATTGGCTGTGATGACTTCCTTGGGGGCGGGTGGAAGATCGTCGAAGAAGTAGTTTGTAATGATCCCGAAGTTCCCCCCACCGCCACCACGGCACGCTCGGAAAAGCTCCGAGTCATGTTTTTGATCTACCCGGCGAGCCACGACCTTTCCTCCCGCATCTACCGTAAGAATGTCGACGGCCGTAAGCCAGTCGCTGGTCACTCCATGCAGCCGTGATAGAAGGCCATATCCTCCGCCACAAATGTGTCCCCCGGCACCTACGGAGCCACATGTACCTCCCGGGATCGTGACGTTATAACGCTTGAAAAGATCGGTATAAACTTCGCCAAGCTGAGCGCCACAGGCGATGCGGTACTTCGGAGATCCCGGCACAGGAAGGGTTTCATTGAACATGCTTAGATCGAGAATCGCGCCACTCGGGTTGTTATAGACGAAGTCCTCGTAACAGTGCCCTCCACTGCGCACCGTGGGTCTCAGTCCATCGTTTACCGCGCTCTGAAGGGCTTTGGCAACATCCTCTGATGTATCGCAGAGCTCGATCCTTGCCGGCAAATCTTCCCGTGAAGCGGGAAAACGCGAGTTCTTTCCTTTGATCAGAGTGGCATACCGGGGATCCTGTCGATTTACCGTCTCTATCGCCATTGCGTTCCCTCTTGGGAGTCAGGATCGTACATAGCCGGTGAGACAGACTGGTCCGTCATACAAAAAACAATCCTCTGCAAAGTGGCCTCGCCTTTAGAGCCCTTCATTTGTCATGATCGACTCTAAAAAGTGTATTTTGCCGCAAGTTGTAAGCGTCGTGGTCCTGAGCGGACGGCTGTGATGCGGCCGAAGGTTGTGCTTTGTGCCGTGATGTCCGGATTGCTTAACGAGGTAAGGTTGAAAACGTTGGAGGCGTCTACACGGAAGGTAAGTTTCTGCTCCCGCCAGATGCTGAAGTCCTTGGAGGCTGTAGCGTCATACTGCTGGTATCCGGGCGCTCGTTCTGAACCCACCGAAGCTGTGCCATAAGTGCCATCTGCGGGAGCCCCATAAGCGCAGGTGCCGTTGTCTATGCCGCGAGTGGCGCAGGACGACACTGAAGGATCGGTTCCGAACCACGCATTTAAACTACGTCCGTTGATATTTAGCGGACGGTAGTGATTGGCCCTCTGAATCTTATTATTGGTGTAGGCGTTGTTCACGCTATTGTTGATAGTAACCGGGAATCCGGAGTAGGCCACTGCGGTGAAGCCAACCTTCCATCCGCCTGCCACTCCATCTAAAACACGATTCATATCGCTTCCGAACGTGCGCCCCCGCCCGAACGGAAGTTCATAGCTGAGAACTCCATTGATATTGTGGCGTACGTCCTGGCTGGTGGGACCATATTCGGCGTGATTATTGTAGTAGTCCTGGTTATAGTTATTGGCGTTAGCAATACTTGTTGAGCCAAAAAAGCCAACCGCATTCGTCATCGCACGCGCATAACTGTAGTTAAGGGTACTCACCAGTCCATGCCAGTTGCGTTGTCGCAGAGTCAATTGGAGTGCGTTGTAATTCATCATCGCGTCGGACGTTGTGATGACGATCGAGCCTGCCTGTCCAACCAACGACTTGTAGGGTGCAGGATTTGCAGTAGCGCACGCTGCACTATTTGGATTCGACTGGACGATACCGCCGATGACGCACGCCTGACGTAGTTGATTGGCAGAACCGTGATTGATCAGATGTTGTCCCGCTTCTCCTATATAGCCAACTGTTAAGGATGTCGTATTACTGAACTGATACTCCGTAGTCAGACTGTATTCGGAAATAAATGCCGGCCGTATGTTCATTGCCCATGCATTCAACGACAAAGAGGGAGTCGGCGATGCAGGATTACTGAATCCATCTTCAACTCGAAAATACTGCCCGGTGTTGGTTGTGCTCGGCGCAGACCCCACTGCGAAATAGGGCGTCTGAAAAGGAGGATTGATGGTGATACGCCGGTTCGCCCCTGTACCTTCCATGTAATTTTGAATTCCATAACCGCCGCGTACAACAAATCGAGGCGTCATGGAATAAGCAAATCCGATGCGAGGCATAAAGCTTGCATAGTAAGGATTTACTGTGGCACGGCTAACACCATTTACGCCTGCATATACAAGCTGACCGGTAGTCATATTTACGTTGGCCTGCTTGTTATTAACCTCGTACATCGGTTGATCGTATTCGTAGCGAATACCGAGGTTTGCTGTAAATGTCGGCGTTATCTTCCAGTCATCCTGTGCAAAATATGCATCTCTCCATTGCCTTTGCCCGGTGGGACCAAGCGGGCCACTTGCATTCCCGGTACCGGAATAAGCGACGCGGTCAAGATTGAAATCTGCGAGAGAGTAACCCTGCGTATTGTTTGCCAATCCGCTGGTGGGATTGGAGGTATAGTTCCCGGTGTATACAAACTGACCAAGAAGACCGTCATTGCCTGGGTAGAGGCTGTTTTGCTGGTAGCGGATAAATTGCGCCCCAAATTTGAAGTTGTGGTGCCCTCGCAGATAGGTCAGATTGTCAGCATAAGTAAATGTATTGTCTGCGTAGTTGGTTGCTGTTCCGGCATTGCCAAAGGTCGAATATTCCTTGCCATTCGGAGTTGTAAGACCTGTTGTGCCTGGTGGAGAAAAGACCTGCCCGGAGAAGCCATTTAATGTCTGCGGGGCTCCAATACCGACGATTGAGTTGCCTGATTTTCCAAAGACCCCCGTAGTGTCGGTTGTCAGACCGCCCAGTACGTGAACACGGGTAAATCCGATGCGAAGTTCATTGACAAGCGAAGAGTTGAATGTATGCACTTCGTTGATCGCGATGCCCCAGACCGGAGTCTGTGGTGATACAGGAAACGTAATCGCCAGTACGGGGGTGGACGTGATGAAATTTGCGCTCTGACTGTAACGAACCGCAAGGTTATCCTTGACTGTCGCTCGCCAGTCAATTTTGACATCACCCTGATCGTTCTGGCGGCGATTTTTTTGTGGTGCGGTGTAATTATTCGTCGCCGGAGTCCCTGCTTGAGGTGCCTGATTCGGCAGTGGATATAGCTCGGGATGCGCGTAGAGATAACTTGCAACGGGGTTCAAGATGGGAACATTCAGGTTTCCTGCGTAGGGTTTATAAGCGAGTGTTGACGAGTCATAAAGCTGAATCAGGTTTTTGGCTGTACAGGTGGCTCCAGTGGCACACATGATCGACGGATTAAGCAGCTCGGAGAAGTCTCCCCGTCGCATCCTTGCAGTAGCCACGCTGGCTGTTCCTATCCCTCCCTGGTGATAGCGGCCGCCTTCGTAGTCGACAAAGAAAAATAGCTTGTCTTTGATAATCGGGCCGCCGATTGTGCCACCAAATATAGGCTGTGTGTAGGGCTGTCGTGGGGTTATTTTGGAATTGTGCTTGTTCGCCCAGGTATTTGCATCTAGCAACCCATCCGACAGGTAATAGAAAGCACTGCCATGCCATTGGCTCGTTCCACTCTTAGTTAGCGCGATCACTGCTCCGCCATTGACGTTGCCATATTCGGCTTGAGCATTTGCCGAAACAACCTGAACTTGATCCAGAGCATCAGGACTCGGGTTGTAACCAACACCATTGTTGAGCGTCTCATTGATTTCGATACCGTCGAGCAAATAGTTATTTGACTGCTCTCGATTTCCGTTCACTGATACTTGCTGGCCTCCGACGCCTATCGCGCTATTGCCGGCAAAGTTGGCGGGGGTTGTACTTACTGCCCCGGGCACAAACATAGTGAGCTGGACAAAGTTTCGCCCAACCATGGGAACAGCATCAATGGCACCCTTATCTAGCGTTGTAGCCAACTGCGCAT
>Ga0105248_10004312_pt1 | contig 15739 bp, 11 predicted proteins | sample KBSS34metaG_FD_81524 | JGI IMG/M metagenome (GOLD analysis project Ga0105248, IMG submission 81524) | Switchgrass rhizosphere microbial communities from Kellogg Biological Station, Michigan, USA - KBS S3-4 metaG | ecosystem: Host-associated > Plants > Roots > Rhizosphere > Soil | place...
CATTTCGCGAATGCCACCGAGCCTTCAGTTCCAGCCGCCATAAAACCGCTGGTGCGAGGCATTCACGGGCTGCATGATTTTCGCATGAAGCCTTCCAAGCGGTTGGGTGCGGGCACTGTGACGAATTACACATCGGGCTTGGGGAACCATTACCTCGCGCCCAACGATATCGCGACCATCTACAATCTCAACCCGCTGTATGCCGCCGGGATGGATGGCAGCGGACAGAAGCTGGTGGTCGTGGGACAAACGCAAATCGATTTGACGGATATCCAGTTTTTTCGCTCCCGCTTTGGTCTCCCACCCAACGATCCTCAAGTCATCCTGGTGCCGAATACCAAGGATCCGGGAATTACAAGTGGTGATCTCGAAGAAGCCGATCTGGATATTGAGTGGTCCGGCGCAGTCGCCCGTGGAGCGACGATCATTTACGTTTATAGCTTCGACGTTTTCGATGCCGTGCAGTACGCCATCGACCAGAACCTGGCTCCCGTCATGAGCATGAGCTACGGTTCGTGCGAACTGGCGAACCTCAATTCGGATGCTTTGATGATCCAGGCTTTGGCCCGGCAGGGAAATGCTCAGGGCATGACCTGGTTCAGTGCGTCCGGCGATTCCGGTGCAGCCGACTGTAATAGTTCCAGGAATCCGGGCTTGGCTGTCGACATGCCCGCCAGCATCCCAGAAGTAACGGGCGTGGGAGGAACAGAGTTCAGCGAAGGCACGGGCCAATACTGGGCCGCAAGTAACGACGGTACGGGTGCGTCTGTAAAGTCCTATATTCCGGAGATCGCATGGAACAGCAGTGCGATCGAAGGATCGCCGGCCGCGACCGGCGGAGGCGCCAGCGTGTATTTCGTGAGGCCTTCCTGGCAGGTGGGCCCCGGTCTGCCCAATGACAATGCGAGACACGTGCCCGACGTTTCGCTGTCTGCATCGAACCACGTGGACGCCTACCTGGTTTATACCGGCGGCTCGTTGCAGGCCTTCGGCGGAACATCGGTATCCGCCCCGGCGATCGCCGGAATGGCCGCGATCCTCAATCAATACCTCGTTAGCAATGGAATGCAGGGGAACCCTGGCTTGGGAAATGTGAACCCGAAGTTCTATTCGCTGGCCCAGACCCACCCCGAGGCATTTCACGATGTCACAGGCGGCGATAACATCGTCACGGTGGTTTGCCGCACGCGCATCTGTACCTCTACCAGCGTCGGATATTCAGCTGGCGTCGGATACGATCAGGCCACTGGTTTGGGTTCCCTAGATGCCTATAACTTGATTACGGCTTGGGGCGGGGGAGGGGCGCTTCCTCCACGACCCATCACCAGCATCAACCTGCTCAGCAATCTGGACAGCATCATGCAGAACGACGTAGCGTCGTTTACTGCAACCGTTGTAGGCATTAATGGAGCGACTCCTCAAGGCGTCGTCTATTTCCAGATCGGGAGCGTTTCGTTGGGCTCAGTAAGACTCTTGGGATCGGCAGGGACAGCCACGGCGACGCTATCCGTGCCAGGAAGTGGGCTGCCGTCGGGTACGTCGGTCCTGGTCGCCAGGTTTGGCGGTCCCGCTGGCCCCAGCGCTTCCATCGGCGTCACCGTTGTCCCTACGGTTCGAAACATATCCGGCGCGACGGCGATCTTGGGTATCGCCAATGCCGCATCTTTCACCCAGCAATACGCCCCCGGCACGTATTTAGCGATAGCCGGGTCGCAGCTTGCCTCGACTACTCAAACCGCCAGCACCATTCCGTTGCCTTACTCGATGGGAGGCTTCTCGGCGACCGTCAATGGCGTTGCAGCGCCGTTGTATTACGTCTCGCCGACCTTCGTGAGTATCCAGATTCCCTACGAAACCCCCAGCGGTATTCCCGTGGTCTTAACGGTCAATCACGATGGCCAGGTAGCAACGCAATCTTTCAATATGAATGCTGCTGCACCGGGAATCTTCGTTTCCAACGGATCTCCGATTCCGAACGCTAGCGCCGCCCAAGGCCAGACCGTCTCGCTCTACATGAACGGTATCGGCGCGCTTTCACCAGCAATTTCGACCGGAGGAGCTCCGGCATCCGCGACCGCACTCGCCGACTTACCCAAACCGCTGCAAACCACCACCGTTACCGTGGGCGGTCTTCCTGCGCATATCGATTTTATTGGCGAGCCCTGGGGGTTGGCCGGTGTTACGCTGATCAACTACCAGATTCCGCCGGCAGCGCCGCTCGGCCCGCAGCAAGTCATCGTGACGACGGGTGGGATCGCAAGCGCCCCGGCCACCGTGACCGTCACGAACTAAGTCGAAACGTCAGCCACAGTCAGGTGTTTCGCGTAGTCTCTCGCAGAACACTGAAGAGTAAGATTTCAATAGAGTCCATGCCGACACCGAGTTCAACACCACACACCTACGGGCTTCGCGATCGCCGGGCAGAGTCCCGGGTTGCCTGCGAAGGCACAGCGTCCATGGATGTTTTGAGCCCAAAACCTCGGCGCGGCGTACCTGTCAGCGTGATCAATATTGGAGAAGCAAGTCTGAAGTTGAGCGTACCGTTCTTCGTCTCACCGGGCTCCTTGGTCCGGATCCACATGACGGAATCGCACGCCAATGCCGAAGTCAGGTACTGCACGCGCGAAGGGTCCGACTACTACGTTGGAGTCAAAGTCGAAGAAGTTATTCCCAATCCCGGCGCCGCCCCTGCGTGAGGTGCCCCGAGTAATCAGCTGGCTTTGGCTTGCTTGCCGTTTCCCCGATCCGTATACGATTCCACCAGACCCAAAACCGCGACTTCAGCGGCGCTGAGTTTTCCCGCGGGTGTCCTGGAATCCGCACGTACGTTGTTCATGGCTGAAAATAGCGTCTGGTCTGCGTAGCTTTGGAAAACTGCCGGATGAATATAGTACTTCCGGCAAGCCGCTGGCCGGTTGCCCAGGTGCCGGGCCGTTTCCTTTACGGCAAGCACGGTATTTCTCTTGGCTTCGGTCTCGGTGCTGGCGGGCCCCAGCGCGGCCAGTTGCTGAGCCATATGGCCGGTGCCGTGCCAGGTGCGAAAATCCTTGGCAGTGAAATCCTCTCGAGTGATCTCCCGTAAGTATTCGTTTACGTCGGCAGAATCGACCTTTACGTACTCACCCGAATTGAGCTGATATTGGAACAGCTCCTGGCCGGGGAGATCCTGGCATTTCTTGACGATTTTGGCGACCCGGGGATCGTGCAGCGTGATGTCCTGGTCCTGCTTGCTCTTGCCGCGGAAATGCAGACGAATAGCGTCGCCACGAACATCCGCGTGGCGAACACGCAGTGTCGTCAGGCCGAAAGACTTGTTGCTCTTGGCATACTCTTCGTTCCCAATTCGTATGCAGGTTTGATCCAGTAAACGCACAATGGATGCGATCACTTTCTCACGGGGCAGGCCGCTCAAACAAAGATCTCTGCTCACCCGCCGCCGGATTTTCGGCAGCACGGTCCCGAAGGCTTCCATCCGGTCGAACTTCGATTCGTCGCGGATCTCGCGATACCGCGGATGATAGCGATATTGCTTGCGTCCCCTGGCATCGCGTCCAACGGCCTGGATGTGGCCGGTTTGAAAAGGGCAGATCCAAACATCGGTCCAGGCCGGCGGGATGACAAGCGATCGAATTCGGTCAAGCGTGCTGCGCTCACGCACAGGCTTTGCATCGATGCCCACGTAGGTGAAGCCCTTTCCGTGCCGCCGTCGTAGGATTCCAGGGCCTTCTCCCGTGACATAACGTAAGCCGGCGGCTTTGGCCGATGCCGAGGTGTCGTTCAAAACAGGATCTCCCGCGGGTGTGATGCAAGGTTGGCTGGAGGTGTTTCGGCAGGTCACCGCCGAGGCCGGCTTGGCCCCTCGATTGCTACACTCCAGCCTTAGGAGGATCCCTATATGCGATGGACCCCCGGCGGTGTTAGTGACGACGTTGAGGATCGGCGCGGTGGCGGCGGTTTTCGGATGGGCGGCATAGGCGGCCCGCATCTGGGAATCGGCGGAGTTCTGCTGCTGGGAATCCTCAGTTTGGTTTTCCATCGCAACCTTTTTACCTTGTTCAGCGGAGACGTGTCCGATGGGTCGGGCATTTCGACCTCGGATCCAGGGGCGCCCAATTTACCGGCCAGCCAGGATCCCGCCGTCCAATTCGTGTCTTTTGTTCTGGATGACGTGCAACGGACCTGGGAAACGCTGCTTCCGCAGCAGGCGAGCCGCCCGTACCGTCACGCCAAACTGGTTCTATTTACGGATGCGGTTGACTCAGGATGCGGTGGCGCTGAGGCTTCCACGGGTCCGTTCTATTGCCCCCAGGACGAGAAAGTCTACATCGATCTCGGCTTCTACAAGGAACTGAGCCAGCGCTTCGGGGCTCCCGGTGAGTTCGCCGAGGCGTACGTGCTCGCGCATGAAGTGGGACACCACGTTCAAAAGATCCTGGGAATTGAGGCCGGAGTGCGGCGTGCGCAGCAGCGCGATCCGTCGTCTCAGAATCGGCTCTCAGTCCAAATGGAGCTCCAGGCCGACTGTTTCGCGGGAATCTGGGGACATTCGACTGAGCAACGAAAGATCATCGACAACGCGGATGTGCAGGATGGCCTGAGAGCTGCAGCATCAGTCGGCGACGATCGCATACAGAAAATGGAGCGTGGCAGGGTGAGTCCCGAGAGTTTTACTCATGGCTCCTCGGCCCAGCGGATGGCGGCATTCAAAGCCGGACTGGAGACCGGGAATCTAGCTGCCTGTATGTAAAAACGGGACCCTGGATCAGGGCCCCGTTCTGTTGACTTGCGGTTTTGATGCTTACCAGCGATTACGGCCGCCACCACCGCCGCCGCCCGACGGGCGATCGGCTTTCGGGCGCGCTTCGTTGACGTTCAACGCTCGGCCATCCAGTTCCTTGCCATTCAAGCCGGCAATGGCGCGATCCGCGTCCGCATTGGCGCTCATTTCGACGAAGCCAAAGCCTTTGGCCTGGCCGGTATCGCGATCGGTGATGATGCTGACACGGTCAACGGCCCCGTATGCCTCGAACATCGTGCGAACCGCGTCTTCGGTAGCTCCAAAAGCGAGGTTCCCTACAAATATATTTTTCATTTACTTTTTCCTTTAAAGGTTGGTGAATCGGGGCAGGATCGAACGAGGGCGGTCGGACCGGACTTATGCGAAGGTGCCTAAAGTACTACGTCCTCAGTCTATCACGGAAAGCATGGCAGCCCAGGAGTTTTCATCCTGACCGACGCTGAGCTGGTTGGCTGCGCGGACCAGAGGCAACCGCAAAAGCTTGGGATCCTGTTCGATTCGCCGCAGCAGTTCAGTCTCGGAGACTTTTAGATACTTCAACCCGGCGTCAGTGTAGGCTTTTCCTTCAGTGTCGAGCAGGGCGGGCAAGCCGTAACGGTCGGTGAACCTCTTTATCTCGCCGGGAGACATAGGCTTCTGCTTCAGATCGACGAAATGAATCTCCACGCGGCGCTCCTTGAAGAAGCGCTCGGCGGCGCGCGTCGCCTGGGAGTTTTTCAAGCCGAAGATCTGGATGTTTTTCATTAGATCCGGATGTTCTTCATTGCTTTTCTTCCAGCTCAGCCCAGCGCGAGTACAGCTCGTCCACGGCCTTCTGCGCTTCTTCCATCTCGCGAAAGGTTTTGTCGAGCAAGCGGCCGTCTTTCACGACTTCTGCATCCTGCAAAGAATCGCGCTTTTCCTGCAGCGCTTGTTCGGCCTGGGCGATCCGATCCTGAATGGTTTCGTACTCACGATTCTCGATATATGAAAGCCGCTTCTTCGATGGCGCGGATCGAGGCGAGGCTGCCGAAACGGGCTTAAGCTTGGGTTGCTTCTGCTCCGCCTTCCAGACTTCCCATTGCGAATAATCTGCGAAGCGCTCCACGCGGCCGTTTCCATCCAGCCCCAGCACGATGGTGGAAACGCGGTCCAGCAGGTAGCGGTCATGCGTGACTAACACCAAAGCTCCGGAGAATTCCAGAAGGCTTTCTTCCAAAATCTCGAGCGTCGGGATGTCCAGGTCGTTGGTGGGCTCGTCGAGCAAGAGGACATCGGCAGGTTCCAGCATCAGGTTGGCGATTAGCACGCGCGCGCGTTCGCCGCCCGATAAGCGGCCGATCGGCTGACCCAATTGATCGCTGGTGAAGAGGAAGCGCGAGGCCCATGAGGCGACGTGAATCACACGATCCCTGTAGATCACCGAATCGCTGTCTGGAGCCAACGCCCGCCGCAGCGTAACGTTCGGGTCCAACGTTCGCATCTGATCGAAGTAGACAACGCGCAGTCCGTCGGCGCGTTCGACGGCGCCCTGCAACGGATCGGTTTCGCCGCGGAAGATTCGCAGCAGCGTGGTCTTGCCGCTTCCATTGGCTCCCACCAGGCCGACTCGTGTCCCGGCGGTGATGGTGAAATTCAGATTCTCGAATAGCATGCGACCGTTAAAGCCGTGCCCTACTTGCTCCAGATGAATCAGGCGCTTGGTCTTGCGATCGGTTGCGATGAAGTCGATGTCCGCGGATGCTTTGAACGCACGATTCTTGAGATCGGCCAATTCGCCGATCATTTCGTAGGCTGTGTCAATGCGGGCTTTGGCTTTAGTGGCCCGTGCTTTGGGACCGCGCCGCAGCCACTCCATCTCGGTCCGCACGCGATTTTCCAGGGCGTCCTGACGCTTCGCTTGGGCGTGAAGATACTCGGCCTTCTTTTCGAGAAACGTACTGTAGCTGCCTGGAACGTGCAGGAGGCCGTCGGGATAGACACAGTTCAGCTCGGCGACCGCGGTGGGGACGTTCTCCAGGAAGTAACGGTCGTGGCTGACCAGAACGCACGCGAAGGCAGCTTGCTTCAGCGTCTTTTCCAGCCAATCGATCCCTTCCAGGTCGAGATGGTTGGTGGGCTCGTCGAGCAGCAGGACCGCGGGACTTTGCACGAGGGCTTCCACGATAGACAAGCGTTTCCGCCAGCCGCCGGAGAGCGCAGCCGCTTCGGCATCCAGATTCTCGAAACCGGCGCGGCCCAGGGTCTCAGCCGTGCGGGCCTGACGATCGGCCTCGGCTACGCGGGCTGTGTCGAGCGCCCGTGCAATCACGCTTCGGACCGTCTCGCCGGGCGTAAACCTCGAATCCTGGGGAACGTAGGAGATCCTGATGCCGCTGCGCCGCACCACTTCACCCGAATCCGGCTCGCGGATTCCCGCCAGAATCTCCAGCAGAGTCGATTTGCCGGATCCATTGGGGCCGATGACGCCCAGCCGGTCGCCATCCTGGATGCTGAGGGAGATGTTCTTGAAGAGCGGAGCAGCTCCGTAAGACTTCGCGATCGTTTGGGTACTGAGTAGGAGAGCCAAATGAAACCTGGATGAAAGTCTACGGGGTGAATGCAGCCGTCCCCTCTATTCTCCAACATGCCAGTTTCGACGTGTAAGGTTTCTCGCCGTGGTTCGTCAGCATCACTGAGACGCCAAGGCGCTCAAGCTGGAAAGAGGAAAACAAATGTCGAATTTTAAGAACATCCGAAACATCCTGTTGGCAGCCGCCGTACTGGCGCCGCTGCACGCTGCCGACGCTTCGCTGGACTATCGAATTCTGGCCACATCCAAGACTTCCACCATGGAAAAGGAGCTTAATGACGCGGCCGCCGACGGGTATCGGTTCAGCAAGGCCATGGGAGGCAAGTCCGCGAACGGTGGACAGGAAGTGGTGGTTGCCATGGTGAAGGACCTGAACGATTCCGGCTGGGAAGTCCGCCAATACAGACTGCTGGCGGCCACCCGGACCTCGACCATGCAGAAAGAGATGCAGCGCGCGGCTGGCGACGGTTACGTATACGCAGGCCAGACGGTCTTTGAGACGGCGTTCGGAGGCAGGGAAGTGGTGGTCATCATGGAATTTGATCCGGCGAGGACGGGCTCGCATTCGTCCTACAGGCTGTTGGCAACGACCAAAACCTCGACCATGCAAAAGGAGCTTCAGGAAGCCGGGGCACAAGGCTATGTTCTGCTGGGGTTGACAGTCGCAAAGACAGAGATCGGCGGCGACGAGATTGTCACGATTCTCAGAAAGAACTAGCTAGCGAAGCCTTCTGTTCCCTTAGATTTGCAGTGGCAGTCCAGGCAACCGTGTTCGGCGCAGCTGCCGCACACGGTTCGCACCTGTTTTCGAAGGGCCTCCCTGGCCCGATGCACGCGAACCGCAGCATTCCCCGCAGTAATTCCAGATTGTTCGGCCAGATCCTTCAGACTCCCCTCATCCAGATCCATAATGCGAATCGCCTGCTGGTATTCCGGTTTAAGCGTCCCGACCAAGTCTGAAATGCACGCGCAGATCGCTTGTTGCAGCTCCGCCCGCGGAGCCTCATGCGCGATAAACTCCTTGCCCCAACCCTCCAGAGCGCGCTCCGTCGAAGCGCGGTGACGATAGTGATCGATCACGGCATTGCGTAGCACGCGATAGAACCAAGCCACAGCGCTCTCTTCGTCGCGCACGTCTGCGCCACGCTCCAGACCTCGCACAAAAGCCGACTGCAGGATGTCCTCGGCGACGGCGCGGGATTCGACACGACGCTCCAGGAACGCCAAAAACTGGCGGTGGCTATCCACCAGGCGTTGGATCACAGCGGGAGATAAAGATCCTGACGATTCCGATGGCGTGCTCATGACGAAAGCCTAACACGCTGGAAACACAGGACTGTAATGTTTCGTGGAGATATACGTCAGCCCTTATGAAAGCGCGGATAGCGCGACAGAAAAAGAGGAGAAAAACCATGTCTAACGTGAAGAATACGACCCAGAACAATACATCGAAAAACGCCCCTTGCGCGTGCGGAAGCTGCTCCTGCGGCTGTCCGGCGAACGCATGCCACTGTGCGGAGAGCAATTGCCAGTGCGGCTGCCAGACATCCGGCGGCAAGTAAGGCGGTGTGGACAGCGCCGGGTTTTTAGTGATCCGGCGCCGCCTCAACATTGACGGCTGGGGACGACGATACCCGCTCGGCGATCAGGAACGCATTCAGATTTGCCGATGCCAGCATGCACTCCGTGCGAGCAGTCTCATACGACTGGGCAGTGCTGGCGATGCGCGCGCGCCGCTCAGAGTCCGCCAGGCCCGAGTTAGTTTCCAAAAGAAGGGCCTGGATGTTTGCGGAGCATGTCTTTAGGTTTTGGCAGGCGGCATCAAATGCAGCCAGCAGGGTGCGATACGCGCTGGCATCCGCCGGCGCGCCGAGTCTCGGAGTCTCCTGCAAAGCAAGCATACTTGACGTATACTCAACGGTCGGGACTGGGAGCGGATCAACGCTAGCTCGGGACATCCGCGTTGCCGGAAGTCTTCAGACGATCGCGCTCCCAGTACTGCTCTCAAAGTTAGGTTACTTCCCAGCGGTCCGCTGGGATAGCTAGACAAAAGACTAGGTGTTTGTTTTGGAAGGGTCCCTAGACTAATCCCTCGTCCAGAGCGTATCGGGTGAGCTGCGCCGTAGTCGTCAGACCGAGTTTGTGCTTCAGGTTGTTCCGGTGGAACGCCACGGTCTTTTCCGAGATTTCGAGCGCGTAGGCGACTTCCTTGCGGCTTTTGCCTTCGGCGACCAACTGGAGGATCTGCCTCTCGCGCGGGCTGAGGCGGAGGGAAGCGGCGGCCTGTGCGGAATCCGCCGGTGCGTTTACGCCTTCACCGCCCACGCCCGGCGTAATATGCAGTCTCCCGCGCAGGACTTTGGCGACAGCGTCAAGGATTTCTTTCCGGCCGGAAGACTTGACCACATACCCGTTCGCGCCAGCTTCCAACGCTGCTTGCAGGTATGTTGGCCGGGTGTGCATGGTCACGAACAGAAGCTTCACCTCCGGAAGATGATGGCGGATCTCCCGCGCTGCATCGATCCCGTTCAGCACCGGCATGGTGATGTCCAGGATAATCAGATCGGGTTTCAGGCGAATCGCGGCTTCCACCAACGCCCTCCCGTCTTCTACGGCTCCCGCCACCGTGTAACGAGTCTTGAGAACGTTGCGGATCCCATCGAGCATGAGTGCATGATCGTCAGCCAGAAGGACGCGCGCGCGTTTCATTTCGCCCAATCCCCTTTCATTTCGCCCAATCCATGGGAACTCGCACGGCGATTTCTGCGCCGTGGCCCGGCCTGGATTCCATCGAAAGCTTGCCGCGCATCATCCGAGCGCGCTCGCTCATGCCAACCATGCCGAGCCCCCCCTTGCCCCGGACAGTCAAAGGATCGAAGCCGACACCGTCGTCTTTGATGGACAACCATATGCTGTGGTCCGGAACAGCCAATTCGATCGAGACATGCTTTGCCTTGGAATGTTTGGCGACGTTTTGCAGACTTTCTTGCGCGATTCGATACAGGCCGGACGCAACCTCTTGGGGTACGGAAGCCGGCAGCTTGCTGGACTTGAATCGCACTGCAATAGATTCGGTCTTTGAGAACTCGTCGCACAGGGCCTTCAGCGATATCACCAGGCCCAAGTCATCCAACATGGACGGGTGCAATTCATAGGCGATGTGCCGGGCTTCCTCGGAGGCCTTGACAACCCGAGTTTGCAGCGTGCGCAGCCGTGTTCGAGCGGAGACCGGAGTTATTTCCGCAGCCAGGCCGTCCACGTCCAGCGCAAGGGAAGCCAGCCTTTGGCACAGGCCGTCGTGCAATTCGCGAGAAACCCGGCGGCGTTCTTCCTCTTGAGCCGTGATGAGCTGAGCAGCCAGTGCGCCAATCTGGGCGCGGTATAGCTCGGACAATACTTCCAGGCGACGGCGCTCGGTGATATCCGCCACAAACGCCACGGCGAGCTTGTCCTCGGTCCGCTCGACCATGCTCAAGCTGACTTCGGCCGGGAAAGTCGCGCCGTCCTGGCGGCGAGCTTTGAGGTCCAGAATCAGCCCGGCGGGCAGGTTTGCCGGTGTGTTGAAGAACTCTCGCAGGCGTCGGCCTGGATGCTGACGGGCGTCGTCAGCAAACAATATTCCCATCGGCTGGCCGATGAGTTCCTCCCGGCGATAGCCGAACATCTTTTCCACGCCGCTATTGATCAGGACGATCCTCTCATCCGATCCGAATGCAATCACAGCCTGTCCCGAGGACTCCAGCAGCACATTGGCATAGTCACGCGATTCGCGCGCTTCCGCCAGCAGAGGGCGCTTGATCAGATCGATATCCAGTAAAACCAGAATCACCCCGTCGATCTTGTTATCGCGAGTTCTGTAAGGATGCAGTCGCAGGGAAAACCAATAGCCGTGCCGGTCTTTCACTTCGCGCTCCACCGTGCGGGCTTGGTCGAGCACTTCCAGGAAGCAGGCGTCCCAGTCGCGCAAGCTGAGCGTGGACGAAATAGCGGGGAACGGCCGGCCCACGTCGGATTCGATCAAGTTCAGGAGCTTTCCAGCCAGGGGAGTAAACCGGCGGATATGCAAGCGGCGATCCAGAACCAGGACCGGGATTTGGACACCCAGCAGCAGGTTCGTAAGATCGTTTCCCAGGATCTCGAGCTCATCATTACGCTGCCGCAGCTCTTCATTGAGCGTGGTCAGTTCCTCATTGGACGACTGAAGCTCTTCTTTCGCAGTCTCCAATTCCTCATTGGTGGTCTGCAATTCTTCATTGTTCGCAAGACTCTCTTCGCTGGCCGCCCGCATTTCCTCCAGAACGGTTTCGTGCTCGGCGATGAGCGTACGCAAGAACTCTCGAGTGGTCGCCAGTTCCTGTTCGAGCCGGGAAGCGGCGGTTCTTCTGGAGCCGCGAGTGGTCCGCGGCGTGTCCTTGAAGACTGCGAGGAAATTCTGTTTCTGGCCAGGAACCTTCCGCAGCGGATACACTTCCAATCGGGCATTTCCAGGCTGGCCGTTGTGCTTAAAACGAATGGCCTCACTCGAGATCGTGATTCCTTCCTTTTTGGCTTTGGAGATGGCGCCACGCAACGCCACCCGGAATTCAGGACGAACCATTTTCAGTACCTCGAAAGCGGGCGGCCCGGCGGCGAGGGCCAGATAAGGCGCAGTATCGCCGTGAAAATGAACCACGCGGAGTTCGGCATCAATGAGCAATGCGGCGGGCACGTAACGCCGCAGAAGAGCCTGCTCCGCGTCCTTGCGCAAGCTTGCGGGAGCGGCCTTTGCAACAGCCCTTTTAGGCGGAACTCTCTTTTTGGGCATCGGCGTCGCGCGGCTTTGCTGCCAAGATACCATTGCGGATCGGGTAGCGTCTTAAAGCGCTCATCGGAACTCCATCGTCGATTGACAACGGAGGCCTAATCGAATACGATTCCTAGGACTAAGCGGCGCCCGTAACCGGGCGGCGCGTATCGGTGGAAAAGGGGTATGAAATGCGTTCTGTAAGCTTGTTGATCGCTCTAACTCTGTGTTCTGTGGCCGCCATTGCTCAAACAGCCACGGGCACTATCACTGGGACAATTTCCGATCCGGCCGGCGCGGTGGTCGCGAACGCTTCGCTGGAACTGAAGAACAGCGAGACCGGCACCGTGTCTCAGACGGTCTCCAGCTCGACCGGCAACTACAACTTCTCGCAGCTACCGGCGGCGACCTATCAGTTGACCGTGAACGTCCCGGGATTCAAGACGCACGTCCGCCAGAACCTGGGCGTGCAGGCGGCGCAGACCATCCGCGTGGACATCATCCTCGAAGTGGGCACGTCGGTTGAATCCGTGACCGTTTCCGCGCAAGCTTCGATGCTGACCACTGAGAGCGGAGCAGTCAGCGCCAACGTCACCACGGACCGCATGAATTCCCTGCCGATTTTGGGCGTTGGCGGCGCCACTGCCAGCACGCATGGCGTGCGCAATCCCCTGGCCTCCTCGGTGCTGGCGGCGGGTGTGTTCTGGGTTCCCAACACTTCCATGCGCGTCAACGGCGCGCCCACCAACACGTTCGGTATCAAGCTGGACGGACAGGACATCACCAACGGCGTCAATACATCTGCCTCTCAGGCGCAGATGCAACCTGGCGTGGACGCGCTGGAAGAAGTAGCCATCCAAGCCTCGAACTATTCCGCAGAGTTCGGCCAGGCCGGCTCCGGCCTGATCCAGTACACTACCCGGTCTGGGACCAACAGCTTTCATGGGTCGGCCTACGATTACTTCGTAAATGAAGCCCTGTGGGCGCACCAGTCTTTCGATCATGCGCGCAATAAGCAGCGCCGCAACGACTTCGGCGGCACCATCGGTGGACCAATCTGGATCCCCAAGATTTATAACGGGCGCGACAAAACCTTCTTCTTTTTCAGCCTGGAGCAATTCCGCGAATCCAGCGTGATTACCAACCAGGTGACTACCGTTCCCACGCTGAACTATCGTGCGGGCAACTTCGCCAACCTACTTTCGGGGCGCGCTTTTACCGGCGCTCTGGCTACGGACGGATTCGGCAACAAGATGATGGAGGGGATGATTTTCGATCCTCGAACCGAGACCTCATTCCCCAATGGATCGCGCGCACGTACGCAGTTTGTGGGAAACCTGATTCCCGTCGAACGCATGGATCCTTCCGCGATCAAGTTGCAGAATCTGATACCGAAACCTAATCTTGGTCCTTCGACACAGCTGATCAATAACTTCGTCAATCCGTTCCCCAGCAAGCGTGTCACTCCGATTCCATCGATCAAGCTTGATCACTCGGTGAGTTCGAAATTCAAGATTTCCGGTTATTTTTCATCTACCAGCACGGAGGTGCAGTACGCTCCAGGTGGGTTTGCCCTCTCCGAAGGTTTCCCTGACGAGATCACGCAGACGAGAGGCACTTACATTTATTCGCGCACCTGGCGCGCCAACCTGGACTACACGCTCACGCCGACCATGCTGCTGCACTTTGGCGCGGGCTATGTCGTCAATGACTTCAGTGACAAGGCTCCGATCACCGATTTCGACATGGTCAAGGTGTTGGGTATCACGGGCGGCACGGTCGGCCCCACCACCGGAGCCCGCGTCCCGGTCTGGGGATCCACGCTCGGCCCCAACAGCACCGGCGGAACGCCCGTTATGGGTCCGGCCACCGGCCAGGTGCGCAACCTCCTCCAGCGACCCACCGGAAACCTCAGCCTGAGCTGGGTGAACGGCAACCACAGCTACAAGTTTGGCGGCGAAGTGCGCATCGACGGTTACCCGAACGCCTTGTACACCAATACCAGTGGCAACTTTTCCTTTAGCACGGAACAGACCACCAACACCTTTTTCCAAGGGCAAGCTCTAGGCGGATTGTTCGCCGGCTTCCCCTATGCCAGCTTGCTGCTCGGTCGCGTCAATACCGTCGCCCTCGGGCAACCGGCGAATACACGCGGCGGACGGGGCTTCTACGCATGGTTCGCGCAAGACACCTGGAAGGTCACGCGCAAGCTCACGGTCGATTACGGCATCCGATGGGATATGTTCACATACCCGCGGGAACAGTACGGCCGATCACCAAGCTTCTCCCCTACTCTGCCGAATCCGACCGCCGGAAACCATCCCGGTGCGACCATCTTTGAGGCCACCTGCAACTGCCGCTTCGCTAAGAACTATCCGTGGGCGTACGCCCCACGCGTGGGTGTCTCCTATCAGGTCCTGCCGAAGACTGTATTGCGCGGGGCTTTTGGCCTTAGCTACTCGATGTCGCAGGGCGGCGGACAAAACGCGGCCTCCACTCAATCCACCAGTTCTCCGAACTTTGGCGATCCGGCCATGATCTTGTCCGAGGGTATTCCGCTTAAACCGTTTTGGCCGGATCTGCGGCCCGGTTTGTTCCCGTCCCCCGGTACCACTCAGGGAGCTCCTCCGGTCGTGGATCAAAACTACGGTCGTCCCGCACGCATGTGGCAATGGAATATTGGCTTGCAGCGCGAGATCAGCAGGGACCTGATTGTCGAGGCCAGCTACGTCGGCAATCGCGGCGTGTGGTGGAGATCGTCGGCTCTTGTGGACATCAACGCGCTGACGCCGCAGAGCCTGCAGAGTCTTTACGGCCTGGACTGGAGCAATCCCGCGGATCGTACCCTGCTGACACAGAGCGTAAGTTCACCCGCGGCCGGCCGCTTCCAAAACAAACTGCCGTACGCCGGCTTCCCGGCAGCATCTAGCGTCGCGCAATCCCTCCGTCCCTTCCCGCAGTTCGGGACGCTGGCGTTCACAGGTTCGCCGTTGGGCAAGACCTGGTATGACTCGCTGCAACTGAAGGCCACCAAGCGCTTCTCGCACGGTTTGGACTTCACGTTTACCTACACCCGCTCGAAGGAGCTCCAGCTGGGAGCCGAGAGCGACACCGGCGGCGGCCTGGTCAACGACGTCTTCAACCGCAATACCAACAAGCAGCTGTCTTCCTCATCGCGTCCGAATTGGATGACGTTCGCCGCCAATTACACAACGCCGAGGTGGGGCGAGAACCGCTGGCTGAATTACGCCATTAAAGACTGGATGTTCGGTGCCGTGCTGCAATACGGTAGCGGCCTTCCCATCGCGGCTCCGCTCAATGTGAGCAACAACAATACGAGTACTCTGCTACGCGGCGCCGGGTGGGCTACGCGGGTCGGAGGCCAGCCCCTGTTCTTGAAGGACTTGAACTGTCACTGCTTCGACCCCAGCACCACCATCGTTCTGAACTCAGCCGCGTGGACGGATACCCCGAGCGGCACGTTTACCCCGTCGGCGGCCTACTACAACGACTTCCGGTACCAGCGTCGCCCCTCCGAGCTGATGAGTATGGGTCGCACCATCCGCATCAAGGAGCGCGTCACATTCTTGATTCGTGCTGAGTTCAA
>Ga0105248_10004314_pt1 | contig 15727 bp, 11 predicted proteins | sample KBSS34metaG_FD_81524 | JGI IMG/M metagenome (GOLD analysis project Ga0105248, IMG submission 81524) | Switchgrass rhizosphere microbial communities from Kellogg Biological Station, Michigan, USA - KBS S3-4 metaG | ecosystem: Host-associated > Plants > Roots > Rhizosphere > Soil | place...
CTGGTTGCTGAAACCGCAAACATGCGGCGCCAATTATCAACTCGCGCTGAGTATTTCAACATCATCGGCGCATCGAAGCCGATGCAAACGATCTACGAAACGATCGAGTCCGTCGCGAAATCTGACGCAAACGTGCTGATCGTCGGTGAGTCCGGCACCGGCAAGGAACTGATCGCCAACGCCATTCACTATCAATCACTGCGATCGAAGAAGCCGTTCATCAAAGTCAACTGCGCGGCGCTGCCGAAAGAGCTGATCGAGTCGGAGTTGTTCGGTCACACGAAAGGCGCATTCACGGGCGCACATGCGGACAAGGAAGGACTGGTCCAACATGCCGCCGGCGGTTCGCTGATGCTTGATGAAATCGCGGAGATGCCGATCGAGTTGCAGCCGAAGTTACTGCGTGTGTTGCAGGAGAGAAGTTATCGCAAGATCGGATCGGAAAAGACGTATGCGGTCGACTTTCGTCTAGTCTGTTCGACGAATCGTCCGCCCGCGGATGCGATTCGCGACGGCTTGTTGCGCGACGATCTCTTCTATCGCATTTCCACCATTACTATTCATGTGCCGCCCTTGCGCGAGCGCAATGAAGACATTCAGCTCTTGACTGAGCACTTCCTGCACATGTACGCGCAGAAGTATGAGCGACCGATCACGGGCGTCTCGCAGGCAGCGTATCAGAGGTTGTTTGGTCATACCTGGCCCGGAAATGTGCGTGAGTTGCAAAACGTGATCGAGCGCGCGGTGCTGCTGGCGAAAGACAAACAGATCGAACCGATCGATCTGCCTTTCGACAATGGAACGCTTCCGGAAGGAACGTCGTCGAATGTCACCTGGGACGTGCCACCCAACATGACGCTTGAAGATATTGAGCGGCTTGTTATAGAACGTACGCTGCAACGGACAGGGGGGAACAAGCAGGCGGCGGCAAATCTCCTGGGGATCTACCGCCCGCGTCTTTACAGTAAGATCAGGAAGTACAACATCGATGTTCCATCGCTAGTCTCGGCATAAATAAACTCTGCGTCCTCTGCGGCCCTCCGCGAACTCTGCGTTCAATGGTTTCTTTTAACGCAGAGGATCGCAGAGAGCCGCAGAGGACGCAGAGAAGAATCCCGAATGGTCACTCCCCCAACACGCCTGCGTGGCATCGACGCTCTTCGAGGCGCTGCCGCTATGGGCGTTGTCGTTTATCACGCCGTCGGACAAGGCCAGGACGTTCTTCCCAACAACCTTCTTCAATACCCGGTTCGCCTGGTCCAATTCGCGAGCTCGTTTGGTTACATCGGCGTTTTTCTCTTCTTCGTGATCTCCGGCTTCTGTATTCACCTGCAATGGGCCAGGACCAAGGCCGCGGGCTCGGAACCTGAGATTCGCTTCGCCTCGTTCTGGAAAAGAAGAATTCGCCGCATCTACCCGCCTTACATGATCGCGCTGCTTCTATTTTTACTAATGACCGCCGCGACCGTAGGTCTCAGCCTGACTCAATCCTTCTTTTACGACCTCGGCATGCATCTGCTGATGCTGCACAATCTCGATCCAAAGACGTGCTACACAATCAACGGCGTCTTCTGGACACTTGCGATCGAAGAGCAACTCTACCTCGCTTACTTCCTGTTGCTCTTCATCCGGATTCGCTGGGGCTGGGGTGTGACGCTGGCCGTCTGTCTTATGGCGCGTCTCGGATGGATGGTGTTCAGTTACGTCGTCTGGCTAAAAACCGGCTATGGAATCCCGGTGCCTGAAGCAGCCGCGTCACACTGGTTTACCTGGGCGCTCGGAGCAATAGGCGTCGAGGTAATGTTCGGACTTGTGAAGCTGCGTGGCTGGTCACGTGATCTGCGTCTCGCGACCGTTCTGATCGTCGCCGCCTCGGCGTTATCGTCTTACTTACCTTTCATTCCTAAAGACATGCTGCTGCACAACGCGAGCTGGTTTTTGCTTCATCCGCTGTGGGGTCTCGGGTTCTTCATCGTTATGAACCGAATGGTGCTCGCGGAAGACAGTTGGCTGCGCGAGGCGAAGTTGCCGTCAATGGTTTCGTTCTGCTCAACGCTTGGACTCTTTTCGTACTCGATCTACCTCACGCACGACCTCGTGATCATGCAATCGTGGCGTTGGATCAACCCCACTTGGTTACAACTGGTAAACGTGGCGGTGGTGATGATTCCCGCAACGATAATTTTTGCGTGGGTGTTCTTCTGGTTCTGCGAGAAGCCGTTTATGATTACAAAACCTCCGCCACAGATTACACAGATTACACCGATCCTGCAGGAAGAATCTGTGTAATCTGTGGTTAAAAACTCCTGTTCGTCTAATTGCCCGCAGCGGCCCGTTTCAAATCATCGATCTCGAGTTTCTTCATCGACATCACTGCACGCATCACTCGGTCAGTTTTGGCGTTGTCGCCGGACGTGAGCAGCTCCAGCAGAAAATTCGGAACGATCTGCCATGCTAATCCGAATTTGTCCTTGAGCCAGCCACACTCGACCTTTTGCCCGCCTTCCGAAAGTTTCTCCCAGAAGTAATCAACTTCCTGCTGCGTCTCGCAATGGACCACGAGTGAGATCGCTTCGGTAAACTTGAAGGTTGGACCGCCATTCAGCGCCGTGAAGCGCTCGCCATCGAGCTCAAACTCGATCGTCATCACTGATCCTTTTGGACCGGGCCCGGCATCACTGTAGTGAGACGTACCCACGATTCGCGAATTCTTGAACACGGAGACGTAAAAATTCACTGCCTCTTCGGCGTTGTTGTCAAACCACAGGAACGTCGTGATCTTCTGCGGCTGGGGTTGCGTACGGGTCGGATTCGTTGCTGACATATAAGAATTTCTCCTTTTATCCTTGCGATATTCTTGAGCATTCGGCTCTTTCACTGATTAATCGAATCAGGGGGCGGGAAATCGACAGCTTGACGAAATTTTTTTCGGAAAGTTTGTCAGCTAAGCTAAACTGCCTGAACGTTTCATTTACATTTAACGAAGGACCATGGAGGGATTGCCACGCGTGCGTTACTCAAAATTAGTCGCACTCATTGCTACACTCATTTTTTCTATCGCTTTAACGTCAAGAGCTCAAGCTCAAAATCCGACAGCGCAAGCACTTGCTTCGCCGGCTGCGACGCCGGCGCCTTTGCCGCCACCCACGGTGAAGATTGACGGCTATCGCGCCGCTGCGGCTCGCATTATCGGCGCCGCACTCACCAGCGATCGCGCTTACGCACGTCTCGCACACCTCACGGACCACACCGGCAATCGTCTGAGTGGTTCAACAAATCTCGAACGCGCGATCGAGTGGGCCCTGACGGAAATGAAACGTGACGGCCTCGACAACGTCCGCGCCGAGAAAGTGATGGTGCCACACTGGGTCCGCGGTGAAGAGTCTTTGGAAATGATGACACCGGTTCCCAGAAAACTTCAGATGCTTGGACTGGGAAACAGCGTCGGCACGCCGCCTGAAGGGATTTCCGCGGAGGCGATCGTAGTACACAACTTCGCCGAACTCGATCGTCTCGGCGAGCAAGTGCGTGGCAAGATCGTTGTCTACAACGCTCCCTTTGTGAACTACGGCGTGACCGTCTCGTATCGTCTACAAGGAGCTTCACGCGCCGCTCATTATGGCGCTGTGGCAGCGCTCGTACGTTCGATCACTCCGGTCAGCTTGCAGACGCCGCATACCGGCGCGATGAGCTACGATCCCAATCAGCCAAAGATTCCCACTGCCGCGATTACGATCGAAGTAGCCGAGTTTTTGCAGCGCATGAACGATCGCGGCGATCATCCGAGGCTGCGGCTCAAGATGGAGGCAAAGTTTTTGCCTGACGCGGAGTCCGCAAACGTGATCGCCGAGTTGCGGGGCTCGGAACGGCCGGACGAGATCGTTCTGATCGGTGGTCACTTCGATTCGTGGGATGTGGGCCAGGGCGCACACGACGACGGCGGTGGTTGCATCGTCGCGTGGGAAACCATTCGTTTACTGAAAGAGCTGGGACTGAAACCGCGCCGCACGATTCGCGCTGTGCTCTACACGAACGAAGAGAACGGCACGCGCGGTGGTAATGCTTATCACGACGCGCATCGGGCCGAGATCGCGAAACATATTCTCGCCATCGAATCGGATTCAGGAGTCTATCGACCCGAAGGCTTTGGTCTGGCGGCGACCACACCTTTGCAAGTTAGATCCAATCTTCAGGAAATCGCGAAGCTGCTTGCAGGCATTGCCGCCGATAACATTGCGGAGAACGGCGGCGGTTCGGACATTGGACCACTCATGCGCGACGGAGTTGTTGGCGCGAGCCTGGACGTGGACGGTACACACTACTTCGATATTCATCACACACAGGCCGACACGCTCGACAAAGTGAATCCACGTGAACTCGCGCTCTGCGTCGCCACGATGGCAGTGATGGCTTACACCGTTGCTGATCTGCCGGTAAGTTTAGCCGCGGAAGGTCGCTGATAAAACGCGGATTAGATCAATCAAGTTGGTAGGTCGCGACGCTCGTCGGTGTTTCGAAGCAACGCACTTTGTAGATCTGCACGCGATTGTCGCTCACTCGCTTCGAGACGCGCTCCAGCACGTACTTCGCGAGATTCTCGGCCGACGGCTGCAACTCATCGAACGGCGGCAGTTCGTTGATGTTGCGGTGGTCCAGGTAGGTGACAACTTCATCCGCGGCCGCTTTCAGCTCCACAAAGTCGACCAGCAGTCCGATATTATCCAACTCACGGCCGCGCGCGTAGATCTCGATCTTGTAGTTGTGGCCGTGCAGATTCTCACACTTCCCTTTATAGCCGCGCAGTTGATGCGCGCTCGAGAAGTTTCGCTCGATCATTACTTCGAATTGTCCCGGCATAATCAATTCACAGATTAGCTGATCACGCTGATTTAATAAAACCGGCGATTTCATATAAGTGTTGACGGACAATAAAATCCATGTAGAATATCGGCCCCGACTCCTCGCACATCTAACGTCAGAAACGCAAGATCAACGCTCGACCTTAGAGCGCATACCTGGGTCTGAACAACGAATCGCGCTTTCAGCTTCAATAAGATTGTCCACTGCGGAGTAGCCGCTATCTACCATGGAGCCCCTTATGAAGATCCAATTTATGAGAAGTCTAATTAATTGCGCGCGCAGACGATCTTCGAAGACTTCAGTCTTCTTCCTGACGCTCACAATCCTGATTCTTCCGCACGCCATTCATGCTCAAGCGCCACCCTGTCCAGATCCGGCTGCCGCTATCTCTGGATCCCACACATTTCACTCGCAGGGCGAGATCCTGACAATACCGTTCAGCTTTTCGCCGTGCCATACGGTGGCTGTTAACATTTCGTGGGCAAATGGCCTGAACAATGGAAGCAATCTCAAAGTCACTTTTTTTGACGCCTCAGGCCAACCAATCTATTCCGAATCTACTATTTCAGCGTTTCTACCTGGATCGAGAACCTTTCCATTCTCGTCACCCTATCCTTACCCATGGCGCGGCTCACGTTCGGCACTCTTTAACCCCACGAGTGTCAAAATTGAGACAATATTTCCGTTTGGAGACCCTTGCGACATCTCGTACACCCTCACCTTTGCCAAGCGAGAAAACTACAACACGGGCGGGGATAATTTCGGCAATGCACCCCTTGTCTTATCCCTACCCGCTACTTATTTAGGCAGCATGTATGACGGAAGGACTCCGCCGCCGGGTGGCACCTCCGTCGATCCGGGTCAGTACATTAAGGTGCGCTTAAAGTGTAATCAGGCGATGTACGTACATGGCTCAGTCACGGTGAGTAGCACTGTCAGCTCTAACTTCGTAGTTGACATCTACGATGCCAATCAGCAACTAGTCGTCCCCGGCTGGATATTCACCGGGAGCATGGGGACAACGAGTTTCGCCTCCAATCCGTTCGTTAATCCGAATTCTTCCGACACCGATTACTATCTTAGGATCTGGAGTTTCAATTGGCCCATCTATGACTTTAATCTCACTGTGGATGAATATGTTCAATCGAACAGTTCCACAAACCCAAGAACCGCGGCCCCGGATGCAACCGGAGGCTCTACCCCGAACAATGAAGAGTTCAAGTTGCCCGCCGGCATAGATTCGGATGTTCTTACTGCACGTGCCACGGAACTCTGGGGGAAAGTGTACTGGCCGCAAAATTTTTCGGGCGGACCGTATCCGCTCGTGGCGTTTCTTCATGGCAACCACACCACTTGCGGACATGGCTCAGACCCGCGAATTGATGACAACAGTAATTACACACTCTTCGGAACCTGTAACACAGCGGCGGGTTACTCCCCTGTCCCTAGCCATTTGGGTTACGAATATCTCGCTACGCAACTGGCGTCACAGGGCTACATAGTTCTGTCGATCAACGCAAATCGCGGGATTACCGGAGCTCCCACTCCTGACAGTGCATATCCCGATGATCCTCTTCATATTTTTTCTCGGGCGCGGCTGGTCCTTAAGCATCTGGAAACGCTGAAGACGTGGAACAGTGGACCGACTCGGCTGATAACTGGTCAAACCCTTGGGACTTCCAGAAAGAATGCGACGGGGTGGTTTGGAATGAAGATAACGGTTGGACCACAGCCGATCAAAGTCTATTCCCTCGGCAGAATGTTTCTCACAGGTAACAACCAAACACACGCGCTGAAGATCGTCAGAGCGAGTGATGGGCTCGTTCTAGCCAACCCTGCTTTAGCAATGTCCGGAGGCACAAACGGGTCATTCAAGTATGTAGACCTGGTCACTCCGGTTCAATTAGCGGCGAACACGAGCTATTACATAGTGAGTGAAGAGACGAGGAACAAAGATGCCTGGTACGATTCAAACACCACTGTTACTGCTACAGCATTGGCTGCGGTTGATGGCCGGGTAACGAGTACCGACGGCATAAGCTGGAGCACGGCGGGGGCAGTTCCCGGAAATGTTTACGTTCCCTTAGACCTCAAATACCAGGTTCTGGGCGTGAACCTCACAGGCAAAATAGATTTTAGTAATGTCGGCTTGATGGGACATTCGCGAGGAGGGCAGGGTGTACTCGCTGCTTATAACTTATATAGAAATCCCGCCATCGATCCAAGGTCTACTCCGGCCGACATTACCTGGTCGACAAGGATTCCAGGAATGAGCATAAAAGGGATTTTTGAGATTGCCCCGAGCGATTTTGAGTTGCCGACAAACAGCAACGGCACGGGAAGCCAATTCCTTAATGCGGACGGAACGGCGTGGAACGTGCTTCTTCCGATGTGTGATGGTGACCTTCGACTGTTGCCAGGGGTTCATGTTTTTGATCGCATGATGTTCAGCACTGACAGCCCAGCGACTCAGAAGTCCACCTATACGGCCTGGGGGTCCAACCATAACTTCTTCAATTCCCAATGGCAGCAGAGTGAGGTCCTCGCCAGTTGCGTAGGTAGCGGAAACACACCGCTTTTTGCGAATCCCGCGCTTGATGGGAACGGTTCCCCTAATCAGCGAATTATTGGGTCGGCCAGCCTATTGGCCTTTTTCCGCGCCAACGTTGGCTCATCGCCAACGGCAAGCTTTAACCAGAACTTCAATCCTCGTTATGATCATTCCGCGGCGATTACATCGATCACACCTCCTGTTCGCATAGACCGCGGATTCACACCTTCGCCGAGCTTGACCGTAACTAAAGTCCTGTTTGATTTTTTAACCTTCGTTAGTTGGCCTGCAGGAACGAGCGTTGACACCCTGAACCTTCTCGACGCAGTTTTTGGAAATATGGTTCCGAATCACGATCCGAGCTTGTCCGCTGGACTGGTTACGTGGGATGGCGCATCGTGCGGAACAATTCTGCAAACCAACTGGAAGAACCCCAACACTGGAGACAATATTTCAGGATATCAGACGCTCGATTTCCGCGTATCACGGGCGAATGATCCTTTGAACTCCTCTGCATCGACGAACTTTCAAATCCAACTCATTGCAGCTAACGGCAGTCCCACAGGCGCTGGAGTCTCTCTCAACAAATACATTTCTTTAACTGGTCCGGTGGGAACACAGGATCTTGCTCCAGGGGACGGCCTGCATCCAATCTTGCAAACGGTACGCATTCCTTTAACTGACTTTAAGGATGCCAATCTAACGCAGGTCAGGGGTGTCCGCTTTATTTTTTCTGATACCGGAAGCGGAGCCATCTATTTGGCAAATCTGCGGCTGTCTAACCAACCATAAGGATGAGAAAGAGCTTGAGAGGAAGAACAAAGAAAGGATTTCTGATCATGAGAAAAGTGGTGTGCGTATTGATTTTCTTAATGGCAGTTGGCATCGTTCTTCCAGCTTCTGCTCAAGAAGAGCGCCAACCCGCGCAAAAAGACAAGCCAACAAAAGATCTTCGAACTGGTCCAGGAAAAGTCTTAGCACGCGGCAGTAACGACATTCCCAGGGGGCCTCATAAATTGTTGACATACACGCTGGAGGAAGTACCACTATCTGAACCGATGGAACTGGAGTTGCGCGGGAGAAAAGAGATGGTTGATAGTGTTTTTCGCCTTACCATCACAGGAGGCGAAACACTCGCGACGGCCGGCATGATTTGGATCGATGATGCAGCGCTGCCAGGAGTTTGGAGTCATGGTAGCCGGAAAATCGGAGCCTTGATATCGGATCGGTCAATCTTGAAGGATGGCGCTGAAATATCTGTTTCCAACCGGGACGGTAGTCAACTTTATTCATTGTCGGAACGCCTCAAACTTCCTGAGAGCTTCAAGGCCACAATCAAGGCGCCGATAGAAGCAGGTAATTCGATAATTGGAATACACAGCGCCCTGAGAATTATGGGCAAAGACCTCCAACCACTGGTCCAGATTGAGATGAGAACTGAGCGCGCGTTTCCAGTCAGAAATGCCGCACTGCAGCTCCAGATTGGTAAGCAGTTTTTTCTAAACGAATTGGGAGCCGGGTTTAATGGTCACACGCTAACCCTCAGCCTGACGCCCAAGGCGTTCGCCGAACTCAAGGACGGCGCGGAAGTTATCGCATTCTATAACAGCCCCGATCGCAGTGGCGCTTTCGCTAAGGAGATCTGGTATTTCGGCCGCCTTAATAAGAGTCTTTTCGAAAGATGAAGCGAAGAGATTGCGTAGGACTGCCAACCTGACAGCCCCGCACTACTGTCTATTTCAATTTCAAATTAGGGCGCCACCCATTCCGTAGAGAAGAATGTGGCGAGGTCAGAAATATGAGAGGTCACGCGACACGGTGGGAGACTTTGCAGAAATGTGCGCCCGTAACCTTTGGTGCGCAGGCGCGGGTCGAGTATCGCGAGGACGCCGCGGTCAGTCGTGCTGCGGATCAAACGTCCGAGACCTTGCTTGAGTGAGATGATCGCCTGCGGCACGCTGTACTCATAAAAACTCGAGCCGCCACTGTCCTCGATCGCTCTCTGCCTCGCCGCGACGATCGGATCCGTCGGAACTGCAAACGGCAACTTGTCGATAATCACACACGATAACTGTTCGCCACGTACATCGACCCCTTGCCAAAAACTCGCAGTCGCGAACAGCACGGCGTTCGGAGTTTCGCGGAATTGCTTCAGTAACTGACCCTTCGAAGCACTGCCCTGGACCAGGCACGGGTAATCAATCTCGCTCCAAACGTTTTCAAACAGCGACTGCATGCCGGCGAAGCTCGTCGACAAGACAAACGCGCGTCCCTCAGTGGCGTTGAGAATTCGAATGACTTCTTCCGTGGCAGCGTTGGTCCATTCACGATCGCGCGGGTCGGGCATTCGCGGCGGCAGGTAGAGGATCGCCTGGCTCTCGTAGTCGAAACTTGACGCGGCGATGAGATCGTCTGCAGTGTCGAGACCGAGTCGATCGCGAATGAAACTGAAGTTGCCGCCACTCGAGAGTGTTGCTGAAGTCAGCACTACCGTCGGCACTTCGTCAAACAACTTGTCCTGCAACAATCCCGCTACGTCGATCGGCGAAGCACGCAGGAACACGCCGCGATGTCGTCGCTCAAGCCAGTAAACAAATTTCTTGTCTGCGGCGGTAACGATAAACTCGAGTTCAAAACGGATCTCACGCAGGCGACGAATCAGACTCTCGACTTCGGGAGGCTTCTCTTTGAGCGCATCGAGCGTGGTCTCCGTGCGCGCGATTGCGCCTTCGAGCGCCATGTAGAGTTCGCCGAGCGGCGTTGCCTGCATCTCGCCATCCGAGTTTTTACGTGCGAACGTGCCGGGGATGATCGGATAGCGACCGTCCTCGCCGCGTCCGTCGCGAAAACCCATCCAGAAGTTGTCGGAAAAGCGAGACATGCGCGCGGTGCTGTGCGTGAGTTCCTTATCGACGTCGGCGTCTTCAATCGGTAGCGCTCCCAGATCACGAACGAGATCGTCGATCTGGTAGTTGGAAACTTGTGCGCCGAAATATTCTGATGCCACTTCTTCAACCAGGTGCGCTTCATCGAGAATGACGGCAGTGTAGTCCGGCAACACTGAGCCGTAGTTTCCGTTGCGCAAACTCAGATCGGCAAAGAAGAGATGATGATTAACGACGACGATTTCAGCTTCCTGCGCGCGACTACGCATCCGCGTGATAAAGCAGGCGTCGAAGTCGGGACACTTCTGGCCCAGGCAGGATTCAGAACGAGCGTCGATGTGTCGCCAGAAAGAAAGTGACTCCGGCAGGTTTGATAGTTCCGCGCGATCGCCGATTTCGCTTTGTCTGGACCAGTGGCAAACCTCTTCGAAGTAATCGACTTCATCGAGACCTTCGAGCACGGGCGCCGACTGGGCGCGTGCGAGACGATTGAGGCAGAGATAGTTGCTGCGGCCTTTCATGTAGGTCGCGGAGAACGGTTTGGGCAGGACGCTTTGGAGAAAGGGAATGTCCTTCTCCATTAGCTGTTCCTGGAGGTTCTTGGTGCCCGTGGAAACAATGACGCGCCCATTGCCTCCCAACGCAGCCGCAACAGCCGGGACAAGGTAGGCCAGCGTCTTGCCGGTGCCCGTTCCGGCTTCGACAATGAGGTGTCTCTTTTCCTCGAACGCGCGCATCACCGCCCGCGCCATTTCAATCTGGCCCGGTCGATGTTCATACTCCGGATGCGCCCGCGCAATCAGCCCTTTGGGCCCAAAAACTTCAAGCATGAGAATCTTTAACTTTTAATCGCTTTGGATACAACGGGAAACTTGCGGTGAGATCAGCAACTTCACGCTTCACTTTGTTCTTCACCTCTTCCGACTCCGGCGCGTGAATTACCTCCGCAATCAGACGGCCGATCGTGCGCATCTCCGGTTCTTTCATGCCGCGGGTGGTGACGGCGGGTGTGCCGATTCGTAAGCCTGAGGCCACGAACGGTTTGTTCTGATCGAACGGGATCGTGTTTTTGTTGACGGTGATCAACGCGGCTTCGAGGGCTTTCTCGGCATCCTTGCCGGTGATGCCTTTGCCATCCATCCAGACATCAACCAGCATCAGGTGATTGTCAGTGCCACCTGATACGACTCTCAATCCCTGCTCCTGTAACTCCCCCGCGAGCGCCTTCGCGTTCTTCAAAACCTGGCGTTGATATTCTTTGAAGTCTTCACGCAACGCTTCGCCAAAAGCCACTGCTTTGGCAGCGATGATGTGGACTAATGGTCCACCCTGCACACCGGGAAATAGCCGGCGATCGATCTCTTTCGCGTGTTCCTCACGACAAAGAATCAAACCACCGCGGGGACCACGTAACGTCTTGTGCGTCGTAGTGGTGACGTAATCCGCGTGCGGAATCGGCGAGGGATGAAGCCCAGCCGCGATTGGTCCGGCGATGTGCGCGATGTCGGCAAACATGCGCGCGCCGACACTGCGTGCGATCTGTCCAATGCGTTCAAAATCGATCGTGCGCGGATAAGCAGAAGCACCGCAGACAAGTAACTTCGGTCGATGCTCTTCAGCGATTCTCTGCAACTCGTCGTAATCGATCTGTTCCGTCTCTTTCGAAACGCCATAATCAGCAACTTTGTAACTGAATCCGGAGAAATTGAGCGGATGACCATGAGTCAGATGCCCGCCATGCGAGAGATTCATTCCAAGGATCTGATCGCCATACTGGATCGCCGCCAGATACACAGACATGTTTGCCTGTGCGCCGCTGTGCGGTTGAACGTTCGCGTGGTCGGCGCCAAACAACTCTTTCGCGCGATCGATCGCCGTCTGCTCCACAACGTCAGTCCATTCACACCCGCCGTAGTAACGCTTCCCGGGGTAACCTTCCGCGTACTTGTTCGTAAACACTGAGCCCGCGGCTTCCAGCACCGCTTCACTGACAAAATTTTCGGAAGCGATGAGCTCGAGTCCATTTGCCTGGCGCGCTACTTCGTTGTCGATCGCGCCGGCGATGATTGGATCGACTTCGGCGAGTGATGAGTTTCTATCCATTTGATGTCTTTACCTGCTTCTCTCCACTTCACAAATCTTTTCTACACGTGCCGCGTGCCTGCCGCCTTCAAACTCAGTCGCGAACCAGGCGCGCACGATCTTCGGAATGTCGGCGGGCGGCGTAGTGCGAGCGCCGAGCGCAAGCACGTTTGCGTCGTTGTGCTGGCGCGCGAGCCGCGCAGTTTCTTCAGACCATGCTACAGCCGCGCGTACACCCGGAACCTTGTTCGCAGTGATGGCCATGCCAGTGCCCGAGCCGCAAACTAACACACCCTGTTCAACTCGCCCCTGCGCCACCTGCTCCGCAACTTTTCTCGCATAGTCAGGATAATCCACTGACTCTTCCGACATGGGGCCGAGATCGTCAAACTCGACGCCCAGCTCCGTGAGCAGTCCCTTCAAACGCTCTTTCTCGGTGTAACCAGCATGATCACTTGCGAGTGCAATTCTCATGTCCGCAACCTTTGTTAGGTGATATTTAAGAAGAATCGGATGGTAACACTATCCGCGTTATTCGCGATAATCCGCGGCTGCGGTTAGAATGCCAAATCTATGCGCTGGTCACGATACTTTATCCCAACCCTGCGTGAAGACCCGGCTGACGCCGAAGTCATTTCGCATAAGCTTCTCCTACGTGCCGGAATGATCCGGCAACTGTCGGCTGGAATTTACTCGTTGTTGCCGCTGGGCCAACGCGTCGCTCTTAAAGTGATGCAGATCCTGCGTGAAGAGATGAACGCCATCGGCGGCCAGGAATTTTATTTGCCTGCCCTTCACCCGGCCGAGATCTGGCAGGAGTCCGGTCGTTGGGACGCGATCGGCGACGAAATGTTCCGTCTCAAGGATCGCAAAGGCACGGATATGTGCCTCGGCATGACGCACGAAGAAGTGTTCACGACGATCGCGCGCAACGAGATTCGTTCGTACAAACAATTGCCGCAGGTCTGGTACCAGATTCAAATCAAGTTTCGCGACGAGGCGCGGCCGAAGTCAGGCCTGATACGGGTACGTTCATTCATCATGAAAGATGCGTACACGTTTGACGTCGATCGAGCCGGACTCGACAAGTCATTCAACGATCAACGCGCAGCATACAAAAACATCTTCACGCGTTGCGGGATACAGTTTTTGATTGTTGAAGCGTCGTCAGGCGCGATGGGTGGCTCGGAGTCGAACGAGTTCATGGCGCGCACTCCGGCGGGCGAGGATCTAATCGTCAGTTGTGAGAGTTGCGGCTACGCGGCAAATCTAGAGAAGGCGACTTCACGGCTAGCTGAAATAAAAGATGAAGTTGGACCAGATGCGCCGGAAGAGTTTCCGACTCCCGGCGTGCGCACGATTGAGGACCTGACGACATTTCCCGGCGGCGCTGAAGCGTCGCGGCAGATCAAGTCGCTGGTCTTCGTCGCGACGATTGAAGGTGAACAACGCCCGGTGCTCGTTCTGCTTCGCGGCGATCATCAGCTTCACGAAACCAAACTGGCTGACAGTTTGCGCGCGACTGTGGTGCGCCCTGCGCAACCGGAAGAGATACGCGAACTGCTCGGCGCGAGTGCGGGTAGTCTCGGTGGTGTTGGCGCCAAAGCGAAATCACGCGACCTGCGCATCGTCGCGGATTCGTCGTTGAAGAACCGGCGCAACCTGACCACTGGCGCGAATAAGGACGATCACCACCTCCGCGGCGTCGATATCGCTCGCGATATTCCTGTTGATGAGTGGCTCGAATTGCGCACTGTCGAATCCGGCGAAGGCTGTCCCCGTTGTGAAAGCGGCACGCTCGAAGTGTTCAAAGGCATGGAGATAGGTCACATTTTCAAGCTCGGAACCAAGTACTCCGATTCGATGGGCGCAACCGTGCTGACGCAGGACGGCAAAGAGGTGCCGATCGTCATGGGCAGCTACGGCATCGGCGTGGAACGAATCATGGCCGCCGCAGTCGAACAACAACACGATGACGACGGCATCATCTGGCCTCGATCACTCGCACCTTTTGACGTCGTAGTCACGATTACAAACATGAAGCAGGACGAAGTGCGAGCAGCGGGCGAGAAGTTGTACGAAGAATTGCAGCAAGGCGGTCTCGAAGTCCTGTTGGACGATCGCGACGAACGCGCGGGCGTGAAGTTCAAAGACGCGGATCTGATCGGCATTCCCTACCGCGTCACGATCGGCAAAAAAGTCGCCGATGGCGTAGTTGAACTCTTCAACCGGCGCACAAAGCAGAGCGAAGATGTTAGAATCGCGGACGTCGCCCAGAGGCTAACATCAGTACAACAATGAAATCGTTTGGGCTTTTGCTACTGCTATTGATCCCGGCTCCCATTCGAGCGTCACAGGATCTACTTCCCGAGCTGGTTCGCCGCATTAAACCTTCCGCAGTCGCAATCGAAACTTTCGACTCACGCGGCGAGAAGCTTACGCGCGGGAGAGGCTTCTTCATCGAAAGCGATCGCATTGTTACTAACCGTCACGTGATCGAAGGCGCGTACCGCGCCGAAGTTCATTCGTCAACCGGAGCTGTTTATCCGGTGAGGGGCGTACTCGCGGTAGATGCCGAAGGCGACATCGCGCTGTTAAAGATCGACGTGCCCGCCAATCAGATTCGACCCCTTCCACTCGACAAAACTTCGCCGCAGGAAGGTGAGAGCGTTGTTGTCATTGGTAACCCGCTGGGTTTGGAAGGCAGCGTTACGAACGGAATCGTCTCGGCAGTGCGCGACATTCCCACTTTCGGACGCATCATTCAGATCACGGCGCCGATATCTTCCGGATCGAGCGGCAGTCCGGTAGTGAACATGCAGGGACAGGTGATTGGCATCGCAACGCTTCAGATCACAGGCGGGCAAAGTGTGAACTTCGCGATCCCTTCGGAACGCATTTCACAACTTCAAGTCACGACAATGACGTCGCTGTCGGATCTGGTAGCTGCCTCCGGACGGAACAAGCGCGCGAAGGCGGTCCAATTCTTCCGCGATGGTTTGAGTTTTCTTTCCAAGGACGACTGCGAGAAGGCGCTGCCTTACTTCGAGAAGGCGGTCGAGTCAGACGGCAACTACGCGGAAGCATGGGCGCAAAGCGGTTTCTGTAACGAGAAGCTCGGCAAACATGCAGAGGCGCTCGAGGCTTCGAAGAAAGCGGTTAGTTTGAGACCTTCCTCGGAGTCGTACTTCAACATCGGTCTCGCGAGTTTTTATTTGAAGCAATACAAAGAGGCCGCGGAAGCGTATCGCCAATCGATCAAACTCGATCCTTACAATGCTGCTGATGCATATTACGCGCTCGGGTTGGTCTATCGTGACTGGAGCAAGCCTGACGACGAGATTCAGGC
>Ga0105248_10004316_pt1 | contig 15725 bp, 21 predicted proteins | sample KBSS34metaG_FD_81524 | JGI IMG/M metagenome (GOLD analysis project Ga0105248, IMG submission 81524) | Switchgrass rhizosphere microbial communities from Kellogg Biological Station, Michigan, USA - KBS S3-4 metaG | ecosystem: Host-associated > Plants > Roots > Rhizosphere > Soil | place...
CCCCAACACGCCGCCGGCCACGCCGCCTTCGACCCCGCCGAGCACACCCGCCGACGCGTCTTCGTTCCGCGCGCTGACGTGCTCGGGTTCCACCGCGCTCGGGGCTGCAATCGGGGCCGCGAAAGCGCCGGTGGTGCGTGGCGCTTCAGCGGCTGAACGGGCGGCTTCTCGCGCCGCCGGAAGGGCCGGTGGGGGTGGAGGCGGAGGTGGAGGCGGCGCGGCCACAAACGCCAGCATCGTCGGCACGACCGTCGGCAGCTGATCCGTCGCCAGCAGCAGCGGCAGGCCGATGACGAGCAGGATCACCACGCCATGAAAGACGGCGGCGACAACCTTCGAACCGAACGATCGCTCACGGAGTGGACGTTCGACGGTGCCGGTGATCAGGTCAAACATAAAGTCCTCCGCTTCCTGGTGAAGCCGGTGAACCGTGGCGCAACAGCTGTGCCAGTGGGAATGGACGTTGTGCCGGCGTAACCGGAGGAGTGAGGCAACCCATGCTCGCCGAAGCGCGCGGGATATTCCCCGCGATTGGGAAAAATCAGCAGTCGGTTCAGAAGGTCAGGTATGCGCGGTGCTGATCGCGTACCGAAGCGCTCGCCCTTGTGGGCGACATTCCGACAGAAACAGACGAAGAGTTGCGATTCAGGAACCGTTGCGATTGATCCCTCAATCGATTGGCCGCGAGGCGATCGCGAAGCCCAGCTCGCTGCTCGCGGATCCATTGACGCCGGTGGCATGTCGCTTGCGACGAGGGAACGCAAGCCGCGGTCGCGAGTGATACACGCACTGCGGGAAGGAGGCACAAATGCAAACCTACAAGATCGGCTTTGCGGTCGTGCTCACGCTGAGTGCTGCATTGGTGTCGGCTGTGGGGGCGCAGCAGACGTTCATTCCAGCAGCCACCGTCGAAGGTTCGCGGACAACGCCGGCGCTCGCGAACGATGCCGAAGCGGTCGTCACCGCACTGGAGCGGGAGTGGGCCGCGGCGATCATCAAGAAAGACGTGACCGTGCTGGAGCGGCTGATCGCCGACGACTTCAACGGCACCAGCCCGACGGCTCACACGTTTACCAAGACGATCGCCATACAGGACCTGAAATCGGACAGGTACATCGTCAGGTCCATGGTGCTCGACGAAATCTCGGTGAACGTCTACGGCGATGTGGCCATCGCCTTTACCAGCCAGAAGGAAGTCAGCGAGTATGCCGGCAAGGACACCAGCGGGCACTATCACTTCACCGACGTGTGGGTGAAGACGGGCAACCGTTGGCAGGTCGTCGCCTCGCACGGCTCGCGGTTCAACGAAGATCATCAGGTGTCCTGACCGTCGACGAAGGGAGAATGACGAGGTTCTGGAGGAGCTCGATGAGATGAGCCTCGTCGAGCTCGGTCAGATCCGTGAAGCGTTGCAGCGCATCGAGCACGGCACCTACGGGAGGTGTTCCAAGTGTGGCCAGCCGATCAGCGGCGAGCGCCTGTCGGCGATTCCGACCGCCGCCACGGGGCTCCTATCGGCCGGTCGACGAACGGATCGAGGCCGTGGTGTCGTACGTCGAATCCATTCAGACAGTGCGTCAGTGATTGCAGGCAGTAGGAGAGATACGATGTGCAACGGGCGATGGCGGGTGTTGGTGCTGTGCGGCGCGCTGCTGAGCGTGTCCGCCACGCCGGGTCAAGGACCCGCAGTCAGGAACGTGATGCGGGAGAAGCTCCAGATCGTGCAGAAAATTCTTGAGGCCGTCGTCACCAGCGACTGGGTGAGTCTCGAGGGGAATACCCAGGCCCTGGCGCGACTCACCAATGATCCGCGGTGGACGGTCTTGAAATATCCGGAGTACGCGAAACAGAGTGCCGCATTCCTGCGAGCCGTCGAAGCATTGCACGCGGCTGCCGTGCAGCGCGACCTGGACAAGACGCCCAAGGCCTACGCCAGTCTCACGCTCCAATGCGTCGAGTGTCATCGGTACCTGGCGCGCCAGCGCATCGCTCGTTAATTTTAACGAGCTGAACGCCGCGTGGGATTTCCCCGCCCTGCGGATTAGCTCCCATGAACGAGCCGGAATCTCGCCGCTGACGACACACAGGGCTGCGTAGTTCTTGAACGCAGGTGCTGTCATGACTGATGCGCGTCAGAGTCCACATCTCCCACCGCTGTCGCTTCACGTGCTGGTCGTCGACGACGAGGCGCTCATTCGCTGGTCGCTGACAGAGACGCTCGCCGAAGAAGGCCTACCCGGCCTGCGTATCTCGTGGCGGTCGACGTCTTCACGGCGCGGCGTTTGCAGCCCGACGACAGGTTGAAGGCCACAGCCACAGATTTTGTCGCTCCGCGAGACATCCTGTGTGCGTCGGCGCATGTTCTGAGCGACAGGAGGCTGCCATGATCGAGATTCCGCGGATCCTGTGCCCGATCGATTTCTCGGTGACGTCGCGCCAGGCCTGGAATCATGCCAGGGCAATCGCCGGATGGTATGGATCGACGCTGACGGCGTTGTACGTCTGCCATCGGGGAAACGCCACGGAGGCGCAGCTGCAGTCCACGCAGCTTCCCGTCCCGCTCGAGCTCTCCGACGCAGACCGCCAGCAGCTGGCGGCGGCGTTCAGTCCGTGGCTGCAAGCCGCGACATCGGTGGGTGTGACCGCAGAAGCGCGGTTCGACGTCGGGCTCAGTCCCGCCGGGCCAATTCTCGAGCACGCCAAGACGCTACCCGCCAGCCTCATCGTCATGGGTACCCACGGACGCGGCGGATTTGAGCGCCTGATGCTGGGATCGGTTGCCGAGAAGGTGTTGCGCAAGGCTGACTGCCCGGTGTTGACGGTGCCGGCGCCGGCCACTGGCGCGACCATACCTCCTTACAAACGGATCCTCTGCCCGATCGATTTCTCTCCCTCGTCGCTGGCGGCGCTGCGCTTCGCCTTCTCGATGGCGAAAGAATCGGACGCGCTCCTCACCGTGCTCCACGTGCTCGATTGGCCGACGCACGCCGATCTGTTTGACGCCCGCTTCGACACGCCGGAGTTTCGCCGGGAATTCGAGCGATCCACGCGTCATCGGATCGACACCCTGATTTCCGAAGATGTCCGCACCTGGTGCGACCCCGCCGCGGTGATCCGCTACGGTAAAGCGTACGTCGCGATTCTCGAGCTGGCGGACGAGGAACACATCGATCTCATCGTCATGGGCGTACGTGGCCGACTGGCCGTCAATCTGATGCTGTTTGGATCGACCACCAACCAGGTGGTCCGCCAGGCGTCGTGTCCGGTTCTCACGCTGAAGCAGTGACCGGCAATCGAAGCAGCACCATCGTCAAATGAGAGCGTCATGGCATTGATCCGGATGACCAACAGCTACCTTCAGCGCCTCATCGGCGCGGTGGCGCTCGACGCGGCGATCCTGGCGATCGCTGTGGTGATCACGCGGGGGTCATTCACTTGAGCTACCGTCTGCGTCGTGTCGCTCTTCAAAGCGCCGTCGGTGGGATGGTCCTGAGCGGCGTCGGGATGCTGTTCGCGGCGGCGGGATTGCTGACGCCAGTTCCCGGGGCTGTCCTGCAGGACCTGATCGACTTGCTGGCGGTGGTGAACGCGTTGCGAACGTCACGCGCACCATCCGCGTTCACCGATTTCAGCCAATGAGGGCGCGCGCGCACCTTATCGAATGGAGAAATCCATGGCGACGGTGATCGCGACATCGACCGGCGTATTGCCCAACCGTCCCGGCAGAAAGCGCCATAGCCGGACCGCCGTGACCGCCTCCGCATCCAGGCCTGCGTCGAGCGACCGGGTGACGCGCACCTGTTCGATGCCACCCTCGCGCGTCACGACCACCTCGAGCCAGACGGAGCCTTGAATTTTCCGCACGAGCGCGTCGCTGGTGTAGCGGGGCTTGACCTGCGCGAGGAGGCGCGGTTCGGTCACCGTGCCGCCGGCACGATACACGCCGCCGCCGGTGCCGCCGCTCTCGCCGGGTCCGAATCCGGGCCCTCGACCGGGGCCGATGCCGGTCCCCGTGCCGGTGCCGACGCCGCCGCCGGAGCCCGGACCTTGGGACGTGCCGAACGACACGCCACCGACAGGCAACCCCATCTGATCGACAGTGCCCGACGCCATCGATCGCGCGTCGAGCATGAGCGCAGGCACCTCCGTGTCTGCGGTGATGACCTCGTCCGCCACCGGCTGCGCCTTGGTGGTGCGTAACGTCACGGCATCGCGTCCTTTGCCTTCGGCATGACGGATCGGACCGCTTTGTCGATTACCACCACCACCACCGCCGCCGCCCCGGCCACTTAGCGGCTCGCTCGCCACAAAGATGATGCGTGGCAGCACGACGCGCATCACTTCTGGCGGTGCCGCCGGGGCCTGGATCGGGGCGCGTGTCACCGATGAAAAGCCGATGACGACAAGCGCCACACCGAGGACGTGCAGCCACGCGGCGACACTCAACGCGGTACCGCCCGCTGCCCATGGGTGGTCAGGCAGTCGCGGTGAGGGGCCTGCAAGGTATCCGGTGATCATCGTCGCCGCCCTCAGGTCGCGGCGTATCGTCAGTCCTGCCGGGGGAGCACCAGCACATTGACGTGCACCGTCACGAGCGCCTGCGCCAATGCGTTGTCGTCCTTCGGGTTCGGTCCCGCCGTCGTCCTGAACGGCGGCAGCGGCGTGCCGGCCATCGTCAAGCCCAGCTTCACCGAGTGGTTCCGGACGCCCAGCACCGGCACATCCGCCAGATGGCGCGCGCGTGCATCAGTGATGCTGGCCGTTGCATCGAGGGCGATCGCTCCTGGCCCGAGATCGATCGGCACCTCAACGTCGCCGTTCTGCTGCGCCTCGCGCTGCACGCCGAGCAGCGGCCGGCTGACGGACCGCGTGAACGCCGTGAAAACCGGGGGATTCGATACGTTCGTTTCGAGACCGGGTATGTGGTCCGAGATGAAGCGCTTCGACAGCGACAGTGGCGTGATCGAAGGCGCGGCGTTGCCAGCACAGCCGTTCAGGAGACCGAACATGCCGCCTGCGACGATGGCCGGGGCACCCGTGCAGCCAACGAGCTGCTCAACGTCGCGGTCGCCTTCCACGACCGCGATCGACGACCCGGATCGCACGCGCTCAGGCACGGTCAGGCGCGCGCCGTCGGCGCTGAATCCCGCGACCACGAAGACACCGCCAGGCGGGGGCCGTTCGAAGACCGGCGACAGCGGCACCAGCGTTCCGCGTGCCGCTGCCACACGAATCACCACCACGTCCGCCTCGTCACCTGTGGGAAAGATGATGTCGCTGGCCGCGACGTCGATGGCCGTCGCGCGCTCTCGCAGGATTCGCCCTCGGCGAGGGGCGGCACTGGTCCCTGCGTCGGCGCCGGTGAAGAGACGTGACGACGACAGGAAATAGAGGATCGTGTCACCGCCTCGGTCTTCCTGCTGGACCAGCACGCAGGTGCCCTCGATGGTGCGAGCGCCGGCGACCACCTCGATTCGAAGCACGGCATGTTCGTGGTTGGCGGCTCGAACCGGGGCCGGGATCGCGCTCAGGAGCGCGACGGCCGCCGGGACGAGGACGCGAAGCGATGAGTGGGTTCGCATGCAGAGGGCCCGTGCACGTCTGATGCCGATCGCACGTCGCGTGATCCAGACGACGGTCCCAACGGGCCGAGCGGTTCGCACCGGATGGTCGCCGCCGTTCTGATCGTGGCGCGGCTGCGGATGCAAGCCCGTCGAACCCGGCGGGCGAATTGCAGCGGCTGATCGCACCTGCTGAGAATCGGTCGGAATGGCAGTCGACGCAAGGAGGTCCGGTGAACATCGAACGCATCCTGTGCCCGGTAGACTTCTCGGAAACTTCGCAGCATGCGATCGATCACGCGCTCGCGCTTGGTGCTTGGTACGGCGGCCGCATCACCGCGCTGCACACCTACGACCCAACTGGCCGAGACGACGAAGTCGAGCGTTTGCGGACGGCAGTCGCCGCGGAGTTTCGGGACCACGGATCGGGCGACGTGCCCGTCGACATCCTGGTGCAGGCCGGCGACCCCGTTCAGCCCATCCTCGATTGCGCAGCGAGCCTGCCGGCCGACCTCATCGTGATGGGAACCCACGGGCTGCGTGGGTTCGAGCACCTCGTGCTGGGATCGATCACCGAGAAGGTGCTGCGCCGCGCCCGCTGTCCGGTGTTCACCGTTCCACCGCGTGCGTATACGGCGGCTGTTCTGCCATTCAAACACGTGCTGTGCGCGGTCGACTTTTCACCGGCATCGGATCGGGCGCTCCGCTTCGCCTTCTCGATCGCGGATGAAACGTCGGCCGGCTTGACGCTCCTGCATGTGCTCGAGTGGCCGTGGCACGAGCCCCCGGCGCCTGCGTTCGACGAGCTTCCGCCCGAGCAAGCGACGCAGCTCTTCAACTTCCGAACGGCACGCGAGGCGGCGGCGCTCGAGCGGCTCACGGCGTCGATTCCTCACGTCGTGCGGGACGACTGCCTGCCGGTGCCGCAATGCGCGCACGGGAAGCCCTATGTCGAAATCCTGCGTGTGGCTGCCGAGGCGCATGCGGATCTCATCGTGGTGGGCGCGCACGGCGGCCGTCATCCGCTCGGGTTGAGCGTACTCGGATCGACCACGAACCAGGTCGTGCGCCAGGCCAGGTGTCCCGTGCTGACGGTGCGCGGGTGAGAAAAGCAGCGACGCTGGAAGGCTGAGCCTCGGTCCAGAATATTTCACCGCCGGTGCGGAATATTCCCCGGACCCTCGTGTCGCGCCGAGGTCTCCTTCCATGATGGGTAATCCCTCGCCTTGAGGCGAGGGAGACTCACCCGGCGGTGTTCCGGAAACCCCGGCGATAAGCCGGTGGTTGTTGAGCGCAGCTGGGGTGCGTTGGCCGGCAGTCGGGGCACGATCACGGCATCGAGATTGCTCGGAACGGCGGGCGGGGACGAATCGATGATGGACGTGCTGCGTGCGATCGAGGCGAGTGGCGTTTCTGTGTGGGTGCGGGAGTCAGGTTCGATCTGGTCGTACCCGACGATTATCTTTTTTCATTCTGCCGGGCTGGCCATCATTGTCGGCTTGAGCACGGCCATCGATCTTCGCGTGCTCGGCGTCGCGCGCGGTCTCCCAGTGGCGCCGATGGACCGGCTCTTCCCGATCATGTGGGTCGGCTTCTGGGTCAACGCGATCTCCGGCCTGTTCCTGACGATGGCCGATGCGCCGGCGATGCTGACGAGTCGGTTGTTCCTCTTCAAGATCGCGATGATCGGTTTGGCGCTGATTACGATGACCTCCTTGAGGCGAGCACTGCGTCTCCCGTTGGCGCACGGCGAGGGGATGCCGCTGGCCGCCAGGGCGATGGCGATGGCGTCACTCCTGTTGTGGACCGCGGCGATTGCCGCTGGCCGGCTGACGGCGTACTTCGGTCCGGGCGCGGAAGTCAAAGGAATCCAGTGATGATGCATTCGCTGTCGGTCTGGCTTCATGGCACGAGCCTGTCCTGGGCGGCGCGAGGTGGGCTGCCGTGGCTCTGGCCTTTGTGTGAAACGCTGCATTTTGTCGGGATGGCGATGCTCATCGGGATCATCGGCCTGTTCGACCTGCGCATGCTCGGCTTTGTGAAGGGCCTGCCGTTGCGTCCGTTGCAGCGTCTGCTCCCATGGGGTGTGGCGGGCTTCGTCATCAATCTCGTCACGGGGGGTGTCTTCTACGCCGGCGATCCCCTCCAGTATCTCGAGAACAACGTGTTCTGGTTGAAGATGGGGTTCATCGCGCTGGCCGGCGTCAACGTGCTCCTGTTCTACGCGACAGGCCTCGGTCGTCGGGTGGACGAGGTCGGTGCTGGCGGAGATGTGCCGGTCGCGGCGCGTGCCGTGGCGATCGCCTCGCTCGTGCTCTGGTTCGGCGTCATGTATTGGGGCCGGATGCTGCCGTTTCTCGGCGGAGCGTTTTGACCGATCCGGCCAATCAGGGCGCCGCACTTCGAAAGACGGTTCCGCGCCACAGAGCTCACCGGCACGGTTGCGCCGTTCCGTGACCCCATCCGACCGCACCTGGAGACCAGCGAAGTCAGGCCATTTCTCAGGCGAGCCAGGTACTCGACGGCGTACGCGCGGCGCGGTCGCGGCGGCCTTTTCGGCCGGCCGAGTCTCGAGTCTGAGGGTCGACCGTGCTCCCTGCGCTCGAATGCCGCAGCGGCGATTCCGATCCGTCGACACCGGACGGGCCTTCGAGTGCCTCGGCGGCCGCGTCGGCCGTCCACGCCAGCCACGACAGCGTCAGCGCGCCCAGGATGCCCAGGACGATCAGCCCCCACGTCATGATCCACACCCCGACGATGTCGGCGGTATGCGACGCGCGGATATCGCGGAGGGACGGCAATTCGTAGATGCCGAGCGCCAGCAGCGCCGGCACGAACGTCAGGATCGTGACCGAAATCACCATGGATGCGACGGGCGGACGGTTCATGAGCGTTCCTTTGATGCGCGACCGTATTTTCACTTCCAGACGCCAGCAGCGGCGCGGTCCACGCGGGCTCGCCGGGGAGCGCTGCGTCTCGGGTGCAGGGCGCCGTCCTGAGCACACGTGCCGGCGCCGTGGCCAAGGTCAGTTGTCGAAGATCTCGCGTCCGCTGATCGACGAGTCATGAGAGGGGAGTGACGGCCCGTTGCGCCGCCGCACCACGAGGTGAGGGGCGAGCGCGCCTCACGAGCCGGGCGAACGAGACACAGGCGATGGTGCTCATGACACCGTCACACGTCGCGGCGCTGCGTCGCGCCGCCTGGCGACGAACCGTGGCCCTCAGATATGGACCGCGCGGTTTACCGCATGGCCGCGTTGCCGCCGCCGCGCCGGCACCGCCAGGCTGATCGCGCCGAGCAGCACGGCGACCGCCGGCATGAAAAGGGCGAGGACGAAGAGGAAGTCGAAGACCTGCCGGATCATGTCTGCCTCCAGAGAGCAAGCGTTCGCGGGGCTGTCACGCAAGAGGCGATCCACGGTCGACCGGCGCGTCCGTTCGAGTGTCCGCCCAAGGTATTGACGTCCATCCGTCGGCCTGACAAACGCCGCTCTTGACTCATCGAACAGGCGCGGTTCACCTCCGCCAGCCCACGGCAACTGGCGCGTGTTTTCCCGCAGCGATGGGGAAAATTCCGTCTACAGCTCAATTCCGTCCATAGGTCGAATGCGCCGCAGGCCCGCATCACCACAGGCACGAAGTCGGCCTGCGACGGTGAGCAAGGGAATTGCAATTCGTCCCGTCGTCGAGGATGTTCATGACTGGCAGTATTCCGGCGATTGTTGTGCTGCTGGCGTTGGCGCTCTCGTATTGGTTCGTCCTGCGAGCGCGGTATCGCGTCTGGGGCGCGACGAAGGAGGACATCACCCGCGTCATGCCCGGCGACGCGGAGGTGCCTGACCCCAGCTATGAAACGACGCTCGCGGTCACCATCGACGCCTTACCCTCTGAGATCTGGCCGTGGCTCGTGCAGCTGGGCTATCGACGCGGCGGACTGTACAGCTATGACTGGCTGGATCGTCTGTTTGGCTTTCTGGACGCCCCGAGCGCGGAGCGAATCCTTCCGGAATATCAGCGCCTGGATGCCGGTGACGTGATTCCCATCGGGCGCGGTGCCGGATTTCCCGTCACAGCCGTGGAACCGCGCCGCCTGCTGGTGCTGGGCGGCGAACGCGACGGATTTCAATGGACGTGGCAGTTGGCGTTGTTCCCGGTTGATGAACAGCGGACACGGCTCGTCTCACGCAATCGCGCCCGACTGCCAAAGACCCTTGGCGCCTCGATGTTCATGGCCGTGCTCGAGCCGGCCGCATTCATCATGACGCGCAAGATGCTGCTCGGTCTCAAGCGCCGTGCCGAAGCGATCGCGTCGGGGCGTTCGGGAGCGATCGCCCGTGTGGCCTGAGGTGCGGGCGTGGCCGATATCTTCGCGATCGTGCGGACCCATCGGGAATTGGAGGCACCATGAGGAGACCGATCGTATTGGCCAGTCGTGTGGCCGCGGCTGGTGCCGGCCTCGCGGCGGCGTCCTATGCCGCCTATGTCGCGACCACCTGGTGGCGCTACGGGCGGGTCAACGCTCGCGTGTCAGGCGACGAACGAGATGGATTGCTCGACCAGTTCATGCCGACTTACGACATCGTCGAGCGGCACCACGTGCGCATCGACGCGCCAGCCGAGGTCACGTTTACCGCCGCGACCGAGATGTACCTCGACCAATCGTCCCTCGTGCGAGGGATCTTCAAAGCCCGGGAGTGGATCATGAACAGCCATTCTCGGCCAGAGATCGAGGTACGCCCGTTCCTGGCCCAGATGCGCGCGATCGGTTGGGGTGCGCTGGCCGAGATCCCGGGACGCGAGATCGTAATGGGGGCGGTCACCCGGCCGTGGATGGCCGACGTCGTCTTCCGTGCGCTGCCGCCCGGAGCGTTTGCGTCGTTTCACGAACCTGACTACGTGAAGATCGTGTGGACGTTGCGGGCGGACCCGCTCGGGACTACGGAATCGATGTTCCGCACCGAGACGCGGGTCGCCACCACCGATCCAGCGGCCCGTGCCAAATTCCGACGCTATTGGGCGTTTGCCTCGCCCGGCATCATCCTGATTCGGTGGGCATCGCTGAGACCGTTGAAGGCCGAGGCGGAACGCCGGATCAGGGCTGCGGGAGGTGCCACGATCACGGAGGCGACGTCATGACTCTTCCGTTCACGCCGATCGAGTTTTTCGACGTGGACTGTTGTAGCCGGCAATGGTGCGCGCGGAGGGGCACGAGCGTTCCCGAGAGCGCCGACTTTTGGTGTGCCGTGCCCCCACGACGATTCTGACGATGGGGTTCGCCGGAGAGGTTTGAACGCGAACACGAGGATGAACGTTTTGGAAGGGGAAAGGCAGGGCTGGTTTTCGCGAAGGACCGGGACATGAAACTCTTGCTGAGGGGCGTGGCCGTCTGGTGCGGCATCATCCTCGTCGAGGTCTTGCATGGCGTCGCGAGGACGGTGTTTCTCGAGCGGTTCGTGGGCGACTTTCGGGCACGGCAAATGGCGGTGTTCACGGGTTCATTGTTGATGCTGGCTGTTGCGGCGCTGTTCATCCACTGGATTCGACCGACCCGCGTCCGTGATGCGGTGGCTGTCGGGGTCGTCTGGTTGATCCTGACCCTGGCGTTTGAACTGGCGTTTGGGCGATACGTGGTGCACGCGACGTGGTCTCGTATCGGGTCGGACTACAACCTGCTCAAGGGAGGCCTGCTCCCAATCGGCTTGTTGGTATTGACGGCGGCGCCTCTTGCGACAGCCAGATTCAGACGCGTGTTGTGAACGTCTTTGTTGGTCAGGGTCAGATGAGCAAACCCACCTGTGAGTCATCGCTGAGCCACGTCGCAATCGTCCGGGAGCTCGATGCGGCTTTTCGGAAGGGCGACATCGGCGCGATCCTGGCTGTACTGAGCCCTGACGTCGAGTGGGGCGAACCGGATAACCCCTTCAATCCAGCCGCTGGCACGAGGTGTGGCCACACAGGCTTTCTGGAGTGGCTCCGGATCGGCAGGGAGTCAGAAGAGATTGTGCTGCTCGAGGTCCGCCAGTTCCTTGGCGAAGGAGAGACAGTCGCCGTGGTCGGTCACACGAAATGCCGTGCGAAATCGACGGGCCGGACGTACGAAACGGACTTCGTTCACCTGGTGACGTTGAGAGACGGCCTGATCGTGCGATGTCAGGAGTTCTTTGACACGTTTGCCGGTGGACCGGCATTCCGCATCGAGCCACCTCGCACACCGACCCCACGCGCCGGGTGAAATCGGCGAGTGGGGCGCATGGTCATCGGCGCCTCGCGCGCCGTTGTCTGCGCACGAACTTCTCGCACTCGCGCGCCCCGAGTACGGAGCTTGCGACCGCTGTGCAGCGCAGCCAATCGGAGACGGTCAGGCGCTCCGTCGAGAACGCGCGCTGAAGAAACGGCGTATACACGACCACGACCTGGAGCACGGCTGAGGCGAACACGGCTCCCCACAGCCACCGGCTCTTGGAGAGGCCGCGAAACGCGCTGTCGTCGTCCGATCGGGCGTTGAACACGTTGAACAACTGAAAGAAGATCAACGTGGTGAACGCCATGGTCTGCGCATGCCGAAGGCTTCCGGTGCCGCGCACGAGCCCGCCCGGCAGTGCCGCATCGAGCGTGTATAACGTGCCCGCGGCCATGACGACGCCGACGAAGAGGATGCCGCCCCACATCCGCGCCGTGATCACCCGCTCGCTTGCGGGGCGTGGGGGGCTGTCCATCAAGGCTGGATCGGCGGGCTCGAGACCCAGGGCGAGAGCCGGGGCACCGTCGGTGACGAGATTGACCCAGAGCAGCTGCGTCGCGAGAAGAGGCAGCACCACGGCCCCGTCCTGCGGCTCGAGGCCGATCCGGTCGGCCAAGACCACGCCGAAGAACATCGTCATGACTTCACCGATGTTCGACGACAACAGATAGCGCAGGAACTTCCTGATGTTCGAGAAGATCGACCGGCCTTCTTCAACGGCCGCGACAATGGTGGCGAAGTTGTCGTCGGCCAGCACCATATCCGCCGCCTGCTTGGACACGTCGGTCCCGGTCACGCCCATGGCCACGCCGATGTCGGCCGCCTTGAGCGCCGGGGCGTCGTTCACGCCGTCCCCCGTCATGGCGACGATCGCCCCCCGGCGTTGCAGCGCCTGCACGATCCGCAGTTTGTGCTCGGGATTGACGCGCGCGTACACCGACACCGTCGCCACGGTGGCGTCGAGCGATGCCTCGGACAGCCGTTCCAGATCAGTCCCGCTGACGGCGGCGCCGTCGTCAGCGATCCCGAGCTCTTGGGCAATGACTGCAGCGGTCTTCGGGTGGTCTCCCGTAATCATCAACGCGCGGATGCCCGCGCGCCTGGCGCGCGCGACGGCCTCGCGCGCTTCATCGCGCGGCGGATCGATCATGCCGACGAGGCCGGCGAACACGAGATCACGCTCGGTGTGCTCGCCGAGGGCGGTCGGCGTGAGCGTGCCGTCCGTGGCGACGCGGTAGGCGACCCCGAGCGTACGCAACGCACGGCCGGCGAGCGCATCGTTCGCCTGAAGAATCTCCCCGAGGCGGCTCCCGGACAACGGTCGCCGCTCGTCGCCGACGAGTTCACTGGTGCACCGGCTGAGCAACACGTCCGGCGCGCCTTTCGTGAACAGCAGTACGCGCCCTTCGCGTTCCGCGTCGGTGTGCAGCGTGCTCATCAGCTTGCGCTCGGAGGAAAACGGGACCTCGCCGACGCGGGCAAAGCGATGCGTGAGATGGTCCGCCTGTAGTCCCGCTTTTCTCGCCGCGACCACGAGGGCTCCCTCGGTCGGATCACCCACCACGGCCCACTGTCCGTCCCGTTGTGTCAGTGACGCGTTGTTGGCCCGATCGGCCACGGCCAGCGTGCGCTCCAACTCCATCCGCAGATGGCCGGTGACGGGACCGTTCCGATCGTCCCGGACCTCGCCCACTGGCGCATAGCCGGTGCCGCCGACGATCACACGACCGCTCGCCGTGACCACCTCACGCACCGTCATCTCGTTCCTGGTCAGTGTCCCGGTCTTGTCAGAGGCGATGACGGACGCCGACCCGAGCGTCTCGACCGCGCTGAGATGACGCACGATGGCGCGTCGGCGGGCCATCCGTTGCACGCCGATCGACAACACCGCGGTCACCACGGCCGGCAGCCCTTCGGGGACGGCGGCCACGGCGAGGGCCACGCCGAGGATCAACACGTCAAGCAACGCCGAGACGCCACGAACGTGCTCGACCACCACGATCGTGGCAATCATCACAGCCGCGATGACCACGACCACGAGTCCCAACGACTTCCCGACGCGGTCGAGCTCCTTCTGCAGCGGCGTCACTTCGCGCGGCAGCCGGGTCAGCATGCCGGCAATGCGTCCCATCTCCGTGTGCATGCCGGTCGCGACGACCACGGCGCGTCCGCGCCCGTAGGTGATGGCCGTGCCGCTGTAGATCATGTTGGCGCGATCACCGAGCGTCACGTCGCCGGCGATCGGGTCGACATCCTTGGCGACCGGCACGCTTTCGCCGGTCAGCGCCGCTTCGGCACTGTGCAGCGCGGCGGACTGGATGACTCTCGCGTCGGCGGCCACGGTGTCGCCTTCTTCCACCACCAGGATGTCGCCAGGGACGACCGCGGCGGTGGCGACGCTTGTCACGGCGCCATTGCGAAGCACATGCGCGTGGGCGGCGGCCATCTGTTGCAGCGCCGCGATCGCGGATTCGGCGCGCTGTTGCTGCAGATAGCCCATCAGCGCGTTCAGCAGCACGACGGCGCCGATCGCGATCGCTTCATACGGCAGCGCGGCGTCACGCTCGTAGACCCACAAGGCAGCCGAAACCGCCGTCGCGATGAGGAGCAGGATGACGAGCGCATCGCGAAACTGGTCGAGGAACTTCGTCCACCAGGGCGGCGGTGCCTCTGATGCCAATTCATTGGCACCGTCCCGCGCCAGCCTCCTGCGCGCTTCGGCGTCGGTCAGACCGAGCGAGCCATCGCTCCCCAACCCATCGATCACTTCCTGAGCGGTTCGCTGGTAGTCGGTCATCTCGGGCTTCGCATTATGAGGTGTGAGCGGGAGGCAAGAACCACTCTCAGTAAGGCGCGGGCGAGATGGAGAATGACAGATGCTGGAGGAGCTCGACGAGACGAGCCTCGTCGAACTTTGCCAGATCCGTGAGGCGTTGCGTGCCAACCGGTTCGACGATCCCGAATCGACCATCAGAGCGTCTTGGTGGACTGTCGCTCCCACGTCGAGCCGCGGTGGTCACGAGTAGGTCGCACGTCGTGCCGTCGAGCGCAGCGGTTCCAGCAGCGACCGCGACTGGACGGCATTACGAACTTCCGCGCGAGGACGACCTGATGTCCAGGAAGGGTGCGTCGCCCGGAACCGCATGCGGGAGGCCGGGCCGGTCATCAGCCAACAACCCTCCATCCCACTGATTGTGGACAAGCGCTGGCGCGGACTCGAGCGCCGTGAGCCAGAGTCGCATGCAGTGCCTGGCGACCAGCCAAAGCACCAACCACCCGAGCCGGCGAAATCGCTCCTCGACAGACCCATGATGGCGGAGGAACGTCCGACGCGTCCCCATCAGCCACATCCGGGTTCCCGACGCCGCACCGCTGAGTCTCGCGTGCCATGGCCACATGGCTGGCGGACCAGCACAAACGATGCCGCGCGGCGGTGGCGTTCACCACGGACCACGTCGCCCGCCAGCCCAGGATTGTCGCAGGCGAGTCTGACGCTTTCGGCGTACGGCCGGTCCCTTGCCCATCGCGAGCAGTTGTTCGGGTGTCGCGGCCGCCGGCTTGGATGTCGCGACATGCTGATTCGACCTGAGGCATCGAGGATCGCCAGATGTCATGAAGGTGCCCACGAGTGGGTTGTTCCGCCATGGCGCCGTATACCTGGTGCACGGCGGCCGCGCGCAGCGGACGCTGCTCGAGTGGGACACCAGGCGGGTCAATACGCGGAAGTGCCTCTGGGCTCGACGCAGACCCTCGCGTGATTCTCCTATGCTGGCGATACGATCGTCGATGGCGCGCGTGTGCGTGAACTCAGCGGGACGGAGTGGCGGGCACCGTGTTCGTTTCGATCGGCGAGTTCTCACTCACCGACGGGAGTTTTGCCGCTACCCTGCGAAAAATTCCTCAGTTCACATTTGCTCGACAGC
>Ga0105248_10004319_pt1 | contig 15719 bp, 14 predicted proteins | sample KBSS34metaG_FD_81524 | JGI IMG/M metagenome (GOLD analysis project Ga0105248, IMG submission 81524) | Switchgrass rhizosphere microbial communities from Kellogg Biological Station, Michigan, USA - KBS S3-4 metaG | ecosystem: Host-associated > Plants > Roots > Rhizosphere > Soil | place...
CAGGCCTTGCGCCTCGAGCTGCGCGAAGCGAGGACGGCATGAAGACGCTCAGCTGCGCATCCACGCGCCGCCGGCTGCAGGCGTTTCACGACAGCGAGCTCGCCATCGGCGAGCAGATCGCCGTCAGCGCGCACCTCGAGTGGTGCCCGCGGTGCAGCCGGGCACTCGCCGACATCCGCGAGGTCGGATCGGCGCTGCAGGCGGTCCTGCCTGGACGCCTGACGCTGTCCCGCGAGGATGCCGCGGCGTTCACCGGCACTGTCGTCAACCGGCTGAAGGCGGAAGATGCCGCGTCGTTGTTCGGCCGCGTCCGCGTGATGTTCTCCGACATGCGGCTCGGCTATGCGGGACTCGGCGCTACCGCCGCCACCGCCGTGTGCGTCGTCATCATGCTGACGATGATGCATTTCGCGCCGAAGGAACGGCCCGACTCGCTGCGCGCGATGATGGGCGTGATCTCCACACCCCTGGACTGCGAGGGGTTCGATTTCTCCGACTCCAATGGCTGCCGCGCGCGGTGGGCCGAGCGCTTCCAGCGCGCCAACGAATGGGCCGAGCAGGACGCGGTGTTCGCGCTGGAGATCGTCGTGACGCGGCAGGGCGGGCTCGCGAACATCGACATGCTGCGCAAGGCGCGCGGCCATGCGTCGGCGGACCAGGCGCAGATCATCGATGGGCTGCTGGATCTCGTGCAGCAGGCGCGTCTCGATCAGCCGCTGGAAATGCGGCTGCCGACCGCCATCTACCTGCTCGAACAGACGACCGTCCGCGCGAGCAAACAGCCGGAGCCGCTCGACGTGCCGTTGCCGCAGCCGAAGAAGCGCGCCTCAGTCGACAGCCACGTTCGCCCTGCACGCGCGTAGCGGTTCGAATGCTCTAACGTTCTCGGTTCTCAGTTCTGAGATCAACGTGCCCGCGGCGCCGGCACGTGGACCGTTTCCACGTTGTTCATCGAATCGCTGGCGCGTAGTGTGAGTCCGCGTTCGCCGAGCTCGCCCTCGACTGCCAGCTCGTAGTGCTCCTCGCGCGAGTCGGCGATTCCGTCCACAGGAAACACACCGCGCCAGCGCTGACCGTCCTGCGAGAACTCCACCTTCTGCACCGGTGAGTGATCGTCCTTGACGTCGAACGGGATGATCGTGCGGCCGCGCTCGACGCGGACCGTGCCGACGATAATCGCCGGCGGCGTGTTGTCGACCTCGAACGCGACGCTGTCCAGCTCGCCGGCGAGCGCGGTGCTCAGCGGGTTGGACGGCGCGTCCGACGCGACGATCTTCACGAAGTACGTCCCGTTAGGGATCGTCGTCGTGTCCCAGACCAGGATCGTATCGCCGGTGGCCTTGCGCAGCGTCTTCCACGCGGCCTCGCCCTCGCGGCGGAACAGCACGTCGTACACGAGGTCGTCATCGTTCTCGTCGTCGGCCTTCCAGACGAGCGTCTGCAGGCCCTTCTGATATGTGCGGCGCCCGAGCGCCGACGAGTTGCCCGGCTGCGCGCTCGCCGCGGCGGCCAGCTTCCGCTCCGGCGTCGACTGATCGTCGAAGCCGGCCAGCTCCGGGTCGCCCGTGGTGAACGGCTTCTGAAAGACGATGCCCGGCGGGTGCACGGTGATGGAGCGGACGATCGGGCGCAGGTTGCGTTGCAGGTACGCCGCGGTCACCGATGTGAGCACGGGGCCGTCGCCCTTGCCCGTGAGCACGGCACGCCACTGCAGGTAGCGCGCTTTGGGGCTGGTGATCGGGGAGCCGAGCGGGTTGCCGTACGCGGCCGACCACGCGCTCCATGTGTCGTCAGGCGTTTCAGTGTTGCCCGCGCGCGTGAACAGCTCGATCTTGTTGCCGGCCGTCGCGGTGCCGTGCCAGCTGACGGTGCCCCAGGTGGCGACCATCTGTGCGTCACGCACGTCGGACTCGTAGGTGCCGCGGGTTGCGCGCTCCGGCGAGACGCGGAACAGCTTCCCGGGGTTCGCCGTGGCGTAATACATCCGTCCGCCGGCGTCCTTGTAGAACGCGGTCACCTGCTGAGCCGCGGCGCGCGCGAGCAGCGTCGGCCGCAGCGGATCGCCTTCGAGCCGGTACAGCTTGCCCTTGCCGCCGGTCCCGATGATCAGCGCGCCGGTGCGATCGAATGTCAGGTCGTACGGCGAGTCGTCGCGCGACTCCCACAGTTGATCCCACAAGCCGTCAGGGGCAATGCGATACACCGCGCCTTTCAGCGCACGGCGATCCTCGCGCGGCGACGCCTGGGATCCCGATCCGCTGGTGTCGACGATGGACATCGACGTGATCTCGGCGGACACGGAGGCAATCGGTGCGCGCACGACCTCGCCGCCGGTCACGCGATCGGCGCCGCTGTCTGTCACGACCGGCGCGGCCCCGGAGCCCGGTCGTCCGCTGATCGCCGCCACGTACAGCATGCCCTTGTCGTCGAAGCGCAGGGCGTGGATCTCCTGAAACGGCGAGTCGAGCAGCACGAACGGCTTGCCGTCAGGGTCGATCCGCAGCACCTTGCCCGGCGTTCCGGTGCCGACCAGCAGGTTGCCGCTCTTGTCGAAGGCGAGCGCGGTCACGTGCGTCGTGTTCGACTTGTAGAAGACTGTGCCTTTGCCGTCGGGCGTGATCTTGTGGATCACGCCTTTGTCGCCGGTGCCGGCGAACAGGTTGCCCTTGCTGTCCACGGCGAGCGCCCAGATGTACTTGTCGTCGCCGCTGAAGAAGGTCGTTGCGGTCCCGTTGCGATCGACCTTGTAGATCTTGCCGTCAGGCGACGTGCCGACGTACAGCCCGCCGTTGGGGGCGAGCGCCAGGGCGTGGGCCTCGAGCTCCGCGCTGTCGAAGAACATCGATCCCTTGCCCTGGGCGTCGACGCGGAAGACCTTGCCTTCGTTGCCCGTGCCGATGAACAGCGTGCCGTCCGGCGCCGCCACCATCGACCACAGGAACGGTGCCGATGTTTCGTAGACCAGTTCGGTCACCGGGCCCAGCGTCAGCTGGCCGTGCGCGTCGATCGACAGGTTGTCGACGTCGCCCTTGAGGAAATCGCCTTGCGTCGCGGCTTGGAAGAACTTCGGCGACGAGGCGTGAACGGGGATCAGCGCAACGGCGACGATCGCCGTCGTCAGCAGAAAGCGCGCACGAATAGGCATCAATTTTGAGAAATGGTGATCGTGAGTGTCCGCGAGCCCGCGACCGCGTGCTCGGTGGGCAGTTCCCACTGGCCGATCGTCGCGTTGTGCAGCGGGTTGAAGTTGCCGCCGTTGCGGTCGCCTTCGAGCACGCCGAGCACGGAGGGTGGCAGCGCCGACAACAGCTCGCCGTTGACGATGGCGCCGGCGTCAGAGCCAAGGAGTTTGACGTAGAGCGAGTTGTTGCGGCGTCCCTTGTTCAGGGTCCGGATGATCTGATCGACGCTGCGCGGTTGCGGCGCGCGGGCCTCGCGCTGCTCGTTCATCCCGAGCCGCGCGCCGTCCGAGACGAGCAGCGACAGGGAACCGCTGGCGTTGGCCGGAATGTCGATCGGCAGCGTTCGCACGACCTCGTCGCCACGATAAGTGCGGAACATCACCTTCAGCGGCACGGTGCGCCCGGCGCGGGGACGCGGATCGTCGAGCCACACGCGCTCCAGCGTCGCGGTCCTCGGTTCCTCGGTGGTGGCGAAGGTCACGTCGAGTGCTTCGAAGTCCACTTTCTCGTAGTCGTTGCCCATCAACGCGCCCATGGGCCCGACGATGTAGGAGGCGGCGCCCATCGCGGCCTGGTCGCCGGCGAAGAGATTGTCGAAGGCGATCGCGTCGTGTTTGCGGACCTTCGCGGAGCCGCGGACGCTGAACGACGCGGCGCCGAACTGCCGCTCATAGGAGCCGAGTGTGTTCAGGACGGTGGCGTAGGTCATCAGCGGTCCGAAGAGCGGATCGTTGACGACGCCGAAATGGAACGTCTGCTTCGGCGTGCGGGTTGACTCGAGCGAGACGGTGATCGGGATCAGCTTCGGTCCGGCGCCGAGGCGTCCGGCAATCGCCGTCGCGCGGTCCTGCAGGACGGTGCCGATGACCTCTCCGGTCGTCGACAGCTTCATCGACGAGAAGAGGCTGGGGAGCACCGTGTAGACGTAGGCGCGCGTCATCGGGAACTCGGTCGGCCCGAGGTTGTACATCGGATGGCCGAACGCATAGACCCGATCGCCGTCGATATGCGTGACCGTGCCGGTGGCGCCGAGCATCAGGTCACCGCCGACGAGCATGACGCCGACGGCATCGCCCGGTTTGAGCGGTCCTTCGTACGGCATCTCGCCCGCGCGCGCCGCGACGCCGCCGCCGGTCGGGATGAAGCCCTGATCCCGGAACGCGCCGCCGAACAGGTCGGCGACGTCAGGCTCGAAGCCGGACATGACGAGCGGAGTGGCGATGGGGCGGAGCATGGTCCCGAGCTGGCTGGCGCCGAGACCCGCCACGGCGGTGATACCCGACAGCTCCGTGTCGTTCGGCCGATCGGCGAACGGCCGGTTCCAGTTCAGCGCCTTGCGAAAGGCGGCCGAGAGACTCTCACGCGTGAGCGGAAACTCGACCTTGACCCGCGCGCCCGGCGGCCGCACGTCGTTGAAGGCCGTCGAGTCGGTCATCTCGGCAATCGGCGTAATCCCGGCGATTGGCTCCTTCGGGAAGCTGCCGAGGGCGTACGACACCGCACCGATCAACTTGCCGTCGATGTACACGGGACTGCCGCTCATCCCGGCGATGACGCCGGTGCTGGCGAGCGGTCCGCCTTCGAGCTTCGCGAGGATCAGGTTGCGATGGGGCCCGATGACGTTTTCGAGGACGCCGATGATATGGGCTTTGAATTCCTCGACGTGGGTGCCGTCGAACACCGTGTGGCCGGTGCCGACCATACCGGGCCGTATGTCCTTCACGTCCATCTGAGTGGTCGCGCCGGACAGCAGACCGGACACGCCGATCAGGGCCACGAACAGAGTGAGGGCGAGCCGGCGGAATTTCATGGGCTGTAAATCCAATCTACATGAGAGTTTGACACGAATCGGCGGGGTTTGCTATCGTCTGGTCCGTCTGATGCCTTCGTCGTTTAGCCCGGCTTCCGTCCGCTTCGAACCCGCCGCACCGGTGTGCGCGCAGGCCTGGCGGTGGTATTGGAGCTCGACTGAAGAGGCATCCGCCTAGGCACCACACGCCACAGCGCGACCAGATTCGAGCCTCTTCAGCCAGACGGTTGAAGAGGCTTTTTTTATGTCCAAACCGCTCCTCTGCGTCGTCGTCACCGCCGCCACGACGGCAGAGCTGCGCCAGAAGCGCGACGCCGTCGCCGACGCGGATCTGATCGAGCTCAGGCTCGACACCGTCAGCGATCCCGATGTTGCCGGCGCGCTCGAGGGACGGCGGCGGCCGGTGATCGTGACCTGCCGAGCGGCGTGGGAAGGCGGCGGGTTCAGAGGATCGGAAGACGAGCGCGAGCGGATCCTCGCCGACGCGCTGTCGCTCGGCGCGGAATATGTGGACGTCGAATGGCGCGCGCGGTTCGACGATCTCATCGCCGGGACAGGCGGTAAGCGCATCGTGCTCTCGACCCACGACTACGACGGCATGCCGGCCGACCTCACGGAGCGCGCGCAGGCGATGCGCTCGACCGGTTCGGAGGTCATCAAGATCGCCGCCACGTTGAACCGCCTGAGCGACTGTGTGCCGCTGCTCGAACTGGGGGCGCAAGACCGCCGGCCGGGCGGACAGGTGCTGATCGGCATGGGCCCATACGGTCTGTCGACGCGGTTGCTGGCAGGACGCTTCGGCTCGGCCTGGACGTATGCGGGGTCGCTCGAGGAGATCGGCCAGGTCGGCGTCCGCAGCCTGCTCGACGAGTACCACTTCCGATCGATCGCCGACACCACCGCGATCTACGGCGTCGCCGGCGGCTCGGTGGGGCACTCGGTTTCGCCGTCGATGCACAACGCGGCGTTTCGCGCCGCGGCCGTGGACGCCGTCTACCTGCCGCTGCCCGCGTCCAGCGCCGCCGACTTCGCGACATTCGGCCGCGCCATCGGCATCAGCGGCGCGAGCGTGACCATTCCCCACAAAGTCTCCATGTTCGACGTAGTCGACGAGGTGGACGCGGTCGCACGGCGCATCGGCGCCCTCAACACGATTCGGGTCGAGAACGGCCGGTGGATCGGCGGCAATACCGACGCGACCGGCTTCCTCGCGCCGTTGCGCGAGCGGATCGCGCTGAACGGCCTGCGCGCCTCAGTGCTGGGCGCCGGCGGCGCCGCCCGCGCGGTGACGGTCGCGCTCGCGTCGAGCGGTTGCGCCGTGCGGCTCCACGCGAGGAACCGTGCGCAGGCCGAGGACACCGCTGTCCTGGTGGCGGCCGACGTGGGTCCGTGGCCGCCGGAGCCCGGCAGCTGGGATCTGCTGGTCAATTGCACGCCGGCGGGAATGTACCCGAACGTGGACGAGACGCCGCTGGCGGCGGAGCATCTGACGGGCCGGCACGTCTACGATCTGGTCTACAACCCGCCGGTCACGCGGCTGCTGCGCGAGGCCGCGGCCAAAGGCTGTCAGACGGTTGGCGGCCTGGAGATGCTCGTCGCGCAGGCGCAGGAACAGTTTCAATGGTGGGTCGGAAGCAGGCCCCAGGCTAGCGTGATGAGGAAAGCCGCGCTCGAGCGGTTGTCGGAGTTTGCGCGCAATGAAAATCACCTCGTTTGAAGAGTTCACGGATCTGGCGCGGCGCGGCACCTTCGTGCCGGTCTGCAAGGAAATCGTCGCGGACCTGCTGACCCCGGTCTCGGCCTTTCTGAAAATCGCCGAGCACGCCGACTACGCCTTCCTGCTGGAGAGCGTCGAAGGAGGCGAACATGTCGGCCGCTACTCGTTCCTCGGCAAGGATCCGTTCCTGATCCTGCGCGCCAAAGACGGCAAGACGACCATCGATCGCGGCGGTGTAACGAAGGAGAGCGAGCAGTCGTGCGTCGAGACTCTGCGCCGGCTGATGGCCGACTTCCGGTCACCATTCGTCCCCGAGCTGCCGCGTTTCACCGGCGGCGCCGTCGGCTACCTCGGCTACGGCGCCTCGTCCTGGTTCGAGCCGACGCTCGGCGATCTGGGCGCATCGCCTGACGGCGCCGACACCGCAGGGTTCATGCTGTTCGACACCGTGCTCGCGTTCGATCACGTGCAGCATCGCATCCTGATCATTGCCAACGCGCGGATCGCGCCGGACGAGGATCTCGAGTCGCTGTATCAGTTTGCGTGCGCGAAGATCCAGTTCCTCGAGCGCGAGCTGGAGCGCAACCTGTCGCATACGCGCCCCGAAGCGTCCGCAGCGCTCGCGTTCACCTCCAACCATACCAAGGAGCGGTTCGAAGAGCAGGTGCGCGCGGCAAAGGAGCATATCGCCGCCGGCGACATCTACCAGGTCGTACTGTCGCAGCGCTTCGAGGCGGAGGTGGCGGCGGATCCGTTTACGGTCTATCGCGCGCTGCGTCACGTCAACCCGTCGCCGTACATGTACTTCATCCGCATGGGTGGTGTGTCGGTGGTCGGCTCGTCGCCGGAGATGCTGGTCCGCGTCGAAGGTTCGCGCGTGGAGACGCACCCGATTGCCGGCACGCGCCGGCGCGGCCGCAACGACGAAGAGGACATGCGGCTGGCGGAAGAGCTGAAGCGCAACGAGAAAGAGCGGGCGGAGCACGTGATGCTCGTCGATCTCGGTCGCAACGACGTCGGGCGTGTGTGCGAGTACGGGTCGGTGCGCGTCCCGCAGTTCATGGGGCTCGAGCGCTTCTCGCACGTGATGCACCTGACGTCGATCGTGGAGGGCAAGCTCGCTGACGATCGCGATCGCCTCGACGCCCTCGTCTCCTGTTTTCCGGCCGGCACCGTGTCGGGCGCGCCGAAAGTGCGCGCGATGCAGATCATCCGCGAGCTCGAGCCGTCGGGCCGCGGGCTCTACGCGGGCGCGGTCGGGTACATCGATTTCGCCGGCAACCTCGACTTCTGCATCGCGATCCGCACGGTGATCATGTCGAACGGCAAGGCCTACGTGCAGGCCGGCGCCGGCATCGTCATGGACTCGAACCCGGCGGCGGAGTTCGAGGAAACGCGCGACAAGGCCAAGGCCCTCCTCCGGGCCCTGGACCTGGCGCAGGCAGGGCTCTGACATTGGTCCTGGTCATCGACAACTACGACTCGTTCACCTACAACCTCGTGCAGTATCTGGGCGAGCTGGGGGCGGAGGTTCGGGTCATGCGCAACGACGTGGTCTCACTTCAGGACGTCGTCGACGCGAAGGCGGATCGCATCGTGATTTCGCCAGGGCCGGGGCGGCCCGAGGCGGCCGGTATCACCATGACCGTGATCCGGCGGCTGGGCGAGACGACGCCGATTCTCGGCGTGTGCCTGGGGCATCAGGCGATCGGCGCGGTGTTCGGCGGCGACGTCGTCCGCGCCGAGGTGCCGATGCACGGCAAGACGTCGACGATTGAGCACGACGGCCTCGGGGTCTTCCGTGGCATCGAGGGACCGTTCGTGGCGTCGCGCTACCACTCACTGGTCGTCTCGGAGAAAGGTCTGCCGGAGGAACTCGAAATTACCGCGCGAACTCGCGAGGACGCGAACATCATGGGGCTGCGTCACAAGAGCTGGCCCGTGCACGGTGTCCAGTTTCATCCCGAGTCGATTCTCACCGGAGAAGGGAAACACATCCTCCGCAACTTTCTCGACAACGGGAGTGTCCGGCGTTAACCGGACGGAAACGCGATGTTTCAAGATCTCATCGAAAAACTGACGCGGCACGAGGACCTGACGGCCGACGAGGCCGCCGCCGCGATGTCCGAGGTGATGGAAGGGCGGGCTGCGCCCGCGCACATCGCCGGTCTGTTGATGGGTCTCGCGATGAAAGGTGAGCGCCCGATCGAGATCGTCGGCCTGGCGCGCGCGATGCGCGCGCACGCCGTTCCGGTGTCGACGCGGTACGACGATGTGTTCGATACATGTGGGACGGGTGGTGACAGGGCGAACACGTTCAATATCTCGTCGTGCGCGGCACTCGTCGTCGCTGCCGCCGGCGTCCGGGTCGCGAAGCACGGCAACCGATCGGCGTCGAGCAAGGCCGGCGGCGCCGATGTCTACGAAGCGCTGGGTATGCGCATCACTGCCTCTCCGGCCGTCGTCGAACGCTGTCTGGCGGAGGCCGGCATCGGTTTCTTCTTCGCGCCGACGTTCCATCCGTCGATGCGGCACGCGGGTCCCGTCCGCCGGGAGCTCGGTGTGCGGACGGCGTTCAACCTGCTCGGACCGCTGACCAATCCGGCGGGCGCGACGCGACAGCTGGTCGGTGTCCCGCGCCCGGAATTCACGGAGCTGATGGCGCGCGCGCTCATGCTGCTCGGAACTACACGCGCATGGGTCGTGCACGGCGCCGACGGCATCGACGAGCTCACGACGACCGGCTACACGAAGATCTCGGAATGCCGCGACGGGGCGGTCAACACGTTCTACCTGCACCCGGCGGATGTGGGGGTGCCAAAGGCGGCCGCGGGATCACTGCAGGGTGGCGATGCGCACGAGAACGCGCGGATCATCGAAGGAATTCTGGCCGGCACCCGCGGCCCGGCGCGCGACGTCGTGCTGCTCAATGCCGGGGCGGCCCTGTTCATCGCCGGCGCGGCGGCGTCGGTCGAGGAAGGGATTGGCAAGGCGTCACGAGCAATCGACAGCGGCGACGCCAGGCGTACGCTGCAGCGGGTCATATCGATCTCGACAGCGGAACAGTCCGCGGCGGGAGCGTCGGCGTGAGCACCCCGCACCCGGCACCCCGCACCTCGCACCTCGCGACCGGCGGTCCGCACCCCGCACCTCAGGCTGATCTGCTGGAGACGATCGTCGCCGCGACGCGGCGGATCGTCGAGGTGCGGCAGGCCGAGGAGCCGCTCGCGGCATTGGCGGACCGCGCGGCGGCGATGCCGTCTCGCCTCGGGCGGTTTCAGGCGGCGCTGTCGCGGACGGACGAGATCAACGTCATCGCGGAGTGCAAGCGACGGTCACCGTCACGCGGGGTGCTGCGAGAGGATTACGACCCCGTCGCCATCGCCACAGGCTACGCCGCCGCCGGCGCGGCGGCGATCTCGGTGCTGACCGAGCCGACCTTCTTCGACGGCTCGCTCGATCATCTGGCCGCGGTGCGCGCGGCGGTCGACGTGCCGCTTCTGCGCAAGGACTTCGTGGTGTCGGAATACCAGCTGCTCGAAGCGAAGGCGGCCGGCGCGGATGCCGTGTTGCTGATCGTCGCGGCGCTCCGCCCGGCCGAGCTGAAAGTGCTGCACGATCACGCCAGGCGTCACGGGCTCGACGTCCTGGTCGAAGCGCACGACGCGACGGAGGTATCGATCGCGATCGACGCTGGCGCTCGCATCATCGGCGTCAACAACCGGAATCTCCGAACGCTGCAGGTGGACGTCCACGCCTCGGAGACGCTGATCGCGCGGATGCCGGCCGATGTGATCGCCGTCAGCGAGAGCGGGCTGAAGACCGCCGCCGACCTCACGCGGCTCAAGGATCTGGGTTATCGGGCGTTTCTCATTGGCGAACGTTTCATGACGGCCGGGGAGCCGGGCGGGCAGCTCAAAGAACTGCTCGCTTCCGCGGCCGACACAAAGGGCACAGAGGTCACGAAGGACACAAAGAGAAAGACCTTCGGAGTCCCGAAATGAGCCGACCTTGCCTTTGTGCCCTTCGTGTCGATTGTGTTGATGCGACGCCGGGAGCAGCTCGATGTTCGTGAAGATCTGCGGCATGACTCGTGTCGAGGATGCGATGGCAGCCGTCGACGCCGGCGCCGGTGCCATCGGCTTCATTTTCTGGCCGGCCAGCCCGCGCTTCATCGATCCGCATCGCGCCAGGAAGATCGCCGCGATGCTGCCGCCGTTCGTCACGGCGGTGGGTGTGTTCGTGAATCAGCCGCTCGACTATGTGAACGGCGTGTCCAGTCTGGTGCGCCTCGGAGCGGTACAGCTGCACGGCGATGAAACGCCGGCCTTTGCGGCGGCGGTGACGAGCCCGGTGATCAAAGCGATGTCGCTCGGCGCCGGCGACGTGCAGGCCTGGCCGGCGGAAGTCAGGGTGCTGCTCGACGTTCACGACCCGGTCGTCCGCGGCGGGACCGGCCGGACGATCGACTGGACCGCGGCGGCCGATGTCGCCGCGCAGCGGCAGATTCTGCTCGCCGGCGGGCTGACGCCCGACAATGTCGCCGACGCGGTCGCCCGCGTTCGCCCCTTCGGCATCGACGTATCCTCGGGCGTGGAACGCGCGCCCGGCATCAAAGATCATCGGCGCCTGCAGGCGCTGTTCGAGGCTGTCCATGACGCTGGTCACATCACGACGCGATCCTGACGCCCGCGGCTACTTCGGCGAGTTCGGCGGGCGCTTCGTCCCCGAGACGCTGGTCGAGCCGGTCGAAGAGCTCGAGCGCGCGTATTTCGTCGCGCGCGATGACCCTGCCTTCCAGGCCGAGCTGAGCCGTCTCCTGACGCACTATGTTGGCCGCGCGACGCCCGTGTTCGAGGCGAAGCGCCTCGCGGCGCATGCGGGGGGCGCGCGGATCTTCCTCAAGCGCGAGGATCTCACGCACACGGGCGCGCACAAGATCAACAACGCGATCGGTCAGGCGCTGCTCGCCGCTCGCATGGGCAAGCGCCGGATTGTCGCCGAGACCGGAGCGGGGCAGCATGGCGTGGCGTCGGCGACCGCGTGCGCGCTGCTCGGGCTCGACTGCCACGTCTACATGGGCGCCGAGGACATGGATCGCCAGGCCCTCAACGTCGTCCGCATGCGGCTGCTCGGCGCCGAGGTGCTGCGAGTGGACGCCGGCAGCAGGACGCTGAAGGACGCCATCAACGAGGCGATGCGCGACTGGGTCACCAATGTCGCCGACACGTACTATCTGCTCGGGTCGGTATTGGGACCGCATCCCTATCCGCTGATGGTGCGCGAATTTCAGTCGGTGATCGGCAAGGAGGCACGCGCGCAGATTCTCGAGCTCACCGGCCAATTGCCGAATGCGATCGTCGCCTGTGTCGGCGGCGGCAGCAACGCGATGGGCATCTTCGACGCCTTTATCGAAGATGACGGGGTGCGGCTCATCGGTGTCGAGGCGGGCGGCGAGGCGATCGTGCGCGGCCGTCACGCGGCGCGGTTTGCCGGCGGCAGCGCCGGCGTGCTGCAGGGCACACGCACCTTCGTCCTGCAGGACGACGATGGGAACATCGAGCTGACGCATTCGATCTCCGCGGGGTTGGACTATGCCGCCGTCGGGCCGGAGCACGCATGGCTGCGCGCGCTCGGCCGATCCGAGTATGCCCACGTCGGCGACGACGAGGCGCTGGACGCCTTCCAGACGCTGGCGCGCCTGGAAGGGATTCTGCCGGCGCTCGAGTCTGCGCACGCGATCGCGCATGCGATGCGCGTTGCAAAGGAGCTGGGGTCGTCCGCGACGGTGCTCGTGAACCTGTCCGGCCGCGGCGACAAGGATGTGCAGACTGTGGAAAAGCGGTTGGGGATGAGGGGTTAGGGATTGGGGATTAGCAGTCGTCTCGCAGACACGTTCGCGCAACTCCGCGCCGACAAGCGTCCCGGCCTCGTCACCTACACGACGGCCGGCGATCCGGACCTGCCGCGTTCGGCTGAAATACTCAAGGCGCTCGATCGTGCCGGTGCCGACGTGCTCGAGGTGGGAGTTCCGTTCTCCGATCCGCTCGCCGACGGCCCGGTGATTCAGCGCGCCACCGAACGGGCGATTGCCGCCGGTGGAAGCCTGCGCGCGTCGCTGGCGATGATCGCCGCCGTCCGCCCGCACGTGAAGGCCCCGATCGTGGTTTTCAGCTACGCCAATCCGATGCTCCGCCTCGGTCTGGACGCCTTTGCCCGCCAGGCAGCCGACGCCGGCGTTGACGGCGTACTGGCCCTCGACCTGCCGATAGAAGAGGCCGGGAGCTTTCGCGAAACGCTCGCGACGGCCGGCATCGACACCATCTTCCTGCTCAGCCCGACGACGACAGAGGCGCGGATCAAGACGGCGGCGGAGCTGGGCAGCGGGTTCTTGTACGGGATCTCACGGCTCGGCGTAACCGGCGCGCGGGCATCGGTGGCGTCCGGCGCCGAAGCGATGGTGCGGCGGATCCGCGCGCACACGGCGATGCCGATCGCGCTCGGGTTCGGGATTTCGAGCCCGGAGCAGGTTGCCGAGGTCTGTGCCTATGCTGACGCGGCGGTGGTCGGCAGCGCGCTCGTCTCGGTGATCGCCGAGGCCAGCCCCATGCCGGATCTGATCGTCCGGGTCGAGAACTACGTGCGTTGGCTGAAGAGCACGTCGGCGGTGGTACAACGATGAACGCCAAGCCCGCTAAGCCCGCAAACTATTGTCTCTTTGCGTCTTTGGCGATCTTTGCGTTCCACAACATGAACACGATCCATGGCGACGCTTGACGATTTGCGGGACGACATCGACCGTGTGGACGAGGTGCTCGTCCGTCTGCTGAACGAGCGCGCACGCGTCGCGTGCGAGATCGGCCGGCTGAAGAAGGAGATGGGCGCCGAGATCTATCAGCCCGAGCGCGAGAAGCAGGTACTGGCGCACGTGCGCGGCATCGCGGCGGAAGGGCCGCTCGGACCGGACGCGATCGCGCGGCTGTTCGAGCGGATCATCGACGAAGCGCGCAGCCTCGAGCGGCGCATTCACGAGGGCGAAGGAAAGTAGGAGAGACACAAGCCATGGTCGTTGTGATGGAAGAGCGGGCGAGCGAGGCCCAGATCGAACAAGTGGTCGCCCGCCTCGTGGAGATGGGCATGGACGTACACCGGTCGACAGGCGTGACGCGGACGGTGCTTGGCGCCGTCGGATCGGGGCATCCGGACAAGGCGCTCATCGAGCTGCTCGATGGGGTACACGAAGTGCTGCGCATCTCCGAGCCCTACAAGCTCGCGAGCAAGACGTTCAAGCCGGAAGGCACGGTCGTCACCGTCGGCGACGTGCGGATCGGCGGCGACGAGGTGATCGTCATGGCCGGCCCCTGCTCGGCCGAGAGCGAGCCCCAGGTGCGCGCCGCGGCGGCGGCCGTGAGGCGCGCGGGCGCGAAGATCTTCCGCGGCGGCGCCTTCAAGCCGCGCAGCTCGCCGTACAGCTTCCAGGGGCTGGGCGAGGAGGGGCTTCGCCTCCTGCGCGACGCGTCGAACGCGGAGAATCTCAAGCTGATCACCGAGGTGATGGACCTCAGTCAGATCGAGGTGATTGACAAGTACGCCGACATCTTCCAGGTCGGCGCGCGCAACATGCAGAACTTCACGCTGCTGCGCGAGCTCGGACACGTGCGCAAGCCGGTGCTGATCAAGCGCGGCATCTCCGCGACGATCGAGGAGTGGCTGCTGTCGGCGGAGTACGTGCTCAGCGGCGGCAACAACGACGTCATCCTGTGCGAACGCGGCATCCGGACATTCGAGACGGCGACGCGCAACACCTTCGACATTTCGGCGATCCCGGTCGTCAAGAAGCTGAGCCATCTGCCGATCGTCGCCGATCCGAGCCATGGCGCGGGGCGCCGCGACATGGTCGCGCCGATGGCGCGCGCCGCGGTCGCCGCCGGGGCCGACGGCCTGATCATCGAGGTCCACTGCGATCCGGATCACGCGCTGAGCGACGGCGCGCAGTCGATGTTCCCGGCGCAGTTCGACCGGCTGATGGCGGAGCTCCGGATCATCGCGCCGGCGATCGGCCGCAGCATCTGCCTCGAACCGGTCCGCCGCGGCGGCTGGGGCTCATAATTGCAAATTGCAAATTGCAAAATGCAAAATGCCAATCAGCAATTAGCAACCAGCAATTTGCAATGAGAGAGCTCCCCGTCATCCAGCCCGGGCGCCCGCTCTCCGGCACAGGGGCGCCGCCCATCTTCGACAAGATAGGCATCGTCGGAGTGGGCCTCATCGGGGGGTCGATCGCGCTCGCGGCGCGGCAGCTCTGGCCGAAGGCGCTGGTCATCGGCGTCGACAACAAGGACGTCCTCGAGACGGCCATGCGGATGCACGCCATCGACGTCGCGGCCGACGATCTGATCGTCCTGGCCGAGGCCGATCTCGTGATCCTGGCGGCGCCGGTCAAAGTCAACATCGGGCTGCTCGCGGAGCTGGACGAGAACGTCCGCCAGCCGGCGGTCATCACCGACACGGGCAGCACGAAGCGGGAGATCGTCGCAGCCGCCGGGTCGCTGCCGGCGCGATTCACGTTTGTCGGCGGCCACCCGCTGGCGGGCGCGGCGCAAGGCGGTCTCGAGCACGCCCGGCCGGACCTGTTCAGCGGGCGGCCTTGGCTGCTGACGCCACCTCTCGCGCGTGACGGCGGGTCTGAAAAGACGCGCCCTACATCTGACGGGAATGGTGACGCGCTTGCGAAGCTGACCGAGTTCGTCCAGGCGCTGGGCGCGGTGCCGCGGGTGATCGGCGCGCAGGCGCACGACCGGATGCTCGCCTTCCTGAGCCATCTGCCGCAGCTGACGGCCAGCGCCCTCATGCAGGTCGTCGGCGATGCGGTGGGGCAGGATGGTCTCGCCCTCGCGGGCCGGGGTCTGGCCGATACCACCCGGCTCGCGTCGAGCCCGCCGGACATCTGGCGCGACATCGCCGCGACCAACGCCGACGAGATCGGCCCGGCGCTCGACGCGCTCATCGC
>Ga0105248_10004321_pt1 | contig 15718 bp, 13 predicted proteins | sample KBSS34metaG_FD_81524 | JGI IMG/M metagenome (GOLD analysis project Ga0105248, IMG submission 81524) | Switchgrass rhizosphere microbial communities from Kellogg Biological Station, Michigan, USA - KBS S3-4 metaG | ecosystem: Host-associated > Plants > Roots > Rhizosphere > Soil | place...
CACTGCCCTGCGTGTAGCCGATCGACTTGAGAATCGGGTCCATCCGTCCCTGCAGCTGGGCGAGTTGCTCGAGGCCCATCTGGTGGACTTCGTCGGGGCTCAGATTTGTCGTCGTCGAAGCTTTGCGCGCCCAGCGATAATATTCGTCGCCATGCGGCCGCGACCACATGCCCGCATCGTCGGTCGCGACTGCTCGCTCGGCCTCCAGTTCGGCGAGTTGCCGTTGAAGTGCCGGCACGACTTGAGCCGTGCCAATCTTCCGGGCGCGCGCTTCCCAATCTCCTGCGATTCCCTTTTCCTTCGTTCGCCTCACCAGGGAATCGACGATGGTCCCGCCCTGCTGCGTATTCTTGAGGGAAATGCTCAGCTGGTTGATCGCCTTGTCGATCAGAAAACCGGGAGGAACGAGGCCTTTTGCCCGCGCCGCCTTCATCCTCGCGAGTTCGCCGTCGAGCTGATGTGGATATTGCGAAAGCCTGCCCAAATAGGCTTCGGCGTCGGAGCGATTCTCGATCGGATGATCCGTATCGAGGAACTGGGGCGTGTCGATGTAGGCGCCGACGTTCTGGATCACGACATAGGGCGTGTTGCGCCATCCACCGACCGCGACATCGCCGTAAGGCTGAGCAAAACCCTGGAGCGCGGTGCGGTAAGCGCTTTTCACAACCTCGATGCTCGTGCGGGTCGGGAAGGTGAGGGCGCTCGTGTCGATCGCCTCTGCACGGGCGAGATCGGCCTTGAGGTTCGCGGCAATCCTGGCCTGGCCGGCTGCGGAACGATCTTCGAGGCGACTCCGATAAGAAGCGCGCACGCCCTTATCGACACCGAGCGAGGTGGCTTGCTCTGGCTTCAGGCGCAGCAGGTTTTCGCCGATCGCGCCGAGCAGTGCATTTGCCTGCGCTTCGCTGGCGGGCGCGGCCAGGGCCGATGTGGAGAGGAGGGGCAGGGCACCGGTGGCGGCAATGCCGGCGAGCGCTTCGCGTCGGCTGATCGAAATCATGTTCAAAAGCTAGTCTCCACTAGGCTGGCGGTAGGACATGTTCCGGTTCCACCTTAAGGCAATTTCCCTCGACGTCGACGATGCGGACGCGTTCGCCGACTTCAGCAGGTCCGCCGCGCGCCGACCATTCGCTGTCGCCGACACGGACGCGGCCGCCATGAGAGTCGACGGCCTGTACCACGACAACGACCTTGCCGAGCAACCTTGCGACACGATCGTTGAGGAGCGGATCTGAGGTGTAGTCGTAGCGCGACGCATAGAAGCGCCGCCCAATGATTCGCACTGCGAGAAAAGCCAGGACCGCGAAGACGGCCAGCTGCAGGGCGACCGCGAGGCTCACGGCGAGCGTGAGCAGACCCGTCGCGATCGCAGCCGCGCCGATGAAGATCAGGAAAAAGCCGGGCGCGATGACTTCGGCAATCAGCAGCACGACGCCGCCGATCAGCCACATCCACGCAGGATCGAACGGAATTCCGCTCATGCGCTACTGTCCGGGACGGTGGGTGTTCCCTTGGTTTTGGTTGCGGGCACGCGCGGCGCCGACTGCCCGGCGATTGCCTCTTTGGCTAGCTCGCCAATCCCACCCAGCGTTCCGATCAGCTGGGTTGCCTCGACCGGGAACAGGATCGTCTTGGCGTTGGGCGAACGGGCGAACTCACTGATCGCCTCGACATATTTCTGCGCGATGAAATAGTTGATTGCCTGCCCGCTTCCTGACTCGATCGCATCGCTGACTGCCTTGGTTGCGGTCGCTTCGGCCTGGGCGGATCGTTCACGCGCTTCGGCCTCGCGGAACGCTGCTTCACGCGCGCCCTCGGCGGAGAGGATCGCTCCCTGCTTTTCACCTTCAGCTCGGAGAATGGCGGACTGACGGGAGCCTTCGGCCTCGAGAATCACGGCGCGCTTCTCGCGCTCCGCCTTCATCTGTCGGGTCATCGCATTGACGATGTCCTGGGGCGGGCGGATGTCCTTCAGCTCGACGCGCGTAATCTTGACGCCCCAATTCTCGGTCGCGTTGTCGACGACGGCGAGCAGCTTGGCATTGATCTCGTCGCGTCGCGACAAGGTTTCGTCGAGGTCCATCGACCCCATCACCGTCCGCAAATTGGTCGTCGAAAGCGCCATGATCGCAGTGTAGAGGTCGGAAACTTCGTAGGCAGCCTTGGCGGCGTCGAGCACCTGGAAGAACACCACGCCGTCGACCGCGACCATGGCATTGTCCTTGGTGATGATCTCCTGGCCCGGAATGTCGAGGACCTGCTCCATCATGTTGATCCGGCGGCCGACTCGATAAAAGAACGGCGTCACATAGTTGAAGCCCGGTTCGGCGACCCGGACGAACCTGCCGAAATGCTCGATGGTATAGCGATAACCCTGGCGGACGATCTTCACGCCCATCATCACGTAGAAAAGCACAAGGACCGCAACGGCGGTCATGAACGTCGTCAGCATTTGTCTTTCCCGGCCTCCCCAGTTCAGGGCATGATGCGACGGCCATGGCAATAGCGGAAGACAAAAACGACAAGGGCCTCGGCCTGTTCGCCATACGATCGCTGCTCTTCCTCCCAGCATCGAATCCGCGTGCGATCGCGAAGGCGCGGGAGGCGGGGTCGGACCTGGTCGTGCTCGATCTTGAGGATGCCGTGAAGCCCGACGACAAGCTGGTTGCGCGCCGGGCAGCCATCCAAGCGGTTGAGATGGCGTGGCCGATGCCAACCGCAATCCGCGTGAACGGGGTCGGAACCCAGTGGCATTCGCTCGACCTCGATGCGGCGGCGCGGTCGAACGCCGATTTCGTCGTCGTTCCACGGGCGATCTCGGCGCATTTGGTCCACGGCGTTGCCGAGGCCGTCAGCAAGCCTGTGCTAGCAATGATCGAGACCGCGGCGGGCGTGCTCGCGGCGGCGGAGATCGCACATTGCTGCGCCGGGCTTATTGCCGGAACGAACGATTTGCGCGCCGACCTTCGGCTTCCGCTCGATTCAACCCGCGAGCCCATTTCGGCATCGCTGCAGATGATCGTGCTTGCCGCCCGGGCTGCCGGCATCGCGGCTTTCGACGGAGTCTTCAACAATCTCGAGGATGCCGACGGCTTCGCCAGCGAAGCGAAGGACGGTCGCCGGCTCGGCTTCGACGGGAAGAGTCTGATTCACCCGAACCAAATCGCTCCCTGCCACCTCGCGTTCGCTCCTGACGAAGCGGAAGTGGCGCGGGCAAAGGCGTTGGTCGAAGCCTTCCAGGGCGGCGCCGAGCGCTTCGGCAACGAGATGATCGAGCGCATGCACGTCGAAGCCGCGCAGCGAGTGCTTGAGCGAGCCGCCAGCTGAGCCAAGGCTTGGCGAATCGGCTTTGCCCTGTCATGGGCCGATATGGCCCAACTCAACGACGCCCCAGACATCCGGCTCGGACTGACGTTCGACGACGTCCTGCTGCAACCACTCGAATCAAGCGTGCTGCCCAGCCAGGCCGACACCCGCACATTCCTAACGCGCGAAATACCGCTCAACATCCCCATCCTGTCCTCGGCGATGGACACCGTCACCGAAGCCGACATGGCGATTGCGCTGGCTCAGCTCGGCGGCATCGGCGTCCTCCATCGCAACCTGACCGTCGAAGAGCAGGCTGCTGCAGTTCGGCAGGTGAAGCGCTTCGAAAGCGGGATGGTGGTCAATCCGATCACCATGACTCCTGACCAGTCACTGGCTGACGCGCTCGAACTCATGAAATTGCACAGGATCAGCGGGATTCCGATCGTCGAGCAGTCGGGCAAGCTGTGCGGCATCCTCACCAATCGCGACGTGCGCTTCGCCGAAAACCCGCGCCAGCCGGTGAGCGAGCTCATGACCAGCGACAATCTCGCCACCGTGCCCATCGGAACAACCGAGGCCGAAGCGCGCAGGATCCTTCATCAGCGGCGGATCGAAAAGCTGCTCGTGGTCGACCGCGACGATCATTGCGTCGGGCTCATCACGGTGAAGGACATCGAAAAGTCCGTCGCCGCCCCGCTCGCGACCAAGGATGCGGAAGGGCGCCTGCGCGTCGCCGCTGCTTCGACCGTTGGCGACACGGGTTTCGAGCGCTCCGAGGCGCTGATCGCAGCGGGTTGCGACTGTGTCGTGATCGACACCGCCCACGGTCACAACCGCGACGTTGCCGCTGCGGTCAAGCGGGTGAAGAACCTCAGTAACTCCGTGCAGGTGGTCGCCGGCAATGTTGCCACCGCCGATGCGGCGAAGGCTCTTGCCGATGCCGGCGCAGACGCGATCAAGGTCGGGATCGGCCCGGGGTCGATCTGCACGACGCGGATCGTCGCAGGTGTGGGAGTCCCGCAACTGACCGCCGTGATGGACGCAGCCAGGGCTGCGAACGGCGTTCCGGTCATTGCCGACGGCGGAATTCGGACGAGCGGCGACATCGCCAAGGCGCTTGCTGCCGGCGCATCGACCGTCATGGTCGGTTCGCTGCTGGCCGGTACGGAAGAGGCGCCGGGCGAGATTTTCCTCTACCAGGGCCGAAGCTACAAATCCTATCGGGGCATGGGGTCGGTCGGGGCGATGGCCCGAGGTTCTGCTGATCGTTACTTCCAACAGGACATCCGCGACCACCTCAAGCTCGTGCCCGAAGGGATAGAGGGGCAGGTGCCGTACAAGGGCCAGGTGCGCGAGATCATCCACCAGCTGGTCGGCGGCGTGAAGGCGGCAATGGGCTATACCGGTTCGACCACGATCGCGGAGCTTCAAAAGCGAGCGCGCTTCGTCCGGATCACCAATGCCGGCCTGTCGGAAAGCCATGTCCATGACGTCACGATCACGCGCGAGGCGCCGAACTATCCCTCGCGATAGGTCATGACTCCTGCCGCGCGCCTCCAGGCGGCGATTGAAATTCTCGACGAGGTCATTGCCTCGGCGCGCGACGACGGGCCGCCCGCCGACACGATCGTCACCCGATATTTCAAGCACCGCCGCTATGCCGGCTCCAAGGATCGGCGTGCAGTCCGCGAACTGGTCTTCCGAGCAATCCGCCGGTCCGGCGTGCGGCCGTCAACCGGACGTTCGGCAATCCTCGGTCTCGCGCAGGAAGAGTCGGGAATGCTCGAACTGTTCGGGGAGCCGCGTGGACCCGAGCCGTCGCAGGACGGCGAGGCTGCTTCGGGTGAATCGCTGGTGCCGGATTGGCTGCAACCCGAACTTTCGCCTCTCGTCCGCGCGGAAGAATGGCCAGCGCTGCTCGAACGGGCGCCGCTCGACCTTCGAGTGAACATTTCGCGTGCGTCGCGTGAGAAGCTTTTGCAGCAGTTCGAAGGAGCCACTCCGACGGCGATCAGTCCGTGGGGAATAAGGCTGCCGGCAGACAGCCGGGTCGACGATCACCCGGCGTTCGCTGGCGGGCTTGTCGAGGTTCAGGACGAAGGCAGCCAGCTGATCGCGTTGGCCTGCGAGCCTTCGAACGAGCAGCGCATCGTCGACCTCTGCGCCGGAGCAGGGGGAAAGTCACTGGCGCTCGCCGCCGCAGCGCCTGCGGCAAAAATCCTCTCGGCCGACAGCAATCGCGCGCGCCTTTCGCGGTTGGCACCCCGTGCCGAACGGGCAGGGGCGACGATTGAAACGCGCCTCATCAATCCGCCTCGTGAACTCGAGGACCTGGAGGAATGGCGCGGCGCGGCCGACCTCGTGCTCATCGATGCGCCCTGCTCGGGCAGCGGAACCTGGCGGCGCAATCCGGAGGGCCGCTGGCGGCTCTCACCCGACCGGCTCGACCGGGTGGTCGAACTGCAAAGAAGATTGCTCGACATCGGTGCCGAACTCGTCCGGCCGGGAGGCGAGTTGGTTTACGCGGTCTGCTCGCTTTTGTCCCGCGAAGGGGCAGGGCAGATTGATCTCTTCCTTGAAGCCCGTTCATCGTGGATTATGGAGGAAACGCCCACTGCGGCGGGGCGTTTGGATGGTCCAGGCCGGCTCTTCACTCCCGGCCACGACCGGACCGACGGCTTTTTCGTCGCGCGGCTGCGCCGACCGTGTTAGTTGGCGACGACATGGAGAGTTTGATGCAGTCACTGCCTCGTCTGTTGTTCATCGGAATTGCTGGACTTGCGCTTGCAGCGCCGGTGGCGAGCCAACGCGCTGACGACCAGATCCTTCCCAAGTCGATCGAACTGCAACGGCAGGCGAAGGACCTGATTTCCGCCGGCAAGTTCGAACAGGCTGAAGACCTGCTCGAAACGGCGCTTGCCGTCGATCCGCGGAACCGCGGCGCTTTCGTCGATATCGCCCGCGTTGCCGAGAGACAGCATTTGTTCGGCAAGGCGATCCTGATGACCAGCAAGGCGTTGCTGATCGACCCGAACGACGCCGACGCGATCTCGGTCCAGGGCGAAGCGATGGTGGAAATGGGTGCAACTGCCCGCGCTCAGGCAAACCTTCAGAAGCTTCAGGCCATTTGCGGTGCAAAGGGTTGTCCGCAGGCGGCGCAACTCTCGTCAGCGATAAGCCGTGGGCCGACCACGGTTGCTTCCGCCAAGGCCCCGGACGTTCCGAAGAAGAACTGATCCCGTTTACGTCCGGGACAATAGTCGGGCGAGCTCCACCCACTCCTCAACGCTAAGCGTTTCGGCGCGCCGTTCGGTATCGATGCCGATTCGTCCTGCGGCTTCCAGTGCGCCCGGCATTTGCTTGAGGCTTGACCGCAGCATCTTGCGCCGCTGGCCGAAGGCGGCTTCCGTCAGCTTCTCAAGCACCGGAGGCTGAACGCCCGGGGGCTGTTCAACAGGTAAAATGTGCACGACCGCCGAGGTGACTTTCGGTGGAGGCACGAAGGACGAGCGGTTCACCTTCATCGCAATCCTCGGGCAAGCTCGCCACTGGGCCGCGACGGACAACCGCCCGTAGGCATCGCTGCCAGGCTCCGCGACAAGGCGCTCGGCAACCTCCTTCTGGAACATCAGGGTCAGCGATGACCACCACGGCGGCCATGCGCCGCCCAGCCATTTCAGCAGCAATGCGGTGCCCACGTTGTACGGCAGGTTCGCAACGATATGCGCGCCTTCACCGGCGACCGACCGCTCGTCCACTTTCAGTGCGTCAGCCTCAATGACTTCGAGCTTGCCGGCGAATTCCTGCTGAAGCTCGGCAAGTGCCGGAATACAGCGCCGGTCGCGCTCGACTGCGACGACGGATGCACCGGCGTCGAGCAGTGCTCGGGTCAATCCGCCCGGGCCGGGCCCGACCTCATAGACCTTTTGCCCCTTCAAGGGTCCCGGAATTGCCGCGACGCGCGCAAGAAGCTGGCGGTCGAGAATGAAATTCTGTCCGAGCGATTTGCTGGCGCTCAACCCGTGCCGGGCGATCAATTCTCGCAGCGGTTCTGCAGATTTGCTCAAGCGGATTCGGTGCGCTGGGCCGCGTTGTCGGCCGCCATCCTGATCGCTGCCGCCATCGGCCGGGGGTCGGCGCGATCCTGCCCGGCGATGTCGAAGGCAGTTCCATGATCGGGCGCGGTGCGCACGATCGGCAAGCCCAGAGTGACGTTCACCGCATCTTCGAAATGCAGGGCCTTGATCGGGATAAGCGCCTGGTCGTGATACATGCAAAGGGCAGCATCGTAATTGGCCCGGGCGCGAGCATGGAACATGGTGTCGGCGGGGTGCGGCCCGGTCACTCTCCAGCCTTCGGCGGCAAGCGCCGCGATCGCAGGCGCGATGATCTCCTGCTCCTCGTGTCCCAGCTGTCCTCCTTCGCCGGAATGAGGATTGAGTCCCGAAACCGCGAGCCGCGGATCGGCAATTCCGAAATTGCGCTGGAGCCCGCGAAGCGCCGCGCGGCCGCGCGATTCGATCAGGGCGCTGTTCAGCTGGGCCGCCACTTCGCTCAGGGGCAGGTGGGTAGTCACCGGCACGGTCCTCAGAGTCGGCCCCGCCAGCATCATCACCACATTTCCCGGCGACACACCGCAGCGTTCGGCAACGAATTCCGTCTGCCCCGGATGCTGGAACCCGATTGCGTAAAGCTGCTCCTTCGCGACCGGTCCGGTGATCACCGCCGAAGCCGAACCGGATCGGGCAAGTCCGACAGCGATTTCGAGGGAATCCAGCGAGGTGTGCGCTCCACCGACACTCGGATGGCCGGGTACGTCGGCCTGAGGCGCGTTCAGCTGGATGACCGGAAGGCCATAATCGAACGCGCCATCGGCCTCACGCGGATCGCCGATAAGCTCGATGGGACCGTCCCAGACCGCCGAAATCGAGCGCGGGTCACCGATCGCGACGAATGGCGGCAAGCTGTACGTCTCGCGATGGTCCCAGCATTTGGCGATCACTTCCGGCCCGATCCCGGCGGGATCGCCGAGCGAGACGGCAAGCGGATTATTGGGAGCGCGAGCCATCAGTCGCTGCCCTTAACGGCAAACTCCAATCAGCGGAACTCAATCACCGCGTCGCGCCGCAAATCGCGCAGGTAGCGGCGGGAGCGTGAATTGACCCGCTCTTCGTTGAGCTGGTTGTAGACGTCGTCATAAGTCGGCGCCGATTGATCGACTTCGTCGCGGCCGCACATCACAAGAACTCGAACGCCCTCGTCGAGGGAGCCGAAGGGCTGGGTCGCCTGTCCGACCTGCATCGGCAACATCAGGCGTTGCAAGGCCGGAGGAAGGTCGCGCATCTTCACTTGGTCGCTGGTGACGACCTCGCCGTGGAAATCTGCCGCGATCTTTTCGGCTCCGCCGCAGCCGCCGATGTTCTTCGCCGCTTCTGCGAAGCGGCCGACGATCGGCTCAGCCGTCTCGCGGCTCGTGCCCTTGGGGAAGGTGATTGACACCTGCTTCAGGCTCAGCAGCGCATCGCGAGGATCCGGCGTCAGGATCTTGCGCGTGTCCTGCACGGCGATAATCGAAAATCCGCCCGGGACCGGAATCGGATTGCTGATGGAGCCGGCCGGCATCTGCTTCAACGTGTCGGCGATGGGAGCAGGAAGCTGCTCGGGCCGGACCCACCCGAGATCACCGCCGACCGCCGCCGTCGAAGCTTCCGAATATTGCCGGGCATAGCCGGCAAAGGAAGCGCCGGCTCGGAGCTGCGTCAGGATCTTGTTGGCGTTTTCGAGGATTTGCGATTCGGTGGAGGGGGTAGCCGAGAGGAAGATCTCTCCGATCCGATATTCTTCGGTGCCCTTCGACGCAGTCATCTTGTCGAGCACTGCCTTTACCTCATCGTCGCCGACGCTGACTCCGCTTTCGATCTTGGCTCGCTGAAGCCGCTGCCAGGCGATTTCGCCCTCGATCTGGCGCCGAAGCGACTTGATGCTGGAATTGTTCGAATCGAGGAAGGTCGCGAGCTGGGCGGGGGTCTTCTTTACATTGTCGGCAACGCGCTGGACCGTCTTGTCGACATCCGATTGCCTGATGTCGATCTTCTCCGTCTTGGCCGCCTGGATTTCGAGGGTCTCGTCGATGAGGTTGCGAAGAACCTGTTCTGCCAGCCGCTGTCTCTCTTCAGGAGGGATCTGACCGCCATTGGCGATCGCCATAAGAGCCAGGCGCTGCTCGACGTCGGTCTGGGTGATCACATCGCCATTCACGATCGCAGTCGCCTTGACGACCGATGGCATGGCATTGCCGAAAACCTGTGGGTTTTGAGGAAGCTTCAACGACTGGCTGGTGTTCGCGGGCTCCTGTTGATCGGGCTGCTGCTCGTCCTTCTGTCCCGATTCCTGGGCCAGGGCACCGCTCGCAAGGCCAAGCGCCATTGCAGCGCCAGCGATCAACGCGCGCGTTCTATTCACTCGAAAAGCTGGTGCCACGTCTCAATTTTCCCTTAGTTTCCCAATGATTGCCATTGCTGCAAGCCCGCTGAACACAGGCTTAGCGGCTCACCCCCTTGAAAGCCAAGTGAATGGCAATGGTGCTGCCTTTGTGGAAGGTGTTGATCTGCTCATAATCGTGGCGATACGTCACGCCAAGCCGAATACACTCGTCCTCATATTCGATGCCGATGCGGTTGCGCACCGGCTGCCATCCGTCGGCAAGCGACAGCGGGTCTTCGCTCTTGTCGGTCAGGTCGATGACCGTTGCGCCGAAGATAGACCAGTAGCGGCGGAAGAGCAGTCGGCCGGCCACGCGCAGTTCCTCCCTGTCGCGCAGGTCTTCGATGAGCGGGTCAATGTTGCGGTTCAGCTTCAGATAACCGACCTGAACATAGGTCTGGGTCGTCCCGATCGTCAGGTCGAGCTCGTTGCGGCGGATCGCAAAAGTGTCCTTGTCGATCCGGTAACGGTGCGTGATGTCGATCAGACGGCCGTACCGAATCTCTGTCCTTCCGACGATGTCTGAAACACGGTCCGTAAGTCCCGTGCCTTCTGGGAAAATATCCCTTAAGCGGCCCAACCTGTAGCTTTGCCCGATCGTGGTGCTGACGGAGAGATTCTTCCGCTCAAGCGACCAGTCGAATCCATAAGTCACGCGCGACGCGTCTTCCCAACGGTCATATCCCGGGAAGCGGCTGAGCGCGAAGAGGTTGGTGTCCTCGAGATCGATCGAACGGGAATCCTCGTTCGGAATATCGATGTTCGTTGTCTCCGGAGTCAGAACGAACTGAACACGCGGAACGAGCCGCTGAGTGCCTCCGAAGAGACTGCCGATGAACGGCCATTTTATGTCCGCTGCAAGGGCGCCCACGGCACGTGCGTGCCATCCATCCGTTCCGCGATAGATGGGAACCACGGTCTCCTCGGCGTCGTCGGTATGATAGACGTCACCCCGGCCGTAAGCCGTAAGCGTCAGCTCTTGGCCCCAGGGCGTCAGTCGCCTTAGATCCCAGCGCACGCTCGCGAACGCGCGCTGCGTGTCCTGCCCATCGATCCTGAGGATGCCAAGGCTGTTGCCCTCAACCTCGATTTTGCCGCCGGCGACCTCGCCGAAACGGAACCTGGCGTCGATCGCCGGCAGCGCGATCGGGATCTGTTTTTGCCGATCTTCGTCGCGCAGTCCCTGGAACGCCCAGCCGGCAATTGAAATGTAGCTATCGGGTGTGATCCGTTCGACATTGATGACGTTGCGCAGGCGGTCGTCGTTCGTGATGTCGTACCTGCGGGTGACCGTCTTGTCGGTAGCCCACCGAAGCGACGTCGTGATGGACCACTCGGGATTGAGCTGCCAGCGGCCGTTTCCATCGAAATAGCCTCGGAAGCCGTGGTCGGTCGTGGTGTCGAGCGCATTGGTCGGGTCGATTTTTCCATAGGTCAGGAAACCGCTGACCTGGAACGCTCCGATGCTGTTCAGCTCGCGATATTTGACGTCGATCGCGGGAAGCACACTCGTGTAGACATGCGGCGTGATCTGCGCATCGCGATTTGGGCCGATCTGCAAATGGTACGGTACGGCGATTTCGAAGCCGTTTCGGCTCGAAATGCTGAAATTCGGCACCATCCAGCCGGTCGCGCCTTCGGTGCCCTTGGCAACGTTGAAGACCGGAAGAAGCGGGATGTTGATCCCAAACAGCTGCAGTCGGCCGCCTTCGAAGCGCACCCGCTCGCTCTTCGGGTCATAAATGACCTTTGCAGCGGTAATCGACCAGCTTGGGCGTTTCGGGCAACCGGTCGAGGTCGTGACGGGGCAAGGCGTGTAGATCGCGTCGTAGAAGGTCGAGATACCGTTGACTCGAGACCCTCGCTTCGCGGCCAGGCGTCCGCCGCTTTCGAGCGCCACCGTGAGGTTCTCTACGGTTCCGTCGCGCATGGTGTCGGTCAGCTGGACATTGTCCCCGACGAGTTTGTCGCCCTCGGGGGTGACGACCACCACGTTGCCCTTTGCGTAGACCTGTCCGGACTTGCGGTCCCAGATCACCTGGTCTGCCGACAGGTAATTCCCCTCGCGATTCATGCGGACGTCGCCGCTTGCCATCACGACATCGGTGTCGCTGTCGTAGCTTACCTGGTCCGCGCTGAAGCCGACGATCTGGTCTTCGTCAGTGACCGGAGTTGAAGCTGGCGCCGGCGTGGGCACGGGCGCACCGGATTGCTCGGCAGCCATCGCCGTCGAGGGGACCAGGAGCATGGGTAGCGCCGACCACCAGACAAATTTCGTCCGCAACGCTATGCCGTCCCGACCCTCGAATGATCATTCTCTCGATGGGCCTATCGCACCTCAGGAGCGCTCCGACAATCACTCCAACAACATCGTTAGCCGCTCCTTTGCCAAGCTTTGCCTTGCATCCTAAAGGACCGGGCGAACGTTCGCCTTTCAAGGATAGCCACTGATGCAAATTCGTTACGCCGATAGCCGGCCAGCCGGTGAGTTTGCGCTCGTGCTGCCGGTTGCTGGCAAGGATCGCACCTCGCTGGGCGCACTCGGAGCGTCTCGGCAGGCAGTGTCCGTGGCGCTCGATCGTCAGCGCTTCGAAGGAGAGGCCTCCAGCGCGACCGAACAGTTCATCGACGACAATGGCAGCGTTCGCCGGGTTCTTCTCGTTGGAACCGGCACAGGCACGTCGCCGGGCGAAGCGGCGGAAAAGCTGGGCGGGACCGCGGCCGCGCGGCTTCAGACCTCGGGCGAGAAGACCGCGGTCATCGATCTCAGCAACCTCGGCTATGATTCGGACGCCGCCGCACTCGTCGCGCTTGGCGCGGCCCTTCGGTCGTGGCGATACGACCGTTACCGGACGAAGCTGAAGGACAACCAGAAGCCGACGCTTCAGGAAATTGTGATCGTCGGAGCCGATTCCGGCGCAGCGAAACGCTACGAGGAGCGCTGGGCACCGGTCGTCGAAGGCGTATCGCTGACCCGCGAGCTGGTCACCGAGCCTGCCAACATCATCTATCCGGAGAGTTTCGTCGAACGCGTCCAGGCGTCGATCAAGGGGAGTGGGCTGGAGGCCGAAGTCCTCGACGCAGCCGCAATGGAAAAGCTCGGCATGGGGGCGCTGCTCGGAGTCGCCCAGGGCTCAGTCCGCGAAGCCCGAATGCTGATCCTCAAGTGGAATGGCGGAGTAAAAGGCGGTCAGCCGACCGCGTTCGTCGGCAAGGGCGTAACGTTCGACACCGGCGGCATCTCCATCAAGCCTGCTGCCGGCATGGAAGCGATGAAGTGGGACATGGGCGGTGCGGGCGCAGTCGTCGGAGCGCTCAAGGCGCTGGCCTTGCGCAAGGCCAAGGCGAACATCGTCGGTATCTGCGGCCTCGTCGAGAACATGCCCTCGGGCACGGCGCAGAGGCCGGGGGACGTGGTGACGACCATGTCCGGCCAGACGGTTGAAGTCATCAACACCGACGCCGAAGGGCGCCTCGTCCTCGCCGATGCGGTCACCTACGTGCAGCGCAATTACAAACCGTCGACGATCATCGATCTTGCGACGTTGACTGGCGCGATCCTCGTCAGCCTTGGCCACGAATGGGCCGGCCTGTTCTCCAACAATGACGAGCTTGCTGGAAAGCTGCAGCAAGCGGCCGACGAATCGGGAGACAAGCTTTGGCGCATGCCGCTCGCCGAATCGTTCGATCGCCTGATCGATTCGCCGATCGCGGACATGAAGAACGTGGGCCCTCGCGAAGGCGGCTCGATCACGGCCGCACAGTTCATCCAGCGGTTCATCGAGAACGGCGTGAAGTGGGCCCACATCGACATGGCCGGCAAGGCTTGGTCGGACAAAGCCGGGCCAACCTACGAAAAGGGCGCGACCGGATTCGGAGTCCGTCTCCTCGACCAATATGTCGCGGACGTGCTGGAGCGCTGATCCGGACTGAAGGTGCAGGTCGATTTCTATCAATTGTCGGGAACGCCCGCCGAGCAGGTCATCGCGAGCATTTCCGAAAAGGTGCTCGAAACCGACGGGCGATTGCTCATCGTCGCAGAGGATGAAGCATTGCTTACCCGCCTCGAACGGATTCTGTGGGACCAGGGGCCCTCAAGCTTCCTTCCGCACGGTCTCGCTGGCCGGGCGGACGACGCACAACAGCCAATCCTTTTGTCGACCGGTCCCGATGCGCCCAACCATGCCCGGAACATGCTGATCGCCGATGGCATTTGGCGAGAGGCAGCGCTGAACTACGACCGGAGCTTCTACCTGTTCGATGACGCCACGCTCGAGGCCGCGCGGCTTGCATGGAAGCTGCTGGCGGGACGGGACGGTGTTGAGCGCCGTTATTGGGCCCGCGAAGGCGGCAAGTGGGTGAAGAAAGCCTGAGGCTTGCCGCCGCAGCTTCACGCGGCTAGGCGGCGCACGAAATCCCACCCAAGCCATTTGCAGGAGATCGCCCGGTCATGGCCGTGACGCGCACCTTTTCCATCATCAAGCCCGACGCCACCCGCCGCAACCTGACCGGCGCAATCACCAAGATGCTGGAGGAGTCGGGACTCCGCGTCGTCGCGTCGAGGCGCATCCGGATGACGCGCGACCAGGCCGAAGGTTTTTACGCAGTTCACCGGGAACGACCCTTCTTCAACGACCTGTGCACGTTCATGACATCGGGCCCGGTTGTCGTTCAGGTCCTCGAAGGTGAAAATGCTGTCGCTCGCAATCGGGAAGTGATGGGCGCTACCGACCCGGCGCAGGCCGACGAGGGCACGATTCGCAAGACCTATGCGGAATCGATCGAGGCCAATTCGGTCCACGGCTCGGACAGCGACGAGAATGCGAAGATAGAGATCGACTTCTTCTTCAAGCCCGAAGAAGTCGTCGGCTAACCTCAGAGCACCGGGCTCATCGTCGCGAGCAGGTTCTGCCAGAGCCTGCGGCCGACTCCAATGGCTGCAACCTCGTCGGCGCTCACCCTGTCGGAATCCGCGAGATATTGATCCTGCCGGCCGCGTATCGCCTCGGCAAACGCGCGGTCGGAGAACAGAATGTTGTTCTCGAAGTTCAGTTCGAAGCTGCGGCGATCGAGATTGGCACTGCCGATCAGCGCGACTGAACGATCGACGACCATCGTTTTGGCGTGGAGAAGACCCTTGCGGTATTCGTACAACTCGATGCCGGCCTTGATGAGATCCTCGTAGTAGCTTCGACAGGTGGCGGCGACGACGCGACTGTCACACCGCTTCGGAACCGCCATGATCGTTCTTACGCCGCGCCGTGCGGCAGACGTCAAAGCGAAGAGCAATTGCTCGTCGGGGACGAAATACGGGGTCGTGATCACCAGCTCTCGCCGAGTCGAGTGGATCAGTTCGGAAAAGCAGGCCGACATTGCATCGAAGCTCGACGTCGGGCCGGTGCCGATTACCTGCGCAATGATCGCGCCGCTTGTCGGCGGGGGCGCCAAATCCTCCAGCAATAGTCCGCTGATGTCCTCGCCACCTTCGGCAATCCAGTCGGAAACGAAGAGGAACTGGCAATGCTGGGCAACCGGTCCCTCCCAGCGCGTCATGACATCGACCCAGGGGGCGTAGTGCGGCTTGATGCGGAATTCAGGGTCGGCAATATTCTGGCTTCCGCACCAGGCGATGGAGTTGTCGATCACCAGCAACTTGCGGTGATTGCGCAAGTCGACGCGACCCCGAATCAGCGTCCAAAAAAAATTGCCCACGGGCAAGGCGACCCGTGCCTGACAACCGCTGTCGCGCAGCTCGCCCCAGTGGGATGAACGGATCAACCGGTGTGAGCCAAGGGCATCGGCGAGAATTCGAACTTCGACACCGCGCGAGGCCGCCCTGACACAGGCGTCCTTGATCTTCAGCCCATTGTCGTCGGCCAGCCAGATGTAAGTGCAGATATGCACGTGGCGCTGGGCGCCATCGATG
>Ga0105248_10004323_pt1 | contig 15711 bp, 16 predicted proteins | sample KBSS34metaG_FD_81524 | JGI IMG/M metagenome (GOLD analysis project Ga0105248, IMG submission 81524) | Switchgrass rhizosphere microbial communities from Kellogg Biological Station, Michigan, USA - KBS S3-4 metaG | ecosystem: Host-associated > Plants > Roots > Rhizosphere > Soil | place...
CAGAGGTCCGATTTCGCGATCCTACGGCGGTGCGGGGGTTGATCGTTGGCGGTATTCGCGCGGCACTCGACGAAGCGAGCCAACGAAGTGCTACTCGCGAGCAGGTTGCGGCTCCGGTGTTGTGGACCACGAGCGAGGATTATCAGGCAGCACAACGGCTTGATCGAGCAATTGAAGACCCGGCCTCAAGCAGTGCAGCGGTTCTCGCTGAAACTCGGGCCTTGTTCGAACATGCGCCGGCGGCTCGAGCAGAACCCGCCGTGGAAGAGGTGCCCAAATATCCTTTGGGTGTCGCGCGCGGTCAGGTCGCAGCGACCTACATAGTTGCTGAAGCGGAAGACGGGCTCGTCATCGTTGACCAACATGCGGCGCACGAAAGGTTGGTGCTTGAACGAATGCGGGCGGCTCGGGAGGGTGGCACCATCGCTCGACAGCCTTTGCTCATGCCCGAGGTCGTCGAGCTGGACGAACCTGACTGCGACCGTATCGAAGCGGCGTCGGATGAGCTTGCTGGCCTCGGCTTGGAGCTCGAACGCTTCGGACCCACGGCAATCCTGGTAAGGGCAACGCCGGCTGCGTTGGGGAAGACTGACGTCAACAGCCTCCTTGTCGACATGGCGGCGGAGCTGGCGGAGCTCGGAAGCGCTTTCTCGCTGCGGGAGAAGCTCGATCATGTCGCGGCGACCATCGCATGCCACGGCTCGGTGCGCGCGGGGCGCGTCCTCTCGGTCGCCGAGATGAATGCTCTGCTCCGCGAAATGGAAGCGACGCCGCGATCCGGCCAGTGCAATCATGGCCGCCCGACCTGGGTGAAGCTGGGCCATTCAGAGATTGAGAAGCTGTTCGGCAGACGCTGAAATCCCCCGTTTTCGAGCGACAATCGAGTTGCAGGGTGCTACGCTCCATGCTTCCGGTCGGAGACGGGTCATGAGCGAGCTTCCAAGCGTTGCAGGCGACCGCGCTTATTTTGCGCAGAGAGCCGCTGAAGAGTTGAAGCTCTCGCTTGATGCCTCCGATGACGAGGCTGCGGCGGCTCACAGGAAATTGCAGCGCGTCTATACCGAACGTGCTTCGATTGGCGCCCGCGTGACGGATATCCCCGAAGAGATCGGCTAGGCAGTTCCGGCTAGCTTTCTAAGTTCAGCGAAAACGCGCTCGACCGCGTGTTCACGAGCGTCGTTTCGTGCTTTTTCCAGCACCGGATAGCCTGCATCCGCTTCGGCTTTGAGCTGTTGGGCGAAACGGCCGCTGCGAACGTCCTGAAGAACCTCCGTCATGCGCTGGCGAACATGATCGTCCACCACCCGCGGCCCGCCCAAGACTGCGCCGAACTCGGCGGTATTGGAAATCGCTTCGCGCATGCCCGCGATTCCGCGTGCCTCGATCAACTCCGCGATGAGCTTCAGCTCGCCAACGCATTCGAGGAACGCCACTTCTGGCGAGAGTCCTGCCCCGACAAGGGTTTCGAACCCTGCGATCAATATCTCCGGCACTGCGCCCCAGACGACGGCGCCCTCGTTGAACAAGTCCGCTTCGCACTCTTCGGCGAATGTCGAAGCGATTAGGCCGGCGCGCGCGCAGCCGATCGCCTTTCCGTAGGCGAGGGCCAGATTGCGCGCCGTGCCGCTGGCATCCCGTGCCACGGCCCAAAGACCGACCATGCCTTTGCCTTGTTGGTAGAGGGAGCGAAGCGCGGTGCCCGGGCCCTTTGGCGCGACCATGTAGACGTCGAGGTCTTCGCGGGGTTCGATGAAGTTGAAGTGTATGGCTAGCCCGTGGCTGAAGCCTATCGCGGCGCCTTCGCGTATGTGCGGCTCCACTTCCTCGTAAATGCCCCCAAGCGCTTCATCCGGCGCAAGGAACATGATGACGTCGGCCGACGCCACCGCATCTTCAACAAGCGCCGTCTCAAGTCCTGCCGACTGCGCCTCGGACGTGCTGCCGGAAGCACCGCGGAGGCCGACGACCACGTTTATGCCACTGTCCTTGAGATTGAGCGATTGCGCTCGCCCCTGGTTGCCGTATCCGAGGATCGCGACGCGCTTGCCTCCGAGCGGGGCGGAATCGATATCGCTGTCGCGCAGCAACTGCATGTCAGTTCGCCTAATCGTTCGCTCCAAGCAGCGCCAGCGCTTGCGGGATGATGCCTTCGTCGAGAGGCTGATGGAATCGTGGCCATTCGGGCGGCGGTTGATGAGCGAACCAGGTGTATTGACGCTTGGCATAACGGCGCGTCGCCTGCTGCCCCGCGGCGATTGCCTCTTGGCGCGTTGCGTCGCCATTTAGCAAGCTCGCGATCTCACGAACTCCGATTGCTCGCATGATCGGCAGTTCAGGAGAAAGGTGGCGGTCGATCAGCGCCTGAACCTCGCGCGCTGCATCTTGCTCGATCATCCCCGCAAATCGATCATCGCAGCGCCGATAGAGCCGTTCGCGCGGCGGCAGCAGCATGAGCGGGCGCAGCTCGATTTCGTCGGCGATCCCGCCCACCCGCTGCTTCTGCCAATCGCTTAGCGTCTTGCCCGTGGAAAGAGCGACTTCGAGCGCTCGGGCAATGCGAGCGCTGTCCGCCGGTTTCAGTCGTTCGGCGGCCTCAGGATCCAGTTCCAGGAGCCTCTCTCGGTTCTCTCGAACGGAGCTTTCGCGAACCTTGGCGCGGACCTCCGGATCGATCGCGGGCACCGGTGCAATGCCCTGCAGCAGAGTGCGAAGGTACAGTCCGGTTCCGCCGACGAGGATCGGGGTCCGACCTGAAGCGTGGATTTCGGCAATCTCCCGCTGGGCCATTTCCGCCCAAGCGGCAGCCGAGCATGCCTGAGCGCCGTCGAGAACTCCGTAGAGCCGGTGATCGGCGCGAGCGAGTTCGTCGGGCCCCGGTGCCGCGCTGAGGATTGGCAGATCACGATAAATCTGTGCGCTGTCGGCGTTGACGATCACCCCGCCAACCTGCTCTGCAAGGGCGAGGGCCAGTGCCGACTTGCCGCTTGCGGTCGGCCCCGCAATGAGAGCCACTGGAGGTTTGGATTTCGAAGTCATGGCGATCGCGACGCTGATAGCAGCCGGACGGCTCGATGACAGGCTGATCGACCGCGCGCTCGGCGCGCTCCGGGAAGTCGATCCCAAAGCCGCCTTTGCGCACTGGATTGACGAGGGCGACGCGGTGGACCTGCGCGTCAACGGCGACTTGAAGGCGATCCGTTGGGCGCTCGATGGAATACCTGGAGTCGATGTCTTCGTTCAACCCGAGGAACCGCGGTTCAAGCGATTGCTCGTCGCCGACATGGATTCGACAATTGTCGGGCAGGAATGCATCGACGAACTCGCCGATTTCGCTGGCCTCAAGCGCGAGATTGCCGAAATCACTGAGCGGGCGATGCAGGGAAAGCTCGACTTCAAATCGGCTCTCCGAGAGCGCGTGGCGATGCTGTCAGGTCTCGACGAAGAGTCGATCCAGCGATGCGTCAGCGAACGTGTCATCCCAAATCCCGGCGCCGCAACGCTTATCCGGACGATGCGGGTAGGTGGCGCCTACTGCATGCTCGTCACCGGAGGTTTCGTTTCCTTTGCTGATCCGATTGCCAGAATGCTCGGGTTCAACGCCATCCGGGCCAACCGACTCTTGTTCGACGGACGGCAGCTCAGTGGATCGGTGGAAGATCCGATCGTCGACGCCCAGGCAAAGCATGATGCGCTTGTTGAGATGCGCGAGGAACTAGCCCTGGCGAATCAGGACGTGCTCGCAATCGGCGACGGTGCAAACGATAGACTGATGATTCAGGAAGCGGGCCTAGGGGTCGCTTATCGTGCCAAGCCCGCTCTAGCGGAGGTCGCGGACGCCCGGCTCGACCATCACGGACTGGATGCGCTTTTGTGGGCGCAAGGTATTCGCAAGCGGGATTGGGTCTCAGGCTAGCCCTTGGAGGCGACCGGGAAACAGGCGTGTCGGCTTTTGGCGAGAGCTGCGCATGCAGCAGCTGCCGCAGATCGACTTCCGAAACCCGTCACCTGCAGCCTCGTAACATTGCCTGCCGCGACGTAGAGCGGACCCTTACCAGCAAGCGACGGTGTGGATGAAAGCTTTTGGTAGAGCGCCTCTGCCGAGCTTCGCTTGGAAAAAGCTCCCAATTGGATTGCCCAACCGCTGCCGCTGGCCGCGATAGGCGCTTTGGGCGGAGAAGCGGCAGGCTCCCTGCTCGCCAGTGTCCTTGGCGTATTCTTTGCCGCCTGCTTCGACGCAGGCTTCGCCTTGGCTTGCGTCTTTGCCTTCAGCATGGCGATGGCGAGGCCTTTCTTCCGATCGGCCAGGGGCATGACTCCGTCCATCTGAGTGAGGGTGGCCTTTGCCGGAGCAAGCCCTTGAGCAGAAGCGCGGCTCACGTATGCGTAGCCCAGTACGCGGTCCTGAGGGACGCCGTCGCCGTTGAACAATGCCGTGCCGTAAATGAGCATAGCGCGTGCTTCGCCTTTTTCGGCTGCCTGCTTCAGCCAGCGCGCACCTTCTGCCTGGTTGCCGTTGCCGAATAGAAGCAGGCCAAGCGTGGTCTGCGCATCCACATGGCCTTGCGATGCTGCGCGCTCCAGCCAGACCTGAGCCGGACCGAGATCGATTTTGACCCCGCGCCCAAGACGATAAGCCTGTCCGAGATTGAACTGGGCGTCGGCATCTCCGTTCTCGGCGAGTGGTCGCCAGATTGCGACGGCCCGACTGTAATCGGCCTTTTGCCAGGCTTCGATCCCCGCCTTTACGCTCTGGGCTGATACCGGCACCGCCCAAAGCAGCGGCCCGCAAATGAGAAGGGCTTGCCAGCGCTTTGCCCCCATGGTGCGACTCCTTTACGCCCTAGGTAACCCACCCTCGGCATGCCGCAACAGTGTCTGGAGACTGTTAACCAGATTTTAGAGCCTTGAATGTCACTCCCAGCGCTGAATTGACGGCATTGGGCAGGGGAAAAGCATGCGCGTTCTGGCTTTGGCATCGCAGAAGGGCGGGTCCGGAAAGACGACCTTGTCCGGACATCTTGCGGTGCAGGCGCAGCTGTCTGGGGCAGGGCCCGTCTGCCTTATCGACATCGACCCGCAAGGGAGCCTGGCGGACTGGTGGAACGAGCGCGAGGCCGAAATGCCGGCATTCGCGCAGACCACGGTCGCCCGCCTGGCTTCCGACCTTGAGGTGCTTCGCCAACAGGGTTTCCGGCTGGCCGTTATCGACACGCCGCCGGCAATCACCATGGCGATCCAAAGCGTCATTGCCGTCGCCGAACTGATCGTCATTCCAACGCGTCCGAGCCCGCATGATCTGCGTGCCGTCGGCGCAACGGTCGACCTCTGCGATCGGGCCGGCAAGCCGCTGATCTTTGTCGTGAATGCTGCGACGCCTAAGGCCAAGATTACTTATGAGGCCGCCGTTGCGCTTTCACAGCACGGTACGGTGGCGCCGGTGACCCTTCACCACCGCACGGATTTCGCGGCCTCGATGATCGACGGCCGCACGGTCATGGAAGTCGATCCGCAGGGCCGTTCAGCTTCGGAGGTCGTCGAACTCTGGGATTACATCTCGGACCGCCTTGAAAAGAATTTCCGCCGTACCGTTTTCGCGGCGCCCAACTCGGCGCCGGGTATCGGCGCAGCCAGTCCACGTCCTGTCGGCGGTTTCGGCCGCCGAGTGGCTGGCCAGTAAGGGGTCGCGTAAGTGAAGCCTGAACCTAAGCCTTTTGCATCCCTCTCTTCCGGCCTGCTTGCCCGCAAGGGTGCCGCGAAACCTGCCATGAGGCCCCAGGGCTTCGGTCAGATCGGCGGCAATCTCGAGGACCTCGGCTGGAATGACATGGGGTTCGAGGCGCCCAAGCCGGCTCCCGTCGCTCGCGATGAGGAACACGACGCTTTCGGCGAGCCGATCGTCGAGCATCCCCTTCTCAACGGCCATGCCGGACTGACACCCGTCGACTCTCCCGTGCACTCGCAACACGCGGAAATCGAAGGCCGTCTTTCCACCCTCGATACGGAGGAGGAAGAGGCCGTCGTTGATGAGACTGCGGACGTCTACGATCCGGAGGGAGAACTCCCCGAGCAACCTGTCGCCAAGGCACCCGTGCTCGAGGTTGTTCAGTCCCCCGTTTTCCAACCGGCACCGCGCCGTTTCTCGAAGCAGCGCGCTGCACCGGGAAGCAAGGCCAAGGCCGCATTTACGCTTCGGCTCGACCCGGAGCGTCACCTGAAGCTGCGCCTCGCATGCGCAGTGAGCAGTCGCTCAGCCCAGCTCCTCGTTACCGATGCGCTGGACCAGCTGCTCGCAAGAATGCCTGAACTCGACGCAATGGCCGAGAAGGCCAAACGCAAGGGGTAAGACTGATGAACTCGCTTCGTTTCGGCACCGCAGTTTCCGCCCTCGCTCTCGCAACAACGATTTCCGGATGCGCAATGCCATCCTTCGGGAAGGCATCCTCGGCGAATGCCGCCCAGGGCAAAGCCAATCTGGCGTACGGGCTTCGTGCTCAGATGGCGTTGGAAGCGGGCGATTTTACTTCTGCAATCGACCTCGCCGAGAAGGCGGTCGAGGCCAATCCGAACGATATCACGGTCCGTGGCTTGCTGGGCAACGCTTACTTCGCAGGCGGCCGTTTCGCTTCCGCAGAGTCAGCTTATGCGGACGCGCTTTCGCTTTCGCCGATGCAGCCGCAAGTGGCACTCAAGCGTGCGCTCGTGCAGATCGCGCAAGGTAAGAACGGGGAAGCGCTGAGCTCGCTCGAAGCGGCCCGCAATTTCATTGAGCCGGCAGACTACGGTCTTGCAGTGGCTCTCGCCGGTCAGCCGGCAGAGGCAATTTCTGTGCTGGAGCCCGCAGCTCGCGCTCAAGGCGCCGACTCCCGCGTTCGGCAAAATCTCGCGCTGGCTTATGCCCTGAGCGGTGATTGGACCGCGGCGCGCACTATTGCTGCCCAGGATCTTTCACCGGACCAGGTCGATGCTCGCGTCCAGCAATGGATGATCCTCGCGAAGCCCGCCCGTGCATCAGATCAGGTTGCGGCTCTGATTGGGGTCACGCCGGCTGCGGCAGACCCAGGTCAGCCCATTCGCATTGCGCTGAACAAGACCGAAGCGACCCAATATGCCGCGGCGGTTCCCGTGGCTGCCCCGCAGCCGCAAGCGCAGGTCGCGGAAGCTGCTCCGGCCTTTGCAGAGCCGGTTGCAGCACCAGCGCCGCAGCAGGTTGCTGAAGCCGCCCCGCCGCTGCCCGCTCCGGTCGAGCCGCAAGCAGCAAACCGTATGATCGCAGCGGCTGCAGCCATCTCTCCGGAGGCACCTGCAGCTTTCGCCGCCATGTCGGCGAACTTCGCACCGGCACCGAAGCCGGCCGCGGCGCCGAAGAAGCCGGCTCGGGTTCGCCCTGCCATGGCTCAGAAGGCAAATGGCAATTCGAAGGCCGTGGTTCAGCTTGGCGCGTATAGCTCAGCCGACCGCGTTTCTCTCGCTTGGGAGCGCCTTACGAAGAAGTATCCGGCCCTTGCGAACTATTCGCCGATGCGCGCCCGCTTCGATGGCCCCAAAGGCACCGTGTGGCGGCTTTCGATCCAGGGCTTTGACAGCCAGGGTCAGGCGATCGCTCAGTGCCAGTCGCTTCGCAGCCGCGGCGGAAACTGCTTCGTCCGCTCGACCAACGGCGACTCACCCGTCCAGTTCGCGTCGCGCTGATCAGTTCGCACCGACGAACTCTAGGCAGGCCATTCGAATAGCGACTCCGGCTTCGACCTGAAGTTGGATCAGCGAGCGCTTCGGATCGTCGGCAACTTCGTCAGCGATCTCGACGCCGCGGTTGATCGGCCCGGGATGCATGATGACGGCTTCGGATGAAGCTTGCGCGAGGCGTTCCTCGGTCAACCCGTAGCGCGAGAGATACTCGCCGGGTGCATCGCCCAGATCCTCTTCGAGCCTCTCGCGCTGAATCCGCAACATCATCACGACGTCGGCGCCCTCTAAGGCTTCGTCGATGGAGAGGGCATTGAGGTCGTCCGGCATGAGCGACGGAGGACCCCCGAGCCGGACTTCGGCACCCAGTCGAGGAAGCAGCTTCGCATTGGAACGAGCGACCCTGCTGTGCTTGATATCGCCGCAGATCGCGACTTTCAGACCCTCGATGCTGCCCAGACGCAGCTTCAGGCTGAGCGCATCGAGCAGAGCCTGCGTTGGATGCTCGTTCGTGCCGTCACCGGCGTTGATGACCGGACAGTCCATGATCGAGGCGGCACTCAAAGGAGCACCGTTCTGGCTGTGACGCATGATCAGCAAATCCGGCCGCATGGCGTTCAACGTGCGTGCCGTATCCTCGAGGGTTTCACCCTTCTTCACGGAAGATTGCTCGACGGGCATGGTCACGACGCTCGAGCCGAGCCGCTCCGCGGCCGTCGCGAAGGACATGAGCGTGCGCGTCGAGTTCTCGTAGAAGAGGTTGAAGACAAGCTTCCCGGCAAGACGCTTGTCATGCCCGCGGGAAGCGGACCGGTTATAATCGAACCATGACTGGCCCGCTTCCAGAAGATGAGCGATCTGCGCATCGCTAAGGTCGTCGATCGAAATCAGGTCCACGAAAGCCGCGCCTAATGCTGCTGCGGCAGATTGGCTAGCGCATCGATTGCGCCCTGGAGAATATGCGCGGCCGCAAGCGCGTCCACTTTCTCCGCGCGCTTGGCCCTGCTGACGTCGGCTTCGATCATCGCCCGCTCGACCGCTTGCGTGGACCAGCGCTCGTCCCACAGAAGGATCGGAAGATCCAAAGGAGCGAGATTTCTAGCGAAGGCTCGGACGGATTGGGTGCGCGGGCTGTCGCTGCCATCCATGTTCAGCGGCAGACCAAGGACCAGGCCGATTATCCCTTCCCGCTGAACAAAAGTGCGCAGTTGCTCGAGATCGGCTGTGAACTTGGTCCGGCGGATTGTTTCGGAGGGACCGGCGAAGCTCCAGCTCGCGTCACAGACGGCCAGGCCAATCGTCTTCGTTCCGACGTCGAGCCCAGCGAGCTTTCCTGGACGCACACCGTCCGCAAATTCGGCGGCGCACGCGGTAATCAATGGTGCTGCCACGCGTTCAGCCTCCGCTGCGCATCCTGCCGGACCGCTCCCCAGAACAGTGCATAATCATAGACGTGATAATTGTTGCCGGGCAGCACATAGGGCCCGAGCGGCGGGATCTCCCCGTCCAGGATCAACAGTCCGTTCTCGCAGCGGGCGCCAACCTTGCTTGGTTCAAGCGCGGCGCTCGTCAGGTCTGCGGTGGGAACGAGGGTTCCGAGGTTGGCCTGTGGTGGCGCGATGCCATCCTTCGTTCCAGTGATTGGATTGACGCAAAGCATGTCCGCACGCTCGCGCTTGATGCCGGTCGGGCCCTTGGTGCCTTCCCACGCATCCACGACCAGGTTCGCATTCGCAGGCGAACCAAAGCTTTGCCAGGACAGGACGCAACCGGTCTGCGTTGGTGCCTCGCAAGCGGTGAGGCCCATCGGCGGAAGGTCTGCCTTGGTGCTTAGCGGCCAGCCGACGACATAGGCCGCAACCAGCCGGCCCTTCAGCAGCGGCGCTCGATCCCGCAGCAGATGGGAGAGGTGTAACGCTCCCTGGCTGTGTCCGGCGAGGACGATCGGCCCGCCGGGGTTCAGCTTCAGGAACTCGTCGAAGGCCGACAGGACGTCCGAGTAAGCGAGGTCGAGCGCTTTTCGGGCATCATCGCTCTTCAGTAAGAACGCCCCGTAGGCGGCCTGGCGATATCGTGGCGCCCAGACGCGTCCCGCGATCGTCAGCGCGCTTGCCTGGCTTTGGACGAAGAGCCGCGTGCGGAAATCGCTGTCGCCGCTACCCACGAGCGGGGCGTTCCAGCGGTCGCGCTGCAAATAGGTTGTCGGATGGATGTAGAAGATGGCCGCGCCACGTTCCGGTGCAGAGGCGATTCCCGCAGGCAGCCATTCGGACGGGTTGGTCGGAAGGTCGGGCCGGGCAACCCAATTCGCGGACCTCTTATAATCCGGACCGCTTCCCGGAGCAGCCGCCTGGAAGTGCCCCTGGGGCGTGGCCTGCTTGATGAGGACTTGCTGACCGAACTGATAGATGGCGAAGGCCGCCCCTACGAAAATCAGGGTGAGCCAGAAGATGATGAGAAGGAAGCGACGCGCACACATTGGCGGGGGCGTCTATTGAGCGGCCAAGCCGGGGGCAAGCTTTCCGCGAATGTTCCCAATGTTCGCGCTAACGAGCGTCATTTCGGCTCCCACGCTGACCCCTGTGCTTGCGACTGCCTTTGCCCGACGCAAGCACGAAAGGCCGCTTGTAGGACAGGCCTTTCTTTCCGTTGCCAATGTCCGCTTTCCACCCATTTCGGACACTAAAGCAGCCTTCGTACACGCCCACGCCATTTTTGAGCTTGTCCAGCTGGTTTCTGCAGGGACAATGCGACTATCATTGATCGCTTGCTCATGATTGGAGGTTGCGAGTGTCCGGTCAGCCCAGCGAGGTCCAGAACGGAGATCGGTGCGTCGCCCATGCCGGCACGCATGAGGGAAAGTCAGGGACCGTGGAAGACAGCAAGATCAGTAAAACGGGTGCCCGGACGATCACGGTACGCCAGGATAGCGGCGTCCGCTTCAAGACCCTGGCTAAGAACGTTACGAAGTCACAGAACTAAAGCGTCTCTGAAGCACATCAATTCCGTTTCCACCGAATTCGACACCTTGCGGATATCCGTCCGTGACTTCCCCTATAGCGTCGTCGTACCTGCCACGCTAAAGGACCGCCCCAGCCGGGGGCCTGTTCGGAAGCAACGCCTGACCGAGGGTAGTGGTGAAACGGCTGATTGCATTACTGGTTCTGACGTGCGCCGCCGCTTCGGCTGCCGCACGCCCTGTTAATGACCGAACCCTGCCCGTCGTGTTGAGGGCAGCGACGCTCCAACCCGGCCAATACGTCTGGGAATCGAGGAGTGCTTCAACCGGCCCGCTGTTTGTGGTCATCAGTCTCACATCGCAGCGCGCCATGGTCTACCGGGACGGCGTTCTCATTGCCGCCTCGACGATCTCGACCGGCACCAAGGATCGCGAGACACCGACAGGGGTGTTCCCCATCCTGGAAAAGCAACTCGTGCATCGGTCCGGCACGTACGACAATGCACCGATGCCCTATATGCAGCGCCTCACGTCGAAGGGCGTTGCCTTGCATGCAGGCAATCTGCCGGGATTCGCGGCCTCGCATGGCTGCATCCGCCTGCCGACGGGCTTCGCCAAGCTGCTCTACGGAGCCACTCAGATCGGTACGCCGGTCATGATCACAGATTCAGCGCAGGTCGCCGAGCAGCAGCGGAGGATGGACGAATTCGTCCGCGCCAACGATGAGTTCGTTCGGCAGAGGGCGGAGCAACGGGCGGCGGCGGATCGAGCGCTTACCGAATTCGAGCGGGCGAAGGCGGAGCACGAGGAGGCCGTGCGGCGGCACAATGCTGAGATGGCGAAGCTGAAACCGGAAGTTGCGTCGGAATAGTTCTGCGTCCGCTTTTCGAGCCAAAACAGACATTACGTCTTCGGCTTGCCGCTCCTGAGCCTCGCGGCTATCGCCCCCAAGCATCGCCTAGCGACGGGTCATCAACAAGGAATCCATGTCCGTTTCCCCAGAACAGGTGCGCCATATCGCCAAGCTTGCCCGCATCGCCATGAGCGATGAGGAGCTGGAGCGCATGGTACCCGAACTCAACAATATCCTCGGCTGGGTGGAGCAGCTCGGCGAGGTGAACACAGATGGTGTCGAGCCGCTGACGGCCGTCATCCCGAACACGCTTCGCCTGCGCGAGGACAGAGTGACCGACGGCAACTGCCGCGACGACGTCCTCGCCAATGCGCCGGTAGCCGAGCATGGCTTCTTTGCCGTCCCGAAGGTGATCGAATGAGCGATCTGACGTCACTCTCGATCGCCGAGCTTCGCGAAGGCTTCCGTTCGGGCGAGTTCACGGCGCGCGAAATCGCCGAGCAGTATAATGCGGCGGTCGCCGGTGCGCGCGCGCTGAACGCGTACACCGTGGAGACCCCGGAAGACGCGCTTGCGGCCGCCTCGGCTGCAGACGAGGCGCGCACGAGCAGCGAACTCGGATCGCTCGCCGGCATTCCGCTCGGCATCAAGGATCTGTTCGCAACGCGCGGTGTCGATACGACGGCGGGAAGCCGCATCCTCAAGGACTTCAAGCCTCCCTACGAGAGCACGGTGTCGGCCAACCTTCGCAAGGCAGGGGCGGGCATGCTCGGCAAGCTCAACATGGACGAGTTCGCCATGGGCTCGTCGAACGAGACCAGCGCCTATGGCCCTGTCATCAGCCCATGGAAGGCGGCCGACGGCAGCAATGCGGCTCTGACTCCCGGCGGGTCGTCGGGTGGATCCGCCGCGGCGGTTGCTGCGGGAATCGCTCCGGGCGTGACGGGGACCGACACGGGCGGCTCGATCCGCCAGCCCGCGGCCTTCACCGGCATTTGCGGGATCAAGCCAACCTACGGCCGCTGCTCGCGGTGGGGCATCGTGTCCTTCGCAAGCTCGCTCGATCAGGCTGGGCCGATGGCTCGGACCGTCCGGGACTGCGCGATCCTGCTTGAGGCCATGGCAGGTTTCGACCCGAAGGATTCAACCTCGCTGGATCTCCCTGTACCCAATTGGGCCGCTGGATTGTCTAGCGATCTCAAGGGCAAAAGAGTCGGTGTTCCCAAGGAATATCGGATTGACGGAGTTCCTGCCGACATCAACGCCTTGTGGGACCAGGGCATCGAGTGGCTGAAAGACACGGGCGCGACCCCGGTCGAGATCAGCCTTCCTCATACGAAGTACGCCCTGCCGACTTATTACATCATCGCTCCGGCGGAGGCGTCCTCCAACCTCGCGCGGTACGACGGCGTTCGGTACGGGTTGCGTGAAGAGGGCGTGAAAACGCTCGACGACATGTACGCTGCGACGCGCGCCGCCGGCTTCGGCGCCGAGGTGAAGCGCCGGATCATGATCGGTACCTACGTGCTCTCGGCAGGTTTTTACGATGCTTATTTCACCAAGGCGCAGAAGGTGCGCTCGCTGATCAAGCGCGACTTCGAGCAGGCGTTCGAGACGTGCGACCTGATCCTGACGCCGACAGCGCCATCAGCCGCCTTCGCTCTGGGCGACAAGAGTTCCGACCCGATCGCCATGTATCTCAATGACGTATTCGCCGTTCCTGCCAGTCTGGCGGGGCTTCCGGCCATGTCCGTGCCGGGCGGCCTGGATAGCGACGGCCTGCCGCTCGGCCTGCAGATCATTGGGCGTGAACTCGACGAGCAGGGCGTGCTCAACGCCGGGCTGGCGATCGAAGAGCGGGCTGGCTTCACCGCGAAGCCGAAGAGGTGGTGGTAATGGCTGACGCAAGCGCACCCTTCCGCATCAAGGGTGAAACCGGTGACTGGGAGGTCGTCGTCGGCCTCGAGGTTCACGCTCAGATCACGGCGACGGCGTCCAAGTTGTTCTCCGGAGCCGCGACCGCGTTCGGCGCCGAGCCCAACACGCAGGTTTCGCTGATCGACGCGGCCATGCCGGGAATGCTTCCGGTTCCTAACCGTGAATGCATCCGTCAGGCGGTTCGCACCGGGATGGCGCTCGACGCGAAGATCAATCGTTCCAGTCGCTTCGACCGCAAGAACTATTTCTACGCCGACCTTCCGCAGGGCTATCAGATCAGCCAGCTCTTCCATCCACTCGTGGGTGAGGGCGAGGTCGAGATCCTGCTCGACGAGAAGGATGAGAACAGCGCCAAGCGCGTCGGCATCGAGCGCATCCATGTCGAGCAGGACGCGGGCAAGCTGATGCACGACCAGCATCCGACGATGTCCTATGTCGACCTGAATCGCGCCGGGGTTGCGTTGATGGAGATCGTATCGCGCCCTGACATGCGTTCACCGGCAGAAGCAGGGGCGTATCTCCGGAAACTGAGAGCAATCCTGCGCTATGTGGGCTCGTGCGACGGTAACATGGAGGAAGGCTCGATGCGCGCCGACGTCAACGTCAGCGTGCGCAAGCCAGGCGCCGAGTACGGGACGAGGACCGAGACGAAGAACGTCAACTCGGTTCGCTTCGTGATGCAGGTGATCGAGTACGAAGCCCGCCGGCAGGTCGAGGTGCTGGAGGAGGGCGGAACGATCGCCCAGGAGACGCGGCTGTTCGATCCCGATCGCGGGACGACGCGGACGCTTCGCTCGAAGGAAGATGCGCACGACTATCGCTATTTCCCCGACCCAGACCTGCTTCCGCTCGAACTGGACGATGCCTTCCTCGAGGAATGCCGCTCGTCGCTTCCGGAGCTGCCGGACTCCAAGCGCAAGCGCTACGAAGGTTCAGGCATAACGCCTTACAACGCCAGCGTTTTGACTGCCGAGGTCGAGACGGCGCGTTGGTTCGATGCACTGCTCGAAGCCGGCGTGCAGCCCACGCAGGCCGCCAACTGGGTCGTTGCGGAGCTATTCGGGGCGCTCAACCGTCTCGGCAAGAGCATTGAGGAATCGCCGGTTTCACCCTCACAGGCAGCCGAGCTCCTCGGACTCGTCGCTGACGGCACCATTTCCGGCACGATCGCCAAGCAGGTGCTCGAGATCATGCTCGAAACTGGCGAAGGCGCGGCGGACATCGTCGAGAAGCGCGGACTCAAGCAGACGAGCGACACGGGCGCGATCGACTCCGAGATCGAAAAGATCCTCGCAGCGAATGCGGACAAGGTCGCCTAATACAAAGGCGGCAAGCAACAGCTGTTCGGCTTCTTCGTCGGCCAGACGATGAAAGCCATGCAGGGCAAGGCCAATCCGCAGGTCGTCAACGAGAGGCTTCGGGCGAAACTGGACTGAGCGATTTGACGCGCATAGGCAGCGGCGATGCGCAAAATCCTTGTCAGCGTCATCGCCTCGGCCCTCGCTTCGGCCGCCTGTGCCCAGCCCGCAGCGCAGGCTGAACCGCCTCCGGCAGGAACGCCGAAACTCATCGTTGTCATTTCCGTCGACCAGTTTTCGGCGGACCTTTTCGATGAATATCGGCCGCACTTCACCGGCGGACTGGCGCGGCTTTCCAATGGAACCGTCTTTCGCAACGGATACCAGGCGCATGCGGCAACGGAGACGTGTCCGGGCCATTCGACAATCCTGACGGGCTCGCACCCCGCGCACACCGGAATCATCGGAAATACGTGGGTCGACCAGTCGCTCCAACGGTCCGACAGGACGGTCTACTGCGCAGAGGATGAGCGCGTGCCGGGTTCCTCGACGACGGCCTACACGGTCTCTTCCATGCACCTCAAACGGCCCACGCTCGGCGATTACGTCAAGCAAAGGTGGCCGCAGAGCCTCAATGTGGCGGTGGCCGGCAAGGACAGGGCCGCTGTCATGATGAGCGGGCACAATGTCGATCAGCGTTGGTATTGGGACGGAAAGAAGTTCGCCTCTGACGTGAACAAGGTCGCACCTGCGACAGTGGGCAGGGCCGACCAGGCGATCGCAACCGCGCTGGCAGTCGTTCGCGAGCCGTTGGAGCTTCCCCCGTTCTGTCAGGCGAAGACTAAGCCCTACACGCTGACCCCGCCGCTTATCGTTGGTGCCGGGCGCTTCGCTCGCGCTGCCGGTGACGCACGCGCCTTTCGCGTGTCTCCGGAATATGATGGAGCGATCCTCGCTCTTGCTGCGGGGCTCATCCAGGA
>Ga0105248_10004325_pt1 | contig 15709 bp, 17 predicted proteins | sample KBSS34metaG_FD_81524 | JGI IMG/M metagenome (GOLD analysis project Ga0105248, IMG submission 81524) | Switchgrass rhizosphere microbial communities from Kellogg Biological Station, Michigan, USA - KBS S3-4 metaG | ecosystem: Host-associated > Plants > Roots > Rhizosphere > Soil | place...
CGAGCACGACTTCGGCGTTTCCCGGCGCCAACTCCAGCGCTCGCTGCGTCGACGCGTCGGCACCCGACCAATCCCAGTCGTATCCCCAGCGGACGCGCGCGAGGGCGACGTGCCCCTCCGCAAGATCCGGCTCCAATGCCAGCGCGCGTAGTGCAGCTTCGCGAGCGCGTCCGTATCCCTCTTTGAACGGCGTCCAACCCCCTGATCCCGCCTCGATCGTCTGGGCAGACGCCAGCTCGGCCCATGCCAACGCATACTCCGGGTCGAGGCTCACCGCTTGCCGGAGATGCTCGATGCCGGTCGATACGCTTGCTTGTGTCCGCCGAGCCACCATGGAACGTCCCAGCAGGTAAAGGCGATAGGCCTCCGCATTCTTGCCGTGTCCTTTCGCGGCGGCCCGCACTTCCGCCTTCACCGCGGCGCTCACCGACGAATCGCGCTTCTCACCCAACAGCGCCGATCGAAGCTCCTTCACCACGGACTGCGCGATATCGTCCTGCACCGCGAAGATGTCCTCGAGCTCGCGGTCATACGTTTCCGACCACAAGTGCGAGTCGGTGGCCACCTCGACGAGCTGCACGGTGATCCGCACGCGCTTGCCGAACTTGCGGACGCTCCCTTCGAGGATCGTCGCCACGTTCAGCTTTTGCGCCACCGTCGGGATGTCGACCTTGCTGCCCTTGAACGTGAAGGCCGACGTGTGCGACACCACCCGCAGGCCGCGGATCTTCGAGAGCACGTTCAGCAGCTCCTCCGCGATGCCGTCGGCAAAGTATTCGTTGGCCGCATCGTCGCTCATGTTCACGAAGGGCAGCACCGCGATCGATGGCACGTTGTCATCGACGTTACCGGGCAGCGTCTTCAGCGGAGGCAATGTCGGCGGCAGATCGTTCCCGGACGACGACGCCGGAGGCGAACCGTTTGCGTCGCGGCCCGTGAGCGTGACGGTGAACCGATAACCACGTCCCGGAATCGTTGCGATCGCCTGCTGCCCGAGGATCTTGCGCAGCGCGGAGACCTGCACCTGCAGATTGTTCTCTTCGACGACGAGCTTCGGCCAGACCCTGTCCAGCAGCTCCTCCTTGGTCACCAGTTGACCGGCCCGCTCCAGGAGCGCGACGAGCACATCGAAAGCGCGCGGGCCGACCACCACCGGCTCGCCGCTCGCCAGCAAGCGGCGCTCGCCTGGGTATAACTCGAAGCTCCCGAAGCGGAAGGTATGCGCTGGTTCAGTCATGGATCGACGTGGATGCGGGCGCTCCAGGCATCCAGACCCTAGGCCAGTATCTTCGCGAGGATTGGATTCCACGCCTTCGCGGCCAGCTTCGCCCAGCCTTCAGGAAGCGCGTGAATCTCGTCCATCCAGTCGTTCGACGCTCTGTCCGTCCTGGGTTCCGCAAGCTTCAAGGTGCGGCGCGTGTCCAACAGGTAAACATTCGGGAGCGGCTTGACCTGCTTGTCCAGCCAGTCGTTCAGCGTGTCGATCACATCCTTGGCGATTAAGCGCATCTGCTCGTCCGTCTTGCCGGCGGCAAGCAGCGTCGGATAAATCCACGGGCCCGAAACCGGCAAACCGTTGACCGCGGCGCGGGCAGGCGCAGGGCGCGGTTGGAGGTAGTCATAGCCGTGCAATACGACGGGCGTGTCCTTGTTGAGCCTCGACTTCTGCCGCAAGCCGATCCACTGAACGATATAGCCCACCACCTCTTCGAAGATCGGCCCGGCCCTGGCCGGCCTCGACGTCATTGCCTTGAGGTCCTTGGGCACCCGGGATTTCGCCTTGACATGAACGATTGCCGCGATGAAGGCTTCCTTGAAAGCATTCTTGAGGTCGTTGCCGCCGGCGCTCAGGAGCAGCGCATCGAACTTGAACTCGTTCAGCAGATTCAGCGTGTTCGCAGCCTGGGGATCGGTTGCCATGTCCTTCGCGGTGTCACCGACATGCGAGATGTCGACGAGAAGCGCCGCGCGAGGCGTCCTCAACGCATCGAGCAAGTTGGGCTCGTGGAGCGGCCACGGGGTGAAAATGTCGAACCAGGAGTCGCCCTCGCAAAGCACGACTCTCTCGTACGAACCGCTGGCGAGCTTCTGGGCCAACTCGACAATGGTGGGGTTGTCGACGCGATCGGGCGTAAGAAGGGCACGCTTCTTCGTCTTTGCCGATCTCGTGGCTCTTGCTGCCACGGCACACCTCCTTAAGTCCAACGAGCGATCAAAGATTATGCCCTTTCCGGAAATCCGGTGGCCGGAAGCGGCGCAAGGTGAAACGAAGGATCTTGAGTGGAAGGGCGAGACTGCGCGCCGGGAGGCGCTCCGCACGCCGGCAGAATGCCGGCCATGCCCGCTTTCTGCACTTCACGCATCCTGACGCGCATCGCGTCCTGTCGTGCTGGAGGACGCGCGCCCGGCCTCGTAGTCTTGTCCCGGCACAACGTGAAAATGACGCTGCTGTTCCACATCCTCGCGGGAGCGCTCGGGCTCGTTCTCGGGGCCGTCGCGCTGTCTGCAACAAAGGGAGCCACGCTGCATCGCAGGAGCGGGATCGTGTTCGTCTACGCGATGCTCACCATGTCGGTGTCCGCGATCATGATGGCGTCCCTGCGTGGCGTTGCTCCGGCAGTGAACATTCCCGCCGGGCTGCTGACGGCGTATCTCGTGATCACGGCGCTGACCGCGCTCCGCCCCAGGACCGCGGCGTCGCGATTGGTGGATCTCGGTGCCATGCTGGTGGCGTTCGGCGTGGGCCTCATCAGCGTCGCGCTCGGGCTGGAGGCGCTTGCCCGTGGCATCAGGACGAACTGGATCGTGTCAATTCCGTTTCTCGTGCTCGGAGTCGTCGGACTGTTGGCGGTCGCATCCGATTTACGCCTGATGAGGTCGGAAGGCATGGGCGGTGCGCCTCGGCTCGCAAGGCATCTGTGGCGGATGTGCTTTGCGCTGCTCATTGCGGCGACGGCGTTTTTTCTGGGCCAGCCCGACGTATTCCCGAAGGCGCTCCGCATCCCTGCGCTGCTCGCCCTGCCGGTGCTCGCCGTGCTAACGACCATGCTGTATTGGCTGTGGCGGGTCCGTATCAAGGGAGGCTATCGAGCCGTCATCGGCGATCGGCGCATTCCACCGGGCAGTCGACTGGCTTCGCGTTACGCTCGTCGCGGGTGACCGGCTCGTCGCCGCCCTGGCGCGATGGGCGCGGCTGGTTGACAAGCATGCGCATGGAGCGCAAATTATGCAGTGGTTACGATGAGGCAAGAGGAGCTGACTATGAAGCAAATACTGGCGGCAACCGCATTGGCCGTTTTCGGCCTTGTGCCGGCAATGGCCTCCGCATGCGAATACAACGACGACTCGTCGGCGTCTGCGGCTACGCCCACGCAGCTGGGGTCGGCGCCGCCCCCGGCCGCGAGCAAGGTTCCCGCGCGTACCGTTGCGCAAGCGGTTACTCAGAAGACGGCGAAGCCGATCGCTGACAAGACGAAGCCCCTCGCACCCGACCGGAAGCTCGCGGCGGTGACGAGTAACTGACGGTCGCAAGCCTTCAACCAAGCCCGCCTCGCGCGGGCTTTTTGTTGTCCAGCGCATCGGCGCGCAAGGCGGGCGCTATGCCGCCGCGGACTCCCGGATCAACGTCTGTCCCGGCGTGACGCGCGTGAAGCGCACCGGGTCGCGGGCAAGCTCGATCGCGCCGCCGCGTTGGCGCACCACGTTGTAGGTCGAGCTCGACAACTCACCGGTGTCCGGGAAGTCCTCGCGGTAATGCGCGCCGCGCGAATCCTCGCGAGCCAACGCGGCAATCGCAATCACCTTACTCACCGCGATCAGGCTCGTCAGGTTGAGCCAGTCATGCCAGCTCACATTGAAGACGCGGTCATCGCCGGCCACGCCCACGTGCGACAACTCGACTTCGAGGTCGGCGAGCCGTCCCAGCGCCCGCTGCAGACCTTGGGCGTTGCGCAGGATGCCGACATCGTCCCACATGCACTCGTAAAGCCCTTCGCGAATCGCGTCGAGATTCCCCGGCGGTTGCCCGAACGGCGCTTCGTGCACGGCGATGCTCGCTTCGATCGCCGCTTCGTCGGGCGCACGCGATTCCCCCTTGCGGGCGACCCACGCCGCCATGGTCTCGCCTGCGATGCCGCCGAACACCGTCGAGTTGGCGACGCCGTTGCCGCCGAGCCGGTTCGCGCCGTGGACGCCGCCGGTATCCTCGCCGGCCGCGAACAGACCGGTCAGCGGCGTCGCGCAGTCGGGACGGAATACCACGCCACCCATCAGGTAGTGGGCGGTCGGCACCACCTCCACCAGCCCGCCGGCCAGGTCGCAGCCGCAATCCGCGCAGCGATCGACCATGCCCTTGAACTGCGCGCGCACCTGGTCGGCGCCCAGGTGGTGCATCTGCAGGTACACGCCGCCATGGGGCGTGGTCCGTCCTGCGCGCATCTCGCGGAAGATCGAGCGTGAGACGATGTCGCGTGTCGCCCGCTCGCCATGTGCGTCGTAGTTGTGCATGAAGCGCTCGCGCTTTCCGTCGAGCAGGAAACCACCGGCCCCGCGCAAGCCCTCTTCGAGCACGGTGCCGGTCATGCGGGTGTGCGTGCCGGCCAAAAGACCCGTCGGGTGAAACTGCACCATTTCCATGTCGCGCAGCGGCAGCCCCGCGCGCAGCGCCATTGCCAGCCCGTCGCAGCTCTTGTCGCCCGACGGCGTGTGGAACTTGTACATTGTCGGGCCGCCGCCGGTGGCGAGGAGCACGGCTTTGGCCTGCACGAACACGTACTCGCCGGTACGCATGTCGATCATCAGCACGCCCGCGAGCGCGGACCCGTCAGCCGTCTTGATGAGCTCGATCGCGCGGTGCTCTTCCAGGCGCGCAATGCCGCGTGCCCATACCTGCTCCGAGAGCCGGTTGATGATCTCGATGCCGGTGAGATCGCCCTTGTGCACGGTGCGGTCGAATGTCTGGCCCGCGAACGCCTTCTGATGAACGGTGCCATCCGGATTGCGATCGAAAAAGCATCCAAGCTCGTTCTCGAGCTCGCGGATGCGCTCGACCGCCTTGGTCACGAGCGTCCAGGCGAGCTCCTGGTCGGGCAGCCACTTGCCGCCTTCGATCGTGTCCATGAAATGCCGCTCGACCGAGTCGCCCGCGGCCAGCGCGACGTTGTATCCGCCCTGGACCATCCGCGTGCAGCCGCATTTTCCCAGCAGTCCTTTGACGGCGATGGTGACCGAAAGCGCCGGGTCCGCCTGATGCGCATGCAACGCAGCGAACAAACCCGCGCCACCGGAGCCCAGGATGAGGATGTCCGTCGCAAGACGGCGCATCAGCGCGCCTTCACGCCCAGCGACGCGAGCACCTCGGCGCGACGCGACTGTGCCGCGGTCGCGACCTCGCGGTAGAGACTGCCGCCGTCGCCGTCCATTCCCACGAGCAACGGCCCGAAGCCCTTCACACGGAACTTCCACAGCGACTCCGGGTTGAGATCGTCGAGATCGACGTCCTCGATCGCCTCCACCCAGGTGGTCTCCAGCGCGGCGGTGCCGCCGATGATCGCGAGATACGCACCGCCCAATTCGCGAAAGGCAGCCTGCGAGTCCTCGAGCAGGCCCCCTTTGCCGATGATGATGCGCGCCCCGTACTGGCTCATCAGCGGACGCGTGAACCGTTCCATTCGCGCCGACGTCGTGGTGCCGATGCAGATCGGCGCGTAGCCGGTGGGGAAAAGCTCGGTCGCCTCGACCTTGCGCACGTTGGGCGCCGTGTGAATGAGCGCGTGGCCGCGAAGATCGAAGCGTGTCGTGCGGCCGTGGTCGAACATCTCGATCTGCGTGCGGTCGCGGATGCCGAACAGGATTCCGTTCAACGTCACCGTGTCGCCGATCCGCAGGCTGCGGACCTGCGCTTCGGTCACGGGCGTGACGATGTCGTGGTGCGCCATGGTCATTGGACTGCCCTCCAAGCTTCGCGCTGCGGGGCTAATTCGCGCTTGGGGCGGCCCTGCGCGCTCATGCCCGGTAAGTGATCCCTTGCGGAGTGAACGTGGCCGATGCGCGGCGTACCGCGTGGCACTGCATGTTCACCGCAACCGGATTCATGGTGATGTGAGTCGCCGCAAGCTCGACATGCACGGCGAACGCCGTCGAGTCGCCGCCCAGGCCCTGCGGGCCGACGCCGAGCTTGTTCACCGCCACGGAAAGCTCTTCCTCGAGCGCAGCACCTTCGGGGTCCTCGCAACGGCTGCCGAGCGGCCGGCTGGTAGCGGCAATCTTGGCGAGATGGACGCAGAGATCGGCCGAGCCGCCGATCCCGACACCGATAATGGTCGGAGGACACGTCTTGCCCGCTGCGGCGAGCGCGCAATCGATCACGAACGTCTTGATCACCGCGGTACCTTCCGCGGGGACCGCCATCTTGAGGAACGTGTTGTTCTCCGATCCGCTTCCCTTGGGGATCATCTCGATCGTCAGCTCCTGCGCACGATCGGAGAATGCCACGTTGACGACCGGGATTCGGATGCCGCAGGACGTGTGGTCGTTCTCCCGCGTCAGCGGATGCACGACCGAGGAGCGAAACGGATGCTCGACCGTCGCGCGCGCGCAGCCGCGAACGATCGCGGCGGTGAGATCGACGCCGTCCACGCGCACATCGCGGCCGATGGTGACGTTGTAGATCGGCACGCCGGTGTCCTGGCAGGTGAGGTTGTCGGTGCTTTCGGCCACCGCGATGTTCTGGATCATCGTGCCGAGGATGGCCTTGGCACGCGGATTGGTCTCCGTGCGCGCAAGTCGATCGAACCCCTGCTTCACATCGTCAGGCAGGATCTTCAACGCGCGAATGTAGAGATCCTTCGCCGTTTCCTCGATGAGCTTGAGGTCGACGTTCATCAGCAAGCGCTCAGTTGACCGTCAGCTTGCGTTGCGCGATGACCTTCGCCCACCTCGCCGACTCGTCCGTCATCGCGTTGGCGAATGCATCGGGCGCATTGCCGACCGGGGTCATCCCCTGCGCCGCAAGTGTGGCCTGCGTCTCCGGGTCGCTCAGCACCTTGACCGTGTCGCGATAGATCTTGTCCACGATGTCGTTCGGGGTACCCGCCGGCACCAGGAAGCCGAACCAGCCCGCGTTTTCGAATCCGGGCAGGCCGCTTTCATCCACCGTGGGAACGGACGGAAGCATCTTCGATCGCTCCTTGCTCGTCACGCCCAACGCCCGCAACTGGCCGGATTTCACGTACGCCGATGCCGCGGCGATATTGCCCACCATCATCTGGATCTGGCCGCCGAGAAGATCGTTGTAGGCGATCGCCTCGCCCTTGTAAGGAACATGGACGATTTCGATGCGTGCGGCGTCGGCGAAGTTCTCGCCCGCCATGTGCACCTGGCTGCCCGGCCCGGCGGAGCCGAAGTTGAGGGTGCCGGGCTTCGCCTTGGCGAGCGCGATCAACTCCTGCACGTTCGTCGCCGGCACCGACGGATGGACGACGATGACCATGGGTCCGGTCGCGATGTTGGTCACCGGCGTCAAATCCTTCATGTTGAAGCCCATGTTCTTGAAAAAGTGCGGGTTGATCGTGATGGCACCCGACGTGAGCAGGATGGTGTAGCCGTCCGGCGCGGCCTTCGCGACCATCGCCGTACCGATGTTGCCGCCGGCCCCAAGCCGGTTGTCGACCACGACCGATTGGTTCCACATCTCCCCGAGTTTCCGCGCCATCAAGCGGGCGACGATGTCGGTGGTGCCGCCGGCTGCGAACGGGACGACGAAAGTGACCGGTCGCGCCGGCCATGCCTGCTGTGCGTGCGCCGTGCCTGCGGTTGGCACGAGCACGGCGGCAGCCGCGCACAAGATCGATCGGCGAGTCCAGCGCTTCATATCCATGATTCCCTTCCCTCCTCGCTCGAAGCTTAACCGATCAACGCCAATGCGAAAGCGAGCCCGGCCACGACGCCGACGCCGACCGTGCCGGCGATCCAGTTCTTGCGCAATCCGGACCCCTCCCCGAGCTCGATCAGCAACAGGCGCGCGCCGCCCGTCATGTGCAAGGCGAGCAGCACCACGAGGCCCCACTCGGCGACCTTGAACAGCGGCCGGTCGGTGAACCGCAGGAAGCCTTCCAGGGCGGCCTCCCCGTTCAACGCCTGGCCGAGCGCCCAGAAATGGACGGGCAGGAACGCGGCGAGCGCGATCCCCGACCACCGCTGGGCCAGGAAGGCCCAGTACGCCGGGTGGTTGCGCGCACGATAATCGTTTCTGCGCATCATCCGGCGACGACTCCGTACACCGCGCGCAGCCCCATGAGCAGGATCGCGACACCGACGATCTGCGCGGCGACGAGCGCCGTGCGCTCGCGCAAGCCCAGCCATTCCGAGGCGATGGCGGCAAGACCGATCGGCACGTGCACGGCGCAGGCAACGACGAACACGCCGTAGAACGCGGCGAAGAGCCAGCTGCCATGCGTGCGGCCCAGAATTTCGGCGGCGCTCAAGCCTCCGCGCACCGCGTAGATCACCGTGATGATATGGACGAGCACGCACACCGCGAGCACCATCGAGCTGATGCGCATCGCATACCAGAGCTTCGCTTGCGTCGCGACGGTCGTCATAGCTCACCGCGCACGGCCGCCTTGGCCGTGAGGCGCTTCAGTCCTGCGATTGCCGCCGTTGGCGTCAATTGCTTGGGGCAGCGCTCGGTGCACGAGCCTTGCGTGTGGCAGGCGTGACATCCAGCGTCGCCCGCCACCGCGCGCAGGCGCTCACCCTGTTGCGTATCGCGCACATCGTTGACCAGCGTCCAGGCGCGGTTGAGCGCGGCGGGCCCCAGGAAATTCGGACGCCAGGTCACGACGTCGCACGAGGCATGGCAGATGCCGCAGCCGATGCACTCGATGCCGGCGGAAGCCGCGCGCCGTTCTTTCGAGGTGGGCTCGACCCGGGCGAAGTCGTCATGCCGCGTCGTGGTCCCTTTGAACTGTCCCTTGGCCCGCGCCCACTTGTCGAAGAAATCGCGCATGTCGGTCACGAGATCCTTGATCACGGGAAAGTTCGGCAGCGGCGCGATCTCGAGCGCATTGCCCGTGACGACCTTGGAGACGTGCGTGCGGCAGGTCCAGCGGGCGACTCCGTTGACGGTCATCGCGCAGGAGCCGCACATGCCGACGCGGCATGCGTAGCGATAACTGAGCGACGGCTCGAGATGGCGCTGGATGTGCACGACCACGTCGAGCACGGTCTGGCTTTCCTCGCGCCGGACCTCATAGGTGCTGAACGCACCCCGCTCCTTGCCGCGCCAGACCCTTACCTTGAGATCCATGCCGAGCCCACGTAACGCGCACAGTCGTGCGCGAATTATGGAAGCCTGGCGTACAAAAAGAAAAGCTAATATTTATTAAGTTTAGGTAAACTAATTCTTTATCACGCCAGCGATGAGCAGGGGGATCCGTACATGCCTTCGATCGCCAACTTCCGGACTTTTCTCGCTGTCGTCAAATACGGCACCTTTGCGCGCGCGAGCCAGGAGATCGGCCTGACTCCCGCGGCGGTAGGACTGCAGATGCGCGCGCTGGAAGAAGCGCTCAAGACGCCGCTTTTCGACCGCAGCGCTCGCTCCGTCGTGCTCAACCCCACAGCACGCAAGCTGACGCCGCGGATCGAAGAGCTCGTGCTGCGCTATCAGGCGCTCGCGGCTGCCGAGGATGCCGACGAGCTGTCGGGCACCGTGGCCATGGGTGCGCTGGTGTCCGCGCTGATGGGCGCATTCGCCAACGCACTGTGGCGGCTCAAGCGCGAGCACCCGCGCCTCGAAGTCAAGCTCTTCGCCGGATTGTCGAGCGATTTCGCATACCGGGTCGAGCACGGCGAGCTCGATGCCGCCATCGTCACTCAATCGCCGCGTCCGCTCGCAGCGAGCCTCGTGTGGACGCCGCTGTATTCGGAACCGATGGTGCTGATCGTTCCGCGTCGGCCCCACTTTCCGTTGCCGCGGCACGCGCTCGACATCCTTGGCGAGGCCCCGTTCATCCGTTTCGACCGGCAGACCTGGACGGGCCACCTGATTCGAAAGGTCCTGGGCCAGTGCAAGGTGAAGGTGCGCGACGAGCTCGAGCTCAATTCGATCGAGGCCATCGCCGAGCTCGTGCGACAAGGATTCGGGATCTCGATCGTGCCGCAGCTTGCCAACGTCCAATGGCCTCGCGATCGCGCGCTTCGGGTGATCACGTTGCCCGGCGTGGATGTGAAACGCCACGTGGGACTCCTCGAGCGCACGCATCACGCGCGGGCGGGGTTTACCGCCATCATCAAGCAATATTTCGAGACCGGCGCGAACCGTCAGCCCAGTCCCGAACGCCGGCAGGCGAGGAGGAGCCTGCGTTTGAAGTAGCTCATCGATGTAGTAGGCTTGCCCTCCATGCAAACGACGGTGCGCGACGCGGAAAGGATCGTCGAGAGCTCGGTACCGGCGCGGCTGGACGCGTTGCCGTGGTCATACTTTCATACCCGGGTCATCGTGGCGCTCGGCATCACGTGGGTACTCGATGGGCTCGAAGTCACGCTGGCCGGTGCGGTCTCCGGGGCGCTCAAGACGAGCCCGACACTGCAGCTCAGCGATGCGCAGGTTGGACTCTCGGCGAGCGCCTACCTCACGGGCGCTGTACTGGGTGCTCTTCTATTCGGGTGGCTCACTGATCGGTTCGGACGCAAGCGTCTTTTTTTCGTGACGCTCGGCGTGTATGTCCTGGGCACCGGCGCAACCGCGCTCTGCAATGATTTCGCTGCATTCGCGATCTGCCGCTTCATTACCGGCGCCGGCATCGGCGGCGAATATTCGGCGATCAATTCGGCGATCCAGGAGCTCATCCCGGCACGCTACCGCGGCCGCACCGACCTGGGGGTTAATGGAAGCTTCTGGCTCGGCGCCGTGCTCGGCGCCATTGCCTCGAGCCTGCTGTTGCAGCCTGGACGCTTGCCCGTGGACGTGGGCTGGCGCCTGGCATTCGGCTCGGGTGCGGTGCTCGGGCTCGGAATTCTCCTCATGCGACGCTATCTGCCGGAAAGTCCGCGATGGCTGCTCCTGCACGGGCGCACCGAAGAAGCCGAACGCATCGCGGCTGCGGTGGAAAACGACGTGCCGGCTGCGTCACCGCATCGCAGTCGCTGCCGCAACTGCGCTTGCGCATTCGCGCCCGCGGCGTGAGTTTCGTGGATCTCGGCGTGAGCCTATTTCGCCTTTACCCGCGCAGAGCGGTCCTTGGTCTCGTGCTGATGACGGCACAGGCGTTTTGCTACAACGCGATCTTTTTCACGTACGCGCTGGTGCTCGGTCGCTTCTACGCCGTTCCGCCGGAGAAAGTGGGGTGGTACCTGTTGCCGTTCGCCGTGAGCAACTTCCTTGGTCCCCTCGTTCTCGGCCGGTACTTCGACACATGGGGCCGCCGGCAAATGATCACGACGACGTACGCAATATCCGGTCTGCTGCTCGGCCTCACGGCCGTCCTGTTTGCCGCCGGCATGTTGAGCGCCGCCACGCAGACGCTGGCGTGGACACTCGTGTTCTTCTTCGCTTCCGCTGCGGCGAGCTCGGCCTACCTCGTGGTCAGCGAAAGCTTTCCCGTCGAGGTGCGGGCCCTTTGCATTGCGCTCTTCTTCGCCCTGGGCACCGCCATCGGCGGAGTCGGTGCTCCATGGCTGTTCGGCGTCCTCATCGGCAGCGGCGAATCGACGGCGGTCGCATGGGGCTATGCGCTGGGCGCGCTGATGATGATGACTGCGGCGGCGGTCACGTTGCGGCTGGGCGTGGCGGCCGAGTGCAAGCCGCTCGAGCAGGTTGCGCGTCCGCTCTCGTGCGTGGATGCAGTCGAGTAGTCGGTCTGCCGCTCCAGCACCGTTGCCTTACGGCGTTACAGGGCGGCGAACAGCAACGACGGTACAATCGTCGGCGGGAGGCCTGTTATCGAGGAAGATGGCGAGCTCGCGTTGCACGCATTGCAGCAGATCCTCGACGGATCGGCCGGAGTTGGCAGCACTTGCCGAAAGCAAGCGTTCCTGCGAGAACTCGTGCCCCGCTGCCGATTCGGCCTCGAGAACTCCATCGCTAAAGCAGACGAGAGCGGCGCCTTCCTGAAGCTGCGCCTCATTCGCCGCATAACGCAGCCCCGGGATGACGCCGGCCAGCGCACCTTTGGGGATCGGCAGCAGCGACGCGCGGCCCGCGTGTGCAACGATTGGCGCGCAATGCCCGGCATTGGCATAGACGAGCCGCCCGGACGTTACATCCAGAAAGGCGCAGAACAGCGTCACGAACTTGTTCGCGTCGTTGCCTGCGCACAGCCGTTCGTTGATGTGCTCGAGCAGGCGGCCGGGATCGCGCGTGCCCATCGCGGCGATGCGAATCAGGCCGATCGTGCGCGCCATGAACAATGCAGCGGGAATCCCATGGCCGGACACATCCCCGACGCAAAAGAAAAGGTGCCGCTCGTCGACGAAGAACGCATCGAAGAAATCGCCGCCGACTTCGGAGGCGGGATTCATCATGCCAGCGATCTCGACATCGTTGCGCTCGGGGAAAAGACGGCCGCGCGCCGGAATCATGCTGGTCTGCAGCTGGCGCGCAATCGAAAGTTCCCTGCGCACGTGCTCGAGCGCGAGCTGCGTGCGCTGCGCTTCGAGCATCACTTCGTTGCCGCGGCGCATCCGCTCGGACAGAACGGCAAGCAGATTGCGCGTTACGCCCGGTATCGGGCCGAGACGGCTCCAAAACAGCATCCCGGGCAGGCTGAGCACGCGAGCTTCCGTCAGCGCAACGACGAACGCCGAAACCGGCTTGCCGTCGATCGCGGACATTTCCCCGACGCTTTCGCCCGGTCGAATCGGAATTCCCGTGGCGGGAAGCCGCGCGCTGTCGAGGTACGCGGCCAGTTGCCCGGACAACAATATGTAGATGATGTCGTTCGCTTCGCCGGGTTGCAGGAGTATCGCGCCGGCGGGCAGGATGCGGATCTCGCAATCCCTGATCGCGTCGATGACGGCGGACGGCTCGACACCGCGAAACAGGGCGATCGCGTCGACTCCCGACCCGTGCTGGTTCCGCAGCTCCACGATCCAGTCGAGAGTCGCGGGCGTCATGCCGCCTCGGTCCAGCTCACGGTGATCGTGAGATGGTTGCGGCCCTCGCTGCGGCGATAGCGGAGATCGTCCGAGAAGTTGCGAATCATCACGAGGCCGAGGCCCTCCGGCTTGGCTTCCGCGAGGCTTGCCGGTCTCGGCGCCGGCTCGGGAGAATAGCGAGATGGGTCAAAGGCGACCCCTGCGTCCGCGACCGCCAGCTCGGCCGTGCACATGCCCTCGCTCCGCCGCACCCCGAATTGCAGTCGGACCGGGGATGCCAGCGCGGTTGGGCCCCCATGCGCGATCACGTTCGCCAGCGCTTCGTCGAGGCAGTGATCGAGCCGCACGATCTGCTCGCGGGGGACGTTCTGTGCAAGCGCAACGGATGCAAGCCACACCGAAGCGCGTCTCGCGTCCCACGTATCCCCGCGAATCGTCAACTCCGCGGGAGGCTGCGTTGCGGATGAGGGCATCCGCGACCTTACTTTAGGAGTGCCCTTTCGGCCTCGTCCTCATCCTCGAACGTCGGGATCAGCTCATCGATGCCCGTCGCTTCGAGCGTCCTGGCGACCACGTCGTTGCCGGCGACATTCAATACCATGCGGCCGCCTTTGGCTTGCTGAGCCTTGGCGCTCGCGATCAGTGCACGAATCCCCATCGACGAAAGAAACGTTACGTCCGAAAGGTTTACAACGACACCCCGCTTCGCGGATTCCGCGAGTGCGGCGAACTCCGCGGCGATTTGCTCGCTTCCCGCGGTATCGAGGCGCCCCCGCAGGAAGATGCGCCGAATATCGTCGTTCACGTCTTCGTATTGGATGGCCATTGCGGGTCCCGTGGCGGCAGTTTATGACAGGACTGCGTTGCGATTGTCACACGCTGGATCGATGAGCGCCACGCTGCTCGCGGAGTGGAAGGGCACGTAGCGATCACGGGTTCGCCGTCCAGCAGGCGATCGGCGCAGCCGGCAGTAATGCGCTATTAGGCGCGTTTGCGCATCGGCGCGCAAGGTGGCCGTCAACCGCGCATGCGCTGCGGGCGTTCGGCGACGACTCGATGCACCGGCTCGCCGTGATCGAGCTTCCGGAATGCCCTCTTCTGACCGCAGCGAGACATTCACGCAAGCCGTGTCGGAATCCACATTTCGCTCCGCAATGTCCGGTGCACCGGACACTTGTTCGCGATCTCCAGGAGCTTCGCCCGCATCACATCGTCCAGATCGCCTTCGAGCGTGATCACGCGGTCGATGCGGTCGATCTTCCCTTCCCTGGTTTCGCATTCGGCGCAATCCGAGGCATAGGTCTTCCTGTGCATGAGCGCGACTGCGACGCGTTCCAGCGGAATCCCTTTCGCGTCGGCATAAAGACGCACGGTCATCGCCGTGCACGCACCGAGCCCCGCGGCCACCAGGTCATACGGGGTCGGACCGCTGTCGACGCCGCCGACATCGACTGGCTCGTCCACCAGCAGGCGATGGGGACCGATGGCGACGCGCTGCTGAAACTTGCCCTGCCGGGTCTCGGTGACGAACACGGTGTCGCGCGGACCTTGCGGTTCCTCGGCCAGGACGGGCGCCGCCGGCAAGTAGCGGCTTGCCCACGCCGCCAGGACCATCGCCGCGTAACGCGCATCTTCGCGCCGGGTCAGCAGATGATCCGCCGTGTCGAGCGAGATGAAACTCTTCGGGTGCCGCGCCGCGCGGAAAATCGCCGACGCGTGATCCACCGACACGATTGCGTCGGCCGGCGCGTGCATCACGAGCAGCGCGCGCTTCAACCCGGCCACTGCGTCGATGATCTTCTGCGCCGCGATGTCGTCGAGGAACTCGCGGCGGATCGTGAACGGACGTCCGCCGAGATCGACTTGCGCGGCGCCATTCTGGCGAATCTCCTCCTCGTGCCCGGCGAAGACCTTCGCGAGATGCGCGGGATCGGATGGCGCATTGATCGTGGCGACCGCGGTGACCGACGGCATCTCGGCCGCGGCGGCAAGCACGGCTGCGCCGCCGAAGCTGTGGCCGACGAGCAGCGATGGCGCGCGATGCTCGGACGTGAGCCAGCGCGCGGCCGCGACCAGATCGGCGACGTTCGACGAAAAATCGGTGTTCGCGAATTCGCCTTCCGAACCGCCCAGCCCCGTGAAATCGAAGCGCAATGTGGCAAGACCGGCGTCGGCCAGCGCTTCGGCGATGAGCGAGGTCGCCTTCGTGTCCTTCGAGCACGTGAAGCAGTGCGCGAACAGCACGTACGCGCGCGGCGCCTGCGCGCCTGGCATGTCGAGTCGCGCCGCCAGCGGCGTCCCCTGCGCGCCCGGAAATTGCACTGCGGTGCTGATCCTGCCCATCGTTGAGTCCCTCCGGTTTGCCGATGCGAGGAATTTTGTTGCAGGAGCCGTCGAGACGCAGAGAAAATCGCGCTCTCCAATGCTTTCTCGGTGTCTCTGCGCCTCTTTGCGAGGTTTCATGATGCCAGGCAACGATCGTCTGCCCGCTCAAGTCGGCGAAGCGCCTCGCGGGCGATCCGCCTGCACGCGCTATGATCCTCCGGAATCCTCATTGGAGGCCACCATGCTCCTCGAAGGAAGCTGCCACTGCGGCGGCGTGCGATTCCGC
>Ga0105248_10004326_pt1 | contig 15708 bp, 13 predicted proteins | sample KBSS34metaG_FD_81524 | JGI IMG/M metagenome (GOLD analysis project Ga0105248, IMG submission 81524) | Switchgrass rhizosphere microbial communities from Kellogg Biological Station, Michigan, USA - KBS S3-4 metaG | ecosystem: Host-associated > Plants > Roots > Rhizosphere > Soil | place...
TATTGTGGTCTTGAATGTGCCTTCATCCCGGAGCAATGAGGGCGCGGCTTGGCGACGACTCCCTATTCCGGCCTCAGGTGGACAATGGCCCGATTTTCTTGTGCTTTTGCGCTGACTCTGCCGGTTGCGGCGGCCCTTTTGGCTACGCCCGCGCTGGCCCAGCGGCCGCTGCCCCCGCCCGGCGTATATCAAGAGCGTCTGCCTCCGGTTATGGGCAGCTACGACGACGATGATCTGTACCCGGCAACGCCAGTGACCCCCCGCAATGGACGGCGCGGGTCCAACCGGGCTCTTCCTTATCCGGACGACGAACCTGCTCAGCCACCACCGGCCGGACTTTTCGAGTCGTCACGCGGGCACCAGCTCGACACGCGGCAGCAGCCTCAGATCGATACGCGGCAACCGTCGGCCGCCACGCAGGCACCCGCGGCGAACGCCGAGCCCGTCCTTCGCCCGCCTGGAACCGTCGGCGTCGTGCCGAATTCAGCGCTGCAACCGACCCAGCCGTCCGGTAACGCAAATACCAGCGTGATGTCTCTGCCGCCGGAAGATCAGCCGGAGACGGGACAGCCCAAGGAACTGCCGGCCAACCTCAAAAAGCAGCTTGTCGATTTCACGACCAAAGAGCCGGCTGGCACGATTCTGATCGATACCGCCAACACCTACCTGTATCTGGCGCTCGGGAACGGCAAAGCGATGCGCTACGGCATCGGTGTCGGTCGCGAAGGATTTACCTGGGCAGGTACCGAACGTATCTCCAGGATGAAGGAATGGCCGGACTGGTTCCCGCCGTCGGAAATGATCGAGCGTCAACCGTATTTGCCACGCATGATGGCGGGTGGTCCCGGCAATCCGCTCGGTGCCCGTGCGCTCTATCTTGGCAACACGCTCTATCGGATTCACGGCACCAACCAGCCGTCGACGATCGGCTCGTTCGTATCGTCGGGCTGCATCCGCCTTCTTAATGAAGACATCGAGGATCTTTACAGCCGCGTTCAGACTGGCACGCGTGTCGTCGTGCTGCCTGGCAGGCCGCCCGAACATGTCGCCAACGCACCGCCGGCCGCGCCAGGCGCGCCTCCTTCAGGCGCTCCCACCAACATCGCGCCGCCCGGCTCGGTCGGCGCACATGGCAACAGCGCGGCCGCTGTCTCATCGTCTCCGCTGCCGCCACCCGTTCGCTAGACGCCTGGCCGGTAGCGCGCCAACAGCCCCTGCACTAACATTGCGTTGACACTGCTGTTCTTAACAGCGGTGCGTTTATGCAATGGGAGGGTGCGATGGCGCGACCCAGGATCGACCGACGCAAATTTCTTGCCGGTGTGGCGTTAGCTGGCGCGGCGGGCGCGACATCGGACGGCGTCAAGGCCGCAACCCCGCCCGTCATTGAAAAAGTGCGACGCCCGTCGGCGCTGCGTCCGTCCGCGGCCGTTGCTGCCGCGGAGACCGAAACACCCCAGATTTCGGTAAAGCCCTCCGGCATGCCGGGATCCGACTTCATGGTCGATGTTATCAAGTCGCTCGACATTCCTTATTTGCCGAGCAATCCGGCCCAGAGCTTTCGCGGGTTGCATGAATCGCTGATCGACTATGGCGGCAACAAGAAACCGGAATTTCTGACCTGCACGCATGAGGAAACGTCCGTCGCGATGGCGCACGGCTACTTCAAGATTGCGGGCAAGCCATTGCTCGTTCTGTGTCACGGCACGGTCGGCCTCCAGCACGCGACTATGGCGATCTACAATGCCTGGTGTGACCGCGTTCCTGTCATCGTGATGGGGGGCACCGATCTCGACGCATCCAAGCGTCCACCCGGTGTGCCGACGTTCCACTCCGCACAGGATGTTTGCGCGCTTGTCCGTGACTTCACCAAATGGGACGACCAGCCGGTATCGCTGCAGCATTTCGCCCAGTCTTTCGTGCGGGCCTACAAGCTCGCGATGACACCACCTTACGAGCCGGTCGCTCTGGCGCTGGATGCCGAGCTGCAGGAAATGACCGTGCACGACCGTGCCAAGTTGATGATCCCGCGTTACGTACCGACTACGCCGCCGCAAGGCGAGCTCAACGCAGTGCGCGAAGCCGCTCGTCTCCTTGCGAATGCCGAGCACCCGGTGATTGTCGCGGACAAATGTGCGCGAACAGCCAATGGTGTCAGATTGCTGGTCGAGCTTGCTGAGGCGCTGCAGGCTCCGGTTATCGACCAGAAGGGCCGGATGAACTTTCCCAATACTCACCATCTGGCCCAGAACGCACGCAGCCGCGCATTAATTGGTGAAGCCGACGTGATCCTTGGCCTTGAGCTCTCGGATTATTGGAACACGGTCAATGCCTTTATCGACAATGGTGAAATTGACGGCACCGGCCTCCAAGAATCGCACATCAAGCCCACCGCCAAATTGATCAGCGTCAGTTCGGTTCTGCTCAACACGAAGTCGAATTACCAGGACTTTCAGCGATTGCAGGTCGTCGATATTGAAATGGCGGCCGATGCCGAGGCGACGCTTCCCGCGCTGATCGAGGCGGTGAAACAGGCGCTGCCGTCAAGTCGCAAGGCGGCAATCGAGGCGCGGGGCGCCGGGATGAAGAAATCCTGGAGCGAGGCCCGTGATCGCACGCGGCAGGCCGCCGCCTACGCCTGGGACACCAGCCCGATCGGTACGGCACGCATGGCGATGGAAGTCTACGCGCAGATCAAGGATCTCGACTGGTCCTCGGTTGGCGGTGACCGCCAACTGTCGAGTTGGCCGAGCCGGCTATGGCCGATGGAAAAGCACTATCATCACATCGGTGGCCCGGGCGGTTACGGAATCGGCTATGGCGCGCCCGCCGCTGTTGGGGCGGCGCTGGCCAACCGCGATGCGGGACGATTCTCGGTCAACTTCCAACCCGATGGCGACATGATGTATGCGCCAGGCGTATTGTGGACCGCCGTGCACCACAGCATTCCCCTGCTGACGGTGATGCATAATAACCGCGGTTATCATCAAGAGGTGATGCACGTACAACGCGTTGCGAACCGGCGCAACCGTGTCGCCTATGCGGGCAAGGACCTCGGGCCGATCGGCACCAGGATCGAGAATCCTGTCATTGACTTCGGCAAGCTGGCGGGCTCCCTCGGCATGTGGTCCGCCGGGCCGATTACCGAACCCAACGATCTTGCGCCGGCGCTGAAAAAGGCAGTGCAAGTCGTCAAAGCTGGCGAGCCTGCACTGGTCGATGTCGTCACGCAGCCGCGGTGAGGAGTCGTGCAATGATAGTCCGCGCGTTGATCGTGCTGCCGGTGACAATGTTTTTTGCTCTGGGTCCGGCTGCCGCAGCATCGGCTGAGCATGGCAAAGTCGCATTCATGCAGCATGGTTGCTGGCAATGTCACGGCACAGTGGGCCAAGGCTCGATCGCGACCAGCGGCGGCAAGCGCCTCGCGCCGGATCCGCTGCCATGGGAAACCTTTTCGTCGTTCGTGCGCTCGACCAACCGCGCCATGCCTCCGTATAGCGATAAAATCCTGACCGACGGCGATCTTGAGGATATCTACGCTTATATGCAGTCGATACCGAAGCCGCTCGACGCAAAGACAATCCCGCTGCTAAACCCCTAGCGAGAGTCCACCTTCGCATTGATACGCGCAAGCCGCGTGATCGCCTCGATCATCGCGCCAGGATCCGCTTGGCCCTTCCCGGCGATGTCATGAGCGCTCCCATGCGCAACCGACGAAAATAGAATTGGCGAGCCGATCGAAAGTCCGGCTGTTCGGTTGAACGCCTGCAGCTTGGCCGCGATGTGACCCTGGTCGTGCAGCATGACGATGAACGCGTCGCAGCCTTTTTTGCGAAACATGGTATCGGCGCCGAACGGTCCCGATACATCGATGCCGTCCTTTGCCGCCCGATCGATCGACGGGATAATAATGTCGATCTCTTCGGAACCGAAGAGGCCTTCTTCGCCGGCGTGAGGATTGAGACCGCTGACGAATATCTTCGGCTGCGCGATGCCGAGCTTCTTTAACGATGCGTCAGTGACCCGGATCACGCGCTCGACGCGCTCGGGCGTGATCAGCGCCACCGCTTCGCGCACACTCACATGTAATGTCGCATGCACGATGCGGGACTGGTCGAAGCAGATCATAAGGTAGACGTCGTTGACCGGCGTGCCGGTCTCGCGCGCGACAAAAGACGGATAACCGTCAAAGGCGATTCCGGCAGCGGCAATAGAGCGCTCGGTTTGCGGCGCAGCCACCACCGCTTCGACGTCGCCGGCAAGCGCCGCCTTGATAGCGCGGCCTGCGCTTGCCAACGAAGCGCGGCCATAGGCGGCGTCAATGGTGCCGATTTTGACCGGCACATTGCTGCCGTCGCGGGAGTCCAGAAGGTTGACGGTGCCATCTGACCATTGTGCCTCCGAAGGCTTATTGAGGATTTGCAGATTGGGCGACAGACCGGACATGCGGGCATGCAGTTCAACCGCAGTTGGATCGCCCACCAACAGGGGCCGGCAGAGGCTTTGCACGCGCGCGTCGAGCGCGGCCTTGAGCGCGATCTCCGGCCCGATCCCGGCAGGATCACCCGTTGCAATGGCGATGCGCGGCAGGGGCATGGCGTTGGCTTCCGTCGTCGACGCGGCTGCCTATAATGGCGCCCAATAACTGCAAGAACATAGCAAAACCGTGAGGAAGCGTCGCCATGATGTCGCGTGAACAGAACGAGCAGCTGAGCCGCGTCGGCCCCGGAACATTGATGGGCAAATTGCTGCGACGTTACTGGGCGCCGTTTCTGCTCTCCTCTGAAATCCCCGAGCCCGATAGCCCTCCCGTGCGCGCGAAGCTTATGGGCGAGAGCCTGGTGTGTTTTCGCGACAGCAAGGGGCAGATCGGGCTGATCGACGAATTCTGCGCGCATCGCGGCGTTTCGCTCTGGTTCGGCCAGAACGAGGAATGTGGCTTGCGCTGCCCCTATCATGGCTGGAAGTACGATGTGACCGGGCAGTGTGTCGATCTTCCGTCGGAGCCGGAGGAGTCGGGTTTCCGCAAAAACATCAGGCTGAAGTCCTATCCCTGCATTGAGAAGGCAGGAATCGTGTGGGCCTATATGGGACCACCGGCGCTGCAGCCGCCGCCGCCTGCGCTGGAATGGACCGACGTCGAGCCGCCGCAACGCTTCGTCTCGAAACGCCTGCAGGAGTGCAATTACCTGCAGGCGATGGAGGGCGGAATCGATTCCAGTCACGTCTCGTGGCTGCACGGCAGCGAACTCAACAAGGATCCGCTGTTCAAGGGCTCGAAGGGCAATGTCTATAACGAGCAGGACCGGATGCCGCTGTTCGACGTGGAAGAATTTCCCGGCGGCTTGCTGATCGGCGCGCGCCGCAATGCCGAGGGCGGCAAATATTACTGGCGCATCACGCCGTGGATCATGCCCTGGTATTCAATCATTCCGCCGCGCGCCGGACATCCTTTGGGCGCGCACGCCTGGGTTCCGATCGACGACGAGACCTGCTGGGCCTGGAGCATCAACTACCATCCCAAGCGCGCGCTGACGAAAGCGGAAGTTTCGGCGATGCAGGATGGCGAGGGGATCCACGTCAAATATGTTCCTGGCACCTTTATCCCGCTCGCCAACAAGTCGAACAACTATCTTCTTGACCGCGAGGCGCAGCGTCACGGCCATTCGTCGACTGGTGTCGATGGCATTGCAATGCAGGATGCATCGATTCAGGAAAGCATGGGGCCGATCCAGGACCGGACGAAAGAGCATCTGTGCGCGACCGACAGCGGCATCGTTATGACGCGGAAAATATTGTTGCGCGCTGCCAAGTCTGCGGCTGACGGCGGTACCGTGCCGGCTACGGAGCCCGAAGCGCAACGCGTGCGCTCGGCATCGATTGAGCTGGACAAGGGCGTCTCGTTCACCCAGGGCGCCAAGCATGGCCTTTACGCCGCGCTCGGCACCGACCCCTTATCCGTCTGATCGGGAAAGCTACTCTGCCGCCGTCTTCGCCGCTTTGCCGATGGCGGCGTTCACGCGAGGCATCACTTCCTCTGCCATGAGTTGCATTGACCGCTTGGCGAGGGCTGCGTCGGCCCAATCCATTCCGGCATAGACCAGTTCACCGAAATCGCCGGTCTCCTCGCGCATCGCCAGGATCTGATCGACCACTTTGTTGACCGTGCCGCAGAACACGCAGTTGTCCATGACAAAATCGAGTGTGATCTCCGCGTCCGGCTGCTCCTTGTGGCTCTTGAACACATGGAGCCGGTTGCCACGGATCATCTTGGCGCGCATGTTCCCGAAGTAATGGCGATAGGGGCTCTTGGCGTCGTCACGCCCGTAACGCAGCGCGGTCTTGTCGTCGTCGGCGACGAAAATCGTGCGCGCCACCCGCCAGTCGTCGACCTTGGCTTTATGTCCAACCTCGGCCTTGCCCTTGGCATAGTTGGTCCAGTGCGACTTCAGGTGCTTCGGCAGAAGGAAGTTTGCCGACAGCGGATGAAAGTCACGCTTCCCCATCAGGACAACTCCGGGAGAAAACGGCGCCACCACCGTTCCGACAATTTCCGGCCGTGGTTTTTGAAACGGTTTGGCAAGCACGCCGACGCCGAGCTCGAGCGCGGCGGTGCGCGCGAAAGTAACCTTGAAACGATTGTCCAGCAAATCGATGTCGTAGGGCGGGTCGCGCTCCCAGACCGCGAGGATGACGTCGATCGCTTCCGCAAAAATTTTGTTGCGGTCTAGATCGAGGATGCCGATCGCTTCAGAATCGGATGTCAGCGCGCCAGCGCTGATTCCCATCACGAAACGGCCTTGCGACAGATGGTCGAACATCGCCGCATTCACCGCGATGACCACTGGGTGGATCTGAGCAAGATTGGTGGTGCCGGTCGCAAGCTTGATCTGCTTGGTATCGTGAATGAGCGTTGCCAGGAACATCATGCTGTTGGTGACGTTCTCGCAGGCGTCGGTCAGATGTTCGCCCATGAAGGCGTCATGGAAGCCAAGCTTGTCAGCAAGGATGATGGCTTCCCGATCTTCGCGCAGCGTCTGCGACCAGTCCCGGCCCAACGGGTGAACGGGCATGGTGAAGTAACCCAACCGCATCTGCATCTCCGACCTAATTCCAATGGACCGCAAACTAGCCGACCGCGCACGCGGATGCAGCAAATCTTCGGTAAACGGCACCAACGCGGCCTGCTGCAAGTTGTTGTTTTCACGATGTTAAACTTGTTCTTCACGCAGCCATTGCCATGGGTCTCGGCGCGGCCAACGATGTTTCCACAGGCGCGCTTTCGCGAGATTTCGCAACCTCAAGCCGAGCGACTAGGTTGCCACGGTCACGGGGATTCTCATGTTGCGCTGGTTCCATGCCTTGATGCCGAAGGAGGAGCGCTTCTTCCACCTGTTCGCCCAGCATTCGGACGCCGTGCTGGCGGGCGCGCAGGCGCTGCGGGCCATGCTGGACGGGGGCGCGGCAGTAAAAGCCAACTATCAGACAGTGATGGACCGGGAGCATGACGCGGACGATGTCACCCGCGAGGTTCTTATCGCCGTCCGGCGGACGTTCATCACCCCATTCGACCGCGGCAACATCCGTGATCTGATTACGTCGATGGATAATTCGATCGATCAGATGCAGAAGACGGCCAAGTCGGTCGTGCTCTTCGACCTGAATGAATTCACCCCGCAGATGCGCGAGATGGCCGACACGATTGTCAAATGCGCCACGCTGGTGCGCGAAGCGGTGCCGTTGCTGCAATCGATCAGCGCCGAAGCCACCCATATCAGCGACCTGACCGCACAGATTTCTGCATTGGAAGGCCGCGCCGACGAACTGCACGACGTCGGCCTCCGCGGCCTCTATCAGGCGAATGTCGGCGGTAGTGGACTGGCGTTCTTCGTCGGAAACGAGGTCTACGATCATCTGGAAAAAGTTGTTGATCGCTTCGACGACGTCGCCAACGTGATGCACGGCATCGTTATCGAGCACGTTTGATCTCTCTTAGGGCGTACAGTGATGGATGCCGCGACGTTGGCTTTTCCGCTGCTGATCGGATTGATTCTGATCGCGCTGGCATTCGATTTTCTAAACGGGATGAATGATGCCGCGAATTCGATCGCAACTGTCGTCTCGACCCGCGTTCTGCGTCCGCACTACGCGGTAGCCTGGGCGGCGTTCTTCAATTTCGTCGCCTTCCTTGTCTTCGGCCTGCATGTGGCGGAGACGATCGGTCGTGGGATCGTGAGCGCTGACATCATCAACGAACGCGTCATCTTTGGCGCGCTGGCCGGCGCAATCACGTGGCAAGTTATTACCAACCGTTTGGGCATTCCTTCGTCGAGCTCGCACGCCTTGATCGGCGGACTGGTGGGCGCAGGCCTTGCAAAAGCTGGGGTGTCCGCCGTCGTGTGGTCGGGTGTGCTGAAAACCGTGGGAGGGATCGTGCTCGCGCCTGGCCTCGGCTGCCTGACTGCGCTCTTTCTGATGCTGATTGTGTCCTGGGCCTTCGTGAGGTTCACGCCCCACGGCGCCGACACTATTTTCCGCCGTGCACAATTGGTGTCGGCGTCTTGCTATGCCTTGGGCCACGGCGGCAATGATGCGCAGAAGACGATGGGCATTATCGCCGTCTTGCTCTACTCGCAGGGTTATCTGGGTTCCAAGTTTTACATTCCATTTTCGGTGGTCATCGCTTGTCAGGCGGCGATTGCGCTCGGCACGCTCGCTGGAGGATGGCGGATCGTCCACACCATGGGCAGCAAGATCACGCGGTTGACGCCGGTCCAAGGCTGTTGCGCCGAAACGGGCGGCTCGATCATGTTGTTTGCGGCGACCGAGCTCGGAATTCCGGTATCCACGACCCACACCATCACCGGCTGCATTATCGGCGTCGGAGCCGCAAAAAAGGTATCGGCGGTGCGCTGGGGCGTGGCAAAAGGGATTGTCACCGCCTGGATCATCACGATCCCTGCATCAGCGACAGTAGCCGCGCTGTTCTATTGGCTCAGCGGTCTCTTCGGCTGATCAGGCCGCGACGCGCGCCAGGAAGCCCTCGACTTCCCTGCGCAGTTCCGCGGCGGCGGCTTCCACCGTCTGCGAGGCAGAAAGCACGTTTTCAGCCGATTCCCGCGTCTCCGCGGCCGCACCGGACACGTCGCCCAGCACCTGGACCACGACCTTTGCGCCATCGGATGCGCTCGCAACGTTCTGCGAAATTTCGCCGGTGGCAGCGCTTTGCTCTTCGACCGCAGCGGAAACGGCAGTCGCGCAGCTGTCGATCTCTTGCATACGTCCGGAAATTCTTCCGATCGCCGAGACGGCACTCGTCGTTGCCGCCTGCACAGCCATGATGAGCTTGGAGATATCTTCCGTTGCCTTCGCGGTCTGCACTGCGAGCGATTTGACCTCGGAGGCGACGACCGCAAATCCCTTGCCGGCCTCGCCGGCACGTGCGGCTTCGATTGTGGCGTTGAGCGCGAGCAGATTGGTCTGTCCTGCGATAGCGCGGATCAGTTTGATGACATCGCCGATTTTTTGTGCCGCGTCGGCGAGCGCCTTGATCTGGCCGTTGGTCCCGTGCGCTTCGGTCACGGCGGCACGCACGATTTCCGTTGTCCTGGCGAGCTGACGACCTATTTCGTTGATGGATCCGCTCAACTCGTCGGCCGCAACGGCGGCGGTCTCGACGTTTGACGACGCCTCGTTCGAGGCCGACACGGCGCCATCGGCGCTCTGCGACGTTTGGGCTGAGTTACCGAACAACGTTGTGGCGGTCGAGTGCATCGTTCGCGCACCTTCAGCGACCGTTTTGAGATGATCCTCGACGCGTTGCCGAAAGACGGCGATCGCCTGCTCGATGACGGCGCGGCGCTGCTGCTGCTCCTGCATCGAAACCCGCTCGCGCTCCGCATCGCGTCGCTCGGTTATGTCTTCGTGCGTCGCAACCCAGCCGCCGTCAGCCATGGGCCGGTTGATGACAGTAATCGAGCGTCCATCGGCCGATTTCACTTCGGTGCTGGTCGTCTTGCCCGCGGACATGGCGCCGACCAGATCGCGCCGGTATTCGACCGGGTCATGCGCGAAGCTGCCGTTCCTGATTCTGTACTCGAGAAGGTTTTTCAGGGAGATGCCCGGCTTAACGACGTCGCCCGACACCTTGTACATATCCATATAGCGTTGATTGCAGACGACGAGGCGCTCATTGCCGTCGAACATGCATAGGCCTTGCGACATGTTGTTGATCGCAACGCGCATCCGCTGGTTGTCCGTGCGCAGCATCCGGGAGAGGACGGCCAAGGTCAGCGCCATGGCGAGAAATGCAATGATCGCAGAGAGGACCAGTGGCGTAAGCGCCGCCGGGGTCGTGACGGCCCAGTTGCTTACGGAAAAGACATAATGAAGCAGAGCATAGCTGACGGCGAAGCTTGCTCCGCCGGCTAGCATGACCAAACGCCAGTCGCGCGCAGAGGCGTGTGCGGAGGTATGCTCGACCATATTCGCGTCCAGATAGGCCGGGACGGTATTCCCCAACCCGTTTTTTTGCAGTTAATTGCCGGACATAACGGGTTAAACAAAGCTTAATAGGCCAGGGTGGGAGTAGTGGGGATGGCCAAGCTACGGGCGGCGGAGTGCCGCAAATTCATCGACGCCGTGGTCGAAAAGGCTGGCGCCATGGGCGTGCCCGTTTCGGTCGCTGTGGTGGGACCGGAAGGCCACCTGATCGCCGTCGAACGGATGGATGACGCCGGCTTCATCACGCCGGAAACCGCCATCGCCAAAGCCTTCACCGTTGCCGCGTTCCGCTCGATGAGCCCGCGCTTTCCCGACGGCCTGGTGATCCAGCAGTGGTTCAAGGAGCGTAACCCCCAATTGCTGATCAGCCTCGCAGCTATGACCAATGGCCGCATCGCGGCCAGCGGCGGTTCTGCGGCCGTCTTCCAGGGAGACGACATGGTTGGCGCCTATGGAATCTCCGGAGGCACGTCGCAGCAGGACGAGGAAATGGCGGTCTATGCACGCGCAAAAACCGGATGGGCGGCGGCTCCCGAACACGACACCACCGACCCGGAAGTAAAAGCGCATATCAACGCGCTTTATGCCAAGGCCGGAATCATCGATCGCAAGCTTTGAATTTTTGGAGCATGGTATGACGCAATCAGCAGCCGCCAGCGACGACAATGCCTGGAATGGCAGGGTCGAAGACGATGCCCTTCTGCGCGGGCAGGGCCGCTTCGGTGATGACGTCAAACCCGATGGCACGCTCGCCGCTTATTTCGTGCGCTCACCGCATGCCTTTGCCAGGATTGTGCGGATCGACGTTGCGGCTGCAAAAAGCGCACCTGGAGTCGTTGCAGCGCTCACGGCCGCCGATCTCAGCGACGCCCATTACCATTCCATCTCTCACGGCCATCCAATTCCGGGACGCGGCGGAAAAACCGCAATCTCGCCGCATCGTCCATCGCTTGCCGAAACGCGGGTGATGCACGTGGGTGAACCGGTTGCCATGGTTGTTGCGAAATCCGCGGCTGCGGCGCAGGACGCCGCAGATAAAGTCGTGGTCGACTATGAAGAGCTGACGCCGGTTACCGATGCGCGCGAAGCACTGAAGCAAGGCGCTCCGCAGCTCTGGCCGGAAGCGCCCGGCAATATCGGGTTCGACTGGACGGCACCTCCCGATCCCGAAGGCAAGAAGCAGGCTGCACTCGATCGCGCCTTCAAGGAAGCGGCCCATGTGGTGCGCGTCGAACTCGTCAACCAGCGGCTGGTCGTGGCTTCGCTCGAGGCACGTTCGGCGACGGCGAGTTACGATGCCGCAGCCAAACAATTCATGTTGCGGGTTGGTACCCAAGGCGTTGCGAGCGTGCGCGGTCAAATTGCCGGAGCGATGAACATCAAGCCCGAAGAATTGCGCCTGCTCACGGAAGACGTCGGCGGCGCGTTCGGTATGAAGGGCTGGTGCTATCCCGAATACGTGCCCATGCTGCATGCCGCGCGTGCGCTGGGAAAACCTATCCATTGGGCTTCGTCGCGCTCCGAGGCGTTCGTCACCGATAACCAGGGCCGCGATTCATTCTGGACGGTCGAACTTGCACTCAATTCGCGCGGCCGTTTCCAGGCATTGCGCGTCGACTGTATTGGCAATCTCGGCGCATATTTCACCGGGGTCGCACATTTCGTGTTCACGACCCATGTCTCGGGTTGCCTGCCGACTGTTTATGACATTCCCCTTGCACAGGTGAACACGCGCTGCGTACTGACGAACACGCTACCCACCGGGCCTTACCGCGGCGCCGGACGCCCGGAGGCAAGCTATCTGATCGAGCGCGTCGTCGACGCGGCCGCCGATGTCACCGGCATTGATGCCGCCGAGTTGCGCCGGCGCAACCTGATCAAGCCCGAGAAAATCCCGTACACGACCGCCTTCGGAAACACTTATGACAGCGGCGAGTTTCCGGCGGTCTTCGAGCGGGCGCTCAAGGCCGCCGACTACGAGGGATTTCGTGACCGCAAAAAGGCCGCGAAAAAACGCAGCAGGCTGCGCGGCATCGGCATCGGCTGTTACCTCGAGATCTCCGGCGCCTTTCCCGAAGAAGCAGCGCGTATTTCGTTTCCCGGCGGAAAATCCGTGCAGGTCAGCGTCGGAGCCGGTGCGAGCGGGCAGGGGCACAAGACCGTGTTTGGCCGCGTCGCTGCCCGGCGCCTGGGTGTAGCGCCGGACATTGTCACGCTCAGCTCCGGCGATTCTGCGCGTGACGTCCCCGGCTTCGGCGCGGTCGCGTCACGCTCGGCCATGATGACCGGCGGTGCCGTCGCGCGCGCCGCCGACGCAGTGCTCGAAAAAGGCAAGCGGGTTGCCGCAATGCTCTTGCAGGCCGGCGAAAATGAGATCGACTTCGACGAGGGCAAATTCAGCGTGAAAAATTCCGGCCGCGAGGTCTCGCTGTTCGATGTTGCTGAACGGGCTGCCGAGCTCAAGCGCCAGGGCGTCATTCCGGAGAGTCTCGATACGCAGGCCGGCATCAAGGTGCCGCCGTCGTTTCCCAATGGGTGTCACATCGCGGAAGTCGAGATTGATCCTTCAACGGGTGCCGTCGAGATCGTGTCCTACGTTGCCGTCGACGATTGCGGCAACGTGCTCGATCACACTATCGTCGAGGCGCAAATTCACGGCGGCGTTGCGCAGGGACTCGGCCAGGCGCTCACGGAGAACACGATTTACGACGCCGGGGGCCAGCTCGTGTCCGGTTCGTTCATGGATTATGCAATGCCTCGGGCCGATTTGATGCCGGGGATGAAGGTCGAGCACCACGCCGTTGCCTGCCGCACCAATCCGCTCGGCGTGAAGGGAACCGGCGAAGCAGGCACGACGGCAGCTCCACCGGCAGTGATGAATGCCATCATCGATGCCCTGCCAAAGGGCACAAGGCTCGACATGCCGGCGACCTCCGAGCGTATCTGGCAGGCTTTGCGTTCCTCGCAGGTGTAACGCGGTGTTCACCGTTCGGCCATTGTCATAAGGCGAGGTCGGGCTGTCGATTCGGAGAGATCCCCCCTGATGCGGCTCTATCCCTTTCTGCTACTGCTGCCAGCGCTCTGCCTGGTCGGAAGTTGCGCCGACAATTACGTTCCGAAATCGGAGCCGAGCTTTTATCGCAATCTCGCCCAGCCTGGCGCCCAGCTTGATGCCGCCGCGGCCGCTTCGATGATCTCGGGATATCGCGCCAACAACGGGCTGCCTGCGGTCGAACTCGATAGCGAGCTGATGCGACTTGCCCAGGTGCAAGCCGAAGTGATGGCCAAGCGCGACAAGCTCGATCACGGTGCCGGCAAGCCGTTCGTGCAAAGGTTGAAGGCTTCGGGTTACGATGCGAAGCGGGCGGCCGAGAATATCAGCGCGGGTTATCACACCTTGGCCGAGGCATTTTCCGGCTGGCGCGATTCAAATCCGCACCGCGCCAATATGCTGCTCGCCGGCGCCACGCGTTTGGGCATCGCTGCCGTCTACACGCCGAGCTCGAAATACAAGGTATATTGGGCAATGATCGTGGCCGAGCCCGACGACAAGACGCAGTAACCCGAGGCCGGCCAAGGCCACTTGGCGGTCACCACCCTGTCGCGATAATTTTGCCGTTAGCGAGGCAGCATGATGCGCATTCTTGAGAAGGCGTTGTTCGGTGCGATTTTCGTCGCGGTGCCTTTATCGGTGGTGCAGCCGGTCGCCGCCGAGACGCTTCCGCATCGCGCCGAAAATCAGGTGCCTGTCGCGATCGTACAGGTCAAGCGTCCGGCCGAGCACACTGAGATTCACCTGCAGGCGCAGGCGGCGTTAACGAAAGTCTGTTTCGCTGCCAGCGGTCTAAACAGTCCCTATCTTCTCGCCGCCGGGCGCAATTATCGTTATCTCGGCGGAGACAATGTAACGGCATGCCCCGAGCGCCGGGACTACGGTGCGGGCGATATCATGGTGTTACGCTTCGAGCCGTTGGCAACGGGTTCGAGCACGTTTTCATTCGTGTCGGGTCAGGGTGGAGAAAAGCAGCCGATCGACGTCGTTTCTCCCACCACGCCGTACTGGAATTTTCTGCGTGTGAGGTTGGATTGAAAGGCGGGCTGGACCTCACGTCGCTCGCTGACTAGCTTTGCACTCCATGCCGGTTCTCCCTCGTGTCAAGGATTACGATTCGCTCATCCGCCAGTTCCGCTGGCCGGTGCCCGCTCGCTACAATATCGGCGTCGATGTCTGCGATCGCTGGGCTGAGAAGGAGCCGGACCGCCTTGCCATACTTCATGCCAGGCCGGATGGGCATGACGAGCAGATCACTTATGGCTGTCTGCGCGAAATTTCCAACCGGCTCGCCAACACACTGCAAGCGAATGGGATCAAGCGCGGCGATCGCGTTGCGATATTGCTGCCGCAACTTCCCGAGGTGGCTGCAATCCACATAGCGATCTACAAGCTTGGCGGCATTGCTTTGCCGCTTGCCGTGCTGTTCGGAACCGATGCGCTTTCCTATCGTCTGGAAAATTCAGGTGCCGCGGCGCTGATCACAAATGCACGCGGTGCCGAGCGCATCGTTGAAATCCGCAAGGATTTGCCCGCACTCAAGCTCGTGCTTTCGCTCGATGGCGCAGGCGACGGTGCGCTTGCTTTTGCTGATCTGCTTGCAAAGGCCTCGTCGGATTTTGCGCCGGTCGAAACGTCCGCCGACGACTCGGCGATGATGGTTTATACGTCCGGTACGACGGGGCAGCCGAAAGGCGCCTTGCACGGCCACAGGGTGCTCATCGGACATTTCCCCGGCGTCGAAACACACCACGATTTTTTACCGCAGCCGGGCGATCGCCTTTGGACTCCGGCCGACTGGGCCTGGGCCGGCGGACTGCTGAATGTCCTGCTGCCCGGCCTGCACTACGGGGTGCCGGTGGTGGCGCGCCGTTTCGAGAAATTCGATCCGGAAGAGGCCTTTGCGCTGATGGCGCGCACGCAAATCCGCAACGCCTTCATTCCTCCGACGGCGCTCCGCATGCTGCGTGCGGCGCCAAACCCGAAAGGCCGGCACGCCGTCAACATGCGCTCGATCGGCTCCGGCGGTGAATCGCTCGGCGCGGAGACCTACGAGTGGGGAAAGTCAGCGTTCGGACTCGTCATCAACGAGTTTTACGGCCAGACGGAATGCAACATCGTCCTTTCGGCGTGCAGCGCAATCGGTGTCTCAA
>Ga0105248_10004327_pt1 | contig 15708 bp, 11 predicted proteins | sample KBSS34metaG_FD_81524 | JGI IMG/M metagenome (GOLD analysis project Ga0105248, IMG submission 81524) | Switchgrass rhizosphere microbial communities from Kellogg Biological Station, Michigan, USA - KBS S3-4 metaG | ecosystem: Host-associated > Plants > Roots > Rhizosphere > Soil | place...
ACCCGCCGAACCAGGATCGCACAAGATCCATTTGCGCGTATTGGGTCAAATCGATCTGCAGCGGTGTCACCGATACGAAGCCCTCTGCGACCGCGTGAAAGTCTGTGCCGTCTCCAGCGTCCTGCGCGTCGCCGGCGGCACCCACCCAGTACACTAGTTCACCGCGCGGATTGGTTGATTTGATCACCGGTTCGGCCTTATGGCGGCGCCCGAGTCGGGTCACCTCGAATCCTCTCAGTTTATCGTATGCGACGTCAGGGACATTCACATTGAGCAAGACAGGCGGGCCCAAGGGCTGCTCCTGATACCGCGACACCAAATCCACCGCCACCCGAGCAGCGGTGAGGTAGTTGCCGTCGCTCCGCTTGGCCAGGGACACTGCGAGAGAAGGAATCCCCAGAAGGAATCCCTCGGTGGCCGCCGCGACAGTCCCCGAATAAATCGTGTCGTCCCCCATGTTGGCACCGTGATTGATGCCGGAGACGATCATGTCGGGAAGAGTATCGAGCAAGCCGGTGACTGCCAGATGGACGCAGTCGGTCGGGGTACCGTTGATGTAGAAAAATCCGAGATGCGACTTGCGCACGATCAGCGGGCGATCGAGGGTGAGGGAGTTGCTCGCACCGCTGCGGTCGCGCTCCGGTGCCACCACGACGATCTCAGCGATCTGAGCCAGGGCCTCGGCTAAAGCCGCCAGCCCCGGAGCAAAATAGCCATCATCGTTACTCAGCAGGATGCGCATCGAGGATTTAACGCCCGCCCCGATCAGCGAGGCCACGCTTGGTGATCGATCGGTGCGCGAGTGCAAAGAGCGAATTATATACGAGGTAGCCGACCCGGATGATCCGAGCCTACGGAATTCTCACGCCGCATCAGTGACTTTGTGGTTGCTACTTGGCGGCGTTGCTCCCAGCACCCGATTGCGTCCGGCGGATTTCGCTGCGTACAGCGCCTTATCGGCTTCGTTTAGAATTTCAGCGACATCGTCGCTGCGTGCTCCGAATGTCGCAACGCCAATACTGACTGTCACGCGCAGGCCCGCGACCCCGACTCCGCACCGCTTCTCGACGCTATCCCTTATCTTCTGTGCGATGGCGATGCCATGATCGAGGTCGCAACCCGGCATACCAATGAGGAATTCGTCGCCACCATAGCGACCGATGATATCCGCGGCGCGCAGGGACGCGATGAGCAAGCTGCCAACCTCTTGAATGATGCGGTCACCTACAACGTGGCCAAACGTGTCGTTGACAGACTTGAATAGGTCGATGTCCAGGAGCAAGCAACTCAATGGCGTTTGGTTGCGTCTGGCCTCCTCCCGCGCTTGAGCCATACGCTCAAAGAACGCGCGCCGGGTGAGACAGCCCGTCAGCGTATCGCGCGTGGCGAGATGTTCGAGCTCAATACTTTTCTTGTAGATGTCATCCCTCGACGCACGCAACTCCGCTAACGCCGCGGATAGGCGATCATTTGCCAGGTGCAACTCGGTAAGATCGCCAAACGTGACGAGACATCCCCTGACGACGCCGCGCGTGTCCAAAATCGGTGCACAATTAACTGTCAATGTCTTTCTGCCTTCGGTTGGCGTAACGACCTCGACAGCATGAGCCATTTGCGGTAGGCCGGTGTCTATTGTCTGCGCCCACGGATGCATGGTCGGCTCCGCGACAAGCCCCACAGCCAGCCAAGGCAGAGTCGAAAGAGGCTTGCCCACCGGATCGGCCGTACCTTCGCCAGGAAGTGCTCGGAAGGCGCTATTTGCAAGCAGGACCCGACCTGCACGGTCGAGCACGACTACGCCTTCGGCCATGACATTGAAGGCAACCTGCACGCGCTCAGGAATTACCGCACTCGGATCCAAGTACACCAGGGCACGTCGCAGATACACCCAGTAGGCCAAGGTGCCAATGGACACGACGAACAGCAGAGTAACCCAAAGGGGATGAGTAAGCGTGCGGTAAACACTACCATGTTCATCCGGAACATAGCTCATCTCGAAACTACCCCAACGTTCGCCGCCATTCAGCAAGGGCACGTAGACCCGGGTAGCGGCGGAAGCCTCGCCGTCATGCTCTTTCCACACGCCAACGTGATCGCCTGATTGCACCACGATGGTCTTGTCGCCACGGCGCACAGCCACGGAGCGGATGCTCGGATTTTGCTTCCGGATAGCACTGAACGTGAGTTCGAGTTCCTTGATGTCGCCTCTCTGCAGCAACACTGCTGCCTGGGTCGCGAGACTCTCGGCGACCGCGTTCCTGACTCGGATGATCTGAGCGTCCGGGTCCGAGAACACATCAAACAGCAGATTCACAACGATCAGAATTGCGCAACTCAGAAACACCAGCGCCAATGTGATCTGCAATGTCGGCCTGATGCGCGTCATCGGCGACGGCGCCTATCGTCCAATGGCGATGTCACCGCGTCAAGCACGTCAGCGACAGCGTGCTCTGCAGCGGGGGTGGGTAGCATTTCATCTGTGGCGCTGCCCTCGCCGTCCGCTCGCGCAACGATTGGCAGCAAGTCGACGTCGCGCCACAGCGGCAACCCAAAGACCAACAGATACGCCCAAAAGGTTGAGCGTAGCACCCATACGACACTCCCACTGGTAAGAAGTGCGGCACCGACGCGAACGACACTACCCCCTGTTAACCGCACCGACTGGTCTGCATCGTCGGTGGATCGCGTCGGCTGATTCTGCGCACGCCCAGCGTTGAGCGCGGGGAATGAGTCCTTCGGACGCGACGTTGACACTGTAGGCTGGGCGGGTGCTGATTGCGGCTGCGCGTCGTCTGAACCACAATGCGTAGGCTTCGAGGCGGCGCGTTTGTCGCCAGCATCGTGAGGGTGCACAACGTCACGTCCCTTCGCGTCCACAAGTGCCCCGCAGGCTGCACGCACGGTGTGGCGCTGACTATCCTCGATGGTCGACTGTTGCGCCGCGTCCGCGGTCCGATACGATGATTGCCAATACCGCGCGCCGAGGGGCTTGTTCAGGTCGGGACAAATGAATCCCACCGCGACTCCCAAAGCAGCAACGTGGATCAGACGTCTTAGGCTCGCGCGGGCAGTCATTTCCGGCGGATCGGATTTCCACAACCCGCATGGACGGGTTCGCCGCAATCGGTGGAAGGGGTGCCTCGCTTGGAACTCATACCTTCGTTAGTTAGCGAAAAGGATGCCTAGCCGAGTCTGAACGATCGCCGGATATACGCTTTGAATGGCGCCCGGGAATGTTTCGTGCTGTAGGAAACGTCCGTAGGGAACGCGGATGCGAAAGTAGAGCTGGTCCGAGGGGCTGAGCGGAAGCCCGCCCAATACAGCAAGACAGTCAGACAGGGATAAACCTGCACTGTGAATAGATTGTGTATCCTGGCAGCATTGTCACGGACGTTAGCCTGCGCCGATGGGTCGCCGCAACTGGTGCTTAGCGTCGCAAGGCGTCCGCATCGTTTCTGTGGTGGACAAACGACAGGGCCACTGCCTTACTCGGTCGACGTTAACACCGCCCCAGACTCCCCCACGATCCTGGCCGCTCGATGAACTCCGTCAGGCGCCCCGAGAGTCCGCCCGTCGGTTCGAACGATCCAGGCCTCCCTACAAGCGCTCAGACCGCTCGCGCTTCAGACCTTACCCCCACAAACCCACCGACTACCGACTGGACTGCCGCGCTAAAGCATTACCTAACGCGCCCTGACAGAGTTAAAGCACAAGTTATCTGTGCGTTTGCAGTGATCATGCTTCTGGCGCTCCTGGTATCGGTCTTCACGTTCGTTCGCGGCCACGCAGTGAATACGACCACCGCCGGGTTCGTCGGCCAGGATCTTCCCGCCTTTACCAGCTTATTCGATCTCAAGCTCGCCGTGATGAGTGAGGAGCCGATCGTCTATGACTACTATGCTACGCAGGACAGCACGCGCTTTCGGGTGAGCCATGCAACGAACGCACAGAGAATCGCCCGAGGACTCGTCCTGCTGAAGAACAGCGGTTTGGACGCCGCGTCCGTGTCAGAAATCGAAGAGCACTATCTGCAACTTGGTCGCTTGGCCAAAGAACTGGACCGAACGCTTGACCGCCCCTCGGTCGACTGGGTGCGAGCGAGCGCGTTACTCTCCAGCATCAGTGATCACGCCGAAGGGATCAATCGCGGGGTGGATCATTTGATGCAAGTCGCCAGTGGCAACGTGGAAGAACGCGGTAAGCATACGCGGCAGGAAGTCAGTGGCATCGTCACGATGGTCGCCGCATTCAGCGTGGCTACCTTGATCCTTCTGATTGCCACTGGCTACTCACTGGGCGCCTATATTGCGGAATCGACGAGGCGCCGACAGCTGGCTCTGTTCCCGGAACGCAATCCCCATCCGATATTGAGTGTGCACGCGGATGGAACGCCGGTGTATGCCAATCGCGGCGCTCTGAACATGCTGGCAGAGTGCGGCCTTCCCCCCACACATGTGCATCGACTGCTGCCGGGCGATCTTCCAAAACGGCTGGCAGCGTTGAAGCAATCGGGTGGTTCCATGGATGCCCTCGAGTATCAGGCCTGCGGGCGCGCCCTGTCTGGCGAAATCCATCCGCTGCCCGACTATGACCTGTTCCACGTATACCTATCCGATGTCTCCGAGCGCAGGCAGTTCGAGGAGACACTGATTCATCGCGCGTATCACGATGCGGTGACCAATCTACCCAATCGTTACTCGTTCCACGAAACCTTGTCGGAAGCACTCGCCCATGGTCGCAGGGGTGCAGTGCTGTTGCTGAGCGTAGATCGCTTTCGCCTTTTTGTGGACAGCTTCGGCCATGCAGCTGGGGACGAGGTGCTGAAGGCGGTCGCTGCACGGCTCGACCAGGCGCTGCGTGCCTCCTGGTCGGCATCCGGCGTGAGCCGGCTGTTCCGCATGGACAGCGCACAATTCGCGATCGTGGCCCGTGGAGTGGAATCAGCAGCTGAATTGGACGAGCATGCCAGGTTGTTGCGCGAGGTCATCGCTGGGCCCGTCAAGGTGAAGGATCGCGAACTGCTCCTGAGTTTCAGCATCGGCGGCAGCCTATTTCCGATCGATGGCTTGGACGCGGAGGTGGTTGTTAGAAGCGCGGATCGCGCTATGCAAAGCATCCGCAAGCAAGGTGGCAACGGCTACTGCCACTATGGACCACAGCTAGACGCGCAATATCTCGAGCTACTCGAAATGGAAACGGCATTGCGCCTCGCCCATGAGCGCGGAGAAATGGCGCTGCATTTCCAGCCACAGGTAAACATCCGCACCGGCGCGCTGATTGGCTTCGAGGCACTTCTTCGGTGGCGGCACCCTGAGCATGGCATGATGCCGACTCAGCGGTTTATCGCCGTCGCGGAGGATACCGGGCTCATCATCCCGATAGGCGAATGGGTGCTGCGCACTGCGTGCGTTCAGGCGCGTGAATGGCTCGGAACGGGCCTGCGCAATTTCACCATGGGCGTGAACGTATCGGCCCGACAGTTTACAACGGGTGACTTGCCTGCAACCGTCAGTCGCATCGTCCAGGAGACCCGACTCGATCCCAGTTATCTGGAGCTGGAGATCACTGAGAGCGTGGCAATGCACGATGTGGAGCGTACCATCGCTACACTGAGTGCGTTGCGGGATATCGGGGTAAAGTTGGCGATCGATGATTTTGGTACCGGCTATTCGTCGCTGTCGTATCTGAAACGCTTTCCGATCCACCGACTCAAGATCGACAAGTCATTCGTGCGCAATGTGGCATCCGATCTGAATGATGCCGCCATCACTCGAGCGATCATCGCTCTCGCTCGCAGCCTGAAATTGGGGCTGATAGCAGAAGGCGTAGAAACCGAGGCTCAGCGCGCCATGCTCGCCCGCTGTGGCTGCAAGGAGATTCAGGGCTATCTGGTTGCTCGCCCCGCGCCCGCTTCCGAGTTGCAGCAATTTCTGTCGGGCAACGCTCAGCGCCAGCGCTTGGGGATCAAGATCATTCTTCCCGAGGGACACCTCCTGCAGTGATGCAACGCTGTTCGTTGATAGCCCCTTAGCGTTCGGAGACTGCTGGCGGACGACTGACAAAAAAGCCTGAAGCAACTCTAGCTTCAGGCTTTTTTTGATTTGTTGGTCGGGGCGAGAGGATTTGAACCTCCGACCACTTGCACCCCATGCAAGTACGCTACCAGGCTGCGCTACGCCCCGACTCGGCGCAAAGTATAGCAGAACTGCTGTCCCAAGCCGCCGACGTCAGCTCAGCGAGTCGATTACGTTCTTGATTTCTTCGCGCAAAGCGCTCGAGTCGACTTCCGAGGGAGGACTGACAGCGGCTCCTTTCGCGGGAGCCTCTCCGGCGGCCTGATCCAGCCGGTGCCGAGCGCCGCTGATGGTGAACCCTTCTTCGTAAAGCAGTTGGCGGATGCGCCGAATCAGCAGCACTTCGTGATGCTGGTAGTAACGCCGATTGCCCCTGCGTTTGACGGGTTTGAGCTGCGTGAACTCTTGCTCCCAGTAGCGCAATACATGCGGCTTTACCCCGCACAATTCGCTGACCTCACCGATGGTGAAGTAGCGTTTGGCAGGGATAGGGGGCAGGCTACGCTTGCTGGAGCTGCTGCTCGGACTCTCGTCCATGAAAATGCTTGTCGACCATCGCCTTCAATTTCTGGCTCGCATGGAAGGTCACCACGCGCCGTGCCGTAATCGGAATCTCTTCCCCGGTCTTGGGATTGCGCCCTGGGCGTTGCGGCTTATCGCGCAATTGGAAGTTGCCGAAACCGGATAGCTTGACGCCTTCGCCAGCCTCCAGGGCTATGCGTACTTCCTCGAAGAAGCACTCCACCATGTCTTTGGCTTCGCGCTTGTTCAATCCGACCTTTTCGAACAGGAGATCGGCCAGATCGGCCTTCGTCAACGTCATCTCATGGCCTCAGTCGCGCAGTTTGCCATCGAATTGATCACGCAATCGCTGGACCAAGTTGGCAATGGCCAAATCGACTTCTTGGTCGGTCAAAGTTTTCTGAGTATCTTGCAATAACACTCGGAAAGCAAGACTTTTTTTGCCATTTTCCACACCTGGTCCACGATACAAGTCGAACAACCGTACCTGTGCGACCTGCTCCGGTTTGTGCGCCGCAAGATCATCGAGTACAGACTGTACCGATACGGCGTCGGGCAGAATTACTGCGATATCACGGCTTACGGCAGGGAATCTGGAGACTTCGTGATACTTGGGGAGATCCACAGCCTGTAAAGGTGCGGCATCGAGTTCGAACAGTACCACCGGAGCCGGTAACTCATATTTTTGCTGCCAGCGCGGATGCAGTTCCCCGATCCACCCAATACAGGTTGCATCCATATATACCCGAGCGGAACGGCCCGGGTGCAGTGCGGGATGGGCGGCCGACTCGAAGCGGGCGCCGGACGGAGCCAGCAAGGCCTCGAGGTCGCCCTTTACATCGAAAAAATCCACCTGGCGGCGCGGAATTCCCCACTGTTCTTCGGCGGCAGAGCCGAAGGCGGCCGCGGCTACTCGGACCGGCTGACGCACGCCAGCGACGTCCAACGGTCCGTCTGGCGCTGCTGGCTGGCGGAGGAATGCACGACCGATCTCGAATACACGCACGCGCGTAGCACGCCGGTTTAGGTTATATCGCACGTTCGCCACCAACCCCCCGATCAAACTGCTGCGCATGACAGACAGTTGGCTGGCAATAGGATTGACCAGCTGGATCGGCTGTGCATTGCCGGCAAAATCCGCTTCCCAGGCCGGTTCGACGAAGCTGAAGTTTATGACTTCTTGATAATCGCTGGCTGCCAGCGACGCTCGCAGCGTATGGAGCGACCGGCACGTCTCAGGCTCGCTGCGCATGATCGCGGCGACCTTTGGCGGGTTTGCCGGGATGTTCTCAAATCCATGTACCCGCGCAACCTCTTCGATTAGGTCCTCTTCGATCTGGATATCGAACCGGTAGGAGGGTGGAGTAACTAGAAACGCTGCGTCCGCACGGCGCCCGTCACGCTTGCACTGCATGCCCAGCCGCGTGAAAACTCCCGCCATTTCCTCCTCGGGGATGGGAATGCCAATGATCCGCTGCGCGCGCAGCACGCGCATGCACACCGGCTTTCGCTCCGGCAGCCGTGCGATCGTATCCACTACCGGACCGGGTTCGCCGCCGCATAGTTCCAAAATCAATTGGGTTGCGCGCTCGATGCCTGTCAGATTATTATCGAAATCGACGCCGCGCTCGAACCTGTGCGATGCATCGCTCGCGAAGTTATAGCGGCGCGCCCGCCCGGCGATCGCATCGGGGAAAAAAAACGCCGCCTCCAGAAACACATTGCGCGTCTCGAGATCGGCTTTTGTGCTATCCCCGCCCATGATACCGGCCAGCCCGATAGGCCCGGAGGCGTCGGTAATGGCAAGGACATCGGCATCCAGCTCCACTACCTGCTCGTTCAGTAACTTGACGCGCTCTCCCCGTCGTCCGAAACGCACGTCGATTCCGCCGGCAAGTTTGTCGACATCATATACGTGCAGGGGCCGTCCCAACTCGAGCATCACGTAGTTGGTCACGTCCACCAAGGCAGAAATGCATCGCTGTCCTGCGCGCTCCAGCCGCACCCGCATCCACTCTGGCGTAACCGCCTGCGCATTGACGTTGCGGATGACGCGTCCAGTGAAGCGTCCACAACCATCCGGGTCGGATATCTTCACCGGCACGGTTGCATCGTTTTTCTTAGGCGTGGGTCGAACCTCTGGCGGAGACAGTCGCGCACCGGTCAGCGCACTCACCTCTCGCGCCACGCCAAGTACCGAAAGGCACTCGGCGCGGTTTGGCGTGAGCTTTACGGTGAAAACATGATCGTCCAGCAGGAGGTATTCGCGAACGTCCCGCCCAAGGGGCGCCTGACTGTCCAATGCCAGCAGGCCGCTGTGATCGTCGGATAAACCAAGCTCTTTGGCCGAGCACAACATACCCTGGCTCGCCACCCCTCGCATCGTTGCTGCCTTGATCTCGAGCGGCGCTTGCTCCGACTCTCCAGGAAGCATTGCGCCTACCAGCGCACACGGCACTTTCATGCCGAGCGAAACATTCGGCGCGCCGCACACAATATTCAGCAACTGCCCCGTGCCCGCGTCCACCTGACAGACTTTCAATCTATCGGCATTGGGATGCTTTTCGAAGGCGCGCACCTCGGCCACCACAACACCTGAGAACGGTGGCGCCACCGGCTCGCAGGCCTCCACTTCGAGCCCTGACATGGTCAGCAGATGCGCAAGTTCACCGGTGGTCAATGCGGGATTAACCATTGTGCGCAGCCAGCTCTCGGGGAACTGCATTTCTTCAGAGGTCCCTTAGTACGGTCGCGAGTTCAAGCGAATTGCCGGAGGAAACGCAGATCGCCGTCGAAGAACAATCGCAGATCGTCGAGGCCATAGCGAAGCATCGTGAGCCGCTCGAGCCCGCTGCCGAATGCAAAACCCATCCAGCGCTCGGGATCGAGGCCGTAGTTACGCACGACATTGGGATGCACTTGACCGGCCCCGGAAATTTCCAGCCAGCGACCTTTGAGCGGCCCGGAGTCGAACGCCATGTCGATCTCCGCAGATGGCTCGGTGAACGGAAAAAATGACGGTCGGAAACGCACCTGCAACTCGCCGGTCTCGAAGAAGCGCCGTAAGAAATCCGTATACACGCCCTTCAGGTCCGCGAAACTTATTTGCTCGTCGATCCACAGTCCCTCGACCTGATGAAACATCGGCGAATGAGTGGCATCGCTGTCAACCCGGTAGGTGCGCCCAGGCGCAATGACCTTGATCGGTGGGGGATGCTGACGCGCGTAGCGCACCTGCATCGGGCTGGTGTGTGTGCGAAGCAGCAGACCGCCCTCTACGTAGAACGTATCGTGCATGGAGCGGGCAGGATGATTCTCCGGCTGATTCAACGCCGTGAAGTTGTACCAGTCCGTCTCGATCTCAGGTCCATCGGCCACGTCGAAGCCGATCGAACCAAAGATCGCCTCGACCCGCTGCCAGCTACGCGTGATGGGATGAATGCCACCAATGCCGCGAAGACGGCCCGGCAACGTAACATCCAACGCTTGCGCGGCCAGACGCGCCTCCAACACGGACTGCGCTAATGCTTCTCGCCGCTGCTCGAGGGCCGCTTCGATGCGCTCCTTGGCAGCGTTGATGTTGCCGCCCGCAGCGCGGCGCTCCTCCGCGGGCATCTGCCCCAGACTCTTGAGCAGTTCCGTCAGCGCGCCGGACTTACCAAGATAGCGCGCCTTGGCCTGCTCGAGTTCCGTCACGGAGGCTGCACGCTCGAACATGTCGAGCGCGTCCTTTACGAGTTTATCCACGGACTGCATGGTTCTGTTTTTCAGCGGGGTCCGCCTGTCATCGCGCAAACGAGAGCCAGCGCAAACGAAAAAAGGAGGCCGGCAGCCTCCTTTTTGTCTCCAACATTGCTGCTCAGGCGGCGAGGCTGGCTTTGGCCTGAGTGGCGATCTTTTCAAACGCGGCTTTGTCGAACACCGCCAAATCGGCGAGGACCTTGCGGTCGAGCTCGATGGAAGCCTTCTTGAGGCCGTTCATGAATGCGCTGTAGCTCAACCCGAACTCACGGGCGGCCGCGTTGATACGGGCAATCCACAGACCCCGGAAATCACGTTTGCGACGGCGGCGATCACGGTAGGCGTATTGCCCCGCCTTCATCACCGCCTGGGTAGCGATTCGGAACGCAGTGCTGCGCCGGCCGCGGAAGCCTTTGGCCTGGTCCAGCACTTTTTTGTGGCGTGCGCGCGCCGTTACTCCACGCTTGACTCTTGGCATGGCGCGTCTCCTTAACCGTAAGGCAGCATGGACTTGACGGCACGCACGTCAGAACCGTGCACTTGCGTCGTCCCGCGCAGATGCCGCTTGCGCTTGGTGCTCTTCTTGGTGAGGATGTGACGCAGGAACGCGCGGCTGCGCTTGATCCCGCCCCCGCCCTGCGTGCGGAAGCGCTTGGCAGCTCCGCTCTTGGTCTTGACCTTAGGCATGACTATTCCTTCTCTCTTTTCATATGACGGCGGGTGGTCCACTGTTGCGGACACTTCGCGACCTCGACATCACTTGTTTTAACTCCGGCGTACCGGACTATTTAACCCCGACAGACTGGGGAGTATTTCAATGGGGCAGCTTCTTCTTCGGCGACAGCACCATGATCATCTGCCGCCCTTCCATCTTCGGCCACTGCTCGACAACCCCATACGGATCCAGATCTGTCCTCACGCGCTCCAGCAACTTGACGCCGAATTCCTGGTGGGCCATTTCACGGCCCCGAAAACGCAGCGTGATCTTCGCCTTGTCGCCCTCATCCAAAAATCGGATCAGATTACGCAGCTTGATCTGGTAGTCGCCCTCGTCCGTACCCGGACGGAACTTGATTTCCTTCACCTGGATCTGCTTCTGCTTCAGCTTGGCTTCGTGACGCTTCTTGGCTTCCTGGTACTTGTACTTCCCATAGTCCATCAAGCGACATACCGGCGGCTTCGCTGTTGGCGCAATTTCCACCAGATCCACTTCCGCTTCCAACGCCAGCTTATTTGCTGCGTCCAGATTTACGATCCCGATCTGTTCACCGTTCAGCCCGATCAATCGGACTTCCGGCGCGGTGATCTCTTCGTTTATCCGTGTATCCCGATCCTGAGCGATAAGTCACACCTCCATAAAAAGTTCAGGCCGCGCTGTCGGGGGGCGCCGCTTCTGCTAGCAGGCGGGTAACCAGGGCATCCAAGGGGATCTGCCCGAGGTCACCGCCACCCCGAGTACGCACGGCCACGGCTTTCGCTGCCACTTCCTTATCGCCGACAATCAGCTGGTAGGGCAGCTTCTTGAGACTATGTTCCCGTATTTTATAGGTAATTTTCTCATTTCTCAAGTCCGCCTCAACCCGCAGTCCGGCGGACTGCAAAGAATGGGTCACTTCTTGGCTAAACGCGAGCTGTCCCTCCGAGATATTCAGGACCACCGCCTGCACTGGCGCGAGCCATAACGGCAGCGCGCCCGCGTGGTGCTCGATCAAGATACCGATGAAACGCTCCATCGAGCCCAAGACCGCCCGGTGCAGCATGACCGGGGTTTTCCGGCTGTTGTCATCGGCCACATACTCCGCGCCGAGTCTGCCGGGCAGAGCAAAATCGAGCTGCAGCGTCCCGCATTGCCATACTCGGGCCAGGCTATCTTTAAGCGAGAACTCGATCTTGGGTCCGTAGAAGGCACCGTCCCCAGCCGACAGTTGCCAGGCCAAACCCTTTTCGTCCAATGCCTTTCCGAGCGCCTTCTCGGCGCGATCCCAGCTGCTGTCATCTCCAATCCGTTTCGGCGGCCGCGTGGCTAACTTGATCAGGATTTCCTCGAATCCAAAATCCTTGTAGATACGCTGAAGCAGATCGATGAACGCCGATGCCTCCGATTGAACCTGCTCCTCCGTACAGAAAATATGCGCATCGTCCTGCACGAAGCCGCGCACGCGCATGATCCCGTGCAGAGCCCCCGAGGGCTCATTGCGATGGCACGAGCCGAACTCGGCCAGTCTCAGCGGGAGATCTCGGTAGCTCTTGATACCCTGGTTGTAGATCTGCACGTGACCCGGGCAGTTCATCGGTTTCACGGCGTAATCGCGATTCTCCGAACTGGTCGTGAACATGTTCTCGCGATAGTTCTCCCAATGACCGGAGCGCTCCCAAAGCACGCGATCCATGATCAGCGGGGTGCGCACCTCGCGATAGCCGCTGCTCGCCAGCCGACGCCGGACGTACTGTTCGATCTGCTGCCAGACAGCCCAGCCCTTGGGATGCCAGAACACCATACCGGGGGCTTCGTCCTGCAGGTGAAACAGATCGAGTTGCCGGCCCAGTTTGCGGTGATCGCGCTTCTCGGCTTCCTCGAGTCGGTGGAGATAACCGTCCAGATCCTCCTTTTTCGCCCAGGCCGTGCCATAGATCCGCTGCAGCATCTCATTGCGAGAATCGCCACGCCAGTAAGCCCCAGCCACCTTCATGAGCTTGAACACCTTCAGCTTGCCGGTAGACGGCACGTGCGGTCCGCGGCACAGATCGATGAAGTTGTCCTGACGGTACAGACTGATCGCCTCATCGCCGGGAATGCTTTCGATGATCTGCGCCTTGTAGTGTTCGCCTTGATCTTTGAAGAATTCGATCGCCTTGGAGCGTTCCCAGACTTCCCGCACCACCTTGATGTCGCGCTTGGCGATTTCCGCCATACGCTTTTCGATGGCGGCGAGATCCTCTGGCGTAAACGGGCGACTGAAGGAGAAGTCGTAGTAGAAACCGTCCTCGATCACCGGCCCGATGGTGACCTGCGCATCGGGAAACAGCTCTTTGACGGCATGCGCAAGCAGGTGCGCCGTCGAGTGCCGCAAGACCTCGAGACCTTCCGGATCTTTGTCGGTGACGATAGCGAGATCGGCATCGGCGTCGATCCGAAAACTCGTGTCCACCACCTTGCCGTCGACTTTTCCCGCCAACGCCGCGCGTGCCAGGCCCGCTCCGATGGATGCAGCTGCCTCGGCCACCGTGACGGGGTGGTCAAACGATCTTTGCGAACCGTCGGGCAATCGAACGTTTGGCATACTTTTCATTCCAGGTCGGTCAAAAAAAAAGTGCGGTCGAACCGCACTTTTTTGGCAGACCAAAAGGAGAGGTTCAACACTCTGTGCGTTGCGAGCCGCCTGTGCTAGTTCGAAATCCCATCTCGTCTGCTCCTAGAAATCTGGTAGGCGCGATTGGACTCGAACCAACGACCCCCACCATGTCAAGGTGATGCTCTAACCAGCTGAGCTACGCGCCTGCGAGCCTCGCATTGTAGCCCAAGGCGGCGGCCGACTCAAACGGCCCGTTCAGGCCGCTGTTGAGACCACTGCGGTCCGCGCTACAAGCGGCGCGCAGCCGTTACTCCGGGCAATTCGCGCAGCAAGGTGAGTAATCGCTGAAGCTGATCCAGTCCGGTAACTTCCAGGGTGACAAGGACGCGCGCGTCCGGGTCACGTGCCTGCGATCGGGCTGCCGAAACCCGGACTTTTTCCCGGGTAAATACATCCAAAATATCGCGCATGAGTTCCGGGCGGCTAGTGGCATCCATTTCGATATCCACAGGAAACAGCCCATGCACAGCGTCCGCTCCCCATTGCGCCTCGATCAGCCGCTCCGGTGCTAGATTCGCCACGTTAGTGCATTGGCGACGATGAACGGTCACCCCGCGACCGCGGGTTACAAATCCCAGGATGGGGTCCGGCGGTGCCGGCTTGCAGCATTTGGCAAGTACCGTCAGCAGCTTGTCGACTCCGACGACGAGAACATTGCCCTTGGCCGGCGACGCTGATCTGGTCGGGGCACGTATCGGCTCCGCGGGCACAACCGCTTCATCGGCATCCGGCTGAGACGGGTCTCGCAACGCAGTCTGAATCTGGCGGGGGGTCAAGTCGCTGCGCCCAACGGCCGCCAGAAAATCGTCCACCTTGTCGAAACCAAGGTAGCCCGCAAGCCGGTCGAGTGCCAAAGCTGTCATGCCTGCTCGCTGCAGCAGCTTTTCAACGATCTGACGTCCCTGCCCGATCGCCGTCTCCAGATTTTGACTGTTGAACCACTGCCGCACCTTGGCCCTGGCACGCGAGCTATGGATGTAGCCCAGCTCCGGGTTGAGCCAGTCGCGGCTCGGTCCACCCGTCTTCGCCGCCAGGATATCTACGGTCTGTCCATTCGCGAGTTGCGTATTCAACGGGACCATCAAGCCGTCGACCTTGGCGCCTCGACAGCGATGCCCAAGTTCCGAGTGCACGTGGTAAGCGAAATCGACCGGCGTCGAGCCTCGCGGCAGGTCGATGACGCGACCTTGCGGGGTCAGCACATAGACCGTGTCCTCGAACATGCCAGTGCGAAAGTCTTCCGCCAGATCGGTGACACTCGCGAGTCCGTCGCGCCAGTCCAGGATCTGCCGCAGCCATGCGATCTTCTCGTCGAAAGCCGCTTCGGCCCGCGCCATTTCTCTTGCCCGAGGGCCTTGACGTCCGACCTGCTCCTTGTAGCGCCAGTGCGCCGCGACTCCGTACTCGCACTGCTGATGCATTTCGTACGTGCGGATCTGCACCTCGAGTACTTTGCTATCCGGACCAACGACGGCGGTATGCAAAGAGCGGTAGCCGTTAGGCTTGGGCTTCGCGATGTAGTCGTCGAATTCCTTGGGTAGCGGCGTCCACAGGCTATGCACCATCCCCAATACCGAATAGCAATCTTTGACGTCGCTCACGAGTACGCGCACGCCGCGGATATCGAACAGTTCTTTGAGAGTGAGGTCCTTGCGCACCAGCTTGCGATAGATGCTGTAGATGTGCTTCGGCCGCCCGGTCACCTCTCCCTGGATGCCGGCGTCGCTCAGCTGTGCGCGCAACATCTCCAGTACCTGCGCGATGAAGGATTCCCTGCCGCCGCGCTTCTCGTCCAGCTCGCTCGCGATGTTCTTGTAGATGTCTGGCGAAGAGCAACGGAAGGCCAAATCCTCCAGCTCCCACTTCAGCTGCCATACCCCGAGTCGGTTTGCCAAAGGCGCAAACAAGTCGAAGGTGTCGCGCGCGGCTTCGTTGCGGGCTTGCTCGTCGCCCTGTCCAGCGAGGTAGCGAAGGGTTTGAGTTTGGTCAGCGAGCTTGATCAGCACCACCCTTACGTC
>Ga0105248_10004328_pt1 | contig 15702 bp, 11 predicted proteins | sample KBSS34metaG_FD_81524 | JGI IMG/M metagenome (GOLD analysis project Ga0105248, IMG submission 81524) | Switchgrass rhizosphere microbial communities from Kellogg Biological Station, Michigan, USA - KBS S3-4 metaG | ecosystem: Host-associated > Plants > Roots > Rhizosphere > Soil | place...
AAGCGCCTTGCTCTCCCAAGGTCGTCGCATCCCCATGATTTTCATGACGTCGTACCCTGAAAACAGAATTCGATCACAAGTCCTTCGCTCAGGAGCAGTCTGTTATATCAGCAAGCCTTTCCGAGCTCAGGCGCTCATCGAGTGCATCGATAAGGCGCTAAAAAGACACGCTTCCCATGAAGATGCTGGCAGCGTCGTATCTGAAGTGTAAGCAGCCCGACCTTCTGGGTGGAAGCAGCTTGGTTAAAGGGGCCACCTTCACAAGCAAATTGCGAGGACCAATGATACTCGCCTCCGAGGAGAGCCACGCCAGTTATGGCGGCGTCAACCTAGCCTGGTTATCGCTCGCCTCGGGCTGCATCGACGTGCTGAGCTTCATCGAGCTTAAGGATCTGTTCGCATCGGCCATGACTGGCAACAGCGCACTGCTCGCACTTGCGATGAGCCGTGGGGACTGGCTAGCCGCCTCCCGCTCATTAAGCGCCCTTCTGGCTTTTGCACTTGGCGTTGCGCTGGCTACCCTGATCTACCCACCCGAACATCAGAGCACGAGCAGCCCAACTAGGTGGCTCCTGGTGCTCGAGCTTATCTTCCTCGTTGGCTGTTCGATTTTGTGGGGCGCGAGCTCGCGTCCGGTCGAAGGTATTGTTCTTTACGGGGTCATTGTGCTTTTGGCGTTCAGTATGGGCATACAGGCGGTTGCCGCGCGCAGCATCAATTCACTCGGGATCAATACGGTTGTAATTACCAGTGCGCTCATCCGTATCGTGATTTCCGCAACTGATGCGCTCCGTCGTCGAGCCGACCCGGCATCACTATCGAACATCAAGCTTGACCTTGAAACGTTGGCTGCTTACGGCTGCGGCGCGGCCGTGGCTGGAATGCTGGTTACGGATCACCTTGGAACGTTGATCTGGTTTCCTGCAGTCGCGGTGCTTGCAGCACTCGTATCCTCTGAACTAGCCCGCAAGCCCGGAGGAAGCACATGATGAAGGTCGGGATCGTAGGTATCGGTGCGGTCGGTGCTGCGACCGCGATGGCGGTCGTTCTGCGGGCTCGTGTGCGGGAGCTGATCTTAATCGACCGTAATCGCGCGCGCTCCAAGGCAGTTGCGACCGACATGCATTACGGGGTGCCGCTTTCACCTCTAGTGAGGGTCGCAGACGGCGAGTACAGCGACTTAGCGGGCGCGGGCGTGACGATCATCGCCGCCGGCGTCAATGAAAAATCAGGCGGTGCGACTGATCGCAATGATCCGCTCGGTCGATTGCGCCTGCTTGACGCAAATGCAAAGGTTTTTGAGGACATAATTCCGCGAATCGTCGATGTGGCTCCGCAGACTGTACTACTAGTTACCACTGACCCACCGGAGCCACTGGCCGATATTGCGCGCAACTTGGCAGGCCACAATCGCGTGGTCAGCACCAGCACGTATCTTGATAGTCTTCGCTTCCGCGTGCACCTGGCCCAACGACTTGGAGTGAGCCCAGCTTACGTGGATTCCTACGTGATCGGCGAGCACGGCACCTCCAGCGTGTTCCTATGGTCTTCGGCGCGCGTGGGGAGCATGCGAGTGGAGGATTTGCTCATGTCACGTGGGATTGCATTAGGCGAGTTTCGCCAGGCGATCGAGCATGACGTGCGATTCGCGAATATCTCGATCATCGAGGGAATTGGTGCCAGCCAGTATGGTATCGGCATGGTGGCGGCCCGTCTCGCGGAGATCGTGCTCAGGGACGAGCGGGCGGTGGTTCCCGTCGGCTCGTACAATGCGCGTTACGGCGTCACTGTATCATTACCCAGTGTCGTCGGTTCTGGCGGTGTAAATGAAATTCTCTGGCCGGAAATGTCGGATGACGAAAAGCACGCTTTAGAGCATAGCGTCGAGATCTTGAGAACGGCGGTCGCGAAGTTCGTCAAGACGAGCTAAATGTGCGGTTCACTGGGGTTCACCCCCTCCTTTGAAATTGGGGATGACGACATTAACGTCTCCATCTGCTGTTATGGTAGGGATGGGGTTGGGGTTTGGGTCGACGTCGGCGAATTTCCGGTTGGAGGTATAGGGCTCAAGCCCGCTGGTGAAAGTTCGGTACTACCCATCGATATGCCAACCCTTCCGACAGGCGCAGTCGCAGCCATTCCCGTGGGTGAGGATGCGGATGCTGCCGGTTGCGCCAAGTTGCTAGTAGCGCTTGTGTTACATGTACCAGAGGAAGTTCCGGCAGTAGCCGTGCTGTCGCCATCAAAAAGTGTGGATGATGGCGAGTTTCCCGTTAAGCCCGCGGGGGGCGCGGAGCCCATGCCGGAACAGCTCGATACAGTACCTGCGGTGATGCCCAGTGGCATTGGGCTCACTCCAGATGTCGAGAGTTCAGTTGCTCCCAATGGTATTCCCGTGAATCCGACCGGGGGGGCTGACCCGAGGCCAAGCGGAGAGGTGACGCCAAGCGGTGTGGGAAGAGCGCCACCATTCGCGCTAACTTGTGCGGCCGCGCTTCCACAACCGCAAGCCGCAAACAACAGCGAAATTATGAACGATCTGATCACGTCAGCTCCCTAGGATAATTCCACGGCTGAGCCGGCGTCCACTTTCTGCCGTCCTGTGCCGTCCTGCATATGTAGGGAGTGGTTTGCCTCGCGGCTCGGCCTATTTTGCTGCCGCTGGCTCACCGTTGCCCCGATCGACCTCCAAGGTATCGGGGACGCCTGTCGTCCTTCCTATCATTCCTGGTTGCCAAGATAGATGTCGGTTTCTGACATAGATCTACTGCGAGTCCCGATCGGTGAGCAGGCGGGGTATAGTTGTTCACTCCTTTGGGTCGGCCTAGCGCTTCAGAGGATCGATTGTCAGCTTTTGCGAATTTACGGATCTCGCGCAAACTTACGGCAGCGTTTGCCGCCGTGATTGCGGTTATTTTTGCGAGCAGCGCCATCATATACGACCGGCTTCGCGTGATTGAATTGGCGAAGAACTCGCGTGTCCACACCACCAATATTTTGGAAACGCTACAGCACGCAATGGACGCCATGGTGGATCAAGAAACCGGTCTGCGCGGCTACTTGATCGCCGGGGACGCGAAATTCCTGGAGCCCTATCGTAACGGGAGCAATGCGTACGGCGCCGCGATGCAAAGAGCGAAAGAGCTAACGCTGGATAACCCTATGCAACAGAGCCGGCTCGACCAACTGAACGAGTTGGCAAAGAATTGGCGAGCAATCGCCGAGCGGGAGATCGGGTTAATGGCTAAGCCCGAGACGAGCAATGAGGCACGCGCCTTGGAAAGTTCGATGGCCGGCAAAAACGCAATGGATCAAGTCCGGGCCAAAGTGAACGAAATCGAGGGAGTCGAGCGCGATCTCTTGGCCAAGCGCGAAGCCGTGCAGAAGCAGGCATTCGCGACTGGCTACATGATGACAATCTTCGGGGGCTTAGCCTCGCTGATTGTCGCGATACTGATGGGCATGCTGCTCACACGTGGTATCGCGGTGCCGATTGCTCGCATGACCAGAGCTATGACAGCGCTCGCTAAGGGCGATACTACGGTGGAAGTGCCGGGGATTAACCGCAGGGATGAGATCGGCGCGATGGCGACCACGACCGAGATCTTTAAAGATAACTTGATCGAACGCCAGCGGGCTCAGGTGGAACTCGCCCGTGTCGGACGCCTAACCACGATGGGTGAGCTGGTTGCCTCCATCGCTCATGAGATCAATCAACCCTTGGCCGCTATTCTGGCAAATAGTGAGGCCGGCCTGCGCTGGCTCAAGCGGGACGAGCCCGATCTCGACGAAGTGCGCGATGCAATGTCGCGCATCACGCAGGACAGCAGGCGCGCGGCAAAAATGATCGAAAACCTCCGCGCGCTGGCTAAAAAATCCGAGCCCCAATCCGTAAGATTTGACCTCAACAGCGCCATCGAGGAGGTTCTACTGCTCACCCGAAGCGAGTTGATACAGCAAGATGTTGCCCTCCGAACCGATCTGTCCGCGGCGGATCGGATGGTCCTTGGCGATCGCGTTCAGTTGCAGCAGGTCATGCTCAATCTGATCATGAACGGAATTGAAGCTATGAGCACGGTGATGGGTCGAGCCAAGCTGCTGACCATATCCTCCGAACGCGTCGACTCGGGCGGGGTCCTTGTTGCAGTCAAGGATACCGGGGAAGGAATAGCTCCTGAGACCGCAGATCGCATCTTCGAGTCCTTCTTCACGACGAAACCCAATGGGTTGGGCATGGGACTCTCCATTTGCCGATCGATTATCGAGGCACATGGCGAGCGTTTCTGGGCATCGCCCAACATCCCGCACGGCGCTATCTTTCAGTTCACGCTGCCAGCCGATGGAACGGAACTCTCAGCATCGAACCAAGCGACATTCGCTTCGTAGCTTAGTTTTAGATCCAAGCATTCTAATATTGAGCGATTCTTCGCAGTCGACGAGAGAACTCGGAGAGTCGTTGTACCTCCTCAACGTCGATCCCGCCACTGTTCCACTGTAGATAGCCGCTTTGGTTAGCTAAGAAGTGGCAGACGACAATGAGCTTCTGCAAAAAATCGCCAAGGGAGGACACTGAAGCCGGCCAACCCATCGACGCGCAAAATACTCGATAACAAGATAACTTCTCTGAACGCACCTTTCCCCAACACGCCGATTGACCTGAATTTTCGAGCTGGCCGATTCCGGCAAGCCTAGCGATGGGCTTGGTCCCTCTACAGCCATCACCAGGCAGATGTGAGCAGTATTGCCCTCGCGCGGCTATGGTCTGTCTACGACGTCGCTTCCATAAGCGAGGAGGCCCGCCGTTGAAGACGGGCCTCCCCATTCATTTGCTGTGCTTTGCTATATCAAGCCGTTCTGCACCCCTGCCCTTTAATAAGTCGGGCAAGTATCGGCATTGGGCTGCTCCGTGCAATGAGCGTAGTTTGCCGAAGCCGGTGCTGGGGTGATCGCGGCAGCTAACAGTAAAGCGGCTGCGATGCCTAAAGCCAGGTTTCTCAGCATTGAAGTTCTCCTTAATGTGGTTGGATGTTCACAAAGAGTGAACCGTATCGTCCACGATATAAGAGCGTGCACGCAGCAGCGTTTGCTGTTTCTTGCCTTTTTTGAAGTGGTTTTGCCCCAAATGCTTTCGCAAGCTCGATCAGAAATTAGCTGTACGGCCTGCGGCGAAGAAGAGCCAGCAGTTACCAGGCACATTTGCGCGAAAAGGAAACGGCGATCCGGCGAAGAGCGCGAACCGTGCGCTTGGGAATATGCTGGCTATATCCCTGGCAGAGGCGCCAAAGCTCGATGCACTCCGGGAGGCGCTTCGGTGTACCGCGTAAGCGAGCTTTAGCGCGATGCCAAGACTCTGTGAGGAAGGAAAAAGTGTGGAGAATGCCCCCAAGACCGGTGGCGACGACAGTGATCGTGCCACGGCGCAGCGGACCTACCACGGCCGGTGACACTTCCATCGTCGGACAGCGCTTCAGAGAGGCCCATTCCAAGTCGCATATGAAGTCGCGTATCGTGAAGCAAGTCCGCAACATCAGCGGCAAGATAAAGCAAGTTAATTAATCGGTGGGTTTCTACTTCTCATAGCTTGGCGTCGGTTACCGCCCAGCACGATCTTGATTCTTGATGGTCTTGCGAGCCTAAAAACCGAGGCGTGTCGACGCCGCTCGACAAGGCCAAATATAAGGAATCAAATTGATGTTCAAGAGCATATTTCCTTTCCTCAAGCGACCAGACATAGAATTCGCTTTGGAATGTGCGTCGTTCATTTTTTTCTGTGCAGCCTTTTTGCATTGGGTCGCTCAGTTCTAATGTCCTTGAGGCAGCGGTTGCGAGTAGTTAGGCACATTATGCAGAAGGGGGCGCGTCGCGCCAGCTCTTGGGACGGTACTGCTTCGGCTCGGGCCTGACCGATGTGGAGAAGATGACAGTAATTAATCGGCAAATTCCTGCAGGTAGCCCAATGACTATTTTCTTCCACGTTCGGACTGGCGCTGTGCTACTAAGCCCGACACTGCTTCCCATCGTTGCCATGCTCGCGTTTGATTCGGCCTCATTCGCAGCGACGGAAGACACACCCAACTCAGAGCCGAAAGCGCAAGCATGCGCGGGTGATAATGGCGGCATCACGCTGCCCCCAGGATTCCGCGCCACAGTGTTTGCTGACAATATCGGACACGCCCGACATTTGGTTGTAGCCCCAAATGGCGTGCTCTACGTGAACACCTGGAGTGGCACCTATTACGGCAACGACACTCCGCCACCCGGCGGCTTCCTCGTTGCCTTGCAAGACATTAATGGAGACGGCCAGGCCGACGTTACCGCGCGCTTCGGCGACACCATTCAGCAGGGCGATCACGGCGGCACCGGCATCGCGCTTTACAAGGACGCGCTCTACGCGGAAACGAACGACCGCATTGTCCGCTACGGGCTACCAAAAGACGGCATCATGCCGACCGGCGCACCCGAAACCATTGTCTCGGGCCTGCCGCTCACCGGCGATCACCCGATGCACCCCTCGCTATCGATGCCAAAGGCAACCTCTTCATCGATGTCGCCTCCGCCACCAATTCTTGCCAAGCGCAGAACCGCATGCCCAATGTCTCCGGGGACAAGCCCTGCACGGAGCTTGAGACGCGGGCTGGCATCTGGCGTTACGACGCCAATAAGACCGACCAGAAATTCTCTACCACCGAGCGCTATGCCACCGGCATTCGCAATGCTGACGGCATTGCCATGGATTCGACTGGCCTGGGCCTCTATGCGGCCCGGCAGGGACGCGACGAGCTCTACGAAAACTGGCCGAAGCTCTACAACGAAGATCAGGGCGCGAACCTCCCCGCCGAGGAACTCCTGCAGGTCGCGCAAGGCGACGACTTTGGTTGGCCCGAATGCTATTTCGACAATGACCAACAGAAGTTGGTGCTCGCCCCGGAATATGGCGGCGACGGCGGTAAGACGGTCGGAGTTTGCGCGCAGAAGAAAGGGCCAGTAGCCTTCTTCCCGGCCCATTGGGCACCGAACGACCTCATGCTCTACAACGGCACGCAATTTCCCTCAGCTTATAACGGAGGCGCCTTCATCGCCTTTCACGGCTCGTGGAACCGGGCGCCCTTGCCGCAAGCCGGCTACAATGTCGTGTTCCAACCGCTTACCGACGGTAAGGCGTCGGGAAAGTATCTCGTGTTTGCCGATGGTTTCGCCGGAGGTCATTTGGATCCGGGCCAAGCCGCGCATCGGCCTTCCGGAGTGGCCAGCGGTCCCGATGGCGGGTTTTATATCGCCGACGACCAGCACGGCCGCATCTGGCGGGTCACATTTAATGGCGAGAAGACAGCTGGCCTCGAGCCCGCGCCGGCTCCGCCGCAGAGCGCATCGTCTTCGGCATCCAGTGGCACAGCCCAGGCGCAGCCTCCGGAAGGGATCCATCCGAATGCCGGCGCTACCACGAGCTCTTTGCCGACGCCACCTGGCCAAACGCAAGAGCAGGTCGCCCTAGGCGAGCAAATTTTCCACGGCCAGAAAGGTGGGACTTGCGCCGGGTGCCACGGCGCCAGCGCGAAGGGTTCGCCGCTCGGGCCCGACCTGACTAACGGCAAATGGCGTTGGGGTGATGGCAGCGTTCCTTCGATCGCTGCGACTATCACCAAAGGCGTGCCGCAGCCGAAAGATTACCGCAGCGGTATGCCGCCGATGGGCGGGGCACAGCTCACGCCGACCGACGTCTTGGCGCTCGCTGACTATATCTGGGCGCTCAACCACCAGAATGGCCGATGAGGATTCGAGACTGACAGCTGTTACTTAAAACGCGCGGCGATCGTCGCCGTGGTAAGAGGGAATCCTGAAGACGTACGATATTATCGACCTCCACCGAAACCCCGACCCCGTCCCGCCCGATTTAGAGAGACACCGCGCCAGCCTCTTGTGCGGTGCAATAATACCCATTGCAAATTTGTGCAGTGCAGCATATAAGGTTGGTACACGCAACATATTCCGCCGAGGCGGGAGCAAGATAGAGGTAGTGAATGTCAGACGTTCAAAAGTTTGGTGAAGAGTTTCAGAGAGTAAGCAAGAACGGCTTCGATGCGTCCGTTCGGTCGCTTGGTGAGGTTAACAAGGGCTTCCGGGCCATTGCCGCCACAGTCGGCGACTACTCGAAAAAGGCTTTCGAGGACGGCACGCGTGCCTTCGAGCAGTTGGTTGCCGCGAAATCATTCGAGCAGGCGTGGGAGATTCAGTCTCAATACGCCAAGAAGGCGTTTGACGCCTACATCGCCCAGGCGTCCAAGCTCGGTGAGATGTATGTCGAGTTGGCGCGTAATGCCTACCAGCCCGTCGAGCAAGTCGCTGGCAAGACCGCCAGGAAGGTCGCTTAAACACTTTACAGTTTCTAGTTCGACCTAAAGACCCGTGGGACAGCCTCGGGTCTTTTTTTAACTAGTCTTCAGCGACGCGGCACGGGCTCTTGCCATGATCCACCCTAACGGCTCGGCACAACACGTATCCGCGTAAGTCGAGCGCTGGCACGGACCGGGCTCCGCCACGAAGAAGCGCGGTACCGCTGCTTGCCTAGCCCTGACCCCATCGTCAAGGACCGGTCTAAACTATGTTGAATCTTCGCTAGCCGGTGCCTACGCTCTTATCTGTATCGGCGCACGGGCTTCGCCGCCGCTTTGTTTACCTGCCCAATTGCGCTCGGTACGCGCCCCACAAGGGCTGGCCGGCGTTCAAGAAATCGTCTTTAAGGCTTGGTGTCTGCCGGCTTAGGATTGGAAATAATGGCCGGACCGCTTCACGAGCCGACAAGATCCAGTCGGGCTAGGCGGCAATTCCACCTAGAGGGGTAACGGTCGTCGCGCCTTTCACTATGCCTTCCTGTGTAAGGTGGCGGCCTAGGCAAAAACTGACCACCTTCGAGGCGCGCTGCGGTCCGCTTCCTATGCCGACATGCAGATGCTACTTCGTCGGGGCCCTGCCCAGCTGCATCTGGGGCGGAAAAATTGCTGCGATGAAGGTCGGTTTTTTCGGGTTGAAGGCAGATCTGCGCGGCGGAGCGAACGCGTGGCCAAGATTCGGAATCAGGAAGGGAAAGGTAGGGAGCGTGCCGCCGAGACCGGTCGATCGTCCCGCGGCGCAGCGAACCATCGCGGTTAAGCGCTTGCCGGTACGATGAATACGCGGAACTGAGGTCTTAATCATGGGGTTTCCACTCGGTAATTGCAGATCTGCTTCGAAAATTGGGGGCGATCCCCATGGTCGTTACCGGAGTATACAATCCCTATCTCGTCGCCCTGTCCATTCTGGTCGCTGTATTCGCAGCTTACACTGCACTTGATCTTGGCGGCCGGGTGAAAGGTGCGCAAGGAGGCACGCGTCGCGTGTGGCTGTGGGCGGCCGCGATCGCAATGGGGGGCGGAATATGGTCGATGCATTTCATCGGCATGCTTGCCTTCACCTTGCCGATGACGATGTCCTACGATGTCGGATTGACCATTCTTTCCCTCTTGGTGGCGATCGTCGTAACGAGCGGCGGCTTTTACGTGATCAGTTACTCGAACGGTTCGCCGCTGTACCTCATCCTCGGCGGTATCTTCATGGGACTTGGCATCATCGCCATGCATTACACCGGCATGGCGGCGATGCAGGGCAACGTCGAGATTAGTTACGATCCTCTGCTCGTTGCGCTCTCGGTGGTCATAGCGATCGGCGCGGCGACGATCGCTCTCTGGCTGGCATTCCGCACCACTGATCTTGCGCAGAAGCTCGTTGCCGCCGTCGTCATGGGACTGGCCATTTCCGGGATGCACTACACGGGGATGCAAGCGGCCATTTTTACCGCTCACGGCGAGGCTCAAGACGCCGCGAGCTTCGATCAAACCAATTTAGCGCTGGCGGTTGCCTGCATTACCTTCTTCATCCTCGCGCTCGCGATGGCCGCCTCCTTGTCCGAGCAGAGGCGCGCGGAAGAGGCGTTGCGCCAGGCACAGGCGGATCTCGCACACGTCAACCGGGTGACAACCATGGGAGAGCTAACCGCTTCCCTGGCACATGAAGTGAATCAGCCGATTGCCGCCGCTGTCGCCAACGCCAGCGCCTGCTTGCACTGGCTCGCTGCGCAGCCTCCAAATCTCGACGAAGCGCGCGCGGCGGCGATGAATGTCGTGAAAGACGGAACGCGTGCGGCCGAAATCGTCAGCCATATCCGCCTGCTTTTCAAGAAAGCAACTCCGCAGCGGGAGCTAGTCGATTTGAACGAAGTCATTCGAGAAATGATCGTCCTGCTGCACAGCGAAGTGACGCGATGCTCCATATCGGTCCGCACCGAGCTGGCTGGAGATCTTCCGCACGTCACCGGAGACCGCGTGCAACTACAGCAGGTGATGATGAACCTCATCACCAACAGTATCGCGGCGATGAAGGATGTGAATGGGAGGCGCGAGCTAGCCATCAAGTCGCAGCGAGCGGAGGACGGACTAATTGCGGTGTGTATCAGCGATAGCGGGGTGGGGCTGCCCCCGCAGCAGGCGGACCAGATCTTCAATGCGTTCTTTACGACCAAGCGTGATGGGACCGGCATGGGATTACCCATCAGCCGCACCATCGTCGAATCACATAACGGCCGCTTATGGGCTGCTGAAAACTCCCCATGCGGCGCAAGTTTTCACCTCGTTCTGCCTATCAAAGGCGAGATTCCTTAAATAACGGACCTACTCAAGCTCCGTATCCAGGTTGGTGACAAGTAAGCGCAGATGCAGCCTGAAGATGCTCGGCTCTCGCCGGCAGGTTGGCTTTCCAGGAGTGATCGTTACACTTCATACAAGCAAACGTGTCATTTCCCATAATATAAAACTAATGGCGGTTTTTATGGCTGCCGTCTTTTGATAAGCAAAGACGGTGTCAACGGGCTGGCTCAGAGACAGCGCCAGTTTTTCCGGTCGCTATGCTGAGTCTTGTGTCGCGGCGGCATCCAAAGCACGGGTAAGCCTGACTCTTTGTTATCCCGCGGACCAACGGATCCCAAGCCGAGGCGCGCACCCGTAAAAGACGCAATCTTTGCGTCCCTAGGAAAATGCATCGAAAGCTTTGGAGAGCGAGGTGCGACGTATCTGGCACATTTTTTTACACTGTTTGTGATGGCAGCAGGAACCATGGACCGGGTTGCTGAGGGAAAAGCGCAGGAAGGGCCCAGGACATCATTGCCGCGCAAATCCGCGCTCAGGGTTATGCCTGTGACTCCCCGCAAAGCGCCGAGCGCGGTATGGCAGCGTCTACCGGCCAACGAGACAGTTTGGTTGCTGCGCTGCCAGAACACGAGCTATCGGGTTGACGCTCATTCCCAATCTGGCTGCGAAGGTCGAGAGAGTGGGCGACTAAGCCGCCGTGCTTCACTCGATTTTTTTGTGGACGTGCATCGCGTTGGAAAAAACGAGAGGGGTGGAGTGTGATCGCATCTAGCCACGCATGCCCCGGCCTGTCGCCACCGTAGATTTTCACTCCAGCTTGTCCCAGCCCACCCACCGCCGCGGTCAACGCCGGCCTTGATCGCAATGGAGTACATTAACTGCCGGTAGGCGAAGCGCTGCAACATGAGCCAGGGCAGGCAGCGACCATCTCTCACGTCGATCCATCGCCAACGCAATGCCCAGATTCTTGCAATCGTGTTGCGAGGACAGTTGAAGAAAGAGTGGCCTCCTCCTATGGGCAGGTTTGCGCCGTCTTAGTCGGCCCTACGCAGCTGCCGCCACCGTAGATTTTCGCTCAAGCTTGCCCCAGCCCACCAACGGCCCCACCGCCGCGGTCAACGCGGCCTTGATGACAATGACGTACATTAGCTGCCGGTAGCCGAAGCGCTGCAACATGAGCCAAGGCAGCAGCGACCACCTTTCCCTTCGCTCCATCGCTAGCGCAAGGGCCGCGCTGCCCAGATCGACGATGAGGAAGGCGAGGTAATAAAGACAGATTTTGCGCAAGTCGCCCGGATCGAACTGATCCTGATGCTCGAACAGCTTGAGTCCCGAGATCGCGAGTTGCCAAATGAACGCGACATCGACGAGAGGCGCGATGACTGTCAGCAGGAATTGGAACAGCCAAGTTTGTGGTATGGCGATGAACCCGAGCGTGCCGAAGCGCGGCCGTAGCATCACGTCGCGATGTTTCCACAGGCATTGCAGGGTGCCAAAGGCCCAACGAAATCGCTGCTTGGTGAGACCCTTGACCGTATCCGGCGCCTCGGTCCAGGCGATTGCTGAGCTATCGAAGAGCACGGTGTAGCCGGCTTTCTGCAAGGCGATGGTCAAATCCTGGTCCTCAGCCAGCGTGTCGACTGGAAAGCCCCCTAATTTCTCGAGCGCCTTGCGTCTCCACGCGCCGATTGCGCCGGGCACGACGGTGATGCAGCCAAGCGCCGCAAGCGTGCGACGCTCCAGATTCTGGCTGGTCACATATTCGAGCGCCTGCCAGCGAGTAATGAGGTTGATGCGATTGCCGACCTTGGCGTTGCCGGCGATCGCGCCGACCGCAGGATCTGCGAACCAGCGCACCAGCTTCGAAATCGAGTCTTTCTGGAAATGCGTGTCGGCATCCAACGCCACAACGACGTTCCCGCGCGCCTGCCGCAGACCATGATTGAGGGCGGCAGCCTTGCCCCCATTGGGAATGGTGATGAGCTTAATTCGCGGATCGGAGCTGAAATGCGCATTTACCAAGTCCGAAGTGCCGTCGGTCGACCCGTCGTCAATGACGACAATTTCCAAATTCGGATAGTCGCTCGCCAGGATATGGTGGATCGCGCCGACGATGACCTTGGCCTCATTATGCGCGGGGATCAACACCGTCTGCAGCGGTGGAGGTTCGGGCAAGAGCGGCGGGACGCGGCCGGTCTCGGCTTGCCGATTGCGCCATGCGACGGCGGAGAGGAACAGGATCCTTGCCACACCGAGCCAGATCGCCAACACGAAAACCACGGTGGCGAGATGGCCTAGCCAGCCCAACGTCATGAACACAGGCAGGCTTACAAATTGCCCTAGCGAGCGCGGTGGCACTGGAGGCATTGCCTGGTCGCGCGAGAGTCCGGCAAGCTCCGACACGGTAACGAGGTCGTAGCCCTTGGCGCGCAAATCATCGATCAGCGTCGGCAAGGCAGCGACGGTCTGCGAGCGGTCGCCGCCGGAATCGTGTAGCAGAATGACGTGGCCGCGGATGTCCGGGTTGGGATCGCTGACCTGCTCGAGAACTCGATTGATGATATCATTGGACGGTGGGCGCTCCCAGTCATTTGGATCGACATGCAGCCCCACCGAAACATAGCCCATGGATTGGGCGATCTCGATCGGCACGATCTCGTCGCTCGTCGACGGCTCTGCATCGCCGAGGAAGGGCGCGCGGAATAGGCGCATCGAGCGGCCGGTGAGCGACTCGAATAGTCGCTGCGTGGCATTGATCTCGAGCGTGACAAGCGAGTCCGTCATTTCTCCGAGATTAGGATGCGTGAAGGTGTGGTTGCCGATGTCGTGACCCTCGGCCAGGATGCGTTGCACGAGATCCGGATTGGCTTCGGCGTTCTCGCCGATGATGAAGAAACTCGCGTGAACGCCCTTGGCTTTCAAAATATCTAGGATCTTCGGCGTCCAATCAGGATCGGGACCGTCGTCGAATGTGAGCGCAAGTTTGCCGGGCTTATCGCCCGTGCGTTCGATGACGAAAGGGGTTGGCACGGCCTTATAGGCCTCATCGACGATCTCACCGGTCTTGTCGTCCACCTCGAAGGTGCGCTCGCCTTCGGCAGGCTCCTCGGCCACGTGCAAAAGCTCGCCGACGCCTTCGAAGTCGACGTCCTCGCTCGTTCCAATCTGGCGAAGCGCATCCGGCGCGGGGGCGTTGTATGGTCGGCCCATCACTGACCAGACTGAGGGATCTTCCGAGCCTAGCCGCCACAACGCATAACCGGCGGGGTGGTAGGCATCACCGGCTTGGATTTCGTTGTAGGCCGTGACGCCGTCGAGAAACCACACATCATGCCGCTTACCGTCATCCTCGATGAAGGAGAAGTGCGGATTACTGGTTTCCGGATCGAACTGGATGTCGGCTTCCGAGTCCCGCGCCGAAAGGACGGCCTCCTGGAAGGTCAGCTCCTGGGCGGCTTGGCCTTTCACCCAATCATAGCCATAACCGCCAATAGCAATGATGGTGCGGTTCGGATCGAGTTGCTTCATACGCTTATCGAGAGCCTCCTCGAACCAAACCTGTCCGGCGATGCTCCCGGCCGCGCTTTGATCCCAGTGCTCGTCGTAGCCCATGAGCAGCAAATAATCGGCGATCTTGGCGTAGGTAGCATAAGGCCAGTCATCGTCGTCGAAAGGTACGGCGAGCACAATGGCAAGGCCGCCCTCGGCGAAAGCCTGCGACATTTCTGTAAGAAAGGCCTGAAGGTCCTTTTGCGCCCCCGAAGGGACTTCCTCGAAGTCAACGGTCAGTCCTTGAAACTTATTCGCCTCGAGAAACGCGATGATCTCATTCAGCCGCGCCGCTCGCGCTGTCGGATCGGCCAGCAACCTCGCCAACCCCGGTCCGTCCCACACCCCGTCCACCGAATTCTGAATCATAGGCAGGATGGGAATATTAGGTTTCGTCTCCTGGATGAGCTTCAGAGCTCGATCATCGACATCGGCCTTCATGTTCAAACCCGGCCCCACAAGAGAGAGCCAGCTTGGAATGACCCAATCGAGATTGGGCAGCGCCTGCTTGAGCGCGGGGTAACTGTTATCGTCCCAATTGACATAGAACCCGATACTTAGAGGCTTCTCGCCCGAACCTCTTAGTGCGACCGGCACCGGGTGGCGATCCACCACCTCGGCTTGCGGGTGCCGAGGAAGCTCGCGCTCTTTCTCGCGCAGTTCGGCAGCGAGCATGGAAGCGGATTTGAGCATTTCGGGATCGGCCGCGGTCGTGACCGCGATCCCATGGGCCGCAGAACAGGTGGGGGCCCAGGCGCACCGGATCGATACATGCGGCGAGAACTGCTCGTCGAAGGTATCGTTGCCCGGTCGATGCACAACAAGGAGGATGGCCGCGAACGTGATAATAATGAGCGCGCTGAGCGTGCCCATTCCCCAAGCAAGTCCACGCAGGACGCGTCCGCGCTTGCCCGTGGGATCGAAGAAAACCGGTTTGCCGATCATGTAAGGTTGAGCCGTTGGGAGTCAGCATTGTTCGCTAGTGGCGCCAAGTGCGCAGCCGGCTACTGCCGTTGCATGTTGATTTAGGGAGTTTTCTGCACGGGGACGCGGCCGATTTTGCTGCGGCTAGTTCACGCTTGCGCCGATCGAGGTCCTTTTGGTTCCCCTTCGGAAGCTCGCTTTAAAGTTGATTGGAGATGCTGCCTGCAGGAAGCCGCGCTGAAGCGGCTGATGGCGGCGCTGCTCGGGGCGGTTCCTATGATCCTTGGCACACCCGTGAGCCGCTCGGCTACAACCATTCCGGCCGAGCCATCCGCCGAACGCAAAGACGATGCTCGATACGTGCTTTAGGTGAACGCGTTCACACTGAGGAGAAGGTCATGACGAACATTGGAATCTCGGCATTGGCGGCCGGCGGCGTTTTTTTGGGCGGGAGGTTGGCGGCGCCCGCGGACATGTCTAAAGGCGGGGGCGGGCGCTACGTCCTGCCGGTCAAGTTCGGTCTTGGTGGCGTGCCCTTAGGCAACGAGTTCGA
>Ga0105248_10004329_pt1 | contig 15699 bp, 15 predicted proteins | sample KBSS34metaG_FD_81524 | JGI IMG/M metagenome (GOLD analysis project Ga0105248, IMG submission 81524) | Switchgrass rhizosphere microbial communities from Kellogg Biological Station, Michigan, USA - KBS S3-4 metaG | ecosystem: Host-associated > Plants > Roots > Rhizosphere > Soil | place...
AAACGGCACCTTCCCAATATGGCCAAAGGCACCCACGACAGCGCCGCCGATCCGCGCAACGCGTCGATCCTGATCAGCATCAACGGCGACTTGAAGCCGCGCGGCGAGGCGATGGTGTCGGTGTTCGATTCGGGCTTCGTGCTCGGCGACGGGGTATGGGAGGGGCTGCGCGTTCACAAGGGGCGGATTGCGTTTCTCGATCGTCATCTCGATCGCCTCTACGAAGGCGCCAAGGCGATCGCGATGGACATCGGCCTCGACCGCGCGGCGCTGACGCGGGCGATCTACGACACCTTGGCCGCGAACGGCATGCACGACGGCGTACACATGCGCCTGATGGTCACGCGCGGGATCAAGCGCACGCCGTATCAGGATCCGCGCGTCGTGATCGGCCCGGCCACGATCGTGATCATCCCGGAGTTCAAGAATCCCCTCCCCGACACGCTCGTCAACGGCCTCAAGCTGTTCACCGTGCACGTGCGCCGCGGCTATCCGGACGTGCAGGACAACAAGCTCAACAGCCACAGCAAGCTCAATTGCATCACCGCCTGCATCCAGGCCTACACGGCCGGTGCCGACGAAGGGCTGATGCTCGATCCGCACGGCTTCGTCGCCACCTGCAATTCGACGCACTTCTTCATCGTGCGCAAGGGCGAAGTGTGGACGTCGACCGGCCAGTACTGCCTCGGCGGCATCACGCGCGCGAACGTGATCGCGATCTGCCGCGACGCCGGCATTCCGGTCCACGAGAAATCCTTCAGCCTGACCGACGTGTACGGCGCCGACGAAGCCTTCGTGACGGGCACGTTCGCCGGTGTCGTTCCGGTGCGCGAAGTCGATGGCCGCGTGTTCGGCGACAGCCGCCGCGGGCCGATGGTCGAACGCCTGCAGGGGCTCTATCGCCAATGGGTCGCGCGCGACATCGCCGCTCGCACGGGCGAGGCGCGTGTCCCATGAACGGTCCGCTGCGCATCGCGATGTGGTCCGGGCCGCGCAACATCTCCACCGCGATGATGCGCGCCTGGGAGAACCGCGGCGATTGCGCGGTGGCCGACGAGCCGCTGTACGCGCACTACCTCGCGCATACCGGACTCGATCATCCGCTGCGCGACGAAGTCGTCGCCGACGGCGAAACCGACTGGCGCAAGGCGACCGCCGCACTCGCCGGCGCGGTGCCTGACGGCCAGCCGATCTGGTACCAGAAGCACATGAGCCACCACTTGCTGCCGCACATCGACCACGCCTGGGTGCACGGGCTCGCCAATGCGTTCCTGATCCGCGAGCCGTCTGCCGTCGTGCACTCGTACGTGAAGGCGCGCGCCGACGTGTGCGCCGACGACATCGGCCTGCCTCAGGAAGCACGCCTGTTCGACGAACTCGCCGAGCGCAGCGGACGCGCACCGCCGGTGATCGACGCCGACGAGTTCCTGCGCGCGCCGGAGGCGCACCTGCGCGCGCTGTGCGCGCATTTCGGCATCGCCTTCACCGACCGCATGCTGCACTGGCCGGCCGGACCGCGCGCGAGCGACGGCATCTGGGCGCCCCATTGGTACGAAGCCGTGTGGCGCTCGACCGGCTTCGAAGCGCCGCGCGAGAAATCGATCAACCTCGACGCCGAGGCCGCGCGCGTCGCGGAGTCGTGCCGGCCGCTGTACGAGCATTTGTACAACTTTCGCATCCGCGTCGAGGACTTCGCCTGAGAAAACCGGCCATCGAAACCTTACCTGCTGATCTTGTCGTCATTCCCGCGAACGCGGGAATCCAAATGCTTCGCTATCGATGGATTCCGGCTCGATTGGCTTCGTTGTGGAAAAGCGCTTCGCCGGAGCAACGTCGAAGCCGACGGAAGCCATCGACTGCACTGCTTCGACGAGCCTCCCGACAGCCAGGCGCTCTCCGGCGGATTGGTTTTCGGCGACCCGGTCTGTCACGATGGCGACCCCACCTGAGCCGGGAGCCCGCGATGAAGATCAGCGCACGCAACGTACTCGAGGGCAAGATCGTCGAAGTCGTCAAAGGCCAGACGACCGCGCACGTACGCATCGACATCGGCGGCGGCAAGATCGTGACCGCGTCGATCACCAATGAAGCCGTCGACGACCTCGGCCTCGCCGTGGGCAAGGAGGCGCACGCAGTGATCAAGGCGTCGGATGTGCTCGTCGCGGTCGACTGAGCGCTGAATCTGCCTGAACGACGAGTCGGGCTTCGGCAGCGATCATTCGGCGCGCCCATCGCCTTCGAAATCCCGTGCCTACGTGCCGACTCCTTACAAAGTCGGCTCGAAAGACACGGGCGTCGTCCATCGGCTTCTACGCCTCGATCAGCCCGTTGCGCACGGCAATCAACGTCAGCTCCGCCTGGTTTCCCGCGCCGAGCTTCTGCTTGATGTTGTACAGATGCGTGCCGACCGTGTTCGGCGAGAGATTGAGGATCTCGGCGATGCGGTTGACCGACTGCCCGCGCGCGAGCTGGATGAACACCGCGAACTCGCGTTCGGACAGCGCTTCGACGGCGCCGGCGGTGCCCCCGAGATCCTGCACGGCCAGCTTGCGCGCGATCTCGGCGTCGAGATAGATGCGCCCGGCGGCGATCGCATGCACGGCCTCGATGAGTTCTTCCGGCGCGCTGCGCTTGGACAGGTATCCGAGTGCGCCTGCCTTCAATACGCGTTTCGGATGCGCGGTGTCCTCGTGCGCCGACAGCACCAGCACGCGCGCGCTCTTGTCCTTGGCGAGCAGCCGGCGCACCGTCTCGATGCCGCCCATGCCGGGCATCGACAGGTCCATGATGACCACGTCGGGCTGCACCTCGGCATAACGCTGGTAGGCCAGCTCGCCGCTGTCGGCCTCGGCGATGACTTCGATGTCGGCGCTGGCCGACAGCAGCATGCGAAAGCCGACGCGCACGACCGCGTGATCGTCGACCAGCATGACCCGGATCGTATTCGTCATGGGTTCATTCCAGCGGCAGGCGCGCGCTGACGCACACGCCGCCGGTTGCGAGATTGTCGATGCGCACGTCGCCACCGAGCGCACGCGCGCGCTCGCGCATGCCACGCACGCCATAGTGGCCGGGACGCTGCCAGTCCGGCGCGAGGCCGCGGCCGTCGTCGCCGACGCGGATCTGCAGGATACCGTCTTCGACATCGAGCGCGATCTCGACACGCTGCGCCTGCGCGTGGCGCAGCGCATTCGTCGTCGCCTCCTGCACGATGCGATAGGCGGCCAGCGCGTAGGTCTCGCCCAGATCGTCGGGCAACGCGCCGAGCGTCAGCGCGAAGACGATCTGCGGCTGCTCGCGGCGCCAGGCGGAAACGCGTTCTTCGAGCGCCGCAGCCAGATCGAGCGTATCCAGGCTCGGCGGACGCAGGCGCGGAATCAAGTCGTGCATCGCGGCATAGAGTTTGGCCGCTGTATCGGCAATCAGCTGCGCCGCCTCGCGCACCGGCTCGTCGCCCGTACCGGCACGTCGCGTCAACGCGAGCGCCATGCTGCGGATCGCCGTGATGCTCTGGCCGGTCTCGTCGTGCAGCTCTTGCGCGATCTGGCGGCGCTCGTCCTCCACGCGGCTCTGCACCGCTTCGGCGAGTTCGCGGCTTTGTTCGAGGCGCAAGGTCGCTTCGACGGCTTCGCGGCGAGCATCGAGGTTGTCCTCGATCGCCTGCGCGGTGCGGTTGAACGCGCGCGCGATGGCGCCCGCTTCCGCGCCTTTGAATTCGGGCAGGCGCGTGTGGTACGCGCCCGCCTGCATCTCCTCGAGGCCGCGCACGATGGTCTGGAACGGCCGCGTCGTCCTGCGCAGCAGTCCGAACACCAGGCCGTTGCCGAGCAGCATCGCGACCAACCCCAGCTGCAGCAGGATCACGGTGTCGTCCCAGCCGTCGAGCACCGCGCGCGAGGCGTTCGACTCGATGTCGAGCACGCTGTCGGCGAAACGCAGCTCGCTGTGCATCGGCTCCGGCGCGACGAGCGCCGCATACCACGCCGGCGCATCGCGACCGGCCTTGTACGGCGACGGCGGCGACTGGTAGATCGTCTCGCCGGAGGCGTCGCGCAGCGTGACTTCGGTCGAACGCACGCGGCCGAGGCGCTCCAGCGACTGCAGCACGATCGGCCGGCTGGTCTGCGCGTAGGTCTCGACGAAGTATGCGAGCAGGTGCGTCGCGACCGTGTTGGCCGCTTCGGTTTCCTCGCGCACGCTGCGTCGCGTGTCGAGGATCTGGAACGCGAGCACGACCGCGGTGAACAAGGCGATCAAGGTCGCCACGAGCAAGTTCAGCTGCAGGCGCAGACTCATCGCGGCGCCGCTTCCTTGCCGCTCGGCCAGCCGGAGAAGTCGCGTGTCACCGCGAAGGCGTCGGTCGCTGCGCGCAGCAGCCCAAACGCATTGGCATGCCAGGGATCATGGCCGGCCTGGTCGGCCCAGGCCAGGCGACTGCCGGCGCAAGCACGCTGCACGCGCCAGGCATTGTGCGGACGGCATACGCGATCGTTGCTGCCGTGCACGAGTGCGACCGGGAGACCGCTCAGCACGCTGGCAGCATGCAGCAGCGCCTTCTCGCCGAGGAAGCAGCGTCGCGCGAGGTAGTGCGACTGCACACGGTATTTCGCGATCAGGCGCTGCTGCGCTTCGACACTGAGCGCGGCGGGCGACACGACCGCTGCGTGCGGACTGTCGAGCCGCGTTTCATAGGTCTGCCATGCCGCCGCTACGCGCAGCATACGCTCGCGATCGCTGCCGGAGAAGCAGCGATCGAGCCAGCTGACGACGCTGCGGCGCCAGGTGCGCGGAACTTCGGCGAGAAAGTCCGCATTCGCCTGCGGCGCGAACGCGGCGACGCCGTGGAAGAACCAGTCCAGATCGGCTTGCCCGGCCAGGAACGTACCGCGCAACAGCACGCCGGCCACGCGATCGCGATGCTTCGCCGCATAGGCCAGGGCCAGCGACGCCCCCCAGGACCCGCCCGATACCAGCCATTGGTGGACGCCGCAATGCGCGCGGAGCGCCTCGATGTCCGCGATCAGCGCATCGGTGTGGTTGTGCAGCGTCTCGCCGAGCGGCGTGCTGCGGCCGCAGCCGCGCTGGTCGAACTGCACGATGCGGTAGCGCTGCGCATCGAAGATCTCGCGCTGGCGCGGCGTGCTGCCCGAGCCCGGGCCGCCGTGCAGCAACACGACCGGGATGCCGTCCTGCGCGCCGCTTTGCTCGTACCACACGCGATGGCCGTCGCCGACGTCGAGCCAGCCGCTGGCGGCCGGCGTCGATGCGGAGGATGGAGAGGAGTTCGATGAAGTCGACATCGCATCGATCGTACCGCATCGCCGCCACGCGGCGCCGCTGCGTCGCGCTAGGATGGCGCGCTCGCCGCCGGGCCGCCGTCGCGCCGTGCGCGTGCCTGCGCCGTTCAGCCCGTGCCCCTGAAACTCGAAATCCGGCCCATCCAGGAGAAGCACGATGCTCGCGAAGACCTACCCGTACTACCTGGCGAACAAGGCCGTTCGGCCGAACCGCGCGCTGGAGGTCCGCGACAAGTACTCGGGCGAGATCGCCGCGCGCGTGGCGCTGGCGGACGCGAAGACGATCGACCGCGCGATCGCGGCCGCAGCGGCGGCGGCCGCGCCGATGCGTGCGCTGCCGCCGTATGCGCGCCAGGCTGTCCTCGAGCATTGCGTGGAGCGCTTTCGCCGGCGCCACGACGAGCTTGCGCTCGCCTTGTGCATCGAAGCAGGCAAGCCGATCAAGGACGCCGAAGGCGAAGTCACGCGGCTGATCGATACGTTCAAGGTCGCCGCCGAAGAAGCCGTGCGCATCGACGGCGAAGTCGTCAATCTCGAAATCTCCGAGCGCGCGAGGGGCTACCGCGGGTTCGTGCAGCGCGTGCCGATCGGCCCGTGCTCGTTCATCACGCCGTTCAATTTTCCGCTGAACCTGGTCGCGCACAAGGTGGCGCCGGCGATCGCGGCCGGCTGCCCGTTCGTGCTGAAGCCAGCCAGCGCGACGCCGATCGGCGCGCTGATCATCGGCGAAGTACTGGCCGAGACCGACCTGCCCAAGGGCGCCTTCTCCGTGCTGCCGTGCAAGTCGGCCGACAGCCAAGCGCTGGTCGCCGACGAGCGCTTGAGGCTGCTTTCCTTCACCGGCGGACAGGTCGGCTGGGAGCTGAAGGCGAAAGCCGGCCGCAAGAAAGTCGTGCTCGAACTCGGCGGCAACGCCGCTGCGATCGTCGACGCCGACCAGGGGCCGCGGCTCGATGCCGTCATCGAGCGCCTGATCTTCGGCAGCTACTACCAATCCGGCCAGAGCTGCATCAAGGTGCAGCGCATCTTCGTCCACGAGTCGCTGTACGACACCGTGCGCAAGCGCTTCGTCGCGGCAACGAAGGCGCTCAAGGCGGGAGACCCGAAGAAACGCAGCACGTTCCTCGGACCGATGATCGACGAGGACAACGCCAAGCGGCTGGAGAGCTGGATCAAGGAAGCGAGGAAGGCCGGCGCGAAGCTCCTGTGCGGCGGCGGGCGCAAAGGCAGCATGCTCGAAGCGAGCGTGCTCGAAAACGTGCCTCGTGACGCGAAGATCAACGCGCTCGAAGCGTTCGGCCCGGTCACCGTGCTGGCGAAGTTCGCCGATTTCGACGATGCCCTCGCCATGGTCAACGACTCCGACTACGGCCTGCAGGCCGGCGTTTTCACCAACGACCTCGCCCACGCGATGCGCGCCTGGGATGGCCTCGAAGCCGGCGGTGTCGTCGTCAACGACGTGCCGAGCTTCCGCGTCGACAACATGCCCTACGGCGGCGTGAAACTGTCGGGCCTCGGCCGCGAAGGCGTGCGTTACGCGATCGAGGACATGACGGAGCGCCGGTTGATGGTATTGCGCGAAGTTTGAGCGAACTGGCGTTTTCCTGGGCTTCGCCGACCGGCGCGAAGCGCGCACGATAATCGGTCCAAGCGCCCGCGACATTTGGCGAAGCATTCGCTGATTTGATCTATTACGCAAAACGTAATACGCTTTACGTATAATCAGGAGCTTCCGCTGCAAGGATACGCAGGCGCTGTTCGAAGGCGGTCATCCGCGTCGCTTTCGGATGATCGAGGATATGGCCGTGCGCAAGCTTTCACAGCTCGATGCTGCGCATACGCTGGCTTTTCTGCGTTCTCCGCCGGGCAACCAGCTGGAAGCACTGAAGCACGATCGCATCGGCCAATACAGCATCCGCATCAACCGGCAATGGCGCGTCTGTTTCGTCTGGACCCCGGCTGGACCCGAAAACGTCGAGATCGTGGACTATCACTGAGCCTATCCCATGAAACTTCCCGTCAATCGCATGCGCCCCGTGCATCCCGGAGAAATCCTGCGCGAGGATTTCCTGACGCCGCTCGGCCTCAGCGCCAACGGGCTCGCCGTCGCGCTCAGCGTGCCGGCCACGCGCATCCATGAAATCGTCAACGAGCGACGCGGCATCAGCGCGGATACGGCCGAGCGGCTGGCGCGCTACTTCGGCGGGGATGCCTTGTCCTGGCTGAATCTGCAGGCGACATACGATCTCAAGACGCTGCCGACGCGCAACGAAATCCTGCGCAAGGTCGAGCCGCGCGCTGCGTAGCATTCGCCCCCTTACCCCGTCTGCATGGCGGTCAATGCGAATCACTGTGCGGCACTGTCGCTTCGCTCGCACGCGATGCGTCGCGCAGCGCGCGAAACGCGTTGCCCTCGCGATAGTTCGGCCATTCGCGGCTCGCGGCGAGCTTTCGCCCCACCTCGTAGGCGATATCGAGGTCCTCGACGATGCCGCGCAGGTCCCATTCCGGATCGAAGCGATCGGCCGGCGTGTGATAGCGCTTGCCGTACGCGTTCCACAGCGCGTAGGCGTCGCCGCGCGAACTCGTGCTCTGCGTGCCGCCGCGCATGAACAGCACCGGCACGCCGGCGCGCGCGAAGCTCAAATGGTCGGAGCGGAAGAAATTGTCCTTGTCCGAACGCGCCTCGCCGACGAGCGTGCGTTGCCGCCGCGCCACGGACGGCCTGACCCACTCGTCGAGCTCGGACATGCCCAGGCCCACGACGACGAAATCACGCGCCGGGCCAACCGCGACCAGCGCATCGAAGTTGATGTCGGCGACCGTCTTCGCCAGCGGTACCGTCGGATGCGCGGTGTAGTACTTGGAACCGAGCAGTCCGGATTCCTCCAATGTCGGCACCAGGAAGACGATGCTGCGCTCGGGCCTCGGTTCGTCCGCCGCGTACTTGTCGGCAATTTCGAGCACGGCCGCGACGCCGGTCGCATTGTCGACGGCGCCGTTGAAAATCTGCTTGCGCGCGCCGTCGGCGTGCGTGCCGAGGTGATCCCAGTGCGCGGAATAGACGACCGCTTCGTCCGGATGCGTCGTACCGGCGAGCTTGGCGATCACGTTCCGCGACTGGCCTTCGACGATCGAACTCTCGATCGTCGCGTCGAGCTTCAGGTCGCCGAGGCGCTGCACGACGAAACCGCGCTTGCCGGCCTGCGTGCGCAGGTCGCGCGCGCGCACCCCGGCCGAATCGAACAGTGCGTCGGCTGCGCTCGCGGAAATCCAGCCGCGCAGCGGTGGCGTCGGCTGCGGGTCATCCTTGACCGGCAGATCGAACTGGACGCCGCTCCAGCGAGCCTTCAGGTAGCTCCATTCGTAGCCCGACTCGCGCGCATCGTGCACCACGAATGCGGCCGACGCGCCCTTGCGCGCGGCTTCCTCGAACTTGTACGCGGCGCGCGCGTAGTAGGTGACGCTGCCGAAGGTCGCCGGAGCTCCGATCAGCACGATGACCGTCTTGCCGGCCACGTCGACACCGGCGTAGTCGTTCCAGCCTTGCTCCGGCGCGTCGATGCCGTAGCCCGCGAACACGATCGCCGAACGGTCGATCGACACCTCAGGCCGGCCGGCGCCCGACGCGACGATGGCTTCGTCGCCAAGCTTCAACGCTCGGGTCCCATGCGGCGATGCGACGTCCACGCGGCTTCGCCCGGTGTCGAGCACACTGGCCACGACCGGCACCGACTGGAAATAGCTGTCACCGTTGCCCGGCTGCAGTCCGAGCTGCTGGAACATCGCGCGCACGTACTGCACGCTCTTCTCCTCGCCGTCGGTATCCGGTGCGCGGCCGCCGAAGGCGTCCGAGGCGAGCACTTGGACATGCGTGGCGAAATCGGCGGCGGTGATCTGCGGGTCGAACTCATGCGAAGCGATGTGCTCCGCGCGATCCTGAGCGGCGACGCCCGAGCGTGCGGCAAGTCCCGCCGCCGCGAGCGTCACTGCGAACAGGAACGAGCGGGTTCTCCGACGCAGAAAGCGCATTCACTCCTCCACAAGCCTGAATACCGACCGGCTTCGGCAACGCTTCCACGGTGCAACGCCGCCGGCCTTGCAGGCTTGCCGAAATTGCGCGTCCGCTGGATCCAGGTTGCGCGATGACCTCGTCGTCCGCGCTCGTGGCAATCGCGCTGCGGTCGGACAAACGACCTCACGACCACTCGATCTGCGCCCAATTCTTGTCCCAGACGTCTGCCGAACCGACCTCGCTCAAGTCGCAGACAGCCGCCGACGACTCGAACGCGCGGGTGATGAGCTGCATGGCTTTGCTGATCTCGGCTTTGACGTCCGGGTGGTCGAAAAACCCGGCCAGATAGAACCAACTGCCTCCGAAGCCGATTTTTCCGAACAGGTTCCTGCCCTGCCCCTCGCCGCCTACTCTGTAGTGCGCGGTGATCCACCAGAGTTGGGAAAGTTCGTTCTTCGAAGCACGGATGTCGATGTTCTCCGAGAGAACGCACATGCCGACACGTGTCTTGAACAACAAAGCGACTCTCCTCGTTCATAACCCGATGCTAGACTCGTATCGAGACACCGGGCTTGCACCGCGAAACGCCGCGGCCGCGCTGACCGACCGCTACGTCCGGTCGCCGCTCTGCACGACGACGTTCTTCGCCAGCGTCTTGAAGCGTTCGCCGTCCTTCTGCACGACCGTGATCGTGACGGCACCTGTCTTGCTCGTCTTGATGTCCCTGACGGTTCCGGACTTGCCCGCGTGGGTGCCGGCTACGACGGTGCACGAGTCGCCGTCCTTCGGCTCGTTTCGAGGTGTGGTTTTCATGACCGTTCTCCGTATTCATCGATCGAACCGGCCAACGCCTTCGATACCGAAGTCAAGCAATGCGGTGGGATCGACGCAAATAGACGAATATGTAGACTCGCGCTATCAGATATGCCGCGAAACAAACAATCATAGTCGACCACCAGTAGTCGACACACCACCTTACAAACAGGCTCGACGAGTGCTCTAGAGTCGAGGCGATGAACAGCGCACCTATACCGGGCAGTAAGAGCAGCCATGCTAGGAATGTCCAGATTGGCGGCTTGGGTGTCACGTCACTCGGAGCGGACACAAAGCGCCTCCTTTTCTGAATGAAAGGACGTGTCTCGGACAAACCGTTTTTCATGGCGGCGATGCACGAATTCACATTCCCTCGAAGCGATCTTCTTACATCGATGGGTTAGTCGCGGCGGCCGTCAGACGAACCTTGCCAACGTCGCCGCCGCATCCCCCGCCCCGATCTCCTCGTCCCAATCCTCCATCAGCGCAATCAACAGCAGCTTCTCGAACTCGCTGCCGAAGCGCTGCACGATCGCGTCGGGGTCCTGCACGCGTTTGCTGTCGCCGACGACGCCGAAGTGGACGCGGCCGTTGTAGCTGATGATCGAGAGGCCGAGGCCGATCGAGCCGGTTTGCGGTACCCAGAACATCAGCTCGCGCACCTCGACGCCGGCCATGAACAGCGGCTGCTGCGGGCCGGGCACGTTGGTCGCGACGGCGCTCGCCTTGCGGCTGAACAGCTCCAGCGCCGGCTGCTGCAGCGCGGCCGGTCCCATGCCGAGCGCGGCGAGCAGGCCGAAGGCGACGATCGCCTGGCGGCGGCCCTTGAGCTCGCGCATGCAGGCGGCGACGCGTTCGAGGCGGCGCAGCGGGTTCGGCTCGCCGATCGGCAGGTCGAGGAAGACGAGGCCGAAGTGGTTGCCGAGCTTCTTGGCGTGTTCGAGCGGCCGCAGGTTGACCGGTACGGTCGCGCGGATCGTCAGGCCGTCGACATCCTCGCCGAGATCGCGCAGGTAGCCGCGAATGGCGCCGGCGGCGCAGGCGAGCAGTACGTCGTTGACCGTGCAGCCGAGCGCCTTGCCGAGCGTCTTCACTTCGTCCAGCGGTAGTGGATCGGCCCAGGCCACGCGCTTGACGACGCTGAGCTTACCGCGCAGCGGCGTGATCGGATCGTCTGAGAGCGTCAAGGCGATCGCGAGCTCGCGCGTGATCTCGCTGCCCTCGTGCGCGATGTCGGCTGCGACAGCAGGATCGGCCAGCATCTGCGCGATCTTGGCCCAGGTCTTCTCGCCGGCCGAGAACATCTTCTGCAGGCCGCCTTGCATCGGTTCGAGCAGGCGTTCGAGCACCGAACCGCGATCGCGCTTGAGCCAGGTCTTCGCCAGCTCCGCATGCGCTTCCGGCTGCGGCGCGGTGTCGGTCAGCGAGAGCAGCACCTGCACGAGCGCCAGGCCATCAGCGTAGCAATGGTGGATGCGCGCAACGAGCACGCTGCCGCGGCCTTCGGGCGAGACGTAGTCCTCGACGACATGGAACTGCCACAGCGGCTTGGAGTGATCGAGCGGCGTCGAGGCGAGGTCGCTGACGAACGCTTCCAGTTCGGCCTTGTCGGCAGCGCCCGGCAACGCGGCGACACGCACATGCCAGTCGAGGTCGAAATCCTCGTCGGTTTCCCAATAGGCGCCGTTGGCTCCGATCGCCGCGCGCTGGCGAAAGCGCCGGAAAGCGAGGAAACGCTCGCCGAGCAGTGCCTTGATGCGCGCGGCGTCGAGCGCACCGGCGAACATCAGCACGCCGGTGATCATCATGCGGTTGGTCGGCCGCTCCATGCGCAGCCAGGCCGTGTCGACCTTGGACATGGCCTCGCGCGTGCCGCGCTCCGCATCGAACATGGCGCCTCCCCTCCCAGCCGGTCATTGCCGGCCGTGTCGTTCGTGTAGGATCGACGGGCATGCGCGAAAACGCAACCGAAACGGATACTGCCCGAATGAGCGCCAACGATTTTCCGCGGCCGTTGAAGCAGGAGCTGCCTGCCGGCACGCGGGTGTTCGTTTCCTCGCAGGGCGGCTGGCGTGGCGATTGCCTCGGCTTCGTTCGCGGTGACGCCGAATCCGTACAAACCGTCCAGGGCGAGGACTACTTCTACTGGGTGGAGTTCGATACCCCGCAGCACGACCTGAGCGAAGGCGGTCCCTATCGCAAGGCACAAGTGCTCGCCCGGTATCTGGTCGCCGTAGTTCCATCCTGATCTTCCGGAATCCAGCATGCACCACGGCGCCGACATCCTGCTCGCCCTGTTCGCGATCTTCGTCGCCGCGCAGATCGGCGCCGAGATCGCGCAACGGCTGAAGCTGCCCGGCGTGGTCGGCGAGATCGTCGCCGGCTGCGCGATCGGTCCGTCGGCGCTCGGCCTCATCGCGGCCGACCAGATCGCGGCCGGCACGCCGCTCGACGTGCTGGCCGAGATCGGCGTCGTGCTGCTGCTGTTCGCGGTCGGGCTGGAAACGCGCCTGGACGACCTCAAGAAGGTCGGCCGCAGTGCATTCCTGGTCGGCGTGCTCGGCGTCGTCGTGCCGTTCGCCCTCGGCGCGCTGTGGGCGCACGGCAGCGGCTTCGCCTGGACCAAGTCGATGTTCGTCGCGGCCGCCTTCGTCGCGACATCGGCCGGCATCACCGCGCGCGTGCTGCAGGAGCTCGGCGTGCTGACGCGCATCGAAAGCCGCGTGATCCTCGGCGCTGCGGTCATCGACGACATCCTCGCGATGCTGCTGCTCGGCGTCGTCACGTCGCTGCAGGGCGGCGAAGGCGTCAACGTCGGCGGCCTCGTGATGGTGCTGGTGCAGGCGATCGGCTTCGTCGGGGTCATCGGCTGGGTCGGCACCGCCGTCATGCGCCGTCGCGCCGCCTGGCTCGACCGCCCGATCAATCCGCTGTCGCCGCTGACGATCACGCTGGCGATCTGCCTCGGCCTCGCCTACCTCTCGACGCAGTTCGGCCTCGCCGCGATCATCGGCGCCTTCCTCGCCGGCATGATCGCGTCGGAAATGCACCAGCGCGAGGAACTCGAACACCAGACGCAACCCCTGCTCGCCCTGCTGACGCCGTTTTTCTTCGTGATCACCGGCGCGAAGATCGACCTCAGCGTCTTCGCCAGCGGCGCGGCGCTGTGGATGCTGCTCGTCGTCACCGTCATCGCGATCGTCTCCAAGCTTGCCGGCGGTTTCCTCGGCGCGCTCTCGCTCGGCCGCCGCGGGGCGCTGATCGTCGGCGTCGGCATGGTGCCGCGTGGAGAGGTCGGCGTCGTCATCGCGAGCCTCGGCCTTACCGCCGGCGTCTTCTCGGACGAGACCTACGCGGTCATCGTCGCGATGTCGCTGCTGACCTCGATCGTCACGCCGCCAGTGCTGTCGGTACTGCTGAAACGCGGCGCGGAGGCCGGCGATACTGCACCGAAGTCCGATTCCGCTCCTCACTGACCAGAATAGCCCCTACTTACCGCTCCCGGAGACGCCTCGATGCGCCTGCTGCACCTCGGTCTTGCCTGTTCCATCGCCTGCCTGCTTCCCGCAAGCCTCGCGTTCGCGGATGAAGCGCCCGCGCCGGCCGCGACCGCAGCGGACGCGAGCTTCATGAAGCTCGCCGACGAGTTCTTCGACACGCTGTACTTCCCGCTGAATCCGACGTCCGCCACCAGCGCCGGCGTGCATCTCTACGACGGCAAGCTGGAGGACTACAGCCGTGCCGGCGTCGATCGCCAGGTCGCCGCCCTGCAGGCCTTCGAGAAGCGCATCGCTGCCGTCGACCCGAAGCCGCTCGGCGAGCAGGTGCGCGGCGACCGCGAGCTGCTGCTGAACAACATCCACTCCACGCTGCTGACGCTGCAGACGATCCGGCCTTGGGAAAAGAACGCCGACACGTATTCGAGCGGCATCACCAACAGCGCCTTCGTGATCATGGAGCGCAATTTCGCGCCGCTGCCACAGCGACTCGGCCTGCTGATCGAACGCGAACAGGCCATGCCGGCCGCGCTGCTGGCGGCGCGCAAGAACCTCGAGAATCCGCCGAAGATCTACACCGAGATCGCGATCGAACAGCTGCCCGGCTTGATCGGCTTCTTCCGCGACGACGTGCCGGCTGCGTTCAAGGAGGTTTCAGACGCCGGCCTGCAGAAACGCTTCGCCGCATCGAACGCGGCCGTGATCAAGGCGCTCGGCGACTACCAGGCCTGGCTGAAGACCGAACTGCTGCCGAAGTCGAACGGCGACTACCGCCTCGGCGCCGACACGTATCGCAAGAAGCTCGCCTTCGACGAAATGGTCGACACGCCGCTCGACCGGCTGATCGAGATCGACCTGGCCGACCTGCACCGCAACCAGGCCGAGTTCGCGCGCGTGGCCAAGGAACTCGAACCGGACAAGACGCCGGCGCAGGTGCTCGCCGATCTCGCCGCCGACCATCCGGAGCCGGGCAAGCTGCTCGACAGCTTCAAGGCGACGTTCGACGGATTGATCAAGTTCATCGGCGACGCGCGGATCATCACGATTCCGTCGACCGTGCGGCCGATCCTCGAGGAAACGCCGCCGTTCATGCGCGCGACGACGTTCGCCTCGATGGACACGCCGGGCGCCTACGAGGCGGCGGCGAAGGAAGCGTATTTCAACGTGACCTTGCCCGACCCGTCCTGGGACGCGAACAAGGTCGCCGAGTTCATGGCGCAGTTCAGCTACCCGGTCATCAGCAACGTCGCCGTGCACGAGGCGTATCCCGGCCACTACGTGCAGTTCCTCTGGATGCACGACATCCACGACCGCGTGCGCAAGCTGCTCGGCGCCAACACCAATGTCGAAGGCTGGGCGCATTACTGCGAGCAGATGATGCTCGACGCCGGACTTGCGAAGGCCGTGTTCCCGAACGACGCGCGCCAGCAGAAGCTGCTCAAGCTCGGCCAGCTGCAGGACGCGCTGCTTCGCAATGCGCGCTTCTACGTCGGCATCAAGCTGCACACCGGCCAGATCAGCTTCGACCAGGCGGTCGACTTCTTCGTCAAGGAAGGCTACCAGTCGCACGAGGTCGGTCTGGTCGAGACCAAGCGCGGCACATCGGACCCGACCTACCTCTACTACACCCTGGGCAAGCTCGAGATCCTGAAGCTGCGCGCCGACGTCGAGGCGAAACAGGGCAAGGCCTTCACGCTGCAGCGATTCCACGACAGCTTCATGCAGCAGGGCTTCGCGCCGATCAAGATCGTGCGCCGCGCGATGCTGGGAGACGATTCGCCGACGTTGTGAGGTGGCGGCGAATCGCGGCTGAAGCCGCTCTCACGGGGACTTGCGGAGCTTGCGACAGCATTCCTGCCGACCCATTCCCTGCGCAGCGGGGGAAGGGGGCGGCAGGCGGAAAGGGACACTTCTCCGTTGCGACCCATGCCCCCTCCCGGGCTTCGGCCACTTGCCCCGCACGCGGGGGGAAGGAACAGCGTCCGCGCATTCCAGCGTCAGCGCTTCCCATCGAATCCTTCCCCTGCGCAGCGGGGGAAGGTGCCGGCAGGCGGAAGGGGGCGCTCTTCCGTTGCGA
>Ga0105248_10004333_pt1 | contig 15695 bp, 8 predicted proteins | sample KBSS34metaG_FD_81524 | JGI IMG/M metagenome (GOLD analysis project Ga0105248, IMG submission 81524) | Switchgrass rhizosphere microbial communities from Kellogg Biological Station, Michigan, USA - KBS S3-4 metaG | ecosystem: Host-associated > Plants > Roots > Rhizosphere > Soil | place...
CCTGCGGTGACTGCGCATTGCACGTCCACTTTGCCTTCTTCATAGGTGGCGATAGGAAAACGCACTTCCACGCGGTCATGAGCGGCCAGCGATATTCGTTTGCCCACTGCCTCCGGTGAGGGGCTGGTGCGACCCGCAAGTAAAGCATTTTGAGCACGCATAATAATTTCAGCGACGACAGGTTTGTCGGTCTGGTTTTGAACGACAAAGGGCAATTCACAGCTGTCGCCGAAATTTAAGAAACGAGGCAGTGAAGGCTTAATTGACAGATCCATTTTGGTAGAGATTTGAGATTTGGCAGCCGCGTATTTGTCTATGCCGGATACGGCAACCGCCATGATTTTGTACTTGGTCGTGTTGTCCGGCAGGTGCATGGGTACGGTCGCATTGCCGTGTGCATCCGTAACTACATCAGGTGCAAAGAGGGCTAGCTCGGAGAAATCAATACGTTCGGTGAATTTTGGCAATTCTCCACTTTTCAGTAAGAGACTTCGGGATGGGATGGCCCTGCCGGATGCGGCGCTGAAAAATGTGTATCGGGCAACCGAATTTAGCTGTGCCAGGGACGAGGATGTCGTTTGATGCCGTTCGGCTCTTCCGCTGCTGTAATGCCGTTCGTCAAGAACAGTGGGCTCAACCTGGAACATATTTGTGTCCCGGAAAGAACCACGACGAAATTTTATGCTGTTGTGCTTAACAGCCTCCTTATGCCGAAGGTCTTCTGGAAGCGGCAAAAAAATTGTGTTTCTCGAGCTGCCGGCAGCTGTGGCAGCGCCAAAGTTTGGATAGAAATTGTTTAAGGGATCGTACCAGTCGAAGTTTCTCAGTGCTAAAAGTGCTTCATCGACGACGGCTATGGCCACGTGACCTCCGGCGACCGGTGCGCCCTTGAAGTCTTTGAGACTGATGCTTAGGCTCGTGTCGCTGCCGGGCGCAAGTTCGTTACGCGCCGGCGTAATAGCTAGTGCCATACTCTTAGCCCGGGGCGGCACATAAATGTTGGCGCTAGTGTATCCGCATGAATTATCGTTTCCGCTGACGCGTGCTTCCAATAAGAAATTTGGATAGTCGTATTCGCTAATCGGTATTTTTAAAACTTGAGGACCGCTTTTCAGATCCAGAGGAATTGTTGACACCATTGTTTGGCGCGAAATTGCCGCCAACCCGTAGCATGGATAGTTGGAGGAGCTGACGGTTACCTCGGCCACATCGCCGGGCTGATAGTCGGTTTTGTCTGCTTTTAAGGACAACTTCAGCTGCGTTATGCCTTTGGCGCTTAGTGGCTGTGGTGACGGCACCCAGGTGTGCAATGCGGTTTCATTGATTTTGCCGTCAGCGTCGCGGGTCGTTGTCGTCAGATGGAAGTTGTTTCCTTCAGGCAGTTTAAATGAGAGCTCTGTGGGTTCCGCCGCCGACACCAGCTCTCTGGTTTCGATTAATTTTGTCGCGCCTTCATCGTCCCGGCCCATCAACCGCACAGTAACTGGTCTACCAGCATGCACCTTGCCGTCGATGTCTGCGGCCACGACGTAACACTGCAGCGGCTTTCCTTCTAAGGGTTGTTCTTTCAGTTTTAGGCCGACATATGTTTTGGCCGGGTGCACTACTACAACAGTTCGGTCCGACCACTGCTGGCGATTGACGTCCATGATTGTCGCTTCGCAGCGCATCAAATACGGCTGCGGCACTTCGAGTTTGTTGACAGTGAGGTTGACCGAGTTTTGTCCCGTGCTATCGGAGAGACCGTCGATGTTTTTGATAACGGTCTGCGGTTGGTATTGTGAGTCGTTCAGGCGGCCAATGCGTGGCCTATTAGAGTTTGTAAATTGATAGCCGGGCCAATTTGGTGGATTGAAGTCCCAGGGCATAGCCTGTACCGACCAATTGACATTGGCATGTGGTAGTGCGCCGCCTCCGAAGTAAGTACCAAGGGCAGTTAGTTTGATAGTTTCTCCCAGGAGGCAACTACTCTGCGACGCCTTTGTTTTCATTTCAAACTCAGGGCGTCGGTATTCTTCAACTGATATGTCCACCTCTGTAGAATAGTCTTTGATAGCTGTTTCTTGGCCGATGCGGTCGGGCTTCACTGAATTGTTTTGCAGTTGTGCTATCCCTGAAGCATCAGCTGTGATCTTGACTCGGACATTGCTGAGGTTGATCTTTTGAGGCAGAGGCACGTCAAAGGTAAATCCTCCCGCTGCGTCTATATTCGCGACGCCCTTACCTAGAACGGTGTCGTCGAGGCCCGTAGCCACGTATGAAACCTTGCGCAAATGCGTGTTGAAATGCTCTATGGCGCTGTGTTTATCAAAAAGGAATCCACGTTGCCAGCCTTTTACATGGACCGTTTGACCTGGCTTATAGAGGCTGCGATCGGTGACACAGTACCAGCGTATCGTTGGCGCGGGTTCGGTGTAGAGCCAATTATTTTCTTCCGGTAGAAGCACCGTGTCTGTTCCGAGCGACCCTACGGCAGCCTGCACCCCGTCAAAGCTTGAAATTTTCGCAGAGTCAAGAGTGGCCTGACCGCTAGCATTGCTCTGTACTGCAGCCCCACTGAGGCCATTTAAAAGTTTTACCGATGCACCTCTGACTGGTTCACCGCTGGCTAGTTTGGTCACGAGCGTCATCAGGTCCTTGCCTTTGAAAGCATCAAGGCCGAGCTCTGTTACTTGAACCCAGCTTGTTGCCTGATGGCGATATTTGTGCCCGTCGTCCCAGCACTCTGCATAGATTACAAACATGCCGTGTCCGTCTGTGAGAAAGGGTTTCAGATCACAGTTGATGTAAGTGCTGTTTTGTCCTACAGGATAGCTTTTGTGCAGTACTTCGGAGCCGATTTCAGGTGTCGGCATCTGTGGCCATGCTGCATGTCTGTACGCGAGCCAATCATCAGGTGTTACTCGCGAAATTCTTACGTCAACCTGCGGTGTTGCCTTAGCAAAGAGTTTGACGACTGGCTCCTGACCGGGAGCTATTGTATGAAATTGATGGTCCAGTTTAAGCTCGGTCCATCTAGATCCGGTCACAAACGTGCGAGTCTCGGTGCGGCCCAGAGTTTGACCAAAGATATCGGGCAGGCCACCGCCTACGGTGACTGTATATTTGTGATAGGGCAAAAATTGACCCTGAACAAAAATGCGATCGCCGGTGACGGTAAAAGTACAGTCTGGGATCGGAGGTGACAGTTTGACTAAAGACAGTATTTTTTCTTCGTTGCCGCCGATTGGATTAGTAAAGTGAAGATCAGCCGTCCCCCTTTCCGGATGAACTGGATTGGTTGGACCGGTCACAATACGCATCGGACCATGGACGAAAAATTGATGCGCACTGGGCGAGATTGTCAACTCTGGCCCTTCGGCGGACGGACAGCCTTTTTCGACCGTTAACGTATAACGCGTATCAAGAGGGAGCTGTTCCGTCGGTCTGACGCAAAGCCAACGGTTTTTTGCCAAGCTGCTTACCTGTTCCCAGTAGGCGGGCAAAGTTTTTAGATAACTGTCTTCGACGAGTTGGACAGCAAACGGTTTGCCCGCACTATTCTTAAAAGTTAGATGCTGCAAAACACTTTTGCGATCCATGTCTTGATCGAAGATGAGCAGCATCGGCGGCATGTCCGGCAATGGCGTATTCTCTCGCGGGAAGGAGCTTGTTACACCAAGTACCGGCGTGCCGAACTCATATTTTTGATCGCTTTCGATTTGCGAGCCGTTCACAGATTTGACACCCTTTGGTATCACCAGGGTGTAGTTCGTCGCCTTTGCCAGTCGCTTATTTTCGCTAGACGGATGAAATAGCAAGGTCTGCGCACCGGCCCATTCCCACTGTCCTTCAGGCTGTGGCGAGAGTTTCAAAAAATCTTTTGGGTCAACAGCTTTTGCTTCGGATAGTGCCACCATCGGTTGATTGAATGTAACTGAGACTTCTTCAACATCACTCACCGGCCCTTCAGGATTGACGCGGTCGATTGCCAGCGGGCGCCGTTTGGCTTCCACAACAGCAGCTTCGGGTTTTACTATATTTACGATCTTGGGCGGAAAGGGCTCCAGTGCTGTAGTGCCGGGTAGCGGCGGTTTGATCAGTGATTGCTCCGGCAGTCTGAACTCTTTGGTTTTGCGCTCAGGCAGTGGCGCGAAGCGCTTTACCAATTCATGGATGCGCTCAGCCGATATCGCTTCGCCGGCCGCAACTTTAACTTCGGGAGTATCATCTTTTGGGTTTTCGGCCTGCGTTAAGGTGAACTCTGTTTTGGCTTCAGCCTCCCGGGCATCGCCTTCCAGAGCGTCAGGCAGGGGTTGTGAAACCCGCTGTGAGGCAAGAACCGGAAGAGTGGGCGAAATTGTCAGTAAGAGCGCCAGCAAAGTCGCTAGAGATCTGCTGAATAGGAACTGCACTTGTACACCGGTCATTTAATGGCCTCAGGTAAAAGTAGTCAACAGCAGCCTGCGCTGCCGCTTCGACACTATAATGAAAGGCAAATTCTGCTCTATCACTGTGAATGCAGCGTGAGGATTCGCACATGACAATAGATGTTAATCTTGCTGATTGTTTTGGAGTAAAGTATTGGCCACTCACATAATCGGACCTTCTTATGGATAACACTGCCAAAGTCTCTGCTTCATCTTTGCGCCTGCGAGAGCCGGACTGGACGCTGGCCGAAAAAAATCCCAACGAACACGTTTACGTCAGCAAGGATGGCGACGTAGTCGGTATCGAATTTCGCACTGAAGAAACGGTGTTCAAAGTGGACTTCAATGATCTTGCCGGTTTGCGTATGAATATCCGCACGGGTTTCGGCGGCGCTGGTCTGATCAGTGCCGATGTGGAAGAGTTTGGCTCCGAGGCTGACGGATCGAAAATCAAAGGCGTGGTAATCATCACTAAATTGCCGCAAATGCCTGCCGGTATGTCCTACAACGGTTTGATATTTTTTCCTTTCAAAGACTTCAGCTATTCTCTGTATATGCGGTTTGAAGAAGGCGGTGTGACAGGCATGCGCGAGGCCGCCGTGCTCGATCCCTTCATTGGTTCTGGCGAGGTCAAGCTCGTTGTCGGTGCTGCCGGTGCGGTTATCGAAGGCTTTGACGAAGACCTCTATGAGCCGTCTTTGCGTGGTCCACTTGTGCGAAATAAAGCTGAGCGTTCTGAATACGATGAGAAATTTCCCGAGCATCCTCTGAGTAAACTGCGCGCGTGTTTGCGCAGCGTGCGGGAGAATCTGGTTTTTGAACAGGCGGTTGCTTCAGCGAGTCAGGAGAATTTGTGACAACAAGGCAAGCTGGAGAATATCCATGCGTGTTTTGGCCCTGTATTATTTATTCCCGATTGCCGAAAGCTTAGCCGAACGTGCTTGCATTGTGATTTCAAACGATTTGAGTCGGTCGCTCTGTTTGTAGAGATCCGAAACTATCATCAGCTCGTCTGCCTGCGTACTTTCTAGAAGGGCGTTCAATTTCTTTTGCACTGTCTCCGGACCGCCGACGATTCCTATTTCAAATCGCTCGTATACCGCCGCTCTTTCATGAAAGGTCCAGAGTTTTTCCAATTCGGCCGGTTCTATCGGCGGCACAAGTTCCATCGATTGATTGCGCACGCGCTTGAGCACACGTTGTAATGGCGTGGTGGCCTGGAAGCGCGCTGCTTCATCAGTCTCGGCGGCGACGACCGGCACGCCGATCATCACGTATGGTGCCTTGAGTGTTTTCGATGGGCGGAAGTCTTGACGATATACTTTGATTGAATGATAAAGCTCCGCCGGAGCAAAGTGGCTGGCGAAGGCAAAAGGCAGGCCCAGAGCCGCCGACAGTTGAGCGCTGTAGTCGCTGGAGCCCAGCAGCCAGATGGGGATTTGTTCTGCCATACCATTGCCCGGATAGGCTTTTACTCCATCATCCTCTGAGCCACCGGCGAAATATGTGCGCAGTTCGTGTAAAAGCCTGGGGAAATCCTGGCCCGTGCTGGTCAGCCCACGGCGCAACGCCCGCGCTGTGGCTGGATCTGTGCCGGGTGCTCGCCCCAGGCCCAGATCAATGCGGCCGGGGTAGAGAGTTTCCAGCGTGCCGAATTGCTCGGCGATCATTAATGGTGCATGATTGGGCAGCATGACGCCGCCGGAGCCGACGCGGATTGATTTGGTGCCGCCGGCCACCATGCCGATAAGTATCGATGTGGCGGCGCTGGCCACGCCTTGGAGGTTGTGATGTTCTGCCAACCAGAAGCGGTTGTAGCCCCACGCCTCGGCGTGCTGCGCAAGGTCGAGGGTGCGGGCGAAGGCCTCGCCGATTGTCTGCCCTGCGGCCACAGGCGCCAGGTCAAGTATGGAAAGTGGAGTTTCACTCAATTGCTTCATGCATAGAGCTTAGCAAAATGTCGGCAAAATCCGGCCGGCCCAGTTTGCTTAAGCCTTAATAACCGTTACGCCCTGAGCTTTCAGGTCTTTCAAAATGGCCGCTGGTGCCGATTGATCCGTTACAAGACAGGACAGGTCCTTAAGCTTGGCTACGAGAAATGGCGAGACTGTACCCAGTTTTTCAGCCCCCGCAAGTGCGACTGTTTCGGCCGCATTTTCAATCATCGTCCGCTTGATGGCAGCGTCTTCCAGGTTTGAAACCGTGGCACCATATTCGGTGTGGACGCTTTCAACGCTAATCAAACAAAGATCGGCTTGAATGGCTGCGATCTCGCTGAGCGTAGAAGGACCCATAGAGAGAAGTAGTTCTTGGTGAATACGGCCGCCCAAAATAATTACTTCAAGGCCGCCGACTTCAGCTAACTTTTGTGCAGTTGGCAGGCTGTAGGTAATGAATGTGGCTTTGAGGTCGGAAGGCAAGAAACCCGCTACCTGTGCTGTTGTCGTGCCGCCGTCTATAAAGACTATCTGGCCGCTTTTGACATAAGACGCGGCCGCCTTGGCAATGGCCAGTTTTTCACCGACAGCAATCTTTTCTCTTTTGTCGTATTGAAAGGGCACGTGGCCGACTGGCAACGCTCCCCCGTGCACACGTTTGAGCAGCCCGGCGTCAGCCAGGTCCTTGAGGTCGCGCCTGATTGTGTCTTCGGACACACCCAAACGAGCGGTCAGGTCGCTGGAAAGGACCTTGCCCCGGCTGGCCAGGCGCTCCAGTATTTTGTTTTTGCGCTCTTCTGTAAGCATTTCTTGACAATATATGTAGGGGTGCTGGATATTGCGGGTATTTGCGTGTATGATTCTGAATTATACAGGTATCTTCGGGTTTATGCAGGTTTGCTTATGAAACGAGCTTATTTTCCTTATCGGTTGGCAGCAGTTGATCTTGACGGCACTCTACTCAGTCCGGACAACAAGACTATATCGGCGGCTAACGCTGTAGCGATAAACACTTTGCGTGAGTTGGGCTGCGAGGTTGTCCTGGCTTCAGGTCGCCGGCACGAAGACATTTTGCCGGTTTACCATGAGCTGGACTTGACCGCGCCGGTTATCTCCTCCGACGGCATTCTCGTCAAACAGCCACTGACTGAAGAAGTGTTTTATGAGCAGCTGGTCGAGCCGGCCGTGGCTCGCGAGCTCATACGCGAAGGTCTGGAGCGTGAATACTCTATATATGTCTATCATTCAGAGAGCGCTTTTTACTCCCACCACGACGAATACTCGAGTCGCTATCAGCACGTTACGCGGTCACGCAAGCCGATCCTGCACAAAAATCTGACCGGTTTGACCGGCACTAAGGTGCACAAAGTCGTCTGGTGTGGACCGTCCAACAAGTTGAGATTTGAGCAGAAGCGCCTGGCCGAGCTTTTCCAGAAACAGCTCGTGGTCTGTGAAAGCGAAGGCGGATATCTTGAATTTATGCCGCTAATGAGCGGCAAATTTGCCGCCTTGAGTCATCTCGCTGTGCAGCTCGGCGTGCCCGAACACAGCACCCTGGCCTTTGGCGACGGCTGGAACGACGTTGAAATTTTGTCCAGAGCCGCCTACAGCGTGGCTATGAGCCATGCCAGTGACGACGCCAAGGCCGCGGCTAAGGCCATCGCGCCTGAAGGCGATCCCGCCGAGAGTTTGGCCCGGGCGGTAAACCTTGTGCTTGAAAAGTTCTCACCGGTTTGTAGTTCCTGCTGACGGCTCGTATACTATTCAGGTCTGGTCGTTCTTCAAGGTCCTGAATTGAGTATGAAACTGTCAGCCTGTTCTCGATTTTCGCTCGCGCCTCTGGCTATTACGATGGCATTGACCTGCTCCTGCTGGTCAGGTTTTGCTCAGGGCTCAGAGGCCAGGACGAGTGAGTCTGGCAAAAGCGGCAAAAGCGTCAAGACGTTCAAGGCCGTCGAGCACACTCAAGAAGACATCGAGGGCAAGCTCAAAGCTGCCCGACTGGCGGAAATAGACAAGAAATACCAGGCGGCGCTGGATGATTATTTGTGGGTTTTTGAACATAGCCGCCACGTAGATAAGTGGAAGGGCGTGCGTAACGCCATGGTTTCGCAAGAGTTGGTAAAGCTTGCTGGTGAATTTGAACCGGCCAAGGCCGAAGTGCTCAAATTGCGCGACGACCGCGAGAAGCTGATGATGGATGAAAAGGCCACCGAGCCCGACGTGCAGGACTGGGCCATTCTTAATCATAATTTGCATGACGATCGACGCAGTATCTCTGTATATAAACAGCTCAATTCCAAAGGGCCTGGCTATGCACAGATTTGCGATTGGATAGAAGAATGCATTCCGGTGACCTTGGTGCGCGGGCGGCAATATCAGGATCTCTTACCCTGGGCTGAGCGGGCTTCGGCTGCGCAAATAGCCTCGGTTCAAGAGAGCGAGAGCAAAGGTTTTTCTGGTCGCCTGGCGCTGCCTCTGGTGATGGAAGATGTTTACGCTTGCTATGAAGTATTGCTCGCCGACGGCAAAGTAGCTGAGGCCGCCAAGCTTTCCGAAACGATTCTGCGGCCCTGGTCTTCGCACGACATGTTCTCGGCTTTCGTTCGTGCCGCCCGCCGCACCAACCACCAAGCCGTCGCCGACGATTTGCTGGCGCAGGCTAAGAAGAAAGTTTCGGCTACGGATTACGAACTTATTCTCGGAGAGATCAAACCGGAAGGTCGTACTGAGAAGTAGTTTCTCCAGTACTTTTTCGCTTCCTTCATCTCGTCCTCACGTTCGTGTGTTCAACTAAAGCTGACGGGAACAATTTAATATTGGCTTTTGAACTTTTTCGGTTAGCCAAGCGTATTGATAATAAAGACCAAGGCGCGAGGGTGATATGAAACTCGATTTCAACCTGGGTAACAAGCAGATAATTGCCGCGGCCATGACATTGAGTCTGGCTGCTGGACTGACCCCTGTGATCTGGGGCCAGTATGATTCTCCTGGTAGCGTACTGGCGCAGCCCGGTGGCCATAAGCGCCTACAGCGCCAATCTGATAGCGAGGGGGCCTCCGAGGCACAAGTTAGCAGTGGTGGCACCAGGTCGATGGATGAGGATCAGAAAATCGCTCATTTGCTCAACCGTGTCACTTTCGGCGCCAGGCCGGGCGACGTCGAGAAGGTCAAACAGCAGGGCATAAAAAACTACATTGCCGCTCAACTAAACCCCGACTCCATTGCCGAGTCACCAGAGGTTGTGAGTAAAGTGCAGAACACTGATCTGCTCAATCTTTCGTCGGCCAAACTGATTGCTGACTTTAAACAATTTCAAAAGGAAAAGAAACTACAGAAAGCCAATGAGCAAAAGGACGACGGCACAGGCCCTGGCACCGGCGCTCAAGGCGCCGCGACCGCTGATGCCGGGCCGGGCCAATTTAACGGCAAGGGCAAGATGCGCAAAAAATTTCTGGCTGATGCCCAGGGCGGACAACAAGCCTCAGTGCTGGGTGACTCCAAGAAGCGCATGGGGCAAGGCGTCATGGAAGCTCGCCTGGTGCGCGCCATTGACAGTAATCGACAGTTGCAGGAAGTGATGACTGACTTCTGGTACAACCACTTCAATATTTGCATTGATAAAGGTCTTGATCGTGTGCTTGTCGGAGCTTATGAAGAGCAGGCCATCAGGCCGTTTGCGCTGGGTAAGTTTCGCGACCTGGTGGGTGCGACCTGCCATCACCCGGCTATGCTTTTTTATCTCGATAACTGGCAAAACAGCAAGCCCGGCAGCATGGCCGGCGGCGGCCCGAAAAAGAAAGGCAAGGAAAGCGGCTTAAACGAAAACTATGCCCGTGAGCTGATGGAGTTGCACACACTTGGTGTAGACGGCGGCTATACGCAAAAAGATGTGCAAGAGTTGGCTCGCGTGCTCACCGGCCTTGGCCTGGCGCCGGACCGTAGACAGATTGCTCAGGGCATGCAAAATGCCATGGCGCAAAATGGCGGCGGCAGACCCTGGGGAAATAGGGAAGCAGTCGTCAGCAATCTTCCAGGCAAAGGCATGTGGGGTTTCTTCAATGAAGGCCGACATGATTTTGGCGAAAAAGTCGTGCTTGGTCAGCGCATCGCCGGCACTGGAGAACCGGAGATTGAGCAGTGTTTGGACATGCTGTGCAAGCATCCTGCCACCGCGCACCATATAGCCTTTCAGCTGGCTCAATATTTTGTAGCCGACGAGCCCCCGAAGGCCCTTGTTGATAGACTGGCCGCCAAGTTTACGCAGACCGATGGTGACATAAAAGCTGTAATGACTTCATTGCTTGATAGTCCGGAGTTCTGGGACGGCAAATACAACAATGATAAATACAAGAGCCCGTTCCGTTACACAGTGTCTGTCTTTAGAGCGACCGACACTGAGCCCCAGGACTATCAACCAGTGATCCAATTCCTGCGAATGCAGGGGCAACCTCTGTACGGCTGCCTTACACCGGATGGTTATAAAAACACACAGTCAGCCTGGCTCAATCCCGACGCACTGATAAATAGAATCAACTTTGCCACAGCCATCGGCACAGGTAAAGCCAAATTTATGAGCAATCAACCTGTAGATTTCAGCCGCTCGCGTGATGCCGTAAATGCTGGCATGCTCAGTGCTCACACTGAGTCGGTCATCAGCAAGGCGCCGCCCCCTCTCAAGCTCTCGCTACTAATTGGTAGTCCTGAGTTTATGCGTTATTAGGAGTGATAAGCATATGAATCGCCGTGACTTTTTGAAAATAGCCTGTGCTTCATCAATGGTCAATTTTTTTGGCTTTCATCCGGGTGCGCTTGCCTTCGGCAACGGTAACGACGCGGGTAATGGCAAAAAGCTAATTGTGATTTTACTGCGCGGTGGTGTCGATGGCCTCAACGTTGTTGCGCCGTATGGTGACAATCGCTATAGCAGCTTGCGACCTACCATTGCTTTGAGCAAGTCGGAAGCGGCGCCGCTCCTGGATCTTGATGGCTACTGGGGCATGCACCCGGCTATGTCGCCTTTGATGTCTGCCTGGCAAGACAAGACTCTGGCATTTGTGCACGATTGCGGATCGCCTGATCCTACGAGGTCGCATTTCGACGCTCAAGATTATATGGAGTCCGGTGTACCCGGCAAAAAGTCGGTCACCACCGGTTGGATCAATCGTCTCGTCGGCCAATTGCCTTCCAAGCACACACCATTGCAGGCTATTAGCGTAGGTCCTGTTCTGCCCCGCATTTGCTCGGGCCCGACAACTATCGCCAGCGTCTCCAGACAAATTTCCAAAACAAAAAGTGTTATGGACCGGCCATACATCGCTAAAGCATTTGATGACCTCTATGGTGGATTGACCGACGATCTCGGCCGGGCATTTGTCGAGGGTGTAGCCGCCCACACTGCTATAAACGAAGTGATGGACAGTCCCGACGTCACCGGCAATGACCAGATGAGTATGCAGGGTGGTGGCAGACATGGTGGCGCAGGTGGTGCCGATGACGCCATGAGTCGTGAGCAAAAAATTGCTAATGCCGGTGCGCCGACACCAAAAACCTATAACAAATTCGGCACGCAACTTGCCAATCTTTTCCGCAAGGATCCTACTGTGCAAGTGGCTTTCGCAGATTTTGGCGGATGGGACACGCATATCCGCCAGGGCGCAGGCAAGGGGCAATTGGCACAGCACTTGTCGCCCCTGGCGCAGGGCCTCGGAGATTTGATAGCCGGTCTGGGACCGCTCTACAAAGACACGACAATTTTAGTCATGTCTGAGTTTGGTCGCACCGCCAAGGAAAATGGCAACGGCGGCACTGACCATGGCCACGGCAACGTAATGTGGTTACTGGGTGGCGAAATTCCCGGCGGTAAAGTCTACGGCAAGTGGGGCGGCCTGGATACTAACGGCCTGCATGAAGACCGTGACCTGCCGGCTTCCACTGATTTTCGCACGGTTATTTCGACTGTGCTGGGCAATCACATGAACATCTCAAAAGCCGGCCAGAATATTATTTTCCCCGATTTTGCCTATCCGGGAAGTCCTTTCGTATAATAGGGAGCGTTTCAAGGTACGTTCGCCCGGCGGAGAAGAGGTAGCTGTTGAAATTTACTCGGCCTATGGCGCTGGGTGTGGCTCTTCTGGCCCTAAATGTTGGAGCTGGTTCTGTACTGGCTTCGGAACCGTCCTATGCCAAGCTATTGGAAAAAGGCGAGCATAGCCTTAAAAAACTCGATTATGAAACGGCCGTAGCTACTTTTACCAGGGTGTTGAAAGAAAACCCTGCTGTGTACGAGGCTTATCTCAACCGGGCAATCGCTAGAAGTGAACTCGGCGATACCGACGGTGCGCTTAAGGACTTTGATGCCGCCATCAAGGTCAATCCCAATGTGGTGGAGATTTATCTCAAGCGTGGGGCGCTGCTGGCGCATTTGGGCCGGAAAGAGGCGGCGGTGCGTGACTACGGTGAGGTCTTGCTTCTTGACCCCAAAAATACTGAAGCTTTGCTCTTGAGGGGCGAGGCCCTGCAGGAAGGTGGAGATTATGCCGGAGCTTGCAAAGATTATGACCAATACCTCAAAGGCAACCCCTCGGCTTTAGCCGTGCGCCGCCAGAGGGCTCAATGCAACGTCAATCTTAACCAGTACGATCAGGCCGTCGCCGACTACGAGTACGTTCTCAAGAAGGGCGGCGCCAAGCAATTTGACGTCCAATATGAATGGGGCGAAGCTCTGAGGCTGAAGGGTGAATCCAAGGCCGCCAACGATCACTTCAATCAGGCCGTCACTTACTATTCCAAGAGTATTTCGCATTCTAAAAAGAACGGCCCGGATTTCATGTACCGGGGCATGTCCTACTTTCAGCTCGGTCAAAAAGACAAGGCCTTGAGCGATCTCAATACGGCCGCACGCCTGGCTCCGCAGAATGCCGAGGTGCTCGCCAATCTGGCCCATGTGCAGCTGGCCGGAGGGGATGACGCCGCAGCGCTGGGCAATTTGGACCTGGCCATCAGATTTAATCCGCGCCTGCAATCCGCACTCATTGATCGTGCCTCTATTCGCGCCAGGCAGGGCAGTTTTGAAGAGAGCAAAAAAGATCTGGATCAGGCTTTGCTAACCACACGCAGTGCCGATGCCCTGTGTACTCGAGCTTTGACACTGCTATCTCTTGGTGACGTGGGCGGAGCGGCCGCCGACCTGACCGAGGCTACCAGACTCAATTCTGCCCTTGTGGAAATGAAACGCAAGGAACTTAGCCAGGTGTTAGAACAATCAAACAGTAAAGATGGTCGGATTGAGCAAGCGAAAAATTATAGTCGCATGGCGCTCTATGATTTGGCTTCAGGTGAGCTGGGAGCCGCTGAGCGACAGGTGCGTCAGTCGATTAAGGTTGAGCAGAGCGGCAAACATGCCGGCAGCGCAAATGAAACGATAAATCTACTTTTAATGGGTCACATCTATTTGAAGAAGAGCTCTCCTGTTGAAGCCGAAGCTATGTTTAGAGTGGCTCTCAGTAAGCTTGGACAGGGCGCAGAAGGCAGCCAGAAGTACGCTGTTTTTTCTCTCGAGCAGTGTGCTCGGCAACTGATCGCCGCCTCCAAACTTGAAGAAGCGGGCTCGATTCTTTCCGATACAAGGATGCTGAGAGCCAGTCATGGCTGGACCGAGCAGAATCTCACCGGTGAATTTTCCAAGCGGGCCGATCAGGCAGTGGAAGCATACAAACTAAAACGCAAATACGATAGACAGGAAGATTTAGTCAGGCAGGCTGCTTCTGCCGGTAGCTCCGGGGCCGCGTCAGCAACTGCAGGCGCTGAGGCAACGGGAGCGACCGCGGAAGAAGGTCAAATTGAGATCAACAGACCGATCCGCGATAAATGGGCTCTGATTGTAGGGACGGGACGTTTCAAGAATCCGTCAATAAATCTACGCTACGCCGCAAAAGATGCGCAGGACTTCAGTGATTTCCTCATACGCGAAGAAAATTTTGCACCGGACCATGTGCAACTGTTGACCAATGAAGCTGCGTCGCGCGCCAATATACTTTCTTTATTGGGCAGCAAGTGGTTGCCTCGAGTGGCTGAAAAAGACGATCTTGTTGTAATTTATTTCTCCACCCACGGTAGTCCGTCGAGTTTGGATGTGGGGGGCGTTAATTATCTTGTCGCATACGACACCGATCCTGATGACCTTTATGCGACTGGTATCGCCATGCAAGATCTGGCGCGCATCATCAAAGGTCGCGTGCATTGCGATCGCATTATGCTGGTGCTTGATGCCTGTCATAGTGGTGGTGCCGGCACAGCCTCCGGCAAAGCTTTAGTCAAATCCGCCAACATCGACGTCGAACCTGTCGTACAGGGTACGGGGCAGTTGGTAATTTCATCGAGCCAGCCGGACCAGAGATCGTGGGAGTCGTCGCGTTATGAAGGCAGTGTTTTTACTCGGCACATAATTGATGGATTTCGCAAAAACGGCGTTAACACCAAACTCGGAGATGCCTATCAGTATCTTGAGACTGAAGTGCAGCGAGAAGTGCTAAGGGATAGAGGTATTTTGCAAACACCTGTGATGCGCAGCAAATGGCGCGGGCAGGACCTCGTACTGGGAGTGAAACCGGCTGCACCAGCGCCTGGTTTGGGCACGATTGCGCTGCCGGATCATTTCGAGCAGCGCATTGAAAACAAGCCGGGCAACCCGGACACCAAAGGAGCACACAAGCGGTGAGAAAAACTATTAGGAGTATCGCACCCGGGGTCATTGTTGCTGCTCTGGCCTTCAGTTTTTGCACTCTCCCGGTTCAGGCCGAGGAAATGATCTGGCGAGCTTTTAACGATAGTGGTATCAAATTTTTTGATGCCCATGACTATGAAAAAGCCGAGAAAAGTCTTTTGAGCGCAGTGCAAGAAGCCGAGAAAATTTCTCCTACCTCCGACGAGCTGAAAACCAGCCTTAATGCCCTGCGGAGAGTTTATGTAGCAATGGGCAAGACATCGGCTGCGGAAGCTATTTCTAAGCGTTTGTCATCGCTCGGTGGTGGTGATGTAGAAGTGGCCGGTGGTAAAGCCGGTGCAGCGACTGGAGTTACCGATGACAATGCCGGTGAACGTGTGATCAGTCATCGCATGGACGCCGCCTCTGCCAAAGATTCGGATGCGGCTCTGGACATTGAGCAGGATAAGAACGCGGATAAAGAATCTGAAAGTACTTCTCCTAAGGTTGCGGAAGATACTGCTGCCAAGCCGACTGCGGATTCAAATAAGGAACCAAAAGTTATTGCTTCGGCGCAAGGCATCGCCGGGGAGCTTAAGACCGGCCCTTCGGTGACCAAGGCGGAAGAACTACTGAAGATGATAG
>Ga0105248_10004335_pt1 | contig 15688 bp, 10 predicted proteins | sample KBSS34metaG_FD_81524 | JGI IMG/M metagenome (GOLD analysis project Ga0105248, IMG submission 81524) | Switchgrass rhizosphere microbial communities from Kellogg Biological Station, Michigan, USA - KBS S3-4 metaG | ecosystem: Host-associated > Plants > Roots > Rhizosphere > Soil | place...
AATCCTGAACGGCCTTGATCGCATCACGGAACTTTCCGCGCTCGGTGTTGCGGAACGCCAGTTCCTCGACCGCGTCGAGCCGATCGCGGATCGGCTCGAGCGCGACCAGGGGCCGGAGCAGCCACGATCGAAGCAGGCGGCTGCCGATCGAGGTGACCGTGCGATCGAGCTCGTCGAGCAGCGATCCGGTGCGCCCTCCCTCGGATCCTTCGATGATCTCGAGATGCTTCAGCGTGGTCGCGTCGATGAGCAAGGCATCGGTGCGCTGCCGGTACGCGACCGATCGCACGTGGGCGAGATCGACCTTCTGCGTCTCGCGCAGATGGTGGACCAGCGCGCCCGCCGCGGCGGTGGCGGCCGGATGGCCGTCCAGACCGAAGCCTTCGAGGCCGCCTGCGCGCAGCTGATCCAGCAGCGTTCGACGCGCGGCGCCGAGCTCGAACGACCAGCCGTCGATCGGCGTGGTCGGGAGCCCCGAGGCGGCCACCGGCGGGATCGCTGTCGCGGGTGCGCCGTTGTCTCCCGACGGAATGATGATCTCGCGCGGCTTGAGGACGGCGAGCTCGTCGGCGAGCGCCTGCAGCCCGTCCGCGCCCACGTATTCCGCGGCGTTGAATTCCCCGGTCGACAGATCGAGCAGAGCGACGCCGACGATGCCTTTGGGACCATGCGTGGCATACACGGCCATGATGAACGCCGGCTCGCGCGCGTCCAGATAGTTCGAGTCGGTCAGCGTGCCGGGCGACACGACGCGGACGACCTCGCGCTTGACGATCCCTTTGGCTTTGCGCGGATCCTCGACCTGGTCGCAGATGGCGACGCGGAAACCGCGTTTCACCAATCGCGCGATGTAGCCGTCGACGGCGTGAAAGGGAACGCCGCACATTGGGATGCCGCCGCCGTTGGCGTCCTTGGATCGCGACGTCAGCGTGATTTCGAGCGTGCGCGCCGCCACCAGCGCATCCTCGTAGAAGATCTCGTAGAAGTCGCCCATCCGGAACAACAGGATGGCGTCGCGATGCTGCTGCTTCGCGTCGAGATACTGACGCATCGCGGGCGTCACCGTCGCTGACATATGCTTAAGTCTACAAGCTTTCAGCTCATGGCTTTCAGCTCTCAGCGCGTCCTTGCCCTCGACACGACGACCCGCGCCGGGAGCACCGCGCTGATCGTGAACAATCACATCGTCGACGAGCGCGGCGGCGACGCGGCGCGCACGCACGCGCTCAGACTGCCGGACGAGATCCTGACGCTCGCGTCCGCGAATCAGTGCGCGCTGTCCGACATCGATCTGTACGCGGTGGCGACGGGGCCCGGATCCTTTACCGGATTGCGGATCGGCATTGCGACCATCCAGGGCCTGGCGCACGTCCACAACCGGCGCGTCGTCGGCATCCCCGCGCTGGAGGCGCTGGCGCACGCGGCGAGCCGCGACCTTCCGGCGGACGCCTTGGTGGCGGCGTGGATGGACGCGCACCGTCATGACGTCTTCGCGGCGCTCTATCGCGTCGGCGCTGCGGCGTCGTTCAGCCGGCCGCGGCTCGTCGAGATTGAGGGGCCGAGCGTCGGCAGCGCCGCATCGACGCTGGCGCGCTGGCGAGCGCTGGGAATCGGCCTGCCGGCACTCTTCGTTGGAGACGGCGCCGTGTTGTACGCGGACGAGATCGCGCGCGAGGCGTTCGGCGGTCGCGTTGCGGCGCCGCCCTTGCTGGCCGGAGCGATTGGCCTCCTGGCGAGCGATCGCGCCGCTGAAGCGGTCGAACCATCGGCCCTCCGCCCGTTGTACGTGCGGCGCGCCGACGTCGAAATCTCGAGAGACGAAAAGCTGCGTCAGACCAACGGGACCCGACAGGGCCTCTAAGGATCATGGCCTTCGAGGTTATCGAACCGCTCACACGCGATGACATCGACGACGTGCTCGCCATCGAGCAGGCCTCGTTCACCAACCCGTGGACGCGATCGATGTACCTCGCGGAGCTGGAAAACTCGGCCGCGGCGTACTGCTATCTGGCGCGCGATGCCAACCGCCGGGCGGTCGGTTTCTGCTCGTTCTGGCTGGTGCTCGACGAGCTCCACATCAACAACCTGGGCGTGCTGCCGGATGTCCGGCGGACCGGAATCGGGTCGTCACTGCTCGAATTCGTGCTGAAAAAGGGCAGAGAGCTCGGCGCGCGTCGGGCGACGCTCGAAGTGCGAAGATCGAACGAAGTGGCGCGGCTGCTCTACGAACGTTTCGGCTTCTCCGTGGCAGGCGTCCGCCCCGCCTACTATTCGAAACCGGTTGAAGACGCGCTAATCCTGTGGCGCGAAGACGGGCCCCTTAATCACCGACCTTGAATCGCCTCGGAGCTTGTGGTAGTTTCGCGGCAATGACCAAGGAGGCGGGCTATGAATGCCGAACCACTCGGTGCGAAGGCTGAGTTGCTGCAGACCGACGAGGAATTTCACACTCTCGCGGTCCAGCATCACGAACTCGAAGATCGCCTGCACGAACTAACCGCCAAGCAATACCTCTCGACGCCCGAACACCTTGAAGAAATTACCCTCAAGAAGAAAAAGCTCCAGCTCAAGGATCGCATGGAAGACATCATGCGACGCCATCGTCAGGAACACACGCACGGGTAGCACGTCGGACGTGCGGGCGTGCCCGCTGCGCGTCTGCGTCGGGTTCCCGCGGTGAAGGGTTTCGATCGGGCCGGGTTTCCGTTCGTGGGCGGAGCGTGGCTGATCGCGATCATCGCCGGCGCGTACGGCGGATGGGTGTTCGCCGTGCCGTTCGTGGCGCTCGGCGCCTTCTTCGCGTTCTTCTTCCGCGATCCGGAGCGCGCGTCGCCCGGCGCCGCGAACGTCGTGCTGGCGCCGGCCGACGGCCGGGTCAAATTCGTCGGCGATGCGGAGCCCGGCGTCGCGCCTCCAGGCGAGTGGAAGCAGATCAGCATCTTTCTCTCGCCGATGGACGTGCACGTGAACCGCATCCCGGCGTCGGGCACGATCACGCGCGTCAGCTACACGCCGGGCAAGTTTCTGCCCGCGTACCGTCCCGAGGCGGCGGCCGTCAACGAGCGCAGCGAGGTCTGGATCGATCGCGGCAACGGCGAAACGGTTGTCGCGCGCCAGGTCGTTGGCATCCTCGCGCGCCGCGTAGTGTGCCGCGCGAAGATCGGGGAGCGCGTGCGCGCCGGCCAGCGCTTCGGGATCATGAAGTTCGGCTCCCGGATGGACGTGTTTCTGCCGCGGAGCGCGACCCTCAAGGCGACCGTCGGCGAAATGGTCCGCGGGGGGGAAACCGTCATCGCGGTGCTAGACTGATGGCTGAGCGCTGAGGCGTTCGGCTCTCGGCGTTCAGCCAGAACATATGCTCGAGAACGAAGGCCGGTTGCGCTTTCTGCGGCGCTCGTCGGATCCCCGCCGGAACAAGCTGCGCCGCGGCGTCTACCTCCTGCCCAGTCTGTTGACGATGGGCAACATGTTCTGCGGGTACGCGTGCGTGGTGTACGCCATGCGCGGCGAGTACGCGACCGCGGCGCCGTTCATCGGCTTCGCCGTGGTGCTCGACATGCTCGACGGCCGGATCGCCCGCCTCACCAACACGACCAGCGAGTTCGGCGTCGAGTTCGATTCGATGGCCGACATCATCTCGTTCGGCATCGCCCCGGCGATCCTCTCGTTCTCCTGGGGCCTCCAGGCGCTCGGGCGGCTCGGCTGGGCCGCCGGCTTCATGTTCGTCGCCGCGGCGGCCATGCGCCTCGCGCGCTTCAACATCCAGAGCAGCAGCGGCGGCGACAAGCGCTACTTCGTCGGCATGCCGAGCCCGGCGGCGGCTGCGATTCCCGCCGCGACGGTGTTCGCGTATCCGTGGGGGCTCTACGACTATCGCGCGGCGCTTCCAGCGCTCGCGATGGTTCTGGTGCCGGCGGCACTGATGGTCAGCACGATCCGGTTCCGCAGTTTCAAGACGCTCGATTCGAAAGCGCGCCGGCCGTACACCGTCCTGATCTTCGTCGCCGCGGGAATCGTAGCGATTGCCACGCATCCGCAGTGGACGCTCGTCGTGATCGCCTACAGCTATCTCGCGTCGGGGTTCATCGGCTTGGCGATCACGCGCTTCAAGCACCGTGGCGCGGCGCCGGCGGCCGCTATCCAGCAGTCCGACGTCGAGCGGCGCGACAGCGCCGCCCGCTAGCTTTATAATCCCCGCACGTGGCGCAGGGTTTCAGCCCTGCGTGGCCGCGTTTCGCAGCGCTAAAGCGCTGCGCCACAAGCTGACGGCGGCCAAGACGAACTCGGATACCAGGCTCCGACACTCGTCTCCGACACCAATCTGCGACACTAATATCCGACACCGGAGTCGAAAATGAAACGTTCGGTCGCGGCGATCACCGCTTATTTTGCGATCATGACACCGGCCTTCGCGCAGGACGGCGGTGCGCTCTACTCGCAGCGCTGCGCGTCGTGTCACGAAGGCGGTCAGGTCGCGCGAGCGCCGGCGCGCGACGTCATCGCCGCACTCGCGCCCGAGCGCATCGTCGCGGCGCTCGAGACCGGCACGATGCGGATTCAGGGCGAGACGCTGACTGCGGAGCAGCGGCGCGCGATCGCGGCCTACCTGTCGACGACCCGGCCGGTTCCTGCCGCGGCAGCGAACGCCCCCGCCGGCGGACCGCGTTGTGAAGGCGCCGGCCCCGTGCGCGCGACGGCGTCGGACTGGCGCGCCTGGGGCATGACGCCGGCCAACGATCGGTTTCAGCGGAAGCCTGGATTCCTGGCGGCGCAGGCCTCCAACCTGAAACTGAAATGGGCCTTCGGCTTCGACGGGGAAAACGCCGCGGCCGCCAATCCCACGATCGTCGGCGATCGCGTGCTGGTCGGCAGCGGATCGGGCCGTGTCTACGCGTTGGGTCTGAAGGATGGCTGCCAGCACTGGATGTTCAAGGCCGATGGCGGCGTCCTCGTTGTGATTGTCGTCGGCGACACCGAGGACGGCGCGACCGTGGCGTACTTCGGCGATGTTCGCGCCTTCGTATACAGCGTGGATGCGTCTACCGGCGCCCTGCGTTGGAAGAAGCAGATCGACACACATCGAGCCGCGCGCGTGACCGGTTCGCCCGTTCTCTACCACGGCCGGCTGTACGTGCCCGTGTCCTCGGTGGAGGAGGGGATCGGCGGCCAGCCGACGTACGAGTGCTGCACGTTCCGCGGCAGCATCGTCGCGCTGGATCCGGCAACGGGCGACGAGCTGTGGCGCACCTACATGATCACGGAGGCGCCGACGCCGCGCGCAAAGAACGCGAAAGGCGCGCAGCTCTGGGGACCATCAGGCGCCGCGGTCTGGTCGGCGCCGACGGTCGACGCCGCCACGAAGTCGCTCTACGTGGCGACCGGCGACGCCTATTCGATGCCGGCGGCGCCGACGACCGATGCGATCGTCGCGCTCGATCTGGAGACCGGCGCGATTAAATGGGTCAGCCAGGCAACGGCGGGGGACGCGTTCACCATGGCCTGCGGCACGGCGGACACGACCAACTGTCCGGAGAAGGCCGGCCCCGATCACGACTTCGGGCAGTCGCCGATCCTCGTGACGCTGGCCAACGGCAAGCGGATCATTGTCGCGGGACAGAAGTCCGGCGTCGTACATGGATTCGACCCGGATCAGCGCGGGAAGAAGCTGTGGAGCACGACCGTCGGACGCGGCGGCGAGCTCGGCGGCATCGAGTGGGGATCGGCGAGCGACGGCACGAACATGTACGTGCCGCTGTCCGACATCACCTTCAAGGAGCCGGCGCTGCGCCAGCGCGGCGGCCTCAACGCGGAGGTCGGCGGCGGACTGTTTGCGCTGCGGCTGACCGACGGCAAGCAGGCGTGGCTGTCGCGGCCGAACGGCTGCGGCGACAAGCCGTCGTGCAGTCCAGCACTCTCGGCGCCGGCCGCAGCGATCCCGGGCGCGGTGTTCGGCGGATCGATCGACGGCCACTTCCGCGCCTTCGCGACGACCGATGGCCACGTCCTCTGGGATTTCGACACCGCGCGCGACTTCGACACCGTGAACGGCGTCAAGGCGCGCGGCGGATCGATCGACGTCGGCGGCGCCGCGATCGCGAACGGCGTCGTGGTCACTACTTCGGGCTACGGCCAGTGGGGCGGCATGCGCGGGAATGTACTTCTCGCGTTTTCAGTCGACGGGAGATAAGTACGAAGTACGAAGTCTGAAGTACGAAAGCCTCGAAATGCGTGGTCATGGCTTCCTGTCTTTCGTGCTTCGTACCTTTCGTACTTCGTACTTCGTACTTCAGACTTCGTACTTTTCGACCGGCAGTGTCATTGTCACCGTCGTGCCAGTGCCGCGTTGGCTGGTGACTGCGATCGTGCCGCCGTTGAGCTCGATGTTGCGCTTCGCGATGGTCAGGCCGAGGCCCGTGCCGGTGGCCTTCGTTGAGAAGTACGGCTCGAAGATCTTGTTGAGCGCCTCCTGATCCATCCCCACACCGGTGTCGGTCACCTCGACGACGATCGACCGACGGCCGTCGCTTGACGACCGGGCACTGTCGACTGACGGCTCACGACCGAGGACTGATGACTGTCGACTGACGACTGTCAGCCGCCCGGTGCCCGGCATCGCGTGCAGCGCGTTCTCCATGACGTTGGTCAGCGCGCGCGCGAACAGCGTGCGGTCGATCGTGACTGGTGGCAGATCCGGCGGCGCCTGCACATCGATCGCGATGCGATGCGCAAGGCCTGTCCGGTATGGCTCCACGACTTCCTCGATCAGCGCCGGCAGTGCCGTCGGCTCGGGCCGCGGCGTCGGCGACGACGCGAAGCTGGAGAACTCGGCGGAGATCTGCCGGAGCAGCTTGACCTGCGACAGGATGGAGCTGACGCACTCGTCGAGGACCGGCGAGAGCGGGCGGCCGCGATCGAGGTTCACGCGCTGCGCGTGCTCGGCGGAGAGCTGGATGGGCGTCAGCGGATTCTTGATGTCGTGGGCGACCTGGCGCGCCATATCCGCCCACGCCTCGAGCCGCTGCGTGCGCTCGAGCTCGCGGCGCTGACGTTTGAGATCCGCCGCCATCTGGTTGAAGTCTTCGACCAGCCGCCGCAGCTCGTCCGACGACGTTGCGGCGACGCGGGCGTCGAGATCGCCGCGGGCGATGCGGCGTGTCGCGCGCGTCAGGCGGTTCACCGGATCGGCGATGCGCTCGGCCATCCAGTAGCCGAGCGCGGCACCCAGGAGGCTGAACAGCACGATGCTTGACCACACGCGCCGATCGAGCTCGTCGATCTGCTGTTCGATCTGCTGCTGACGGTTCGTCATCGGCACGGTGACGATTCCCTCGCGTCCGCTGGCGCGCACCGGCGCGGCCGCGAGCTGATACGGCAGCTCGCCAACCTGTTCCTGGCCCACGTAGGTCGGCAGACGATCGAGCAGGATCGCGCGGTACACGTCGCCGGGCGTCCGCGGCGACAGGAGCTGCGACGCGAAGAGATCGCGCGCGCTGGTCGCCTGCAGGCGCGTGCGGTCGAACAGATTCACGTCCTCGTCGATGGCGCGCCGCACCAGCACCATGATCTGATCGTCGATCGCGTCGAGCGCCGTGGCGCCGCGCTGCTGAAGAGCCGCGTAGTCCTCGACCAGCCGCTGCGCCGTCGTCACGGCGCGGGCCGCCGCTTCCGTCGCGCCGTCGACCAGCTGGGTCGCCACATACGTGCGGATGAAGAAGGCGAGGATCATCACCGGCACGACCGCTCCCAGCCAGAAGGCGAGGAACAGCTTGCGGTAGAAGCTGGAGCGCACTTCGCGCAGGAGGGCACGGCCGCTCGTGGCCGTCCGCAGACCGAGGACACTGAGCAGCGTCAGACCCGCCAGCAATACGGCGTACAGGACGAACACCAGCCTCACGAGCTCCGCGACATTGATGAGGTGTCCGAGCCAGCTGGTCGCAGGATAGCCGAGGGCGTAGATACCGCCGCGATCGCTGAGGAACCGGATTCGGAACGTCTGGTCGTCTCGATCGAGCGACGCCCAGAATGGTTCTCGCGAGTTGACCAGCCGTTGGAACACCGGATCCGGCAGCGTCCAGACACGCGTGCCCGACTCGAAGATCGGGGCGCGGCTCCAGCCATAGACGATGAACTCGATGTCGCGGCCAGACACGCCTTCGGGCGCGACCTGCCGGTTCGGCCGCAGCGATTCGAGATAGGGGCTCTGTGACGAGATGAACGGCAGCGTCCGGTAGTCGAGCATCACGCGAACGACGAGACTGCCGACCATGCGGCCGCGAACGCAGACGCCCCGGGCGATGCGAAGGACGTGGCGTTCGCTGGAACCGAACGGCGACACCTCGTCGAACGGTTCGTCACAGCTGCATCCGGTCGCACGATATTCGGTCGTCGCGTGCTCCGGCCGGCTGCGCCGAAAGGCGCTCACCAGCCGGCCATCCGCGCTGTACAACTCGACAGCCGACGTCAGGCGGTACGTCGCGAGATCAGTGCGGGACCAGACGGCGAAGGCGCGGGTCGGGTCAGGGGTCGGTGTGGACACGTCGAGCCGGACCAGTTCGTCGAGTGACGGGATGGCGTCGATTTGATCGACCGCGCGCTGCAGACGCTTCTGCAAATCCTCACGCAGGCTCGCGGCCTGTGGCCCGAAGGTGTTCGCGATCAGGCGCTCCTTGGCGTCCGTCGCGTGCGCCAGCAGTGACGGATACATGGCGACCGCGGGCATCACGAGCGCCAGGAAAAACACGGCCAGCCGGGAGGTCTGTGAGAAGCGTCGCATCCAGCCGTTGACGCGCGCCAGTGCCAGCGCACATGCACCGGATATCAGCAGCGCGATCCAGATCGGACCGGCCGGCACCGGTGGACCGGCGACACCGGCCGCACCGAGGGCGACAAACGCCCCGGCGAACCAGCCGCCGGCAGCGGTGACACGCCACATCCAGGCGCGCGGCGTCCGCAGCAGCGTCACAGGCAGGCGTATGAGAGCGGCAGCGCCCCAGATGACGGCCGCATGGAGCAGCACCAGAGCGAACTCGACGGCCAGGCGCCTGCCGCCGACGGGATGGAGAGAAAAGTGGAGGAGATCGAGGTCCGTGTCGGCGACGACACGCTCGAGCAGACGCTCGTAGCCCCACAGCAGGCCGCCGTTGGCCAGGCCCGCGGCGAAGAACGCCGCCGCGACGGCGACGTATGCCCCCGCGGACGGCGCCATCACACGGACGCGCGGCCGCGCGAACCGCCGCCGCTCGATCAGATCGAGCAGCAGCCAGACCACCGTTGCGAGGGTCAGCGTCGTCAACAACAGATCGACCGGCGTGGGATTTGAGTCCGGTGCCAGCGGCGCGAGCGCAACGAACATCACCGCGCGCGCAGTCACGACCAGCACGATGAGCAGCGCAGTCGCCCCGAGGAACCGGCTCAGACTGCGGATCCGGCGGCGGAGATCGATCAGCGGTCCGGTGCACAGCAACAGCGTGATCGTCAGCACGCCGAGCACGGCGGCACGCGTCACGGCGCGCCAGCGCGTGCGCGCGGCGGCGAGATCGGCTGCCGACACGTCGGCCTCGAGGACGAAGCCGCGGTCGCCGCCTGGCACGATGAAACTGAAGGGTTGAGGCCGGGCGGCGGCGCCGCCGGCGCGGACGCGGATCGTCACCGGCACGATCGACGTCGGCATCGCAAAGGTCTCGGCGAGACCGGGTCCGCCGCGCGTGGCGCCGAGCGCCTGTTCGACGACGACGCTGGCCGTGCGCGAGCCGCCGGCGAGGACCGCCTCGACCCGGACGAGGCCGGGGCCCAGCGGGCCGGGCAGGACGATGACGCTCGTCGGTCCGAGCACGACGTCCTTGCCGAAATCGGAGACGCGCCCGGCCCAGGCCATGGGCGTCCCGAGCGCATCGTAGATCGTAATACCGGTGCGGCTGCCGCTCTCTTCCGGCAGCGCGCCGGTCGCGATGGTGAAGAGCCGCTTGAGCGTCGCCTGATCGCGCGGCGCGGCGCGCGCGGTCTCCGGATCCGCGGCAATACGCGAGGCAATCGCTGCCAGCGTGGCGGCGCTCGCGCCGACGCGCTGACGCAGCTCGGCCTCGACCCGGTTCAGCGCCGACGCGTCGGACGGACCGAATCGGGCGCGTTCGAGACCGTAGCCGGTCAGACCGACGAGCACTGCGGCCGCGAGACCGACGCCGACGCTGCGCAGGATGAGCGACACGATCGAACACAGGATACACGGGTGCTATAGTCAAATCGATTGGACCTGAAGCACCTGCTCAAACGCGGCGCGCTGCTGGCGGCGGCCAACTGGCAGACGGTCGCCATTCAGTTCGTCGCCGAGACGACATTCCAGGCGCTGCTGGCGGTGCCGATCGTCGGCGCGGCGGTGCTCGTCGCCGTCATGCTGGGCGGCGATCTCACCGAGCTGTTGCGGGGCAGCCTGCGCGACATCTTCACCACGATTGCCGGCGCGCTGATGTCCGAGCCGCTGGCGCTTGTCGCGTTCGTCACCGCATTCGCCGTCGTTCTGCTCGGCGGTTCCATGCTGATGTTTCTCGTCAAAGGCGGGACGGTCGACGTGCTGGTGGCGGCGAACGCCGAGGCCGGCCCGATCGAGCAGCACCCGCTCACCTTCGAGATGCTGCGTCAGGCGTCGCGATTCACGCTGAAGCGATTCACCGACGGCTGCGCGCGCCTCTTTCGCCCGTACCTGACGCTTGGCCTCGTGCTGATGATCGTGTACGCGCTGTCAGCCGGCGGCTACCTGGCGTTCGTGGTGTACGGGTATCGGGTGGTCGAAGGGCGTGCGTTGATCATCGGATGGACGTTCGTCGCTGCGCTGTCGGCGGCGCTGCTGGTGGCCTGGATCACGATCGTCAACATGCTCTACCTGCTGCTGCAAATCGCGATGGCGGTCGAAGGCGTCGGCCTCAACGAGGGATGCCGCGCGACGGCGCGCTTCATCCGCGCCGAGCGTCGCGACCTGTTCGGCGTCTTTCTCGTCGTCGTCGCCCTGGTGATCGCCGCGACGCTCGTGTCCGCGCTGGCGTGGTCCGGCGTCGGCCTGATCGCGTTCGTCCCGCTCGTCGGTCTCGCCGTGTTCCCGCTGCAGCTCGCCGCGCTGCTGCTGCGGGGGCTCGCCTTCTCGTATCTGGGCTTGACGACGCTCGGCGCCTATCTCACGCTCTATCAGAGCTACGCATCGCGCCGCGGCGAAGCGGTCAGTCATGCGCGGACGGATCACGGGCGGGGCGGTGGCGTGGTCGGCGTGACCGGAGCGATCTGAATCAGGTTCGGCAGTGGCGAGACCTGGTTGACGAGCGCGGGCTCGTGACTGTGCGTGACCAGCGTCGCGGACGCGCCCTTCGCAATCTCCTTGAATAGCATCAGCATCAGCGGCACCCGCGTCAGCGGATGCTCGAGGACGTACGGCGCCGCTGCCACCTGGGCGTCCGGGGACAGCGACGAGAAGGCTGGCGGCGGCGCCGGTGCTGACGCCGCATCGGCTGCCGGAGCGGCGGGTGGCTGCGTCGCAACGCCGGTAAAGGTGCCGGCTGCGACTCCGTCCTTGATGTTGAACGCATACACCGTCGCCGTCTGGCCGGCGACGACGATCGTCGAGCCGGCCTTGGCGGCGCCAAACGCCGGCCGGATCGGCAACGGCCGCATCCATTGCTGGCCGCCGGTGACGATATTCATTGCGCGCAGGACATTGTCGAGCGCGACGAAGTACACGTATCGCTCGTCGGCAATCGGCTTGCCGATAACGTCGCCGCCCGTTCGCCATCGCCAGTCGACGCGCCCGTCGCGGGTCATCACGCAGTAAAAGAAGTTGTCCTGCGACCCGGCGTACAGGCGTTCGTCCAGCGCCAGAATGTCGTTCGCCGCGCCGCCCAGGCGTCGCTCCCAGAGCGGTTCGCCATTCTCGACGCGAAGCGCCACGATCCGACCGTCGGTGGTCGGAATGTAGACACGATCGGCGGCGAGCGCGGGGGAGGCGTGTGCCGGCGATTTCACATCGTGGCGCCAGATGAGCTCACCGTCGACGGCGCGGTACGCGCGGATCTCGCCTGAGGACGCTGCGACGATCAGCCAGCCGTTGTCCCACGTTGGTGGAACCGCGAGCGCTTCGGCGAACGGCATCTCCCACGCGACGGAACCGTCGTTGCCATGCAGCGCCTTCAGCGTGTCCGCCTCGACGAGGAACACCAGACCGCCGCCTGCCGCCGGCGGCTTCACTGGGCGGGCGCTGACGATCCACTGCTGCGTGCCGGCGATCAACTCGTACGCGACGAGACGATCGTGTTCAATCGGGAAGAATCCTTGCGTGCCTTCGTACGCCGGCGGCATGGTCAGCGCATTGTTCAGCGCGAGGCCCCAGACCGTGTCGACCGGCACCAGCGGCGGCAGTGTCTTATCGAGCTTCGGTGCGGACCGTCTGGGTACGGAGTGCGGTGTGGGCGTGCCGGGTTGGCCCAGAACCGACGCGGAAAGCGACAGGGTCAGGGCAACTGCACTACAACATCTTGTGGTTCGCCGCAGGGCCACCCCGCTATAATAGCGTTTATCCTTCTGGTTCCTTCCGTGGCCCATCAAACCATCATCGTTCTGGATTTCGGCTCGCAGTTCACCCAGTTGATTGCTCGACGCCTGCGCGAGCTGTCGGTGTACTCGGAAGTCTGGCCGCCCGACACGCCGATGGAGAAGCTGCGCGCGCGCAACCCGGCCGGCATCATTCTGTCCGGCGGCCCCAAGAGCGTCGCCGACGCCACGGCGCCCAAATGCGATCCGGCGGTCTACACACTGGGGCGGCCGGTGCTCGGCATCTGCTACGGGATGCAGCTCATGGCCGATCAGCTCGGCGGTCGTGTCGCACCGGCGCTTTCGCGCGAGTTCGGACACGCGCAGGTGAGCGTCACAGGACAAGGCGCACCTGCGGCGCTGTTCGCGGACGTCCCGGCGGAACTCCGCGTCTGGGCCAGCCACGGCGACTTTGTGGCCGCGGCGCCGGCCGGCTTCTCGGTTGTCGCGACCAGCGCGAACGCGCCGATCTCGGCGATGTCGGACATCGAGCGCGCCCTCTACGCGATCCTCTTTCATCCCGAAGTCGTCCACACGGAGTACGGCCTCGAGATCCTGCGCAACTTCGCCTACGGCGTGTGCGGCTGCACCGGCGACTGGACGATGGCCTCGTTCGTGGAGGAGGCGACGGCGCGCGTGCGGGCGAAGGCGGGCAGCGGACGCGTGGTGTGCGCGCTCAGCGGCGGCGTCGATTCCACTGTCGCCGCCGTCATCATTCACCGCGCCGTCGGCAGCCAGCTGACCTGCATTTTCGTGGACAACGGCGTTCTGCGGCATGAAGAGGCGGCGCAGATCCGCAAGCGGTACGAACGGCTTCAGCTGCCGCTGGTCTTCGTCGACGCCTCGAAGCTGTTCCTCGATCGACTGGCCGGCGTGACCGATCCCGAGAAGAAGCGGAAGATCATCGGCGCGACGTTCATCGAGGTCTTCGAAACAGAAGCGGCGAAGCTCGGCCAGGTCGATTTCCTCGCGCAGGGCACCTTGTATCCCGACGTCATCGAGTCGATCTCGATCGTGGGGCAGTCGTCGATGATCAAGAGCCACCACAACGTCGGCGGCCTGCCCGAGCGGATGCGCATGCAGCTGATCGAGCCGCTGCGTGAACTGTTCAAGGACGAGGTGCGGATCGTCGGCCGCAAGCTCGGGCTCGACGAGGAGTTCGTCGTCAGACAACCGTTCCCGGGGCCCGGGCTCGCCGTCCGCATCCTCGGCGAGGTGACGCCGTCGCGGATTGCGCTGCTGCAGAAAGCGGACGCCATCGTCTCCGATGAAGTGAGGCGCGCCGGCTGGTACACGAAGTTATGGCAAAGCTTCGCCGTGCTCCTGCCGATCCAGAGCGTCGGCGTGATGGGGGACGAGCGGACGTACGAATACACGGTGGCGATCCGGGCGGTCGAGAGCCGCGACGGCATGACCGCCGACTGGGCCCGCCTGCCGCACGATCTGCTCGCGACGATCTCCTCGCGCATCGTCAACGAGGTCAAAGGAATCAACCGGGTGGTGTACGACATCTCGTCCAAACCGCCTTCGACAATCGAATGGGAGTAACAACGTACAACGCGGAACACGCGGAACCCGCTGAGAGATCCGGATGTCTTTCTGCGAGTTCAGCGGCTTCTGCGTTGGATGTCGTCATCGATGGCTGAGTTCGTTCACCTGCATCTTCACACCGAGTACTCCCTGCTGGACGGCGCCTGCCGGATCGACGAACTGCTCGATCAGGCGGTCAAGCTGAAGATGCCGGCGATCGCGGTCACCGAGCACGGGAACATGTTCTCGTCGGTGATCTTCCACGATCACGCGCGGGCGCGCGGGCTGAACCCGATTCTCGGCTGCGAGGTCTACGTCGCACCAGGGGATCGCCAGGACCGGAGTGGCGTGCCGGGCGCGACACAGAACCATCTCGTCCTCCTGGCGGAGAACCTCGAGGGGTACCACAACCTGATCAAGCTCGTCTCGGCGGGCTACACGGAGGGGTTCTACTACAAACCGCGCATCGACAAGGCGCTGCTCGCGCAGCACTCGAAGGGGCTGATCGGGTTGAGCAGTTGTCTGAAGGGCGAGGTCGCCGAAGGGTTGTCGCATCAGCAGGAGCGGAAGGCGGTTGAAGCGGCGGCGGCGTATCGCGACATCCTCGGCCCCGACAACTTCTTCCTCGAGATGCAGTGGCACGGCATCGAGGAGCAGCGCGTGGTCAACAGCGGTCTGCCGGGGATCGCAAAGAATCTCGGGTTGCCGCTGATCTGCACCAACGACGTCCACTACCTCCAGGCGGCCGACGCCCACCCGCACGACATCCTCCTGTGCATCGGCACCGCCAAGGCGTTCAGCGATCCGAAGCGGCTGCGCTACGACGCGAAGCAGTTCTTCCTGAAGACCGCCGAAGAAATGGCGGACGTCTTCAAGGACTATCCCGCCGCGCTTGGCAACACGATGCGCGTCGCCGAGCGCTGCAACGTCAGGATCGCCGAGGGCGAGAATTTCCTGCCCGATTTCGAGGTGCCGATCGGCTTCACCGTCGACACCTACTTCGATCACATCGCGCGGCAGGGGTTCGCGCAGCGGCTGCCGCGGCTCCAGCACCTCGCGTCGGCCGGCCTCCTGCGTCACACGATCGACGAGTACGAGCGCCGCCTCACCTACGAGCTCGACATGATCAAGATGATGAAGTACCCCGGCTACTTCCTCATCGTCTGGGATTTCATCCGCCACGCGCGCGAGAAAGGCATTCCGGTGGGGCCGGGCCGCGGTTCGGCCGCCGGCAGCCTGGTCGCGTACTGCATGCGGATCACGGACGTCGATCCGATCGACTACGACCTCATCTTCGAACGCTTCCTGAACCCGGACCGTATCTCGCTGCCGGATATCGACATCGACTTCTGTGAGCGCCGCCGCGGCGAGGTCATCGAGTACGTCACGCAGAAGTACGGCCGCGAGAAGGTGGCGCAGATCATCACCTTCGGGACGATGAAGGCGAAGGCGGTGATCAAGGACGTCGGCCGCGTCCTCGAGATGTCGTTCGCCGACGTCGACAAGGTCGCCAAGCAGATCCCGCCGGCGCTCGACATGACGCTGGACAAGGCGCTCGAGGAGAGCGAGATCCTGCGCGGGATGGAGCAGA
>Ga0105248_10004337_pt1 | contig 15684 bp, 12 predicted proteins | sample KBSS34metaG_FD_81524 | JGI IMG/M metagenome (GOLD analysis project Ga0105248, IMG submission 81524) | Switchgrass rhizosphere microbial communities from Kellogg Biological Station, Michigan, USA - KBS S3-4 metaG | ecosystem: Host-associated > Plants > Roots > Rhizosphere > Soil | place...
CAGGCGGTGGAACCCTGGCAGCGCTACGTGCGCGGCTGGACGGCATGGAACCACGTGCGCACCGCGTCGGCGGGTGGGGCGGCCTTGGCGTTCATGCTGGCGCTGGCGCGCTGAGCCCAACGAAAAAGGGCCCGTGGCGCCTGGCCACGAGCCCTTCGAGGATGGCTTGAACGCTCGTCAGAACGGAATGTCGTCGTCCATGTCGTCGAAGCCGGTGGCCGACTTCGGCGCGGGCTTCGAGGCGGGCGCGGAGGAGCGGGCCGGGCGCTCGCGCTGCGGCTCGGCGCTCTCGCGGCTGTAGCCGCCCTCATCGCCGGCGCCGGGGCCGCCGCCCATGCCGGCGCCTTCACGGCCGCCGAGCAGTTGCATGGTTTCGGCAATGACTTCGGTGGTGTAGGTGTCCTTGCCTTCCTTGTCCTGCCACTTGCGGGTCTTCAGGCGGCCCTCGACGTACACAGGGCGGCCCTTCTTCAGGTATTCACCAGCGATCTCGGCCAGGCGGTCGTAGAAGACCACGCGGTGCCATTCGGTTTCTTCCTGCTTCTCGCCGGAGTCCTTGGACTTCCAGTTGCGGGTCGTGGCCAGGCTGACGTTGCAGACGGCCGAGCCGCTCGGGGTGTAGCGAACCTCCGGGTCACGCCCGAGGTTGCCGATGAGGATGACTTTGTTGACTGAGGCCATGGGCGGGTCCTGTAGGGGAGGCTGGAGATGAGCGGCGCGAGAGCCGCGTGGCGCGATTCTCCGTCATCGTCCAGCCCCGCCTTTCGGGGAGTCTCCCCATCCATCACGGCAGGGTGACGTTCAGCGTGGCCGAGCTCGTGGTGTCGAGGTTGGCCATGCCCGGCATCGGCACCAGCCGGGTGGTGAGCAGCGGATGGGCGGAGTTCCACACGCGCAGGTAGGCGTAGTAGATGCCCACGCCGTTGCCGTTCGACCCCAGCGGCTGGACGCCGCTGCCCGCGGGCAGGCCGCCGATGCTGTAGCTGCCGCCCGTGCCGCCGTTGGATTGCAGCAGTGCGCTGATGTCCTGCGTGTTGACGATGGCCCCGCCGCGCATCACGACCAGGAAGCCGCGGTCGAAGCGCGCGGCGGTGTTCTGCACGATGCTGCCGCCGATGCTGCCGAGCGCGGCCACGCGCGCTGCGGGCTGCAGCACGGGCGTGGGCATCTGCACGGTCACGCCCGCGCCGCCGTTGCTGACGATGCCCGCATCGGCGCGCGCGATGCCCCAGCCCGAGACCACCGCACGGTAGCCGCCAGGGCCTTCGGCCGGCGTGAAGGCACCGAACACGGGGTCGCCCCCGGCCACATAGTTGCCCACGCGCACGGTCCCGTCGGTGAGCGGGTAGTCGTCGAGGAACCGGCCGGTGAAGGGGTTCATGACGTTGGTGCGGATCTCGTAGGGGACGCCGCCGCCCACCGTTTGATAGAACTGGGTGTAGACGCTGGTGGGGTCGCTGGGCGTGGCCCAGTTCACCGTGAACTCGGGGGCGCTGCTCATCTGCAGCGCACTGAACGACACGCTGGTGGGCGAGCTGCCCGGCATGGTGCCCGAGGTGACCGGCACGTTGCGCACGATCATCGTCTGCGCATTGCGCCCGCGCAGCATCAGGTCGTAGGTCTTGCCGGCGCCCGCAGGCACCGGGAAGAGGGTGAAGCTGCCGTCGGGGCGCACGGAGGTCCAGCGCGCGACGCGGTGGTAGCTGGCGTCGGCCGACAGCTCCTCGGCCTTCACGACGAAGGCGCCGCAGGGGTTGGCCGGCAGCGTGCCGCAGGCGATCTTGTCGATCTTGCCGACGATGGCACCCGACTGGTCGAGGTCGTAGTAGCGCAGGACCGGCGTCATCGTGAAGGCGTCCAGCCCGTCGTGCTTGAAGCGCACGATGTCGTCGCCGATGTCGAACTCGACCGCGAGGTTGAGCGTGCCGCCCGCGGTCACGTTGAAGGTGCCCACGAGCGCGATGCCCTGCGTGGCCTGCGCGATCTCCAGCGGAGCGACCTGCGGCTGGCCGAAGGCGTCCACGTAGTTGACCTGGTCGTTGTATTGCAGCGCGGGGCTTTGCGCCTGGGCCGAGGAAGTGAGCGCGTCGTCGGAGCCGGCCAGGACGAGGCGGATCTGCCGATACGTGCCCACCGGCAGGTTGAGGCTGCCGAGCACGCCCGACATCGCGCCGTTGGAGAGCTGGTTGAGGTCCAGCGTCACGGGCGCAGGCAGCGTGAGCTTCGCCCAGCCCGAGCTCGACGCGTCGGCGGTATCGAGCTTGTGGACCCACACCTCCTTCACCGTGATCCACACGTTCGTGTAGTCCATCGCCGGGCCGTCGACGAGACGAACCTGCATCGCTCCGCTCGGGCCCGAGTTGTCGCCGCTCGTGCCGCCGCTGCTCCCGCCGCCGCATGCGGCCAGCGTCAGCGCGGCGGCCGCGCTCACCGCGGCCAGCGGCCAGAGTCGACCCGCGCGGGTCAGACCCCGCCATTGCATGTGCTTCATGCCTGCTCCCTCTTCAGCATCGTTCGTTGGAATCGCACGGCTCGCAGGGCCGCGCGACGGTTCGCATCCAGCGCGCGAGCGTGCACCGGCGTTGACCGGCAACGCGTGAAGATTGGTAAAACGCAGACGAATCGGCGCGGTGCGTCAGTGCGGCGTCAAGCCGCAGTCAGCGCGCCGGCTCGGGGGGGAAGCTAGTGGAAGAACAGCAGCCGCGTGCCGTGGACCCAGTCGGCCTCGGTCCACATGAGCGCGACCAGCACGAGCAGGCACAAGGGTGGCAGCAAGATGGCGCAGATCAGCGCGAGCCGCTCGTAGGCCATGTGCATGAACACCGCCACGATGAGCCCGGCCTTCGCCAGCATGAAGACGATGATGAGCGTCCAGCGCAGCAGGCCCTGCAGGTGGAAGTAGTCGACGAGATAGGACATGGTGCTCAGCACGAACAGCAGCAGCCACACCTTGAGGTACAGCGCGATGGGCGGACCGTCGTGCTCGTGCGAGCCCGCATGTTCCGCGGGGGTGTGCGGAGCTTCCTCGGTCGGTTGGAGCGTCGTCGACATGGGCTGCCTCACCACAGATAGAAGAACGCGAAGATGAACACCCACACGAGATCCACGAAGTGCCAGTACAGGCCCGCGATCTCGACGATCTGGTAGTTGCCGCGGCGCTCGTAGAAGCCGTTCATCACACGCCGCGCCACCACGAGCAGATAGATCACGCCGGCCGACACGTGCAGGCCGTGGAAGCCGGTGATCATGAAGAAGGCCGAGCCGAACTGCGCCGCGCCCATCGGGTTGCCCCAGGGCCGCACGCCCTCGTGGATGAGCTTGGTCCACTCGAAGGCCTGCATGCCCACGAAGGTGGCGCCCAGCGCCGCGGTGGCCAGCATCAGCGCGGCCGTGCGGGCGCGGTTGCGCCGGTAGGCGAAGTTCACCGCCATGGCCATCGTGCCGCTGCTGCTGATGAGCACGAAGGTCATGATGGCAATCAGGATCAGCGGGATCGGCTTGCCGCCGATGTCCAGCGCGAAGACCTCGCTCGGGTTCGGCCAGGGCACCGTGGTGGAGGTGCGCACCGTCATGTAGCCGGTGAGGAAGCAGCTGAAGATGAAGGTGTCGCTGAGCAGGAAGATCCACATCATCGCCTTGCCCCAGGACACGGCGAAGGCGGCGCGGTCGGCCGACCAGTCGGCCACGAGGCCGCGCAGGCCGTGCTCGCGGATGCCGTGCGGCACCGGCGCCGCGTGCGACGCCGGCTCCTGCGAGGACGGGGGTACGGGCAGGGTCACGCTCACTGTGGGCCCCTTTCTTGTCGGATCGTTCACTGCACGCCGCACAGTCGCGCGGCCAGCTCGGGGGTGATGCCGGCCAGCGCCGCGAACAACACCACCCAGACGAACAGAAGGAAATGCCAGTAGCGCGCGCACAGCCTCGTGAGGCGCGCGGCGCGGGCGTCGTCGCCCCGCGCCGCGGCATGCACCGCGACCGCCCAGCCGGCCAGCCCGCCCAGCACGTGCAGGCCGTGCATGGCGCTCAGCAAATAGAAGAAGCTGCCCATCGGGTTGCCGTTCAGGCGCACCTGCGCCTGCGACAGGATGCTCCAGGTCCACAGCTGCACGCCGATGAAGGCCATCGCGAGCAGGCCGCCGGCGATCAGCGCGCGCCGCGCCGCGGCTTCGTCGCGACTCGGGCCGGTGCGCGCGGCGCGTTGCATGGCGATGCCCGCCAGCGCCAGCAGCGCGGTGCTCAGCCACACCTGCTTCGGCCAGGCGATGGCCGCGGCGTCCCCGCCGGCGATGCGCATCACATAGGCGAAGAGAAAGAGCGAGAAGAGTGCGGTGGCCACGCCCATGAACACCCACAGCCCGACGCTCACGGGATCGATCAGCCAGCGCGGGCGGCCCCGCATGGCCTCGAAGCCGCGCGGGGGCTCGTGCCCGTCGCGCGGCACGCCGGTGCTGCGCAGCAGCGCTTCGCCGCCTCTCATTGCTCATCCTCCGTGCCGCGCACTGCGGAATTCACCTTGGAGACTGCCCGGCGGCTCATGCGGGCACCCCGCGCGTGGCTGTGTCGTGGCCCGGTTCGGGCTCGAAGCCGCCGGCCTCGGGCGGCGCGTTCTGCGCGATGAAGTCCTCGGGCGCTCCGGGCACGCTATAGGCGTATGCCCAGCGGTAGGCCACGGGCAGGTGCGGCCCCCAGTTGCCGTGCACCGGCGGCGTGTCCGGCGTCTGCCATTCGAGCGAGGCGGCGCGCCACGGGTTCGGCCCGGAGGCCCGTCCGTACTTGAGGCTCCACAGCAGGTTGAAGACGAACAGCAGTTGCGCGGTCGCCACCACGAAGGCGACCACGCTGATGAAGGTGTTCAGGTGCAGCGCCGAGGGCGGGATGAACTCGTAGCCCTCGTAGGCGTAGTAGCGCCGCGGCATGCCCAGCACGCCCAGGTAGTGCATGGGGAAGAAGATCGCGTAGGTGCCGAGGAAGGTGACCCAGAAGTGGATGCGCCCGAGGGTGTCGTTGAGCATGCGCCCGCTGATCTTCGGGTACCAGTGATAGAGCCCGCCGAAGACCACGAGGATCGGCGACACGCCCATCACCATGTGGAAGTGCGCCACCACGAAATAGGTGTTGGACAGCGGGATGTCCACGCTCACGTTGCCGAGGAAGAGGCCCGTGAGGCCACCGATGGCAAAGGTGCTGATGAAGCCCAGCGCGAAGAGCATCGGCACCGACAGGTGGATGTCGCCGCGCCACAGCGTGAGCAGCCAGTTGTAGACCTTGATGGCCGTGGGCACGGCGATGATGAGCGTGGTCGTGGCGAAGAAGAACCCGAAGTAGGGGTTCATGCCGCTGACGAACATGTGGTGCGCCCACACCACCACGCTGAGCACGCCGATCGCGACGATGGCCCACACCATCTGGCGGTAGCCGAAGATGCTCTTGCGCGCATGCACGCTGATGAGGTCGGAGACGATGCCGAAGGCCGGCAGCGCCACGATGTAGACCTCGGGGTGGCCGAAGAACCAGAACAGGTGCTGGAACAGCAGCGGGCTGCCGCCGCGGTACTCGCTCACCTGGCCCATCGAGACGAGCGCGGGCATGAAGAAGCTCGTGCCCAGCAGGCGGTCCAGCAGCATCATCACCGCGCTCACGAACAGCGCCGGGAAGGCCAGCAGCGCGAGGATGGTGGCCACGAAGATGCCCCACACGGTGAGCGGCATGCGCAGCAGCGTCATCCCGCGCGTGCGCGCCTGCAGCACGGTGGTCACGTAGTTCAGGCCGCCCATGGTGGCCGCGACGATGAAGATCGCCAGCGACACGAGCATCAGCACGATGCCCCAGCTCGCGCCCGGCGTGCCGGGCAGCACGGCCTGTGGCGGGTAGAGCGTCCAGCCCGCGCCGGTGGGCCCGCCCGGCACGAAGAAGCTGACCATGAGCACGATCACCGACAGCAGGTAGACCCAGAAGCTCAGCATGTTGAGGAAGGGGAACACCATGTCGCGCGCCCCGACCATCAATGGAATGCAGTAGTTGCCGAAGCCGCCGAGGAAGAGCGCGGTCAGCAGGTAGATGACCATGATCATTCCGTGCATGGTCACGAACTGGTAGTAGTGCTCCGGGTCGATGAACTTGAACACGCCGGGGAAGCCCAGCTGCAGCCGCATCAGGTTCGACAGCGCCACGCCCACCAGGCCCACCAGGATGGCGGTGCCGGCGTACTGGATTGCGATGACCTTGTGATCCTGGCTCCAGACGTACTTCGTCCAGAAGCTCTGCGGCCCATGGTCGTCGTGTGCGTCGGCGTAGGCCATGGGTCTCCTTCGTTGTAGTCGTTCAGGGCCGCGCGGCGCCGCCGCCCAGCGATGCGATGTAGGCCGTGAGGGCGGCCATCTCTTCGTCGCTCACGTCGAGCTTGGGCATGATGGGCTGGAACCCCTTGACGACGCGCGCGCTCGGGTTGCGGATGAAGTCGTGGATGTAGGCCTCGTCGACCTTCGCGGTGGAGCCGTCGGCCATGGTCTCCGTCTTGCCGAAGAGGCCTTTCCAGGTCGGGCCGACGCCTGCGCTGCCGTCGACGGTGTGGCAGGCCACGCAACCCTTGGACTGCGCGAGCGCCTTGCCGTTCGCCACGCGGTCGCCGGGCGCGGCGGCGACGGCCGCGGCGGCAGGCGGCGCGAGCGCCATCGCATGGGTGGGCTGCTCCTTCAGCCAGGCGGCGAACTTCTGCGGCTCGTCGACCACCACGTAGCCGCGCATGTTCGAGTGCCCCATGCCGCACAGCTGAGCGCACAGCACCTCGAAGCGCCCGACCTGCGTGGGCGTGAACCAGAAGCTCGTCACCATGCCCGGCACCATGTTCATGCGGGCGCGAAACGGCGGCGCGAAGAAGTCGTGCAGCACGTCGTGCGAGCGCAGCAGCACCTTCACCGGGCGGCCCAGCGGCAGGTGCACCTCGTTCGAATTGACCACGATGTCCTCGCGCCCGTTCGGATCGCCGGGGTCGATGCCGAAGGGGTTGTTGCCGGCGACGAAGCGCGGGTCGGTGAGGCCGAGCTTGCCGCTCGGCCCGGGGAAGCGGTAGCGCCACTGCCATTGCTGGCCGAGCACTTCCATCACCAGCGCGTCCTTCGGCGGCTCCACGTACTCCGCATACACGAACAGGCCCGGCGCGAGCAGCGCCATGATCCCGATGCTCGTGAACAGCGTGAGGCGCCGCTCCAGCTTGTGGTTGTTCGGCTCGTAGGCCGCACGCAGCCCCTCCTTGTGGCGGTAGCGCAGGAGCGTCCAGACCACGAAGAGGTTGATGCCGATGAAAAAGACGCCGGTGATGACCAGCGTGATGGTGAGCGTGGCGTCCATCTGGTGCCAGTTGGACGCAAGTGGAGTGGCCACCCAGGGGCTCAGGAAGTGAAACAGCACCGAGCCCACGACGATGACGATGAGCGCAATGGCCATCACCATGCAAAGACCCCCCTGCACCGGGCGGGCGGCCACCGGGCCGCGCTCGCCTTGAGTGCTACGTGTGTTTGTCTTATTGGTCGGAGCGATGCCGCTCCAGCATTCGATAGAGGACCGCCGCGGTCATGCCGAACACGAGGTGGGCCACGAGGGTGGACCATCCCCGCAATTCCGCGAACCACGGAAAGACGCGCTCGACAACGTAGAAATTGACGAGGTACAGCAGCAGGCCGAACACGGCGCCCGTGACGAGCGCCATCGAGTTGCTCGAATCCAGGTGCATCGGCGCGATCACCATCGACAGCAGCATGCCGAAGGCCACGCCCAGCAAGTAGTGCGTGAAGAGCGCGGCAACCACCACGCCCAGGCTGTAGCCGTTGGTCTGCAGGGCGTCCGGGCCGATCAGGATCGCGGCGACGCGGTGCGCGGTGGCCCAGGGCGTGCTGCTGCCCGAGAAGGTCGGCCAGAACAGCTCCATGACCATGAGCACCGCGCCGGCGGCCAGGCCCGCGACACCCGCGGCGACCCAGTCAGGCGTGCGTCGCTCCCAGCTGTGGGCGTGTAGAAGATGCAGCTCCATGCTCTCCTCCTCGCCGCGTTCCGGCGGCGATCGGGGCACGCGTCATCCGGGCGTGCCTGGGATACGGGAAGCGTTGCGCGGCGTGCGACAGCGCTTCAGGGGAATGCGGGAATGGCGGGCTCCATGCCCTCGTACTTCGCTTCGGGGTGCGAGGTGCGCAGCAGCGACTCGACCTCCTCGACGCGCGCACGCGGCACATCGACCATCAAGAGAATCTGGCCGCGCTCGATGTCCTGCTCGAAGCGGCGGATGCGGTTGTTGCGGGTGGAGCAGCCGACCATGCTGGCCGACCACGCGCCCAAGCCGCCGCCGACGATGGCCAGCACGCCCGCGATGCCCCACTGGGGCGTGTTCGATGCAATGGGGAACAGCGCCACGACCGCGCCGGCTGCCGCGCCGACGGCGCCGCCGATCACGAGGCCCGCCTGCGCTGCGCGCACGACGTCCGAGGTCTGCAAAAGATTGGCCGCGTGCAGGCCCGTCATGTCGGCGTCCTCGTTCGCGACGAAATGGATGTGCGACTCGCTGATGCGCGCCAGCAGCAGGTCCTTCATGGCCTGACGTGCACTGGGCAGGTCGGGGAGCATCCAGTAGATGCGTCTTCGCATGGGTAACTCCTATGGGTCTTTCTCGTAAAGACTTCAGGACCGCTTGCGTTCTTTGCAGTTCTGGCCGCGTCAAGCGCGCCTGAGGCTGTATCTGTACGCCTGTTCCAAACGTTGCACAAGTAGGGCGAAAGCGCGGGCGCCGTGAACGCGGGGGTGCGGAACCGCGATTGCTGCACCGCGATGGCGTTGCCGTGACGCAGCAATCGGCATGCCGCTGCAGGCATTGCGCGGCCAGGCGCATCGTTCGCGCGCCAACGTGCGATGCGCGCGCGCATCAGCGTCGCAGCTTCAGCGCGGCCTCGATGCGCTCGGGAAGGCGCGCGATGTCCAGCGGCTTGGTCCAGTAGTCGTCGAAGCCCTCGGCGAGCGCGCGTGCCACCTCGTCGGGCATCGCATCGGCCGATACCGCAATGCAGCGAAGCGCGGCCAGGCGCGATTGCGCGCGCATGTCGCGCAGCACGTCGTGCCCGCTCATGCCGGGCAGGTTGATGTCCAGCAGCACGAGGTCGGGCAGCTCGGCGCCCGAGCGCAGCCAGGCGAGTCCGCTCTCGCCATCGACGGCGGTGTGCAGGACGAAGCGATCGCCCTTGAGCGCGAGCGCGTGCTCCATGAGGGTCATGTTGACCGGGTTGTCTTCGATATAGAGGATGCGCACCGACCGCGCGGGCGAGGCGGGCGAGGCGCCGGCAGGCGTCGACGCCCCCGTGGCGGGCGATGCACTCGGGCGCTGCAGCTCGCCCAGGCTCACCGTCACCGTGCTGCCCCGGCCGGCCTGCGACTCGAAGCGGATCTGGCCGTTCATGCTGTCGAGCAGCCGGCGCGTGATCGCAAGCCCGAGCCCTGTGCCCGGCACCGTGCTCGCCTCTGCGCCCAGCCGGTTGAAGGGCTGGAAAAGTTGCGCGAGCTGGGCCGGCCGAAGGCCCGGGCCGTTGTCGCGCACGCTCAGCTCGAGCTCGCCGCCGCGCATCGACCAGCTCACGCGCACCTCGCCGCCGCGCCGGTTGTATTTGATGGCGTTGGACAGCAGGTTCACCAGCACCTGCCGCAGGCGCATCCGATCGGTGATCAGCTCGCGGGGGTCGGGCTGCTGCAGTGCCGCATCCAGCATGACGGTCACGCCGTGCTCGGTGGCCAGCGGCGCGGTCATGGTGGCGGCGGCCTGCACCACGTCCATCACGTTCACCGGCTCGGCGATGAGCCGCAGCTCGCCGGCCTCGATCGAGGCGAGATCGAGCATGTCGTCGATCAGCGCCTGCAGATGCTCGCCCGCGGCGCGAAGCTGGACGATCTGCTGGCGCTGCACCACGCCCAGCTCGCCTTCCTGCAGGAGCTGGGCAAATCCCAGCACCCCGTTGAGCGGCGTGCGCAGCTCGTGACTCACGCGCGAGAGGAACATGCTCTTGGCGCGATTGGCGCGCTCGGCGGACTCCTTGTCGAGCTGCGCCCGGGCGCTGTACTCGCGGTCGGTCACGTCGATGTTGGCGCCGATCATGCAGGGCGGCTGGCCCGGCAGCTGCAGCGTGCGACCGATGGTGTGCACGTGGCGCAGCTGCCCGTCGCCGCGCCGGATGACGTACTGCTCGTCGATCGAGCCGCCCTTGCGGTAGGCCTGCGCCACCGTGTCGCTCAGCCGCTGGCGGTCGGCCTCCACCACAAACTCCAGCCAGCGGTTGGCGGTGAGCTCGATGTCCTGCGGCGCGACGCCATGCAGGCGGTACATCTGCTCGCTCCAGGTCACCTCCCAGGTGTCCATGCGCCACTCCCAGGCGCCGACACCCGCCACTTCGGTGGCCAGCCGCAGGCGCTCGGTGAGCTCGACGATCTTGCTGCGCGACTCGTGGCGCTCGGTGACGTCGTGCAGCAGTCCCGCGATGCGCACGACGGATCCCGCGCGGCGCTGCACGTCGCCGACCACGCGCACCCAGCGGTGGTGCCCGCGCGTGTCGACGAAGCCGACTTCGTGGTCGAAGGGCGTGCCGTGCAGCAGCGCCGCGCGCACCGCGTCTCGCATCTGCGGCCGCGAAGACTCGTCGTAGAAGGCGAGCGTGTCCTCGAGCGACAGCTCGGTGCCGGCGGGCAATCCGTGGATCGCGAGGGTCTCGTCGCTCATGCGCACGCGGCCCACGGCGGGGTCGTAAGACCACGCACCGACCGAGGCGATGTGAGCGGCATCGGCCAGCAGGGCGCCCTCGGTGTCGGGCGCAAGCCCCATCGAGCGCGCGAGTGCTTCCGTCGGCGCGGGTTCTCTGGGCGCGGTGTCCTGCATGGTCAGGTCCGGCGACTTTTCGGTGGGCAGCCATCGTAAGCCGCGTCGCCAGCCGCGGCCTCCCCGAGCTTGAGGCATGAAACTGACGCGGCGCCGCCCGGGCGCGCCGCCCGCCAGGCGCCCCGGTGCGTACCATCTCGCCCGTGAATTCGCCTTCTTCCCTGCCCGCGCGCGACGCGCGCGGCGCCCCCCGCGCCGACATCCCTTGCGCCGCACTGTCCGCCGTCCTGCACGACGTCTTCGGCTACACCGCCTTCCGCGGCCCGCAGGCCGACATCGTCGAGCACGTGGCCAACGGAGGCGATGCGCTCGTCCTCATGCCCACCGGCGGCGGCAAGAGCCTGTGCTACCAGGTCCCCGCCATCGCACGGCATCGCGCGGGGCAGGGGGTGGCCGTGGTCGTGTCGCCGCTGATCGCGCTCATGCACGACCAGGTCGGCGCGCTCGAGGAGGCCGGCGTGCACGCCGCCTTCCTGAACTCCACGCTCAGCTTCGAGGAGGCGCAGCGCATCGAGCGCGAGCTCACCAGCGGCCGGCTGGTGCTGCTGTATGCCGCGCCGGAGCGCGTGACGACGCCGCGCTTCCTGGCACAGCTCGACGCGCTGCACGCGCGCGGACGCCTGGGCCTCTTCGCCATCGACGAGGCGCACTGCGTGAGCCAGTGGGGGCATGACTTCCGCGAGGACTACCTCGGGCTCAGCGTGCTGCACGAGCGCTACGCGGGCGTGCCGCGCATCGCCCTCACCGCGACGGCCGACGCCCACACCCGCGAGGACATCGTCCAGCGGCTGAACCTGCAGGAGGCGCGCCTCTTCGTCAGCAGCTTCGACCGCCCGAACATCCGCTATCTCATCGTCGAGAAGGACAACCCGCGCGCCCAGCTCCTGCGCTTCCTGCGCGACGAGCACGAGGGCGACGCGGGCATCGTGTACTGCCAGTCGCGCAAGCGCGTGGAGGAGACCGCGCAGTGGCTGGCAGAAGAGGGCATCCCGGCGCTTCCGTATCACGCGGGGCTCGATGCCGGCGTGCGCCAGCGGCACCAGGACCGCTTCTTGCGCGAGGACGGCCTCGTGATGGTGGCCACCATCGCCTTCGGCATGGGCATCGACAAGCCGGACGTGCGCTTCGTCGCGCACCTGGACCTGCCGAAGAACATCGAGAGCTACTACCAGGAGACCGGGCGGGCCGGGCGCGACGGCGAGCCCGCGCAGGCCTGGATGGCCTACGGTCTGGCCGACGTCGTGAACCAGCGCCGCATGATCGACGAGAGCCCGGCCGGCGATGAATTCAAGCGCCTGCAGCGCGCCAAGCTCGACGCCTTGCTGGCGCTGTCGGAGGCGCACGACTGCCGGCGCGTGCGGCTGCTCGGCTACTTCGGCGAATCGGGCGAGCCCTGCGGGAACTGCGACAACTGCCTGAACCCGCCCGCGGTGTGGGACGCGACCGAGGCCGCGCGCAAGGCGCTGTCGTGCATCTACCGCTTCTCGCAGCACTCGCGCGGTCCGCGCAGCTTCGGCGCGGGCCACCTCATCGACGTGCTGCGCGGCAAGCGCACCGAGAAGGTGGCGCAGTACGGCCACGAAGAGCTGAGCACCTTCGGCATCGGCGCCGACCTGAGCGAGGCGCAGTGGCGCGGCGTGCTGCGCCAGCTCATCGCGCTCGGCCACCTCGTCGCCCAGGGCGAGTTCAACACCCTGGCCCTGACCGACAGCGCGCGCTCGGTGCTGCGTGGCGAGGTGCAGCTCATGCTGCGCGAGGCGGCGACGCCCACGGCGCGCACGCGCCGCACGCGCGACTCGCGCGCCAAGCCCACGGGCGAGAGCGCCACCGCCGGTCTCGACGCCCCGGCACTGGCGCGCTACGAGGCGCTCAAGGCCTGGCGCGCCGAGGTGGCGCGCGAGCACGCGCTGCCGCCGTACATCGTGTTCTCCAACGCGTCGCTGGCCGAGATGGCGCGGCGCGAGCCGCGCACGCTGCAGGAGCTGGCCGAGGTGCCCGGCGTGGGCGCGAAGAAGCTGGAGGCCTACGGGCGCGAGATCATCCGGCTGCTGGGCGATTGAGTCAGCGGTTCACGACCAGAACCTGCGCGATGTTGCTGTCCGCGAAGTGGCCGTCGCGATCGCCCGCGCGCGCGAAGTACTGCACCGTGCCCGCGGCGTCCGCCGGGATCTGCGTATCCACCTGGTAGGGCACGACGCTGAGATCGCCCAGCGCGAAGGGTGCGCCGCCCGCCGGGTCGATGCGGAAGAAGCTCACCACCGCCACGCCGCGATCGTCGCTCGCCGCGGCCACGAGCCGCACCACGTCGCCGGGGCGCGCCTGCACCACGTTGACGGCGAGGCTCACGTTCGGCGGGGCGTCGTCGAAGTTGTTGAAGCCGTAGGCGACATAGAAGCCGCCGCCGCATGCGCCGAGGCCGAGCGCGATGCAGGCGGCCGCCGCGATGAGCCGGCGCCGCGCTGCGGGGGCGAAGGATTCGAGGGTGCGCGCGAAAGTCATCGTGAAAATCGTAGCCGGCGCCCCGCGTCGATCTTTCGCACCCTCATGCAGGGGTGCCGAGCGGTCCCGGCCGGCAGGGGGTCGAAACGCATAATGCCCGGTTGCCCTGCCCCCCGCGGCGCGCTTGCCTGCACCCATGTCGTCGAATCCCGTTCCCCGTCCCGACTCCCAGAGCGAGCCCGAGCCGCTTTCGCAGAGTCGCCGCAGCGCGCCGAGCCAGGTCATTGGCGAGGCGCCCATGATCCGGGTGCGCGGCGCGCGCACCCACAACCTCAAGAACATCGACCTCGACCTGCCGCGCTTCAAGCTGGTGGTCATCACCGGCCTGTCGGGCTCGGGCAAGTCCAGCCTCGCGTTCGACACGCTCTACGCCGAGGGCCAGCGCCGCTACGTCGAGAGCCTCTCGACCTACGCGCGCCAGTTCCTGCAGCTCATGGACAAGCCCGACGTCGATGTGATCGAGGGCCTGTCGCCCGCGATCAGCATCGAGCAGAAGGCGACCTCGCACAACCCGCGCTCCACCGTCGGCACGGTGACCGAGATCCACGACTACCTGCGCCTGCTGTACGCGCGCGCGGGCACGCCGTTCTGCCCCGACCACCACATCGCGCTGCAGGCGCAGAGCGTGAGCCAGATGGTCGATGCGGCCCTCGCCCTGCCCGAGGACACGCGGCTCATGGTGCTCGCGCCGGTGGTGCGCGAGCGCAAGGGCGAGCACGCCGAACTGTTCGAGGACATGCAGGCGCAGGGCTACGTGCGCTTTCGGGTCGACGGGCAGGTGCTGGAGGCGCAGGACGTGCCCAAGCTGCGCAAGCTGGAGAAGCACGACATCGACGTCGTCATCGACCGCCTGAAGGTGCGCCCGGATGCGCAGCAGCGGCTGGCCGAGAGCTTCGAGGCGGCGCTGCGCATCGCGGACGGCCGCGCCATCGCCCTGGAGATGGACAGCGGCGCCGAGCACCTCTTCAGCGCGAAGTTCTCCTGCCCGCTGTGCGACTTCTCGCTGCCCGAGCTCGAGCCGCGTCTGTTCTCCTTCAACTCGCCGGTGGGCGCCTGCCCGACCTGCGACGGCCTGGGCGAAGTGACCGTGTTCGACCCGCAGCGCGTCGTCGCCTTCCCCTCGCTCAGCCTGGCCAGCGGCGCGATCAAGGGCTGGGACCGCCGCAACGCCTACACCTTCTCGATGCTGGAGGCGGTGGCCAAGCACTACGGCTTCGACATCGAGGAGCCCTTCGAGTCGCTGAGCGAGGAGCACCGGTCCAAGCTGCTGTACGGCTCGGGCGAGGAAGAGATCACCTTCGTCTATTCCAGCGAGAGCGGCGCGCGCAAGCGCAGCGTGAAGCGCGCGCATCCCTTCGAGGGAATCATCCCGAACTTCGAGCGGCGCTATCGCGAGACGGATTCGATGGCCGTGCGCGAGGAACTCGCCCGCTACCAGGCGGCGCGCGCCTGCCCCGACTGCCACGGCACCCGGCTGCGCCGCGAGGCGCGCCACGTGAAGCTGGTCGATGCGCAGACCGGCACCGCGCGGCCGATCTACGAGATCTCGCGCGCCACGCTGCGCGAGTCCCGCGAGATCTTCGATGTGCTGCAGCTGCAGGGCGCGAAGGCCGAGATCGCGGAGAAGGTGGTGCGCGAGATCGCTTCGCGCCTGCGCTTTCTCAACGACGTCGGGCTGAGCTACCTGAGCCTGGACCGCAGCGCCGACACGCTCTCCGGCGGCGAGGCCCAGCGCATCCGCCTGGCCAGCCAGATCGGCTCGGGCCTGACCGGCGTGATGTACGTGCTCGACGAGCCCAGCATCGGGCTGCACCAGCGCGACAACGACCGCCTCATCGGCACGCTCAAGCACCTGCGCGACCTGGGCAACAGCGTGCTCGTGGTCGAGCACGACGAGGACATGATCCGCGCCGCCGACCACGTGGTCGACATGGGGCCGGGCGCGGGCGTGCACGGTGGGCGGGTGCTGGTGCAGGGCACGCCCGAGGATGTGGCGGCCAGCGACGACTCGCTCACCGGGCAGTACCTCGGCCGGCGGCTGCGCATCCCGGTGCCTGCGCGGCGCCACGCGGTCGGTGAATCTGCGGCCGACGGCGCGCGCGTGCTTCGAATCGTGAATGCGCGCGGCAACAACCTCAAGGGCGTGACGGCCGAGATCCCGGTGGGCCTGCTCACCTGCGTGACGGGCGTCTCCGGCTCGGGCAAGAGCACGCTCGTGAACGACACGCTCTATGCGGCGGTGGCGCGGCGGCTCTATCAGAGCCATCTCGATCCGGCGGCGCACG
>Ga0105248_10004338_pt1 | contig 15684 bp, 14 predicted proteins | sample KBSS34metaG_FD_81524 | JGI IMG/M metagenome (GOLD analysis project Ga0105248, IMG submission 81524) | Switchgrass rhizosphere microbial communities from Kellogg Biological Station, Michigan, USA - KBS S3-4 metaG | ecosystem: Host-associated > Plants > Roots > Rhizosphere > Soil | place...
AGGGCATCGAAGCGCAGACGAGGCGCGTGATGGAGGGACTTCGCACGTTGCTCGCCGGGATTGGCGCGAGCTTCGACAACATCGTCACTGCGCGTGTCTTCCTGACCCACTTCGACGAGGACTTCGCGAAGATGAACGCAATCTACCGGACGTATTTCAAGGAAGGCCGGCTGCCCGCGCGCACGTGTGTAGGCGTTACGGCACTCGCGCGCGGTGCCCGCATCGAGATCGACTTCATCGGAAAACGGTAGGCACAACCTCCGATGCACGCGTTATCCGCTTTCCACCAGCTTCCGATGCACGCGTTATCCGCCTTCCGCGCGTTCCCTCAATGAGACGAGGTTTCCCCATGACGTTGTCGCCTGCTGCCCTTCTGCGCCTGCTATCGCGGTTCGCCTTTGCCTTGACGCTGGTCGGTGCATCGATGACTGCGGCCGGACAAGGCACGATCCTGATCGGCGCTCCGCTGCCCCTCACGGGCGGTCTCGCGCCGGAAGGACTGAAGCTCCAGAGAGGCTACGACTTGTGGGCCGAGGAAGTTAACAAGACCGGCGGCATCTCCGTGGGTAACGCGAAAATGCCCGTCAAGATGGTGTATTACGACTACCAGTCGAATACGCCGCGCGCGGTGCAGCTCGCCGAGAAGCTGATCACCGACGACAAGGTCAACTTCCTGTTCTCGCCGTTTGGCTCGGGAGCGACCAAGGCGGCAAGCGCGGTGTCGGAGAAGTATGGCGTTCCGACGATTGCCCCGACGGCGTCCTCGGTCGAGGTCTACGATCAGCATTACAAAAACCTGTTCGGTACCTATACTCCGAACAGCACACTCACGGAACCGATCGCCGAGCTGGTGCGAAAGAACGCTCCGCAAGTCGCACGTGTCGCGATTCTGGCGCGCAACGACTTGTATCCGCTCGCGCTCGCGGAAGAATTCGAGCGCTCCGCCAAGGCGCGCGGCCTGAACGTCGTCTACTTCGAGAAATACGCGATCGGTACGCTCGACCATGCATCCGCGATCACGCAGATGCGCGCGGCAAAGCCGGACTGGATCATCGCGACCGGCTACATCAATGACATGGTCCTGGTCCGCAAGCAGATGAGCGATCAGAACCTGCGCGCGCCGGTGGTCACGATGATCAACGGTCCCGCTTACCAGGAGTTCATCGACGCAACCGGGGCGCTGGCGAACAACGTCACCACGGCGAGCTGGTGGCATCCGGCCGCGCGCTACACGAGCAAGGACGTGTTCAAGAGCTCCGAGAATTTCACCAACCTGTTCCGCACGACTTACAAGGTCGAGCCCGACTTCACGAGCGCGGGTGCTGCGGTCGCGGGCGCCGTGCTCCAGATGGCCATTGAAACTGCGGGAACGCTGGACCGCGACAAGGTGCGCTCGGCACTGCGGGACGGCAAGTTCGCGACGTTCTTCGGCACGATCGCGTTCGGCCCGGAGGGCTACGCAAACTCGTACACGCCGCCGGTGTTGCAGATCCAGGGTGGCAAGCCGGTGGTGCTGGTTCCGGCGGACATCAAGATGGCCGATTTCCGCCTCGGCGTCTGAGGCGTGTCGCGCACGAGCTGACGCGGCCCGCGCGGCCGCGCGTCGCATGCTCTATCTCCAGGTACTCGTAAACGGGGTCCTTCTCGGCGGCTTGTACAGCTGCATCGCCGTCGGCTTCTCGCTCGTGTGGGGCGTGCTGAACATCATCAACATCCTGCACGGGTCGCTGATCATCCTCGGCGCGTATGCCGCCTACTTCGCGTTCACGCTGCTCGGCATCAATCCGTTCTTCTTCGTCCCGCTCGCGGGCCTGCTGCTGTTCCTGCTTGGATATGGTCTGCAGGCGGGTGTGATCAACCGCGTCATGGGCGCATCGGTGCTCATCACCCTGACGCTCACCTTCGGCCTGAACCTGATCCTCGAGAACGCGATGATCCTCGCGTTCAAGGCCGACTACCGGAAAGTGGTCCTGGATCCGCCGCTCGGCCTGATCGAGATCGGCACTGCGATCCTGCCGCGCGATCGGCTCTACGCGATGGTGCTTGCGCTCATCCTGGTTGCCGCGCTTTACGTGCTGTTAAGAACGACGCGCATCGGCCGCGCGATCGTTGCCGTGCGCATGGATCGTGACGCGGCGGCTTTGATGGGCGTGAATGTCGAACGCATCTATGCCGTTACGTTCGGCATCGGCGCCTTCATGGCCGGCGCCGCGGGCAGCCTGATGTCCGTCATGTTCCCGATATCGCCGCTCACGAGCGTCACGTTTCTTGGCAAGGCCTTCGTGATCTGCGTTCTCGGCGGGCTCGGCAGCATCCCGGGTGTAATGGTCGGCGGAATCATGCTCGGCATTCTGGAGAGCTTCGGCGCGCTTTGGCTCGGCCCGGACTACTCGACGACGATCGCATTCGTCCTGCTCCTCGTTCTGCTGATGTTTCGTCCTACGGGAATCATGGGCAAGCGAGGATTCGATTGAAGCGTGCATGGCTGATCGGCCCGGCTGCGGCTGTGGTACTCCTCATCGCATTGCCGTTCATCGGGAACAACTACATCCTCCGCATCGCGACCAGCATGCTGATGTACGTGGCGCTCGCGTCGTCGTGGAACTACATCGGCGGCTTTGCCGGCTATCCGTCGTTCGCAACAGCTGCGTTCTTCGGTCTCGGCGCGTACGCCGGGGGCATCCTGCAATTCAAGGGTGTACCGATGGTCGCCGCGTGGCTCATCGCGGGCGTGATCGTCACCGCCTTCGCCTCCGCGGTGGGGCGTGCAATCCTGCGCCTTCGCGGCCACTACTTCGCAATCGCATCCCTGGTCATCGCCGACGTTCTGCGCGAGGTCATCAATGGCATGACGGGCGTGACGGGCGGAGGGATGGGCCTCAATGTGCCGGTGATGAAGATCGATGTCACGACTCAGGCACGGCTCTTCTACGCCGCGATGCTCGCCGTCGCCGTCCTCGCCGTTGTCACGTCCGCGCTCCTCGATCGCAGCCGCATCGGCTTCGGACTGCGATGCATCGAACAGAACGAGGATGTCGCGCTGCGGCTCGGTGTGCATACGGCCCGCTACAAGACGATCGCTTTCGCACTCTCGAGCATTTATCCCGCACTCGCGGGGGCGGTCTACGCATCCTGGGTGAGCTATATCGACCCCGCCGAAGCGTTCGACGTTCTGTTTTCGATCAAGCCGATCATCATGGCGTTGCTGGGCGGCGCCGGAACCGTGGCCGGACCGATCGTTGGAGCGTTCATCTTTCAGGCGATGGAAGAGTTGGTGTGGCGCAATTTCCTGAGCGTGCACCTCGGCCTGCTCGGTCTCATCGTCGTCCTGCTCATCCTGTTCCTGCCGCAAGGCCTGCTGCGCCACCGGCTGCTGCGCCCACGCATGCGACCGCTTCTCGTCAAGGCACCGTGACTCCGCTGCTCGAGCTCGAGCACGTCAGCAGAACCTTCGGAGGCCTGAAGGCGCTGGATGACGTCTCGCTGCGGCTCGAGGAGGGCGAGATCGTGGGCCTGATCGGTCCGAACGGCGCCGGCAAGACCACACTCGTGAACGTCGTCACCGGCGTCACGCCCGCAACACGCGGGCGCGTCCTGTTCCGCGGCGCGACCATCGAACGCCTTTCGCCCGACCGCATCGCGCACCTGGGAATCGCCCGCACCTCGCAGATCGTGCAGCCGTTTCCGAGGATGAACGCGCTCGACAACGTCGCCGGCGGCGCGCTGTTTGCCGGCGGCTGCCGCACGCTCGCGGCGGCGCGCGAGAAGGCGCACGAGCACCTCGCGTTCACGGGGCTAAGCGATGTCGCCGATCAGGCGGCATCGACGCTCACGCTCGCTGACCGGAAGCGTCTCGAGCTCGCACGCGGGCTTGCGATGAATCCAAAGCTCCTGCTGCTCGACGAAGTCAATGCGGGTCTCAATGCGGCCGAAATCGATTCCGCGCTCGATCTCGTCCGAGCCATTGCCGCGCGCGGCGTCACGATCCTCGTCATCGAGCATCTGATGAAGGTCGTGCTCAATGCGTGCAGTCGGGTTGCCGTCCTGCACCATGGCCAGCTCATCGCCGATGCTGCGCCCAACGACGTCGTGCGCGATCCCAAGGTCATCGAGGCCTATCTCGGGACGAAGTTCGCGGCGCGACACGCGGCTCGACTCGCATGAGCGAACGGCTGCTGGAGCTCCGCGACGTGAGCGGTGGCTACGGAGACATCCAGGTGCTTTGGCGCGTCGACGCTGCGGTAAACGTCGGGGAGATCGTCTGCCTCATTGGTTCGAACGGAGCCGGAAAGAGCACGCTGCTGCGGTGCATATCCGCCGTGGGTGCATGGAGCCGCGGACGGATCACCTTTGCCGGCGAGGACATGAGCGGGCGCGCTGCAAGGGACATTGTCGAAGCAGGCATCGTCCACGTGCCGGAAGGCCGGCGACTGTTTCGTGGCATGAGCGTGCGCGACAACCTGCTCATGGGTGCCTACGCCCGTCGCGACGGCGCTCGTGCAATCACGCGCGATCTCGAACGCGTATACGGCATCTTCCCGCGATTGGCGGAACGGGCGCGGCAGGATGCGAGCACGCTTTCCGGCGGCGAGCAGCAGATGTGCGCGATCGGTCGCGGCATCCTCGCCGCACCCAGGCTCCTCATGATCGACGAGCTTTCGCTGGGTCTCGCACCGCGCCTCGTGGACGAGCTTGGGGAAGCCCTGATCAAGATCAACGGGACCGGCGTTTCGATCCTGCTCGTCGAGCAGGACGTGATCACGGCGCTCGAGCTCGCGACCCACGGGTTCGTCCTCGACCGCGGCCGCATCGTGCTGTCCGGGCCGACGCAAGAACTGATGAAGAACCCGCTGATCACCGACGCCTATCTCGGCGCAACCCTCTAAGACGTGCGATGGAATCGGCTGCACGAGCCGATTGCTTTGCCGGTCCTCGCCATCGTCCCGTGATCGGCGATGAGGCCCTCGATGGTGACGGTCGCCTCTTTCACGTGCTTACGTCCGGCGTATGCGCCGATTGTCGAAGCGACGCGGCTTGCACCTGGCGTATGCGTCGATTGGCGAATCGACAAGTGCGCCGATGGAACAACCAAGTGACGCAGCGTGTTAGCTCTTTGCGCCGAGCGAACTGGAAAACGGCTCCCTTTGCGTCCGACACCAAGCGTTTTGTGGGCAGGTTGGGTCTGCTTCGCCCCGTGACGCTTCCCATCCACCAGCGGAGAATGTAACGATGTTGCCACCGCGCACAACACTGTTGCCGCCGTTGGCAACGCCTGCTCGACGGGTTCTGATTGCGGCATGCGTTGCGGCGAGCGCCTTCGTCGGCACGAACCCGAGCCAGGGTCAGGCGGTACAAGCGCCGGGCGCGAGCAGCGCCGTTCCCGCCACTCAATATCCTGCACCGGTGAATCCGGAAACCCTCTCCTGCAACGCGTTGAAGGCGAGGCTCCAAAGCACCGGACAACTGTCGATCCTGGTGGGAACGCGGGGTGGTTGGGGCGACACTTTCTACGGTCCAGCCGTCCCTCGGTGTCAGTTCTGGCAGATGCCGATGTTCACCTATGTAAGGGCGAATGACGGACTTTGCGGCGTCGGTTACGTGTGTGTCGAAAAGATTTCGCGAGATTGAGGCGAGGACGGACCTGAAGCGGCGCTGCTCGACGGCGATCAGTTCGTCGGCGCGAGTGTGGGGGCCGAAGGATTCGAGCCTTTACAGCCTCGAGCAAGTCGGCAGGAGGTGGGTGGAAGCAGTGAATTGGGCGACGGGTGGCGCGTTCACTGCGCCCGATGCGTCGAGTCGCTCCGCGCCTAACCCGCGAGATCCGTGCCGGCCATCGTGGACTTGACGCCGTCGGCGGTAACCGTATGGCCTTTGACTCTCTTGTTGAAAACCGTGAGGTAGTTGATGTCGACGAGATCGACTGCAGGCAGATCCAGCGCAACCACTCGTTGGAAATCATGGAATAGCTGCCGTCGTTTCGCCGGATCAATCTCGACTTGAGCGGCTTCGAGCAGGCGATCCACTTCTGCGTTTTTGTAGTGCGTACCGTTGCTGAACGGAACGCCCGGTCGAATATTCTTCGACCAATAGAGCCGCTGCACGCCAATCGTCGGATCACACGTCGTGGCAAAGGCGGCGTTCACGAAATCGAACTCTCGGTCGGTATAGACACGCTTCATGTAGCCGGCGAAATCCTGTGAACGGATCGTGACGCCAATGCCGACTTTCGCGAGCGCCTGCTTCAGGTATTCGGCAACAAGTGGATGCGGCGTCAGCGGCAACGGATCCAAATTGACGCGGAACCGGGTACCGTCGGCTTGCCGGCGAAACCCCGCCTCATCCAGCAGGCGATCGGCCTTGGCGGGGTCGAACTCGTACTTCTGGACATCGGGATTGTAGAACTTGGTTTGGCTGGCATGGATCGGACCGGTGGCCGGCGTCCCGTACCCGAACCAGATATTGTCCACGATGAACTGCTTGCTGACAGCGTGCGCGATGGCCTGGCGAACCTTGAGTTCCTTGAAGTATGGATTGTCCAGGTTGAACTCGATCTTCTGCACGATGGGACTGTAGGCGTAGCCATTGAGTTCGATGCCGATGCTCGCAAGCGCCGCCAATCGCTTCACATCGCTAAGCGGGACCGGGGTCTCGCCGCCAATATCCACCTCCGCCGCTTCGAAAGCGGCCGCGCGTGCGGCCGGATTAGGGAGGAAGCGGGCGACGATACGGTCCAGCTTCGGCTTTCCTTGATCCCAGTATTCGGGATTGCGCTCGAAAATGACATGACTACCCTTCTGCCATTCCTTGAATACGAACGGACCGGTGCCGACTGGCGCCTGGTTCCTCGGATTGGTTGCGGGGTTCGCCCCTTCATAGAGATGCCTCGGAATCACGGGCGACTCGCCCGACGCCAGTGCATACTCGAGATAAGGCGCAGGGGCGCTCATCTCCAGGATCACCGTCGATTCGTCCGGCGTTTGAATTTTCGTGACGTTGGCGTACGTTGTTCGCCCGCGCGGGTGCGCCTGTTTCAAGGTTTCGAATGAAAAGGCAACGTCTGCGGACGTGAAGGGCTTGCCGTCGTGCCACTTGACGCCCTTTCTCAAGTTGAACGTGACGGTCTTGCCATCGTTGCTGACCTTCATTCCGAGGGCCAGCGCTGGAATCAGGGTGAAGTCGTTCGTGTAATTGAACAAACCCTCGGTCGTCTTCGACGTCACCAGATTGGTGCCAACGCTCGTATCCGTGATGGCGACGAGGCTCGTAGGCTCGGGGTCGACCAGGAAGGTCAGCGTTCTGGTACTCGTGTCACTCCGTGTCTGTGCCAAGAGCGACTTGGGCAACATGAGTGCGAGGATGGCGCCCGTGTTGATTACCCGGCGAGTGCGACTGTATCCCTTCATGTTGCCTCCCCCTTTTTAAGCGACTCCGGTCACGTCACGGCGATGCTCTTCTCCGGATCCGAAGCGCAGTTCTTCGTCAGCTGTTCGAGCTCCAGCAGATTGCGCTCGATCGCTGGCAGAGACAGCGCAAGCTCGTGCTCGTCGAGAAGGGCTTTGCGCAGTAGATCGACGACAGGCTGAAAGATCTTGTCCCGCGCAGCGGCTCGCTGCGGCGGCGGCAATGCCATGACGGCGCCGTTGATGCGTCTCATCAGGGACGAATCGAAGACGCTTTCCCATTTCCGACGCTCGGGCCCGAAGTCAAAGAAGTGAGCCTTCGGCCCCGCGGCTTCCATGCGCTGCTGCCGGATGCTTTGGGTTGCGTCGACGTCGGCGACTCCGTCGCGGAGGACTACACCGTAATCTTCGAGCGCTCCGGCAATCGACACGAAACCGCTCCTCACATCCCTTGCGACGGCAACCGGATCACGTTCGAGCGGACTGCCATATCCACCACCGCCCGGGGTCAGTACCGTGATCGTTTCCCCGGCCGCGAGCTGCACCATGTCGATCTTGCCGAGGTCCTTCTCGTCCGGACGACCGCGGTTCTTGATCGTTCGCGCGGCACCACCGGCTTTCCCGCCCGCTACCCCCCATGGCGAAAAGCGGAATCGCTCCATGCCGCGCCCCAACACATGGCTCCCGCCACGATTGGGAGCGAACGTGAGTTCCAGGCCGACTCCGCCGCGCCAGCGCCCGGGCCCGCCCGAATCGGCGCGAATCCCGTAACGCAGGATCGTCACATCTGCGGCGGCTTCGAGCGTTTCAATCGGATTGTTCTGCATTCCGCCTGTGATGCTATCGCGCCCGTCGACGCCTTCCAAGCCGAAACCGGCGCCCATGCCGCCGATCATCGGTTCGACGACGATGACCTTGCGCCGACCCGCATCGTCTTGGGGCTCGGCTAGCACGACCGGCGCGATAAGTCCCCCACCCGCCGCACGCATGAACTGGGGGGCCGCCTGGGCAAACACGCCATTGATGACGTCGTGCACTCGCTTGGCGGCCGCATGCCGTACGCCAACCGCCGCCGGGAACGTCGGATTGAGCAGCGTACCTTCCGGAATGATGACGCTGACCGGCTCGAAGATCCCGTAATTGAGGGGAATCGTGGGATCGCGGCTCAGCGCGTATTGAGCAATGCGAACCGTTATCCATGGATGCCGCTTTCCCGCCGTCGGCATGTTGAAGGCGGCGCGCACCTGCGGATCCGTCTCCGAGAAATCGAAGTGCAGCTTGCCGTCGCTCACGGTGAGACGAGTGTGCATGCGAACGGGAACCGGTGACAGGAACTCATCGTCGAGATAATCCGCGAACTCATATGCGCCGTCGGGAATCGTCCTGAATGCCTGCCGTGACTTCGCGGCCGCGTATGTAACGACGTCCTCGAGTGATGCGGCAAATATCTCGACGCCGTGTTGTGCAAGGATCGCTCGAACTCGGCGTTCGCCAACGCCGAGCGTCGCGGCCATCGCCTTCATATCGCCGACGTTCTCCTCCGGCGTACGGCTGTTTGCCCTCAGGATCTCGAGCACGTCATGGTTGAACTCTCCCCGGCGCATCAGCTTCAGCGGAGGAAGCATCAGTCCCTCCTGAAAGATATCCGTGTTGCTGGGAGAGATGCTCGAGGGCACGCGCCCGCCGAGATCGGACATATGAACGAAACACCAGCCGAAACAGACGATCTTTCCGTCGTGGAAGTAAGGCTTCAGAACGTGAACGTCGGGAATATGCGTCGAGAGTCCTACCGATGCGTACGGATGATTCGTAACGATTACGTCGCCTTCCTCGAGTCGACCTACCCGATCGATCGTTGGCTTGGCGTCGTTGTCGATCATTCCGTTGACGCCGATATGCGCCGGATACGAAACGATCCTGCCGTGCGGGTTTACGAGCCCCGCCGCAAAATCGCATATCTCCTTGACGTAGAGCGTCCGTCCGCTGCGGTAGAGCGCGTTGCCCATCTCCTCGGCGACCGCCGCAATCTTGGTGGAAAGTATTTCCAGCGTAACCGGGTCAAGACGCATCGGAGCTGCTCCGCTCGATCATCAGAATTCCGCGGTCGTCAACGCGGACTCCCCAACTCGGCGGGATCCATACCGTCAGATCGTCGTCCTCGATGACGGCCGGGCCAACCGCCGTTGTGCCGGCCCCGAAAACCCGTCTCGAGAAAATATCCGCCTCGAGATAAGCATTGTCGTAGAAAACGGTTCGCGCGCCGCTGCCCTTGGCGACTGATGCGCCGGGCGCCACTTTCGGAAACGAAACGTCAGGCGTTTCGCCCAGCACGCTCAGCCGTTGCGTGACGATTTCGACGTCGTCATCGGACTCGCGGAAATCGTAAATCGCGGCGTGCGCACTGTGAAATGCCGCAGCGAGGCCCGGAATCGATTCGGCACGGCGAATTTCCTCGGGAACGGCTACCACCAGGTTGTGTGATTGGCCGCTATAGCGCATATCCGCTGCATAAGCGAACCCGTGCGAGCGAATGGGAAGTCCTTCCGCCTGGATCCAGGTCCTTGCCTCCTCTTCGAGCGCCGCCCAGTTCTTCCATAACCGAGTGGCCATTTGCGAGACGCGGACCTTGCCCAGGCTCCGCACGAAGTCGCGACGAACGTCTGCCATCGCTGCACCAAGCGCACAAAAGGTCGCCGCGGCAGGCGGCACCGCGACCCCACGCAGACCCGCTTCCTGCGCCAGCATGACGGCATGCGTTGGACCCGCGCCGCCGAACGGCATCAGTATCTGTGCAGAAGGTGGATGACCCTTAAGCGCCATGCGCGTGAAAAGCGCGGTTGACATGCGCGCGGTCGCAACCGTTATTGCGGCCCATGCCGCCTGCTCCGCAGACTCCAGCCCGAGGCTTGCTGCGATTTCACTTAACGCTGCAGCGGCGGCGGTCTTATTCAACTTCATCCTGCCGCCGAGGAACCGATCGGGGTCGATGAAACCGAGCACAACGTAGCAATCGGTGATCGTCGGTCTCGAACCGCCGAGCGCGTACGCAACGGGCCCCGGATCGGCACCCGCGCTTTCCGGGCCGACTTTGATTACACCTTCCGCATCCACGGAAACAATGGATCCGCCGCCCGCCCCGATGCTCGACACTTCTACGAGCGGCATCATGAGAGGCACGTCGCCGACATAGGCACCCGTCGTAAGCTCGACTTCGCCGTTGGTCATCATCGCGATGTCAGCGCTGGTTCCTCCCATATCGAAGGTGATGACCGAATTCAAGCCCGCAGCTTTGGCCAGTCTTGACGCCGCTGTCGTTCCTGAAGCAGGACCGGACAGCAGCGTCTCAAGTGGCCGGTCCTTCGCGCTTTCCACGCTGAACGTTCCACCGGAGGAACCAGAGATTTGCAGCAGGGCATCGACACCCAACCGCTGAATGCGCCCTTCGAGCGTTTCGAGGTAGCTTTGCATCAGCGGATGCACCTGCGCATTGACGCACGCTGCAACCGTCCGTTCGAACTCCCGGATTTCCGGCCATACCTTGGACGATTGGGTGATCAGGAGACGCGGCAGCTGCGCCGCTATGCGTTCAGCAAGGCTTCGTTCGAGGCTTGCATCCACGTACGAGTTCAAGAGTGCTATCGCTACGGCTTCCACACCCGACGCCTCGATCAAGGCACAAAGCTCGTCAATCTCGTCGTCCGTCGCATTGGCAATGATTCGACCATGCGTGGACATTCTGCAGCCGATTTCGAACACCTTGTCTCGACTGACGAGCACGCGCTGTTTCGCCATCCGGAAGTCGAACGCTGATGGGAGCCGCATCCGACCGATCTCCAGCACGTCGCGCATTCCTTGCGACACGATCAGCGCAATATCGGCCACGTTCCCCTGCAACAGCGCATTGACCGCGATGGTCGTCCCGTGGACGATCCGTATCGGCCGCCCTCCAAGGAGCGGCTGCTCCTTCAGCAAGGCAGCGAGGCCTCGCTCGACAGCCACGGAGGGATCGCGAGGTTCGCTCGGTTCTTTGTGAAAGACCAACCTGCCACCGGGAAACGCAGCGGCGAAGTCGGTGAAAGTGCCGCCGACGTCGATGCCGACGACCGGCGCTCCGTCATACCTCGCGACTGCGGTCCCGGTCATTCCCATGCTCGGTGGAGCGCGCCGCACGGACTGCAGCGCCAACCGCGGCGTCGGTAACGGTGACTGGCGTGACGCAACCAGCTGCGATCATCAGGCGGCGACCGCCGGTTTGGGCGATGGCATCACGCACCTCGTTTTCGATCGCCGGCAGATCGCCCCGGAGTAACGCTCCGTGCTCGGATATGCCGCCGACGACGACACCCGGGAACTGTGTGGCTGCCTGCGAAAGGCTCGGCTGCGTCAGTCGATCATGCCAGTTCAGCATGTCGACGGGATACGCGCGCAGCAGATCGAACATGATGTCCTCGCCGTGCGCATGAAGCATGTTGAGCCGCGTTTTGCCGGAAAGCGCGCGCAGAACCTGCAGATCATACGTTTTCCCGAACCGCTCGTACTCCTCGGCAGTAAGGAGACGAAACGACGCGAATTGCGTCGCCAGGAACACACCATGCGCACCGGCGTCCAAGGCGTCCAGCGCGAAGCGTATTGTGACATCCGTGATGACGCGCAGCGCGCGCTCAAGGACATCCCGCTCCCGACGCAAATCGGCGAGGAACGCGTCCGTCGCAAGTTTGCGCGCCGTAGACAGCGGGCTGAAGACGGTTTGCAACAGCGGTACCGTTCCTTGAAGCGCCTTCGCGACTTGCCGCACAGCGTCGTTCTGCCTCCCGTAGCAACCCTGGCGAACGTCGAGATCGCGAATGCGCGACCAGTCCTCGGTACGCATGACGACTGGCCGCAATGTGTCTCGGGCCCCATGGGCCGCACCGCGATAGGCCGTAACGACGCCCCAATCTTCCACGCCGTAAGAGTTGCACGGCATGAACTTGATGACGTCGAAGTCCCACCGCCTCTGCCATTCCAGAGTTCGAGCGACCAATTTCTCGACGTGCTGATCCTCGTCGGGGAAATGTCGCCAGAACGAGACGGGCGGATAGTCGGTCCGTTCGCCCCGAATCGTCGCCTCGATCCGCTGCCAGTGGTCCATTTCAAGGATCCCGCAATCGAATGCGTTCGCAACGCCGGTCCGCGACGCTCGGCGTCGATGCACACCAGCTCGCGTTACAAAGCCATTGCTCTCGCACGGATCGAGCGAGCTCTGGCAACGCCGACGACCGGCATAACAACGTCGAGATTATCCTAACGCTAAGGCGACCGCCTCGATCTCGACGAGCCAGTCGGGGTCGGCAAGGCTCGCGACCACCGCGAGCGTGCTCGCCGGAAGGTGGCCCGCCTCCTTGAACACGCGAGAACGAACCTCGTGGACGATCGGACGGTACTCGAGTCGCGTGATGAAGACTGTCACCTTGCCGACCTTGTGCATTCCTGACCCCGCGGCCTCGAGGACCGCCCGCAGATTTCTGAAGACCTGCTCGGTTTGAGCGCGGACGTCGCCTTTGCCGACGAGATTTCCCTCGACGTCTCGCGCGACCTGACCCGCGACGAAGATGAGGTCTCCCATGCGCACTGCATGCGCATACGCATACGCACGCGTGTCATGCACGGTCACCGGCTGAATCACTTCGAAGGTCGACATGTCAGTCCTCTACATTGGCGGCAATACACCCCCGCTTCGCACCGGCGATCGGAACGATCGAACGGTCGCGGAAAGCTGGCCCACATCACCCCATAACCAACGCTACTGGACGGACGGGCGATGCCGTTCCATCTCGCATCTTCAACGGCAGACACACGAATAGAAATTGCTTTCCGACCAATTTGTCGAGGTTGCACAGCTGCTGCACCATGCAGATTCCCGCGTCGAGCCAAATCTTATGCGAAGGCCACCACCACTCGTCAGGGTCATCCATCCCGATGAGGTCGGTGCAGAACAACGAGATCTTTCGGTCCACGAGCCATTGCGCGGTGTCCGTCGGCAGATAGGGCCGATCCATCGTGAAGTTTGGTTTGCCCCAATCCCGGTCAGCACCGGTCCAGCAGATCGTCGCTGTCCCGGGACCGATCCTAGTCCCCGACTTTTCTTCCGCGCGCTCCAGGTCGGCCGCGCTGATGGCCTCCCCATTCTTCTTGTAGCTCAAGTCGAGCAGGTTGCCCGGGAGGATCAGCGTCTCCAGCGGAATCGCGTTGACGTCCGCACCGCCCTTCACGAAGTGTCTCGGTACGTCGATGTGCGTACCGCAGTGCTCGGGCATCAGGATCATTCGCCCTTCCATCGACAGCTTCCCCCCCGTGATCAGACGGAAGTGATCGTGCTCCTCGAGTGGCCAGAAGGCGACCATAGAACCGCCAATGTTCAGCATGCCATTGAAGTACTCATGGCCCAGATCGACGATCTCCTTGAATGGTGTCTGCATGTGGTGCCTCCTCTAAGTCTGATTCCGGCTCGGCCGGACCTCGAGCGCTCGGCGACGATTCACGTTGCGTCGAAGTACGGGTTCTCTTGCGGCGGGATTGCCGCTCGAATCTCCTACGCGTCCTCGCCCATCGGTTCGAGATATTCCTTGAGGTCGACGTGGTCGTAGTATTGGTCGAGCTTCGCGGCCGGCGTGTCGACGATAACCTTTCCTTCCTTCATGAACAGAAGCCGCGTCGCCAGCGACCGCGCAAATTCCACGTGGTGCGTGACCAGCATCATCGGAATGTGGAATGTTTCATTGATCTTCCTGAGATATCGCAGGATTTCGGCGGCAAGCGGCGGATCGAGGGCAGAAGTGATCTCATCTAGCAGCAGCACCTCCGGATCCATTGCAAGCGCCCTCGCCAGCGCGACTCGCTGGCGCTGCCCTCCTGAAAGTTCCGAAGGGTATTTGTTCACCAGTTTGCCGCGCGTGGTGCGGTGAAATGGGTCCACGTTCACGAGTGCGCAGAGCTCCCTCGCCCGTTCAACCGCCTTCGCCGCAGGGATGCCTCGCAGATAGATCGGCCCTTCGGTGATGTTGTTGAGAATCGTCTTGTTGGGCCAAAGGTTGAATTCCTGAAAGACGATACCTACCCGGGACCGATGAACGTTCTCGTTCACCAGCACCTTGACGTTTCCGTCCCGCGCTTCGATGATCTTTTGACCGCGGAAATAGATGACGCCATGCCGGATGCGTTCGAGAAGGTTGAGGCATCGAAGGAACGTGCTCTTGCCGGTCCCGCTCGGGCCGCAGATCGCAATTCGCTCCCGTTCGAAGATCGTCAGGTTGAAGCCCTTAAGTACGGTGTGAGTTCCGTACATGACGGTCACGTCTTCAAGACGGAAAAGTTCGTTCACGAAGCTACGCCCTCTGCCTGAAGAACTCCATGCGTTGCATTCGCATGTAAACGAGGTTGCCGAAACCAACGACGACTAGATAGATGACCGCAATCGCCGTGTACGCTTCGAGTGAACGGTATGTCTGGATCATGATGGTGTCCGCCGTATGAAGCAGCTCGCTCACACCGAGAACGGAAGCCAGCGTCGTCCATTTGAACTGATTGATGTAGAGCGCCACCATCGAGGGCAACGAAATGCGCACGATCTCCGGAAAGATGATTCGCCGCAGGATCAACGGAAACGGCATTCCGATCGCCCTACCGGCATCGATGTAGGACCTCGGGATCTCTTCGATCGCGCCGCGTATGACGTCGGCGATGAACGCCGAGAGATTCAATGAAAGTCCGATGTAGGCGACGGTGAGTCCATCGAACTTGATGTTGAAGAGAACCGGCAGGAAGTAGTACATCCAAACCATCAATACGAGCAACGGCAGCCATCCGAGCAGCGCGTTGTACACATTGATCAGGATCTTCACGGGAATCAAATACGGCGACTTCATTGAAAGAAGCACGCCGAGGACATACCCGATCACCGTTCCCGCCACGATGGACACGACGGTGAGCTTGGCCGTGATGATCAGGCCATTGAGAAACGCTGGCCAATACTGCAGCAGCAGTCCGAGCTGCCAGTCATAGGCCATTGTTGATCCTCACGACGTAGTCATGGGGAGGCGTGGACACGATCCTTCTTGCACAGATCGAGGGACTGCTCTGTCCTGCATCATGTCAGGGACATGGATGGACCACGAACGAGGCCCAAACAGAGGAGTCGTGGCCCTTTGCGATCAGGCGAGCAGAAGGCTAGTTCGATCCCACCCCTGCACGCCTGCGCCGAATACCGTCAACGAGATTAACGCCCTCAATAGTTCTTCTTCATCGA
>Ga0105248_10004339_pt1 | contig 15681 bp, 12 predicted proteins | sample KBSS34metaG_FD_81524 | JGI IMG/M metagenome (GOLD analysis project Ga0105248, IMG submission 81524) | Switchgrass rhizosphere microbial communities from Kellogg Biological Station, Michigan, USA - KBS S3-4 metaG | ecosystem: Host-associated > Plants > Roots > Rhizosphere > Soil | place...
ATCGAGCCCAGGGCGCGGCCGACGACGTGGTCGCGCTCCAGGGCTACGACGAGACGCGCTGGGCCGACCCGGCGCTGCCGACCCTCGACGAGCTCGACGCCGTGACGGCCGCGCCCCTCGTGATCCGGCGTACCGACGGCCACGTGGCCCTCCTCAATACCGCAGCGTTGAGCCTGGCGGATGCGTTGGACACCCCTGGCGTCGAACGGGCGGAAGGCGGGCGCCCCACCGGCCTCGTCACGGGGACCGCCAACCGTCTCGTGGGCCGATGGGCGGCTGCGGCACGGAGCGAGCACACGATCGAGGCGCTCCAGCTGTCCGGCGCGGCACGCGCCGCGAGCCACGGGATCACCACCGTGCACGAGATGGCGCTGCCGCTCGAGTTCGGGCCGCTCGACGTCGAGACCCTGCTCGCGCATCGACGCGATCTCCCGGTGTCCGCGGCGGTCATCTTGGGCGTCATGGACGTGCCGAAGGCGGTCGAGCTGGGTCTGCGGGGGATCGGTGGCGATCTGGCGACCGACGGGTCCTTGGGTGCGCGGACCGCCGCGATCGGCGATCCGTACGCCGACGGCCCGGGCCGAGGCGAGCTGGCCTTCGACGACGAGATCCTCGAGGGCTTCTTCCGCGACGGGCACGACGCCGGCCTGCAGGTCGGCATGCACGCGATCGGCGACCGCGCGATCGAGCAGGTGCTCGGCGCGTGGGAGCGGATCTACCGGCGGCTCGACTCCCGCGAGCGGCGGCACTTCCGGGCCCGGCGGCATCGGATCGAGCACTTCGAGATGCCCACGCTGGCCCAGATCGAGCGCGCCGCGATGCTGGGGCTCGCGATCTCGATGCAGCCGGCGTTCGACGCGGCGTGGGGACACCCCGGCGCCCTGTACGAGCAGCGGGTCGGCCCAGATCGAGCGTGGGCGATGAACCCGATCCGCACGGTCCTGGATCGCGGGCTGGAACTCGGCGTCGGATCCGACGCCCCGGTGGTGTCCGTGGACCCGTGGGCGACGATCCGCGCGATGGAGACGCACCACGACCCGACCCAGCGCCTGGACCGAGCCGACGCGATCCGGATCCACACCACCGGGAGCGCCCGCCTGGCGCACCACGAGGAGAAGAAGGGGGTCCTCGAGCCGGGGATGCACGCCGATCTCGCCGCCTACGATGCCGACCCGCTCACGGTCGAGGATGTCGGGGGGCTCCGCCCGATCCTGACGGTGTCCATCGGCCGGGAGGTCTGGCTCTCGTGAGCCCTTTGTCACACTTTCCAGCGGGTCCGGGTTGACCGCCCGACGCCGGGTTGCGTAGCGTCCTGGGTGCGTCGCCGCCCCGGCGGTGACGCCGGACCCAAGAGGCGAGCACACGACGCGGCGCCCCGGCGCTGTGGACGGGAGCCGTCTCTTGGGTCCTTTCTGCACGTGGCGCCGCCTCCCCAACGTTCAACCGGACCCGTTGTAGGATGCGCAGCTGCCAGGGAGGCAACCCCCACCCTCCCGCGGACTGGAAGGCGCGATCCGCACATGCCAGACGACATCGAAGAACTCGCCGAAGAGGAAGAAGAGCTCGCGGCCGACGATGACGACGAGGCCGAGCCCACGGCGGAAGACCTCGAAGATGCGACGGTCCCGCCCGAGCCGGGCCTCGAGAACGTCGAGTCGATCCAAGACCTGCTGGCCAAGCAGGAGGCCTCCGAGACGGTCAAGGAGGCGGCCGACGAGGACGAGGAGGTCATCCCCCTCGACCTCGCCAAGGATGACCGCGCCGAGGCGATCGACACCAAGGTCGTCCCGATGCAGGAGACCGAGTTCATGTGCCGGAACTGCTTCCTCGTGAAGCACCGGAGCCAGCTCGCGGACAAGAAGAAGATGCTCTGCCGCGACTGCGCCTGATGTGACCCCGCGCCCGCGGCCGTCGCTGGGCCTCGGGTGCGCCGCGGCGCTCGCCGCCGGCATCGCCACCTCGCTCGCCTTCCCGCCCGTCGGCGCATGGCCGATCGCCTTCGTCGGCGTCGCGCCGCTGCTGCTGCTGCTCCGCGACCGAACGGTTCCCCGCGGTGCGCTCCTGGGTTTCTGCTTCGGGGTCGGGATGTTCGGCGCCACCTTGTATTGGATCTTCCTGTTCGGCGCGCTGGCGTGGTCGGGCTTGGTGGCGATGTCCGCCGCCTCGATCGCCGTGTTCGGGGCGCTCGCGACCCTGATCGTGCGTCGAGACCGACCCATCGTGGGCGCGGTCGCGCTCGCGGCGACCTGGACGGCGTTCGATTGGCTCCGTGGCATGTGGCCGCTCGGCGGGTTCACGTGGGCGAACCTCGGAACCTCACAGGTGGACGACCGAGCACTCATCCGGCTGGCATCGATCACGGGCGTCTGGGGCGTGACCTTCGTAGTCGTGTTCGTGAACGCGACGGTGGCGGCGTGGCTCGTCCGGCGGGGGAGGGGAGGGGGCCGGATCGTGCTTGCGATCACGGCCGCCGCGGCGGTGCTCGGGCCGGCCCTGATCCCGCTCCCGGCCGCGACGGGCGATCCGGTGACCATCGCGGTGGTCCAGATCGACGTGCGCGTGCCTGCGGGCACGTCGCCGGTCGAAGAGGACCTCACCGTCGCGCGCCGCAACATCGAGGAGTACCGCAGCCTCGCCGGCCAGACCCCGCCGCCCGACCTGGCGGTGTGGGGGGAGGGGGCACTCGATCCGGGCGCCCTCACCGATCCCGCCACGGTCGCAACCGTCCGCGGTGCGATCGCGCGGGTCGGCGTTCCCACGACGGTGGGCGCGGTGGTCAACGACCCCGATGGAGCCCAACGGACGAGCGTGCTGGCGTTCGACGCCGCCGGCGGTCTCGTCGACCGGTACGACAAGGTGCACCTGGTGCCGTTCGGGGAGTACGTCCCCTGGCGGCGTTCCCTCTCATGGATCAGCGCGATCGAGCAGATCCCGGTCGACCGGACGCCGGGGACGAGCGTGCACACGATCACCCAGCCGGGCCTCCCGATGTACGGCACGCCGATCTGCTTCGAGAACGCGTTCCCCGACATCGAGCGGACGATGGTGCGCGAGGGGGCGCAGTTCTTCGTGGTCCCGGTCAACAACGCCTCCTACGGGTTCACGGCCGCGGCGGAACAGCACCTCCAGATGAGCAGGGTGCGGGCGGTCGAGACCGGACGCTGGGTGGTGGACGCCGCGGTGTCCGGGATCAGCGCCTTCATCGATACGGATGGACAGGTCGTGAGCAACACCCAGCTCTTCGTGCCCGGTATCCTGCGGGGCCAGGTTCGCGCGTCCACGGTGTGGACCCTCTACGTCCGATACGGGGATTGGTTCCCCGTCGTCTGTCTGGTGATCGTCGCGATGAGCTTCCTGTTCGCGCCCCGCCGCCGCACGACGCGATCCGCGCCGGAGCCACTGCCGCATCCGCTCCGGGGGCTGGCGGTGCTGCCCACCTATGAGGAGCGCGGGACGATCGAGCAGGCGATCCGTGGGGTCCTCGCCGCCGACGGGATCGACGTCTTGGTCGTCGACGACGCATCGCCGGACGGGACGGGGGAGCTGGTGGCAGAGATCGCGGCGACCGAGGCTCGGGTGCGGCTGATGAAGCGACCGGCGAAGTCCGGGCTCGCGAGCGCCTACCTCGACGGCTTCCACACGGCGATCGCGGAGGGCTACGACATCGCGATCGAGATGGACTCCGACCTGTCGCACGATCCCACGGAGCTGCCGGGCTTGCTCGCCGCGGCGGAGCGCTTCGACCTCGTGGTCGGGAGCCGGTATATCCCCGGGGGGTCGGTCACCGACTGGAGCCCCTCGCGGGTCGCCCTGTCGCGGGGCGGCAACGCCTACGCGCGGTTCATGCTGGGATTGCCGATCCACGACGCCACCAGCGGGTATCGGGTGTACCGACGCGAGCTGCTCGCAGATCTGCTGTGCGATCCGTTCGCCTCAGACGGCTACGGCTTCCAGATCGAGCTCGTCTCACGTGCGCACCGGTTGGGCTACGCGGTCGGCGAGGCGCCGATCACGTTCCGGGAACGCGTGTACGGCGAGTCGAAGATCTCCCGGACGATCGTCGCGGAAGCCCTGTGGAAGGTCACCCAGTGGGGCTGGGACCTTCGGTTCCGCACGCGGCGGCCCGCCTGACCAGGCGCTCCACACGGAACGCCCATAATGCACGTTATGTAACGTTGCCGAAGATCGGACCGGGCACCCCCAACCTCCTTCTCTGTTCCGGCCTGCGCGTCCCACCCCATCCGCGGACGTTGAATCGCAGGTCCCCGGCTGCCATGGTTGCCCCCGGAGCGACCGATGCGGCCGAACGCCGAACGGCGCGTTCGTTCGCCCGATGGCGTAGGCCGGCGCCGGACCGTACGGTCGGCGCAACGGTAGGGATCAGATGACCCGTGAGAGTGGATCGGAAAACGTGATGGGACGCATGCGGATCGATCGGAGAGCCTCGCGGGTATCGCTCGTGCTCGCCGTCGCCGCCGCGTGGTTCTGGCTGCTCATCGCTCCCGCGGCCGCCAGTGGCTCCCCGGACGTCACGATCGCCAAGGTGTCCGACGCCTCCGGGCCCCTGAACGTCGGCGACGGCTTCTCCTACACCCTGACCGTCGCGAACGGCGGGACGGCGACCGCGCACGGCATCGAGGTGCAAGACGACCTGCCGCTCGGCGTCCATGTGACCACGCTCGTCCCGAACTTCCCCGGCGGCCAGTGCACGGTTGTCTCGTCGGCGGGCACGGGTCATCCGGAACACTGGTCGGTGACCTGCACCCGCCAGGCGCTCGCCGCCGGTGCGAGCGTCGCCGCGACCTTCGGGGTCAAGCTGACCGGCGACGTCCACTGTGGTTCCCTCACCAACACCGCCACCGTCGCGGCGTCGGACGAGCCACCCGCGGCGCGAGTCGACGACGAGGCCTCGGTCACCGACACCGTGACGTGTCCCCCGTCGATAGACATCACGAAGACCGCTCCTCGGTTCGCGCACGTCGGTTCCACGGTTCCACTCACGATGCGGGTGACGAACGCGGGCGACGTCGCGCTCGACCACGTGACGGTGACCGATCCGGGGTGCGACGCCGCGCCGCACGGCAACGGAGACGGGACCCTGTCCCCCGGTGAGCGCTGGACGTACCGTTGTCGACACGTCATCGGGACCGAGGCCCCGGGGTGGTTCGCGACGACCGCGACCGTCCGGGCCACGTCGGCGAGCGGGTCGGCGCACGCGAGCGCGCGGTCGGCCACCCGGGTGCTCCGCCCGAAGCTCACGATCTCGGTCGTTCCCGACCCGGTGAGCGGCTCCCCCGGTGACTCCGTCACCTACCGGTACCTCGTTCGGAACACCGGGGACGTGACACTCACGAACCTGACCGTGACCGACGACCAACTCGGCGCGGTGGGCACGGTCCCGCAGCTCGCCCCCGGCCACAGCATCACCTTGACGATGACGCGCACCCTGTCGGCGAAGCACGTCTGGGTCACGAACACCGGGACCGCGACCGCCCAGGATCCGAGCGGACACCACGTCGCCGCGACCGATCAGGCGAGCGTGACGATCGTCGCACCGGCCGTGCATCGCGGCGGATCGAGCGGGAGCGGCGACGGCACCGCATTCACGGGCGGCGACGCAACGTTCCCAGGTGCAGCGGCCGTGCTGCTCGCGATCGTCGGCGCGGGATCCTTGCTCGCCGCCGCGCGCCGACGCAGCTAGGCGACCCGGCCGGCCGAACCCGCGCCGGCCTCTCCCGTGCATGACCAGCGCGTTTGTCTGATACGCGTTGCCTCGCCACACTCTTCGGCAACCAGGTCCGAACGGTCTACGACCCAGGGAGGGGCGCCGGGTCACACCATTCGCCCGATGCTGTCCCCCAGGTGCCGGCGTAGCGTCTGACGTGGGGAGACAGGGCTCGGACCTATGGCGTCCCACCCCCGTCTCAAGATGACCCGCTTCGGAGGATGAGGACCTTGGACCTGGAGGGTAACCAGATGAGATCGCACCGCACGACGCGCCGGCTCAGTGGACGCCGCGCGCTCACGACCGCGTTCTGTTCGCTTCTGATCTTCGCCATCGGCTTCGGCCAAGCCGCGCTGCCGGCGAACGCCGGCGGGCCGAGCCTGACGATGGGCCAGGTGAACACCGGCAACGACGGCACCGCTCGGAGCGCGAGCTCCACCGTGCTGGCGGGCTCGCTGGCGTCGCTCAACGTCAACCTCGACCAGTGGGCGAACCAGCCCGGTCAGGGTTGGCAGAACGGCGACCTGAACAAGAACAACTCCGCCTACCACGAGAGCGACGTGGTGCCGTTCCGGCTCGCGATCGAAGGTCTCTCGGCCGGCCAGCACACGATCCACCTGAACTACGACTTCACGGCCGGTGGTCACGAGGCGTACGACTTCCTTGCGACGTGGAACGACACCGAGAACCCCAACCTGTGCGGTTCGGGCGGCGGCGCCGTTTCGTCGTTGTGCCCCGGCCTGCCCTCGGCGAACACCGCCACGTTCAAGAGCGATCCGTTCGCACCGGGCTCCCCCACCAAGGCGGGCAAGACCGTCGCGGGCGCGGAGGCCTTCGCGGGGATCAGCCGCAACCTGACCATCTACGGCGGCACGATCGACAGTCTGACCGTGCCCAGCCACTCGGGCCCGACCAGCAACAACAGCAGCGCCGACATCACGGTGACGTTCACCACAAGTGGGTCGGCCGCCCTGTTCGCGTGGGGCGCCCACATCGCCCAGTCCGACTACTGGGTGACTACGGCGAACGCGCCCAACGGTGCGGCGACCGTCTCGGGCGCGCCGTGGCACATGCGCACGCAGAACCTGGATGGGAGCGGCAACAAGAACCAGGACCGCAGCATCCAGCCCAGCGCGATCGTCAAGAAGCCAAACGTCTCCGTGACCAAGGTGGCCGACGACGCCACGATCAGCGCCGGGCAGGACGCCGGCTACACGATCACCGTCACGAACGACGGTCCGGGGACCGCGAGCAACGTGACGCTCCACGACCAGCTGCCCAACGGGGTCGCGTGGCACGAGTCTCCGGACAACCCCGACTGCACCATCTCCACGGGCGTCCTCGACTGTGCCTTCGGTGACCTGGCGGAGGGCGCGAGCGCCTCCGTCCACATCGTGGGCGCGACCGACCAGGCCGACTGCGGCACGCTGACCAACACGGCCACGGTGGCCGCGGACAACGAGGACGCCGCGTTCGGATCGGACAACTCCGCGACCGCGACGATCACGGTCCAGTGCCCCGACCTCAAGATCACGAAGGTCCCGGACAAGGGCTCCGTGTCTGCCGGCGACCAGGTCGGCTACACGATCACCGTGACGAACGACGGGCCCGGCAAGGCGTTCGACGTCGTCTTGAACGACACGCTGCCCGCGAACCCGGGGCTGAACTGGACCGTCGGATCGACGACGGGCGGCTGGACCTGCGGCATCGCCGCCGGCGAGCTCACCTGCGGTGGCGCCGGGTTCAACCTGGCCTCCGGCGCAAGCGCCTCGGTGCACATCACCTCGCCGACCACCTCGGCGACGTGCGGCACGATCAGCAACACCGGTATCGCCGACGCGTCCAACGACAACCAGGTCTCGACCGGCATCGTGCAGATCACCGTGAACTGCGCAGCGCTGGTGATCTCGAAGGTTGCAGACGACGCGGTCGTGAACGCCGGAGACACGATCGGCTACACGATCACCGTCACGAACAACGGCGCCGGGACGGCCTCCAACGTCGTCCTGCACGACACGCTGCCGACGAACGCCGGCTTGAGCTGGACGATCGACGGCGGAACCGGGGCGTCGGACTGCTCCATCTCGGCGGGCGTGCTGACCTGCACCTTCGGCAGCATGGCCTCGGGCGCGAGCAAGACCGTCCACATCTCCTCGCCCACGACCGCCGCCACCTGCGGCAAGGTCGTGAACAGCGCGAGCCTGACGACGGACAACGCCGGCAGCCCGTCCACCGGCAACGTCACGATCACGGTCAACTGCCCGGCGATCTCGGTGACGAAGGTGGCTGACGACACGACCGTGGACGCTGCCGACCAGGTCGGCTTCCTGATCACGGTCGCGAACGCCGGTCCCGGCACGGCCAAGGACGTCCACCTGGACGACCCGCTGCCGGCCAACCCGGGGCTCGACTGGTCGATCGACGGCGGCACCGGCCAGCAGTTCTGCCAGATCACGCAGGGAGACCTGACGTGTGACTTCGGCAACATGGCCGGTGGCACCAGCTACACGGTGCACATCACGTCCGACACCGACGCCACCACCTGTGGCGAGATCGACAACACCGCGACGGTGACGATCTCCAACGGTGACGGCGACGATGCCAGCGCCTCGATCGCCGTGAACTGCCCCGACCTCGGCATCGACATCGAGAAGACGGGCCCGGACTTCGCCCACGTGGGTGACACGATCACCTACCACTTCGCGGTGCAGCTCACGACGCCGGAGACGCTGTTCAACGTCACCGTGGACGACCCGAACTGCAACGAGGGCGCCCCGGTGTACGTCTCCGGTGACGACGGCGACAACGCGCTCGAGCAGGGCGAGGTGTGGCAGTACGAGTGCACCCACGTCGTCCTCGACACCGACCCCGACCCGCTGCCGAACACGGCAACGGTGCAGGGCACGGCCGATGACGGCCGCACCGCCACCGACGAGGACTCCTGGTCCGTCGACCTGATCCACCCGGCGATCAAGATCGTCAAGACGGTCGACCCGATCTCGGGTCACCCCGGTGACCCCGTCACCTACACCTACGTCGTCACCAACACGGGCGACACCACGCTCTACAACATCAGCGTCGACGACGACGTGATCGGTCACATCGGCGACATCGACCAGCTCGATCCGGGCGCGTCGGAGACGCTGACCAAGGACTGGGTGCTGCCGGAGAAGGGGTTGGCCGTGACCAACGTCGGCACGGCGACCGGCACCGACGTCCTCGGGAAAACCGTGAAGGACCACGACGACGCGAACGTCACGATCGTCCAGGGGGCCAACAACCCGCCGCAGCCGCCGAAGCCGACGGCCTTCACGGGGTCTGACGCCGCCAGGCTCGGACTGATCACTCTGGTGCTGCTGGGCCTGGGCGCCCTGGCCCTGGTGATCGGGCGACGTCGCCGCGACGCGTAACACCGACCGGTACGAAGCATGAGGCCCGGGCCGAAGGCCCGGGCCTCATGCGTGCCAGACCGAACCCTCGCTCAGTCCGAGACGATCAGCCGTAGAAGATCAGCGTGGACCACAAGATCCCGTGCCGTTCCACGAACGAGATCCCCACGCGGTCGAACCCCTTGCTCAGCATGTTGGCACGGTGCTCAGGGCTCGCCATGTAGGCCTTGAACAGGCCGTAGGGCGTCACGCCGGCCCCGACGTTCTCGCCCCACGAGTGCCAGTTGTAGTACCGGAGCTTGTAGCCCAGGTCCGAGGTGTGGAACAGGCGCCGCTTCGTCGCCATCGCCACGTTGTGGTCGTGCGCCAGCCCGACGACCGGCCGCACCATGCGCAACCGGTGCTCGTGGTGCACCGCACGTGAATGATTCACCCAGGACAGCATCTTCGCCCGCCGGAGCTGCGCGCTCGCAGGCGTCGCCGCGCCGACGGTCGTCGCGACCAGCCCGATCGTCAGGGCGGCCACCGCCACGATCCGTACGAGTCCCCGTCGCATCCGTCATCCCCCGGTGCCGGGGCGACCCCGTCTGTCGCCCGCTCCCCCGGTTCATCGGTCCGAGCGTCGGAGGCTTGAGGGATCTCTGGTCAAAGTTGACTAGATACGGGCCGCGTCGAGCGGAAAGCTCCTGCGCGGCAGCTACTACCAGTGGAGCACGAGATGCCGGGCGGCCCGGGCCTCGTCCAGCCTGCCGACGGGTGTGGTGACCGGAGCCTGACGCAACAGCTCCGGATCGCTCGAGGCTTCCTTCGCCGCCTCGAGCATCGCGGCGGCGAAGGCGTCCAACGTGGCCTTGGATTCGGTCTCGGTCGGCTCGACCATCATCGCCTCGTCGACCACCAGCGGGAAATACACCGTCGAAGGGTGGAACCCGAGGTCGATCACGCGCTTCGCGACGTCCGTCGCGCGCATGCCTGTCTCGCGCTCGAGGGGCGCAGCGGTGGCCACGAACTCGTGCATCGGCGGTGTGTCGGGGAACGCCAGGGGGAACGCGTCACGCACGAGCGCGGCGAGGTAGTTGGCGTTCAGCACCGCCCGTTCGCTCACCTCGCGGAGACCGTCGCGGCCGTGGAGTAGCAGATAGACGTAGGCCCGCACCAAGATGCCGACGTTGCCGTGGAACCCGTGCACCCGCCCGATCGACATCGGAGCGTCGGAGACCAGCGCGAAGCGCTCGCCGACGCGCTCGACGCGTGGGACCGGCAGGAACGGCGCGAGCTCCTCGACGACGCCGACCGGACCCGCGCCCGGACCTCCCCCGCCGTGCGGCGTCGCGAAGGTCTTGTGCGTGTTGATGTGCACGATGTCGAACCCCATATCGCCCGGACGCGTTCGGCCCATGATGGCGTTCAGGTTCGCGCCGTCGTAGTAGACATACGCGCCGACGCGGTGCACGGCCGCCGCGATCCGCGAGATGTCGCGCTCGAACAGTCCGAGCGTGTTCGGGTTCGTGAGCATCAGGCCCGCGACGTCGTCGTTCACGATGTCGTCGAGCGCGTCGGCATCGATCAACCCGTCAGCGCCCGAGGGCACCGGGACCGCGTCGTAGCCGGCGAGGTGCACGCTGGCGGGGTTCGTCCCGTGCGCAGAGTCGGGGATCAAGACCGTGCGACGCTCGCGGCCGGCGGCGGCGTGGGCCGCCCGCATGATCAGCAACCCGGTCATCTCGCCGCACGCACCCGCGGGCGGCTGGAGGGTCGCGCGCGCCATCCCGGTGATCACACAGAGCGCCTGCTCGAGTCGCCACAGGAGCTCGAGCGTCCCCTGTGCGGTCGCGTCGGGCTGCAGCGGATGCAGGTGCGCGAAGCCGGGGGCGGTCGCGACGGTCTCCGCGACCTTCGGGTTGTACTTCATCGAGCAAGAGCCCAGCGGATAGAAGCCGGTGTCGAGGCCGTAGTTCTCCTGCGACAGCCGGGTGTAGTGGCGGACGATGTCGACCTCGCCGACCTCCGGCAGCCCCACCGGCCGTGTGCGGGCGAACCGCGCCGGCAGCGCCGCGTCTGGGACGTCGGGTGCGGGCAGGGTCGAAGCCCGGCGCGCAGGATGCGAGGCGTCCATGATCGTACGCGGCGCAGGGGGTCCCTGCCGACGGACGGGCGCGCCGACGTCGCTCACGCCAGCACCCGCCCGAGCGCATCGGCGAAGGCATCGATCTGCGCCCGCGTGCGCCGTTCGGTCACCGCCACGGTCAGGGCGTCGTCGCCGAGCCAGGGCGCCGGGACACCGCCGAGGACACCGTGGTCCACGAGCGCGTCGACGACCGGTGTCGCGGGCCGCGAGAGCCGCAGTGTGAACTCCTTGAAGATCGGGGCCTCGGGGAACGCCGGCTCCACGCCCGGTATCGCGGCGAGCGTCTCGAGCGCGTACGCAGCGTTCGCGACACACCGCTCCCCCAGCTCGCGGAGCCCCACCGGACCGAGCCACGCCAGGTGGATCGTGGCCGCGATCGCCATCAGCGTCTGGTTGGTACAGATGTTGGACGTCGCCTTCTCGCGACGGATGTGCTGCTCGCGAGCCTGGAGCGTCAAGACGTATCCGGTGCGCCCCGCGACGTCGACCGTCTCGCCCACGATCCGTCCGGGCATCCGTCGCACGTCGGCCATCCGTGCCGCGAGGATCCCGAGATACGGGCCGCCGAACGCGAGGTGATTGCCGAGCGATTGACCTTCCGCGACCGCGATGTCGGCGCCCAACTCGCCGGGCGGCGCGAGCACCCCGAGCGACGTGGGGTCGAAGACCTCGATCAACCGGGCGCCCGCGGCGTGTGCGGCGTCTGCCCACGCGCCTACATCTTCCAAGATCCCGTACACGTTGGGATGCTGCACGACCACGGCAGCGACGTCGTCGGGCAACGACGGCGGGAGACCACCGGCGCCCTCGGGAGCCGCGAGCTGTTCGATCGGCAGCGCGGGTCCCGCGCCGTACGTGCGAACGGTCTCCACGGCGCGCGGATCGACCCCGCCCGCCAGCACCACGCGCGTCCGGCCCGGACCGACGCTCATCCGTACCGCCTCGACGAGCGCCGTGGCGCCGTCGTACAGCGACGCGTTCGACACCTCCATGTCCGTGAGGGCGCAGATCATCGATTGGTACTCGAACAGCGCCTGCAGCACACCCTGCGAGAGCTCGGGCTGATACGGCGTGTACGCCGTCGAGAACTCCGAGCGTGCCGCGAGCGCCCACACGACCGACGGGATGTAGTGGTCGTAGGCGCCCTGTCCCGCGAAACACACCAGCTCGTCCAACGACCGGTTGCGTGCCGCGAGCCGCGCCAGCTCGTCGACGACCTCCTGCTCCGCCATGCCGGGAGCGAGGTCGAGTGGCTCGGCGAGCCGCAGGTCGGCCGGGATCGTCTCGAACAGCTCGTCGACGGCGCCGGCGCCGATCGTCGCGAGCATCTCGCCGACCTCGTCGTCGGTGTGCGGCGTGAAGGAGGTCACGCGCCGAGTCTACGAACGGGTGCCCGGAACGACGTGGTCAGCCCGACGCATCTTCGAGGCCGTACTTGGTGACCAAGGACAGATAGTCCCGCTGATAGAAGACCTTGCATCGGATCTCGGGGTAACGCTCGCGCAGCCGTCGGACCTTCCGGTTCTTCTTGGTGACCAACTTCTGGTTGAGCGTCGTGATCTCGATGTAGAGATCGAACTCCGGGAGGTAGAAGTCGGGCGTGAACCGCTGCACCGGCTGGCCGTCCCGATCCCACGCGATCGGGAACGATGTCGGCTCGTACGCCCAGGTGATCTGATAGAAGTCCAGCAGTCGCGCGAACTGCCGCTCCGAGGCGTGCGCGAACCGGACCTGGTCGCTCGGCAGTGGATCCATCGCCGGTTGGGCGCTCATGCGCCTCCGGCAGCGCGGCGGCGGCTCGCCGTGGCCTTGGACGTGACCTTGGCCGTCCCCTTGGGCTTCGGCACGGCCTTCTCGACGTCGCTCCACACCCGGTCGATCGCGATCGCGAAGACCCCTTGGCCGCTCTGCAGCAGGTCCACCACGGCCTCGGGCGAATGCGCCTCGTAGACCCCGCGGCCGTCGGACATCAACGTCACGCCCGCGAGGGGCCGGTCCATGTCATGGAGATGGTCGACGGCGTTGCGCACCCGCTGGAGCGACACCCCGGTGTCCAGGAGGTTCTTGATCACCTTCAGCGTCACCAGGTCTTGGAACGAATAGAGGCGCTGGGTGCCGCTGCCGGAGGCGTCGCGGATCGACGGCGTCACCAACTCGGTCCGGGCCCAGTAGTCCAGCTGGCGATAGGTGATCTGCACGATCTTGCAGACCTCAGGTGCGGCGAACCCCTGCTCGACCATCTCGGCACGCTCCGTTCGGGGAAGGGAATCACGACGATGTGATTCGGCAGCGTAGGGGGGTCGCCGACCCCCGTCAAGACGCGCCGCGCAGGCCTCGGAGCCCCTGTGGCCGCTCCCCCGAGAACCTCCCAGATGACCCTCAAGCGTGCCCCCCGACCGGCCGATGCCTGCACTAGTCAGCCGGGACTACATCACCGGGCTACGGCACCGGAGGGACAGGGGCAGATGCGGACGTTCGGACGCCTGATCGCGACGACGGCGATGGCCGTGACGCTGATGACGGCTGTGCTCGGGGCGCCCGCCCACGCGGGCGGCGGCCGATGGGCCGACCGGCACGCCATGTACAAGGCGACGAACGTGAGCCGCGACCGCTTCCACCGGCTCGACGTCTCGATCAACCGCACGATGTCGCGGGTCGCGCTCAAACACTCGCGATGGATGGCGAACAGCGGCAAGCTGGAGCACACCGGCAACCCGGCGGCCGCCTACCTCAAGGGGACCTCCTGGCAATGCTGGGGAGAGAACATCGCCGTGACCGGCGGATCGATCACCGACGTCGAGAAGGCGTTCATGGCGAGCCCGGAACACCGGGCGAACATCCTCAACGGCTGCTTCAAGCACGTGGCGATCGGCGCGACGCGCGTCGACGGCGCCCTGTGGGTGACGGTCTTCTTCTACGGCTGACCGTGGGGCTGCTCCTGGGGTTGCCGCGGGGCTGATCGCGAGGCGGATGTCCGGCGCTGATCCCGAGGGCCAACCGGGCCGCGTCAGGATCCGAAGTCGTCCGGGCTGATGTTGTCGAGGAACTCGCGGAACTTCTCGACCTCTTCGTCTTCTTCACCCGGGATCAAGATCGCGGCTTCGTCCAGCACCTCTTCTGCGGCGTAGATCGGCACCGCCATCCGCACGGCCAGCGCCATCGCGTCGGAGGGACGCGCCGAGATCTCGAGCCGGTCGCCGTTGCGTTCCATCGTGATCATCGCGTAGAAGGTGCTTTCCCGCAGCTCGGTGACGACGATCTGCACGATCCGGACGGTGAGGTCGTCGAGCATCGTCTTCATCAGGTCGTGGGTCATCGGGCGAGGGGTCGCGACACCCTGCAAGGCCATCGCGATGGAGGCCGCCTCTGCCGGCCCGATCCAGATCGGCAGGTACCGCTCCCCCTCGCGTTCGCGGAGCAGGGCGATGGGTTGGTTGGTGGGCAGTTCCACCCGAACGCCGGTCAGCTCCATCTCGATCATCTCGCTGCAGGCCAGGGTAACCACGCCCCTGTGGTGGGGCAACCTTGGCTGTGTGGTACCGGTCAGGCCGCCGGCGATGCGGACGACGTCAGCACGTCCGGGTCGGCCCGGAGCGCCGCGAGATCGTCGACCTGCAGGATGTCGGGCAGATTACGGTACCGCTCGCGGAAGTCCAGCCCGTAGCCGACGACGAAGCTGTCCGGACACTCGAAGCCCGCATACCGCGGATGGATGGGAACGATCCGCCGCGCCGTCTTGTCCAGGAGGGTGCAGAGCTCCACGCTCGCGGCCCCACGAGATCTGAGCACCGACAGGAGGTAGCGCGACGTCAGGCCGGTGTCGACGATGTCCTCGACGAACACGACGTCGCGGCCGGCCAGATCGAGCTCCACGTCGAGCAGGATCTGGACGCGGCCGAGGGATTCCTCGGCGTCGCCGTAGCGGCTGATCGCCATGAACGAGACCTCGAGCGGCAGGTCGATGGCGCGCACCAGATCCGCGAGGAACACCGCGCCGCCTTTCAGCACCGTGACGAACACGGGCTCTCGCCCCACATAGTCCCCGGTGATCGTGCGGCCGAGCTCTGCCACCCGGCGGCGAACGTCCTCGCGCCCGTATAGGACGCGTCCGACCTCCGCCATCGGCAGGAGGCTACCAGGGGTACCCGCGGGAACGGTCAGGCGGCGACGGCTCGCACGGCGTCCGCGACCGCGCCCGCGACCGCGCCCGCCGTGCGGAGCCACCAGGGTCCCTCGGCGGTCGGAGGCGGCGGGACCTCGGGCACGACGAGCGGCACGGTGCCGAGGACGGAGGAGCCCGCGCCGAAGACGAGCGACGCGACGCGTTCGTCCCGCGCAGGCGGATACGCGGCTCGCGGGTCGACGACGACGTGCTGCGAGCGATCGTCGTCGTCCCGGACCGGGACGAGCGCGGTCAGGTCGGACCCCGCCGCGACCGG
>Ga0105248_10004340_pt1 | contig 15681 bp, 11 predicted proteins | sample KBSS34metaG_FD_81524 | JGI IMG/M metagenome (GOLD analysis project Ga0105248, IMG submission 81524) | Switchgrass rhizosphere microbial communities from Kellogg Biological Station, Michigan, USA - KBS S3-4 metaG | ecosystem: Host-associated > Plants > Roots > Rhizosphere > Soil | place...
CACGTCCTCTTCGTATCCGGCGAGCCCGCCACGCCCGGCCACCGCTATCGCGTCGTTCGCTGGGCCGAAGCCGCCGAGCGCGCGGGCGCCACCACCCGGGTGATCTCCTGCGACGAGATCGTCGAAAACCTGCATGAAGTCCGCTTCGCCGATGTCGTGTTCCTCTGGCGCGTCGCCTGGGACGACGACGTGGCGCGACTGTTGGATCTGGCCCGCGAATCCGCCACGCCGGTGGTGTTCGACACCGATGACCTGATGTTCGACCCGACGCTGGCCAAGTCGGAGGTCATCGACGGCATCCGCAGCCAGGGCTTCGACGAAGAGGAGGTCGCCGCCTTCTTTGGGCGAGTCCAACACGTGCTCGCCCGCGCCGACTATTGCACCGCGCCCACGCCCTTCCTCGTCCAGCGGATGAGGCTCCACGACAAGGTCGGCTTCGTCCTGCCCAACGGCTTCGATGAGGAGGTTCTGGAGCGCTCGCGCCTGGCGGTGCGCCGTCGTCGCCAACAACCCGACGACGGCCTGGTGCGGATCGGCTACGCCACCGGCACCCGCACCCATCAGAAGGACTTCGCCCAGTGTGCGCCAGCGCTCGCCGAGGTGTTGCGTGCGCACCCGCAGGCGCGGTTGGTGGCCTTCACCCACGGCGACGACCCGGTGCTGGACCTGGAGGAATTCCCCGAGTTCCGCGGTCTGGAGGCCCAGGTGGAATGGCGCCAGCTCGTGCCGCTGGAAGCCCTTCCCGACGAGCTCGCCCGGTTCGACATCTGCATCGCCCCGCTCGAGGCGGGCAACCCGTTCTGCGAAGCCAAGAGCGAGCTGAAGTTCTTCGAGGCGGCTTTGGTGGACACGCCCACCGTGGCCTCGCCCACCGAGCCCTTCCGCCGCGCCATCCGCCATGGCGTCACGGGGTTCCTGGCGTCCGATGTCGAGGGCTGGCGCAGCGCCCTGACCCGGCTGGTCGAGGACGCAGGCCTTCGGCGGCGCATGGCCTGCGCCGCGCAGTGGGAGGCCCTGGTGGACTACGGCCCCGAGCGGCGTGTCGAGGCCTTCCTCTCGGTGATGGAGCAGGTGCTGCTCAGCCCGCGCCGGGCCGCCCGCGCCTTCGAGCTCGATTTCCTGCGCAGCCAGCGCACCCGGGGCGAGGTCCCGTTCGTGCCCGACCACGAGATCGTCTTCCAGCACGACCGCCTACGCGCCTCTCCGGCGACGGTCGTCATCCCGCTCTACAACTACCAGAACTATGTGGTGGAGGCGCTCGACTCCGTCGCCAGCCAGACCCTGGCCGACCTGGACCTGATCGTCGTCAACGATTGTTCGACCGACGAGTCGGAGGCGGTCGCCCTGAAGTGGCTCGAGGCGAACCACCAACGCTTCAACCGGGCGCTGCTGATACGCAACCGCGCCAACTCCGGCCTTGGTTTCACCCGCAACGTCGGGTTCGCCAACGCCGAGACGCCCTACGTCCTGCCGTTGGACGCCGACAACCGTCTTCGTCCGCATTGCCTGCAGCAGACGATCGCCGGGATCGAGCGGAGCGGCGCCGCCTTCGCCTATCCGCGCATCCGCCATTTCGGCGATAGCGACGCCGAGATCGGCTATCAGACCTGGTCGGCCGCCAGACTCACCAACGGCAACTACATCGACGCCATGGGGCTGGTCCGCCGCACGGCCTGGGTCGAGGCGGGGGGCTACGACCACGTCCGGTTCGGCTGGGAGGACTTCGACTTCTGGTGCCGGCTGGTGGAGCGCGGCATGTTTGGCGCGCAGGTTCCGGAATACGTCGCCGACTATCGGGTGCACGGCGCCTCCATGCTGCGGACCGAGACGGACGGGGTCCGCAACAAGCTGAAGCTGATCGACGACATTGAGCGTCGCCATCCCTGGCTGCGCATCGAACGGCCGGAGGCGCCCGCCGCCGACGTCCCCGAGCCCCCGGGCAAGAGCGGGCCGCGTTCGAAGGTCGTGGCGGAGGATCCGCAAGCGGCGCGGCTGGAACGGATTCTGCCCTTGCTGCGCTGCCCCGAGACCGGAGGCCAGCTTGTGCGCGACGCCGCGGGCCTGCGGGTGATCGGCGCCTCGAAGGTGTGGCCGCTGGTCGAGGGCCGTCCTGTGCTGCGGCCGGACCTCGAGGAGGCGCCGCGCGAGGTTCAGGCCCACGCTTCGCACAACCTGCCGGAGCGCGCCGTGGCGCTGATCGAGGCCGCCAAGGGCCCCGTGCTCAACCTGTCCGCGGGCGGTACGGCGAAACGCTACGACCATGTGGTCGAGGCCGAGTTCGCCATCTTCCGGCACACCGACGTGGTCGCCGACGCCCACACCCTGCCGTTCGCCGACGGGGTGTTCGAGCTGGTGGTGGCGATGAACGCCTTCGAGCACTACCACGATCCCAAGCGCGTCGCCGCCGAGATCCTGCGCGTGCTGAAGCCCGGCGGCCGCGTGCTGGTGCAGACCGCCTTCCTGCAGCCCCTGCACGAGGCGCCCTGGCACTTCTACAACACCACCCGGCACGGGCTGGAGCGCTGGTTCGAAGACTTCGAGACCGAGGACCTGCGGGTGTCCGAGAACTTCAACCCGCTGAACGCGCTCAGCTGGATCACCGCCGAGGCCGAGACCTTGTTGCGCGACCAGGTTTCGCCGGCGGCGGCGGATCGCTTCACCGCGGTCACAGCGCGCGAGCTGGTGGCCCTGTGGCGGGATCCCAACCGAGCCGAGAGCGAGCTGGCGCGCAGCTTCATGCAGGCCCCGAACGGGGCGCTCGAGCGGATCGCCGCCGGCTTCGAGTTCCTCGGCCGCAAGCCCGACTAGGCGCGATGCGGGATCTGGAGCGCGTCAGCTTCCTGGTGGCCGGGGTGCAGAAGGGCGGGACCACCGCGCTCTTCCATTATCTGGACGGTCTCCCCGGGGTGCAGATGGCGCCGGCCAAGGAGGTCCACTTCTTCGACGACGAGACGGGGGTCGACTGGACCCGCCCGGACTATGGCGGCCTGCACGCCGCCTTTCCGGAGCTTGACGCCCGGCCGCGGGGCGAGGCGACGCCGATCTATATCTATTGGCCCCGCTGCCTGGAGCGGATCGCCGCCTACAATCCCGCCATGCGGCTGGTGTTGCTGTTCCGTGATCCGGTGGAGCGCGCCTGGTCGCACTGGAAGATGGAGTACGCCAGGGGCTGGGAGACCGAGCCCTTCGCCTGGTGCGTCCGCCAGGGTCGCGCCCGTGTCGATTGCCCCGAGGTGCCGGGCTTCCATCGGGTGTTCAGCTATGTGGAGCGAGGCTTCTATGGCGCCCAACTCGCCCGGGCTCTGACCCTTTTCCCGCGCGAGCAGATGCTCCTGCTGCGCTCCGAAGACCTGGACAACCGGCCCGACGAAACCCTGGCCCGCATCTGCCGGTTCGTGGGCGCGCCGCCGCCGGAAGGACGGGTGACGCCGAGGCGGGAGCTGGTGGCCAAGGACATCGATTATGGCGCGCCGATCAGCGCCGCCGACCGCGAATTCCTGAGCCGCGTGTTCGCGGACGACCTGGCGCAGTTCGCGCGGCTGTCCGGCCTCGACGTCAGCGCCTGGGCTCCCCGGGCGAAGGCGCCGGGGCCCGTCGTCGGTTTTCTGGCGCGGCTTCGGGCCCTGCGCCATTGACCCGGCTGCGGTCGCCGCGTATATCCGCGCCTCCGAATTTGCCCCGCCCGCGTCCCGGGCGGTTTTAGTTTCGAGAGCTGACGAATGGCCAATACGCCCGGCGCCAAGAAGGCGGTCCGCAGGATCGCCCGCCGCACCGAAGTCAACAAGGCGCGCCGATCGCGCGTGCGCACCTATCTGCGCCGTTTCGAAGAAGCGGTGGCCGCGGGCGACGCCGGCGCCGCCAAGGCCGCCTTCGTCGAGGCCCAGTCCGAACTGATGCGGGCGGTCTCCAAGGGCGTAGTCCACAAGAATACCGGGTCCCGCAAGGTCTCCCGCCTGGCCGCTCAGCTTAAGAAGCTGTCGGCCGCCTGAGGCCTTCGACCCGGCGTCAAGGCTACATCACCGTCAAGGCTTCAGGCGCTCGTTTTGCGGGCGCCTTTTTCATTGTCCGGAGCGATCCGGCAGTCTGTCGTGCGGCGAATCTTCTCAGCCATCTGACCGAAACCGCGCTTTCCCCTTGCCGTATCAGGGCCTCTCGCAAGTCAATGAAAATATCGGCTCAGCCGCAGAAGAATCCCCGTTGACCGGCCAAGGCGCCCGACTACTCTGACCGTTCTACAAGCGACTTTAACGAGGTTCCGGGCGTAATCCGGGACGCCGGCGGATCACATGCGTTCGCCGCGTAAGAGCTTGTGCGCGTTAAAGAAAATATCTGTTCTCGTGAAAAGCGGGACTGGGTGGGCGGGGCTATAGAATGACAATAGCGGGGGCTGCGGGAGCTATGGCGGAAGCGCCGGCCGGCACGGTCTGGATGAAGGCCTGCCAAGTGCTGAAGCGTGAGCTGGGCGAGGCGACTTTCGGTTCCTGGCTTGGCCAGGCGGCGCTCAAGGAAGTGGGGGACGAGGTTTGCCTAGTGGCCGCGACCGGAGTGGCGCGGGACTGGATTCGCCGCCACGCCTGGCGTCGTATTGGAGAGCTGTGGGCGCAACACGATCCCCTGGGTCGGCGCCTGGACCTGAAGAGCCGGATGGAGATGGATTCCGGCGGCGCCATGGGGGTGGCCCCAGCGGCTGCTCCGGTGGCGGCCAACGCCGCCGTCGCCGCGCCGGAGGTGTTCGAAATCGAGGCCGACGCCACGCCGCAGGTGACGGCGCGGCAGGGCCGTCTGCAGGGACTGCAGGAGCGCTTCTCCTTCGAGACCTTCGTCTCCGGTCCGGCCAACGAGTTCGCCTTCGCCGTGGCCCGAAGGGTGGCGAGCTGGGCCGACGGCCACTTCAACCCAGTGGTCTTCCACGGCCCCTACGGCTTCGGGAAGACCCACCTGCTGAACGCCCTGGCCTGGGAGGCCATGCGCAACGCGCCGGACAAGCGGGTGGTCTATCTGAGCGCCGAGCGGTTCACCTCCACCTTCGTCAAGGCGCTGCAGGACCGGCAGACCTCGGCCTTCAAGGACGAGCTGCGCAACGCCGACCTGCTTCTGATCGACGACGTCCACTTCGTCGCCGGCAAGCCGACAACCCAGGCGGAGCTTTTCCACACCCTGATCTCGCTCGTCGAGGATGGGCGTCGCGTGGTGATGACCGCCGACCGCTCGCCGGCCGAGATTTCGGAGATGGACCCCAGGCTCAGGTCGCACCTCCAGGCGGGCCTGGTCTGCGGCATCGAGCCGGCGGACCGCGGCCTGCGCCTCGGCATACTGGAGCGCAAGCTGTCGACCCTCGCCCAGCAGGGCCGCTTCCACCCCTCGGCCAGGCCCGAGGTGCTGCAGTTCCTGGCCGACCGCTTCACCGACAGCGTACGGGAGCTGGAAGGCGCCCTGAACACCCTGGTGGCCCGCGTCGGCGCCGACCTCGCCCGGCTGACGATCGAGGAGGCGCAATCGATCCTGCGGCCGCACCTGGCCTGCAACGAGCGCAAGGTGACGGTGGATATGATCCAGAAGACCGTGGCCGAGCACTACAGCCTGAAGCAGGCCGACCTGATCTCCGAGCGGCGCGCCCGCGCGGTGGCCAGGCCTCGCCAGGTGGCGATGTGGCTGGCCAAGCAGATCACCACCCGCAGCCTTCCCGACATCGGCCGCCGCTTCGGAGGGCGCGACCACACCACCGTGCTGCACGCGGTGCGCCGCATCGAAGCGCTGAAGCTCGATGACCCGGTCATCGCCCGCGACATCGAGGTGCTGGTCCGCAAGTTGCGGGGCTAGGCGGCTGGCGTGATCGGCGGCTGGAGTCTCGGCGCCGGGAAGCGCTGGTCCTGCTGTTGAAAATTGTAGGGATAAGGGTGGACGACCGCGCTGGCCGCATTCAGCGCAGCGATCTCCTCGTCGGTGAGCGACCATGAGGCCGCCCCGAGATTGTCGGCCAGCTGATCTTCCGTCCGTGCGCCGACGATGACCGCGCTGACGCCGGCCTGCCGGACCACCCAGTTCAGCGCGATTTGCGAGAGCGAGACGCCAGGGCGTGCCGCGGCGATCTCGTCCATCGCCGCCAACACGCGTGCGCCCTGCGCCTCATCGATCGATTGGAGCGCACTTCCCCCGCTGAGCCGGGTGGGCTCCGACGGGCCCGCGCCGCGATATTTGCCCGACAGGTAGCCGCTGGCGGTGGGGCTGTAGATCATGGCGCCGACGCCTTGGTCGACCCCGAGGGGAAGCAGTTCGTTCTCTGCGTCCCGGCAGAGCAGGGAGTACTGGATCTGCTGGCTGCTGAAACGGGTGACGCCGAGGCGGTCGGCGGCCGCCAGCGACTTCATGGTGAACCAGCCGGAATAGTTGGAGCAGCCGATGTAGCGAACCTTGCCAGACCGGACCAGGTCCTCCAGCGCGCGCACGGTCTCCTCGGCTGGGGTCAGCGGGTCCTGCACATGCATCTGGTAGAGGTCGATCCAGTCGGTCTTCAGCCGCCGCAGGCTGGCCTCGCAGGCCTCGATAAGGTGGCGCCGGCTCGTGCCGAGATCATTGACGCCCTGGCCCGCCGCGAGACCGGCCTTGGTGGCCACGACGACATCGGCGCGCCGTTTGCCCAGCGCCTCGCCCAGCACCTCCTCGGATCGGCCCATGGAATAGTAGTTCGAGGTGTCGAAGAGGTTCACCCCGGCGTCGAGGCATATGTCGATCTGACGTTTCGCCGTCTCGCCCGTGGCGTTCCCAAGGACGGCGAAATAGCCCTCCCCGCCAAAGGTGACGGTGCCGAAGGCGAAGGCCGAGACCTTGAGCCCTGTGCGACCGAGCAGGCGGTATTCCATCTGTACGTTTCCCTTGAGTTTCTGGTCTCGAATATCCGCGCCAAGCGCTCGCCGGACGGTGGCGGTGATTCCGAGGCGTCCGCGTCGCGTCGCCTGAAACCTCGTTATCGGTTCTCGCGGCTCCGCGGAAGGGGGGCCCGCGCGGTCCGACGGTCAGTCCAGCCGATAGATCCGTGAGGCGACGCCGGACAGCATACGTCGGCGATCTTCATCCGCCATGCCCGTGGTGAGCCGCTTGAAGGCGTTCCACAACACGGTGTAGCCGACCTGCTGGCGGTCGACGGGATAGTTGCTCTCGAACATGCAGCGGTTCGGACCGAACGCCTGGATGGCCGGCCGGACAAAAGGTTCATAGGCCTCGGCGAGCGCCTCCGACGGGGGCGGCGTCGGCTGCTCGGCCCAGCGCCAGCCCGCACCGAAGAACAGGTTGGCCAACCCGCCCAGCTTGACGACCACGTTGGTGGCCGTGGCGACCTGCTCGACGCCGCGCCGCCAGCCCTCGTAGGCCGCCTCGAACGCGCCCTCTCCGGCCGGATTGAAGAAGCCGCCCAGGTGGTTCAGGACGAAGGTGACGTGCGGCGTCTCGCGGGCCGTCCGGGCGAAATCCTCGAGCTGGTGGTGCAGGACGAAGACGTCGCAGGTCAGGCCGTGGACGGCCACGCGTTCGAGACCCCGACGGTTCGCTGGATCAGTCAGATGGTCCGGCCGCGCGCCGGGAAAGGGATTTGGTCCGTCGTGCCAGACGGCGTTCCAGCGCACGCCGCGAAAACGGCCCTCGCCGGCCGCGATATGCGCCGAGAGCGCCTCGTCGAGCCGGTGGACCGGCTCGTCCAGGGCAACGGCGCCCACGATGCCGGCGGCGAGGCGCGCGGCGCCGGGCGAACGCAGGCCCGGGTCGTCGACCAGCCGCACGATGAGTTCGGTCTCGCCGACGGGACGCAGGTGCCGCGGACCATGCGCCCGCCATCCGACGACGGTTTCCATGTGGACGGTGGCGAGCAGCCTATGGCCCCCGGCGGCGTCGGCGAGGAACCTCGCGGGGTCATAGCCGCGCTCAGGATCCGGCCAGAAGTGCTGGTGCGGGTCGACGATCGGGAGTTCCGGCTCCAGCGCCCGCTCCTGGCGCCGGGCCAGCCAATCGTCGCGGAAGAACGGGGTCCAATCCATGATGCGCCCCCCTGGGTCCTGTTTGAGTCTCCGTCCCGCGACGTGGCTAGTCGTCGGGTCTCCAAGGGTCAATGACCGGCCCCGGTTCCGGCTGAGATCCTGGCATTACTCCGTGGGTCTCGTCCTCGATTGACGAGCGGTTCCCGCAAGCGCGGACACGAAAAAGGCGGCCGGATCGCTCCGGCCGCCTTCGTCGTCAGGGGGGCGGAAGCCTCAGGCGTCCGCGGCCTCGGGCGCATCCTTCTTGGACAGGTCCTCGCCAGTGTCCTGGTCGACGACCTTCATCGAGAGGCGGGTCTTGCCGCGATCGTCGAAGCCCAGGAGCTTGACCTTCACGGCCTGGCCTTCCTGCAGGACGTCGGAGACCTTGTTCACGCGCTCGTTGGAGATCTGGCTCACGTGGACCAGCCCGTCCTTGGCGCCGAAGAAGTTCACGAACGCCCCGAAGTCGACGACCTTCACCACCTTGCCGGTGTAGATCTGGCCGACTTCCGGCTCGGAGGCGATGGACTTGATCCAGTCGAGGGCGGCGTCGATCTTGGTCTGCTCGGCGGCCGCGATCTTGATCGTGCCGTCCTCGCCGATGTCGATCTTGGCCCCGGTCTTTTCGACGATCTCGCGGATCACCTTGCCGCCGGAACCGATCACCTCGCGGATCTTGTCCACCGGGATCTTCATGGTCTCGATCTTGGGCGCGTATTCGCCAAGGGCGGCGCGGGGCGCCTCCATGGCCTTGTTCATCTCGCCCAGGATGTGCTCGCGTCCGGCCTTCGCCTGCTCGAGCGCCTTGCGCATGATCTCTTCGGTGATGCCGGCGATCTTGATGTCCATCTGCAGGGAGGTGATCCCGTCGTGGGTGCCGGCGACCTTGAAGTCCATGTCGCCCAGGTGGTCCTCGTCGCCGAGGATGTCGGACAACACCGCGTAACCGTCGCTTTCCAGGATCAGGCCCATGGCGATGCCGGAGACCGGCTTCTTCAGGGGCACGCCCGCGTCCATCAGCGCCAGCGACGAGCCACAGACCGAGGCCATCGACGACGAGCCGTTGGACTCGAAGATCTCCGAGACCAGGCGGATGGTGTAGGGGAACTCCTCCGCCTTGGGCAGCATCGGACGGATCGCTCGCCAGGCCAGCTTGCCGTGGCCGACTTCGCGGCGACCGGGCGCGCCCATGCGGCCCGTCTCCCCGACCGAGAACGGCGGGAAGTTATAGTGCAGCATGAACTTCTCGTAGTACTTGCCCTCGAGCGCGTCGATCAGCTGCTCGTCGTCGCCGGTGCCCAGGGTGGCCACGACCAGCGCCTGGGTCTCGCCGCGGGTGAACAGCGCCGAGCCGTGGGCCCGGGGCAGCACGCCCACTTCCGAGACGATCTGGCGGACCTGGTCGACCTTGCGGCCGTCGATGCGCACGCCGGTGTCGAGGATGTTGCGCCGCACGACGTCGGCTTCCAGGTCCTTGAACACCGAGCCCAGCTTGTCGGGCGAAAGTCCGTCAGGCTTGGCCTCGGACTTGCCGAAGGCCTCGACGGCCTTGGCCTTGGCCGCGGCGACCGCGTTCTGGCGCTCGAGCTTGGCCGGGATCTTGAAGGCTGCGGCCAGGTCGGCGCCGATCGCCGCCTTCATCTCGACCTGGATGGCGTCGGTGTCGTCCGGCTGGAAGTCGAACGGCTCCTTGGCTGAATGCTCGGCGAGATCGATGATCGCGTCGATCACCGCCTGCATGCCCTTGTGGGCGAAGGTGACGCCGCCCAGGACCTGTTCCTCGGAAAGCTCCTGGATCTCGCTTTCCACCATCATGACCGCGTCGTGGGTACCGGCCACGATCAGGTCCATCAGGCTTTCCTTCTGCTCGTCGAGCGTCGGGTTCAGCACGTATTCGCCGTTGATGAAGCCCACGCGCGCGGCGCCGATCGGGCCCATGAAGGGCGCGCCGGAGATCACCAACGCGGCCGAGGCGGCCACCATGGCGACGATGTCGGGATCGTTCTCGAGGTCGTGGGCGAGCACGGTCGTGACCACCTGCACCTCGTTCTTGAAGCCCTTCACGAACAGCGGCCGGATCGGCCGGTCGATGAGGCGGGAGGTGAGCGTCTCCTTCTGGGAAGGCGCGCCCTCACGGCGGGGGAAGGACCCTGGGATCTTGCCTGCGGCGTAGAACTTTTCCTGGTAGTTCACCGTCAGGGGGAAGAAGTCCTGGCCGGGCTTGGCCTGCTTGGCGAAGACGGCGGTGGCCAGCACCATGGTCTCGCCGTAGGTGGCCAGCACCGCGCCATCGGCTTGACGGGCCATGCGGCCGGTTTCGAGCGTCAGCGTCTTGCCGCCCCACTCGATGGTCTTTCTCTTGATGTCGAACATTTTCGCTTCTTTCTCATCCCGCGGGCGCATTCCCGGCGGGGGCGGACAGGGTCGGTTTTCCGAAATCCTCTCCATTCGAACAGGCGGATGAGGATTTTCCATGAACCCTCGGCGTACGGGCGCGACCTCGCGTAAGAGGAAGGCCCTTGGAGCGCCGCATCTAAAGTCCCCCGGCCTGTCACGGGGGAGCGGCGAAAGTCGGTCATTCAGACCGCTCCTCCCGGTTGGATCAACCGGGGAGCGGTTCACAGGAGCGTGCGCTTAGCGGCGCAGGCCCAGCGTCTCGATCAGCTTCTGATACCGAGCCAGGTCGGACTTCTTCAGGTGATCGAGGAGCGAACGGCGCGCGGAGACGAGCTTCAGGAGCCCGCGGCGCGAGTGGTTGTCCTTCTTGTGCGTCTTGAAATGCTCGGTGAGGTTGGCGATCCGTTCGGACATGATCGCCACCTGAACCTCAGCGCTGCCCGTGTCCGCTTCGCCGCGGGCATGGGTCTTGATCACTTCAGCCTTGCGTTCGGCCGTAATCGACATCGGGTTCTTCTCCGCTCTTACCAAGATGGAAGACCCGCGCGGGTTCGAGCCGGCCCGCGCGCATCTCGCAAAGAGCGACCACCGACCCGCCCGCCATGGCGGAAACGGTGCGCGAGCCTGGCTTGAGCCGGGCTTTCACCGCTTCAACCTGTCGGGGAACGAGAACGATCGACCGTCCCTGCTTGAGCCGGAAGGCGTCTTCGTCGGTCACGGCCAGCGCCGGGATGTCGTCCAGCGCGGTCTCGACCGGAAGCAACGCCTCCAACTGGCGGGCCTTATGCCCTAAATCCTCAAGCAATTCCAGCGTCACCGCGGAGGCCGCGTCAAACCCTCCGACGCGCGTCCGGCGAAGCTCGCTCACGTGGCCGCAGGCGCCGAGCGCCTCGGCGATGTCGCGGACCAGGGCGCGGACGTAGGTTCCCTTGCCGCAGGCGACCTCCAGGGTGACGTGATCGGCGTCCGGAGCGTCGGTCACCCGCGCCTCGTGGATGCGGATCGGACGGGCCTTCAGCTCCACCGCCTCGCCGGCGCGCGCCAGGTCATAGGCCCGCTCGCCGTCCACCTTGATCGCCGAATAGGCCGGCGGGACCTGGAGGATCTCGCCCAGGAAGCGCGGCAGCAGGGCTTCCACCTGCGACACCGTCGGTCGGACATCGGAGGCGGCCAGGGTCTCGCCCTCGCGGTCGAGAGTGGCGGTGGTGCGGCCCCAGGCGATGGTGAAGCGGTAGACCTTTTCGGCGTCCATCAGGAAGGGGACGGTCTTGGTCGCCTCGCCAAGCGCGATCGGGAGCACGCCGGTGGCCAGCGGGTCGAGCGTGCCCGCATGGCCCGCCTTCTGGGCGTTGAAGATCCGTCGCACCCGGCCGACCGCGTGGGTCGAGGTCAGGTCGTAGGACTTGTCCAGGCAGATCCAGCCGGAAACCGCCTCGCCCTTCCGCCGTCGCCCCATCAGTCCTCGTCCTTCGACCCGGACGGCGGCTGAGGCGTCAGGTCCTGACGCACGCGCGGATCGTCGAACAGCCGGCTCATCCGCTGCGCCTCGTCGAAGCTCTCGTCGTGCAGGAACTTCAGGTCGGGCGTGAACTTCATTTCGATCGAGCGGCCCAGCCGGCCGCGCAGGAACTTGGCGTGGCGGTTGAGACCTCGCACCACCTCGGCGGCGTGGACACCCCCCAAAGGCTCGACAAACACCGTGGCGTGTCGCAGGTCCGGGCTCACCCGCACCTCGGTGACGGTGACCGAGACGCCGGCGAGGGCGTCGTCGGAGATCTCCTCCTCGCGCAGGATCTCCACCAAGGCGTGACGGACCAGTTCGCCCGCGCGCAGCTGGCGCTGCGTAGGGCCTTGGGCGGCATGGCCGCGGTCCGCGTGGCGTTTCATGGAAGCCTCAATACGGCTGGGGCGCGGATCGGACGCGCCGGCTCAGCGGAGGGCGGGCATTTAGGCGGGAAGGCGGGCGGAGTCCAGAGCGGCCCGCCCTACAGCTTCAGCCGCAGCATGGAGAAGTCGCCGTCGAAGCTGGTGAGCTTCCACACCCCGTCTTCCTTGGTGAAGCCCAGCAGGCACGGGCCATCCTTCTTGGTCACGGCGCAGACGCGGCCGTCGGCCAGCGGCTTCAGCGCCGAGGCGATCTCCACGATGTTGGGAATGCCCGTGTCCGAACGGTAGCCGTAGCGTTGCGCCACGAGGCGGAACACCTGCGGCTGCACCAGGGTCTCGCCGGCGAGGTCTATGACCGAGGGCCCGAGCAGGCTCGCCCAGCCGCCCAAGCGCGGGTCGATGCGCTTGTTGAGCTTGGCTTGCATGTCCCGTTTCAGGGCGGCGCGGTCGACATGGGCGTCGAAGGCCGCCTGGTCATTGTCGCGGATCGAGATCAGCAGTGCATGGACATCCCGCGCCGCGTCCAGCCGTTGCACCGAGGCGCAGGCGGCCAGGAGCGAAACCAGGGCGGCGACGAGAAGACCGCGGACCATGACCATCCTCCAGAGCGCTCTCGCGGCGAGGACCTGCGCGTGGCCTTGCGGCCGGTCGCGGCCTACCGCAGCTTGCCCTTCCGCGCGGCCGCCGCCTCGGCGACGGTGACAGCCGGCGCCTTATTTCCCCAGGACGAGCGAATGTAGGTCGTCACCGCGGCCACCTGGGCGTCGTTGAACTGGCTCTTCCAGCTGGGCATGGCGCCGCGGCCGTTCAGCACCGTCGCCAGCACAACCGGCTTGGGGCCTGTGACGACTTTCGATCCCTTTAAGGCCGGAAAGGTGGGCGGCATGCCCGCACCGGTGGCCTGGTGGCAGGCCAGGCAGTTGTCGTCGTAGATGGCCTTGCCGTTGACGGCGGCGGCCGAGGCTGCGGTGGCGAAGGCGACTGCGAGGCCGAGAGCGGCGCTGGCCGTAACAAGTCTGGATTTCATTCGATTCGTCTCGACCCTGTCTGTCGCGCGGCGGCCCTCTCCGGTCCGGCCACGTCGTTTAACGTCCCTCTCAGTCCAGCTATATGCGGAGCCGATCGCCCATTTGCTATAGGCCGTGAGCCCGTTTGCAAAGCGAGCGCATCGACCAGCGCGGACGTCTACAGCGTGCGCTTCACCTCTTCGAGATTGAAGCATTCGATCACGTCGCCGACCTTGATGTCTTGGAAGCCCTGGAAGGTCATGCCGCATTCCTGGCCGGACTGGACCTCCGCCACCTCGTCCTTGAAGCGCTTGAGCGTCTGCAGGACGCCCAGCTCCAGGACCACGACATCCTCGCGCACGATCCGCACCCGCGCGCCCCGGCGGACGACGCCGTCGGTGACGCGGCAGCCGGCGACCTTGCCGACCTTGGAGATGTCGAACACCTGCAGCACCTCGGCGTTGCCGAGGAAGGTTTCGCGCTGGATCGGCGCCAGCATGCCGGACAGCACGCCTTTGATGTCGTCGATCAGGTCGTAGATGATGGCGTAGTAGCGAATTTCGACGCCTTCGCGCTCGGCCAGGTCGCGCGCCTGCTTCGACGCGCGGACGTTGAAGCCCAGGATCGGCGAGCCCGCGCCCTTGGCCAGCATGACGTCGCTTTCGCTGATCGCGCCGGCGCCCGAAAGGATGACCCGCGCCCGCACTTCGTCGTTGGCCAGCTTGTCGAGCGAGCCGACGATCGCCTCGGCCGAGCCCTGCACGTCGGCCTTGATGACCACCGGCAGCTCCGAGACCTTCTTGTCGGCCAGCTTGGCCATCATGTCCGCCAAGGAGGCGGTCGCGACGGGCGCGCCGGTCTTCTCGCGCTTCTGGCGCGTGCGGTACTCGGTGAGCTCCCGGGCGCGGGCTTCGCTCTCGACCACGGCGAAGGGCTCGCCAGGGTCGGGCGTGCCGTCCAGGCCGAGGATCTCCACCGGCGTCGAGGGCGTGGCCTCCTGGACCTGCTCTTCGCGTTCGTTGAGCAGGGCGCGCACCCGGCCCCAGTTGGCGCCCGCCACCACGATGTCTCCGCGGCGCAGCGTGCCGCGCTTGACCAGCACCGTGGAGACGGCGCCCCGGCCCCGGTCCAGCTTGGCTTCGATGACCACGCCGTCGGCGGTGCGGTCGGGGTTGGCCTTCAGGTCCAGCACCTCGGCCTGCAGCAGGATGGCCTCGATCAGGTCGTCCAGGCCCAGCTTCTGGGTGGCGGAGACCTCCACGGCCTGGGTGTCGCCACCCAGGCTTTCAACCACGATCTCGTGCTGCAGCAGCTCGTTGATCACCCGTGTCGGGTCGGCTTCCGGCTTATCGATCTTGTTGATGGCGACGATGATCGGGGCGCCGGCGGCCTTTGCGTGCTGGATGGCCTCGATGGTTTGCGGCATCACCCCGTCATCGGCGGCCACCACCAGCACCACGATGTCGGTGACCGTGGCGCCGCGCATCCGCATGGCGGAGAAGGCCGCGTGGCCGGGCGTGTCGAGGAAGGTGACGCGCTGACCGTCCTCCAGCCGCACCTGATAGGCGCCGATGTGCTGGGTGATCCCGCCATGCTCGCCGGCGGCCACGTCGGTCGAACGCATGGCGTCCAGCAGGCTCGTCTTGCCGTGGTCGACGTGGCCCATGATGGTCACCACCGGCGGGCGGGCGACCAGATGATCGTCCACATCCTCGGCGCCGATGAAGCCCTCTTCGACGTCGGCTTCGGACACCCGCTTGACGGTGTGGCCGAACTCGGTCGCCACCAGTTCGGCGGTGTCGTTGTCGATGACGTCGTTGATCTTCAGCATCACGCCCTGACGCATCAGGAACTTGATGACCTCGACGCCGCGCGTCGCCATCCGGTTGGCGAGGTCGCCCACGGTGATGACGTCGGGGATGACCACCTCGCGGGACACGCGGGCCTGCTCCTGGCCGCCGCCCTTGCGCTTCTCGCGCTCGCGCTCGCGGGCGCGCCGCACCGAAGCCAGGCTGCGCATCCGCTCGGCGCCCTCGCCGTCGCCGGCGACGGTCTGGATCGTCAGGCGCCCCTCGCGGCGTTGCGGCGCGCCCTTGTCGCGGGAGATGGCCTTGGATGGCGCCGCCGCGCGACGACGGGCGTCGTCGTCGTCGTCCGGACGACGGTCGAGGTTCGCGGCGCCGGGGCGCGGCGCCTGGCGGGCGGCGCGCTGGATCTCGGGCGTGGCCGGCGGGGCGGCGGGGCCGATCCGGGGGCCGCGAGGACCGGCGGGGCCGCGCGGGCCGTCCCTCGGGCCGGCCGGCCGCGGGGTCATGGCCGAATAGCGGACGGTGCCTTCGGGGCGTGCGCCGCGGTCGTCGCCGCCCGGACGCGGGCCGCGA
>Ga0105248_10004341_pt1 | contig 15680 bp, 10 predicted proteins | sample KBSS34metaG_FD_81524 | JGI IMG/M metagenome (GOLD analysis project Ga0105248, IMG submission 81524) | Switchgrass rhizosphere microbial communities from Kellogg Biological Station, Michigan, USA - KBS S3-4 metaG | ecosystem: Host-associated > Plants > Roots > Rhizosphere > Soil | place...
AGCTGTGTCAAGATTGGCTCAGGCACGTCAAACTGGTGCCCATCGAAAGGCATGGCCAGGTGAAACTTGGCACCATCGCGCGACAGCTCCTGCACCCGGGCAGTTAGAGCGCCGATCCATGTGGAAAATTCATCGTAAAGCCTCTGTTTATCGCCGGTTTCGAAAAATCCGGTCTCGTCGTAAAACTCGACTTCGTCATCGGTAATCCACTTCAAACCGTGGACCTGCCCCATTTTACGGATGAGGTCGCAGACAAAAATATGATATCCGGGGCCTGCGGACGACGTCGCCGCAGCCAGAAGCAAGGCGCCGTCTTCGCAATTGGAGAGCATCATCGGCTCCGCCCCCGGATGCAATTGCATCATTAGGCAGGGATTGCCCTCATCGTCCTCAGTCCACTGTGTCCATTCCAGCTCTTCGAAGGCGACATTGCTCAGCCATTTTTCAAATTCTTCCAGGGTGGCTCGGTCAAAGACCCGGGTGCCAAGGGGTCCCCCGCTCGAATCTTGCTCAAATAAACCCTTTAGATATAGCCCCAGGCTCATGGCTCCCCCAGCCGTTCAAAGTAGATAGAACATTCTTGACGACTTGGCGCCAGTCCCAGTTGTTCCCGCACCACCCGTGGTGTGGAGCACTCATAGACAGACACAGCCACTAATATCCTTCACGCCACTTAAATTTGTCAATTTGGTAAACGTTGTTCCTGTCGGCAATTCCTTCCAGATAGCGATAGAGATAAAACAGCTCCAGATCCTCATCTTGGCCTAGATATGGCTTGACGATAATTGAATTGCCGATCTGCAAAGAGACTTTAAACTCCTCATCGTCAACAATTAAAACTCGGGCCAGGTCCTTACCATTAGCTTGCACTTTGCGCAAATCTTTCTGGTACATCTCTTTTTCCCGATGAAAATCATAGCGAATCGTGCACTGCGAGCGGTCCCAAATAAACAAGGGCATGGTAATTTCTTGCAAAAGCGCCTTGACGATGGGGCCGACATAGGTAATGGTCGCAGACGACCAGACAGCCAGCTCGAAGTGCTTGGCACAGCCTGAAAGGAACTCAAAAACATGGGGCCGAAAATATATATGATAGGGACCAAGACTCATCTGTGCCTCGCGGCCCAATGGCTCGGTAATGCCCCGAATCAAGGTCTCATCAAGATCTAAAATAAGTAGTGGTTTGTCCAGAGTCGACGGCCCTTTTGTCTACTTGGATATCATTCCACAATTGTCGGCGATTGCCCAAACTTTGGCAACCAACAGGTCATTATTTGCCGCGGGAAGCAGCCGCCGGGCGCGACTGAATTTTGCCCGAAACATTAGTCAAAACCGGGGGCTTAATGCCGGCCGAGGTTAAGGCCTGATGTTGAATGGCCAGCATGTCATACTCGGTCTTGAGCGCGGCAAACTCTCCGGTCAATTGGCGCTCGGCGTCAAGGAGCTTACTTCTCATCTGAAGAGGCGCATCGGCTGCCGCATTATGCGTGGCGGCCAAGCCCAATTTTTCCTCAGCCACACGCAGATCGGCCTCAGAATTATTGACGCGCGACTGGTCCACGCGCAATTGATTGTTGAGGCGCTGTGCATCAGCAGTACTAAGGTCCATCTCGCCGCAGACGTGCGGCGGGCGAATATTGGGCATGTGAAACATCGCGGTGTGCAGCGAGTGTTCGGCCAGCATAGCCTGATAGTCAGCTTCGGTAGCCTTGCAAAAACCCATGGTCCTCTCTACCTGGGCTTGGTGCGCGCGGTAGGCCTCGGCATGCTGCTGGAAAGTAGTCAAATCGGATTGATAGGCCTGGCGCGCTTTGGGATCGAAACTGGCGGCCTGACCGCGCAATTTGGCGGCGTCGCGGATGAGAGCAGCACTGTCGGTATGAAATTGCGTGGCGCGCATTTTGAATGTGTCGGCTTGAGCAATGATAGATTTTGCAGAAGCGACGCGTCCCGGCTGACAGCACTCCTCGTCTTTTGGTGCGGCATTAGCAGCTCGCTGCATCGCAAACAAACAAGTGAGCACGATATTCAAAACACACAACTGCGCTGTGCCTCTGATTTTCATTTGAACCTCCAAAGGTCTCTTCAATTCTCTACTTATGCTTGATTTCTATTTATGCTTGAGGCCAAGGGCTTTGGCTCTCAGCTCCAACACCGGGTCTGCCGGTACAACAGGATCGTCCGTGCTGGGTGTTTCGTCACCGTAGTAACGACAGTACAGTGAGGTGCCCAGAGCTTTCAATCTGGCATCGTCCTTAAGAGCTGACGGTTTCAGCAATTGATCTTTGAGATTGGCCGCCGATTCTTGAACAAACGCCGCTTTTTGCGCGGCCTCATACCGGGCCTTATTGGCCTGCACTATGGCATCGCTGCGCAAATAATTTGATTGCAAGCGACCGAGATTGGATATCTCACGTCCGCCGCGTCCGCCGCCACCACCATAGCCGCCACCGTCGTAGCCGACAAATGCACCGCCGCCGCCACCGAATCCGCCACCACCATAGCCACCGCCGTATCCACCGCCGGCACCATATCCGCCACCAAAATTGGGACCGTATGCAGCAGGAAAACCATTGTTGCCGCCATAGCCGCCATTAGCACCAAAGCCATTGCCATAGCCCGTAAACCGACCGCCATAGCCGGGCTCTGGTCCCCGGTAGCCGTTGGTCGCCCACTCCACTTTGCGCGCTTCCAGATTGCCCAGATAACGACGGAAGTTAGACCACTGATTGCCTTCCTGTCTGTAGCGATTAGCAAGGTCGGCGGCCTGATTATTCAAAGTGCGAATAGTGTGTTCCACTACCTGAGGAGTATCCTGCGGAGCGGCAGCGCGGACTGTATCATCCGCTACCATCTTGAGCAGCATTTCCTTGGCACCGCGACCCTCAGCACCAAACGGATCGACCTGGAAACAGGCTTTGAAAGCCTCTTTCGCTCCTTCTCTGTCTTGCAACTTCAGGAGTGTATCGCCCAGCATACTGTAGGCCTTGGCATTGTTTGGATTGAGTTTGATAGCCTGCTCAAGTTCCTCTGCGGCAGCGTGATAGCGCGTGGCATCGATGTCTTCCTGAGCTTGCAAAAAGAGTGAATTGAAAGAAGCTGGTTTTGCTTTAGCAGTGGCCCCTGAGGCTGAACCAGTAAAAGGTACCGGGATGCCGGGCGGAGGCAAAGTGGCAGACTGACCCACTTCCCCGGGATTGAGCGCGGGATTCGTCGTTGCCTGAGCCGACTTGGTCAGGACAGCTTCCAGCTTAAAGATGCGCTCGGGCACTGGTGCGTGAGTCTGACTGCCGAAGACCAAATTTTCCATGCGAAAAAGGCGGTCTTCCAATTTGTCGTCCGGATAACCGTGTCCGAAGTATTTCTTTTCCAGACGCGAGAAGCGCTGCTCGGGACTTAAGCTGTTAAGGTCGACTGCCCCGTCTTCGACGGCGGTCTCAATTTCTTTGGCCACCGGCTTGGTGTAGTCCACAACCTGGGCCTGCGCAGGCATTGCTGAAAGTAGCAAACCGCTAAAGGCCAAACTGACAAGCAAGACGCGCATTTTGAAAATCCCCCAACTGCCACCTAGCTGCATTTTTGTTGCTTCTAGGCCTCCCCCGGCTTTCCTAAGATATGTTGCCAAGGTGAAGGCAGTGTGAGCGCCCATAAAACGGGTGGATCAACGGCCTCTAATGTCTATATACCAAAGTATGGCCTTTTTAGCCGTCTTAGCCTCAAATCCAATCTCTGTAAGCAATTCGACGGTCCAGGGGTCGTGGTCCAAAAGAGCCAGCAAGAGATGCTCGGGGCGCAGGCTAAGTTGGCTGCCCGAGAAGGTCCTGCTTTGATTAAATGCAGCCACAAGCACAGCCTTAGAATTGTCCGACAGCTCCATTGACACTTCTGAGTTAGCTGTCGCGCCGACATCGGAGGGCAGGCAGCGAGACCGAACGGCGTCGATCAGAGCCGGCAGGCCTTTTTGCGCATTAGTACCAAAAATAAGGTCGGCATACTCGGGTGCGTTCACTGTCGCTAGAAGCAAATGAATGGGCCGCACAAACTCGGCTGGGGGCTCTGGAGCAAATATGTATTTTGCAGCCAGATTGTAAGAGCGGCCAATTATAAGGTTAGTTTCGGCGGCGATTAGCGTATTGTCGATAAAAATTGGCAGGCGGTCGTACGGGTCTGGCTTGCCTGCGGATGTCTTGGGCCAGACTGTGGCGGGATCCTTTGCAGGACCAGGCGAATCTTTTGCCGTTCCAAAATCAGGCTGGGCAGTTTTTATTGCCGGACCAAAATAAAATTCCGGCGTATTAGGCGGTTCCGGTGCGGAAAGACCCTGCCGTTCGGTCACTTTCTTGCGATACTGCCACCAGTGCATAAGGGCTTCGATGGCCAGGTCCCGTCGTCCCATACCGTGTGCCATAGAAGCGCGGTGATACCAACTAGCAGCGGAATCGACGAGGTTTGCGGTCGAGGCTGACGACTTAATGGGCAGAACTTGGCTGCTCAAAACTTCGACAATACGCTCCCTCTCCAGATCTCCGTGGCGGGACAATTGGCGAGTTATGAAGTCTTCGAGAGATCGAGCAAATAAAGTACGCTCAATATTGAGATCGGCAAAAATAGCCGAGGTAATGCCGCTCGGCATTTTCAGCATGGCGAGCAAAAGCAGCTCCACACTTATTTCAACACCTCCCCCGGTACGCAGCCCCACGGCTTTGCTGTAGGCCCAATCTAATTGGACTTCCAGTGCCTCTGACAGAGTAAGTGGCGCACTGGTGAATTCAACGACTCGACTAATATACTTGCCGGCAATTTCCTCGACTCTTGCTTTGCTCAAGCCATTGTCGAGCAAGAACATTCTCAAATCTTTGTTTGAGCAGTCAGCCATGGCATACAGAACGTGCTCACAGTCAAGGAAATTGCGGCCGCTCTCGACTGCGATAATGGCCGCATTGATCATCATTGTCCTGCCCGAGCGCGAAATCACCCTCATTTTCCGGCGCAAGTTGGTGCCAAATTCTAATTTACTTGCCCTTTCGGTTATCTCTACGGTGCCATAAAGAAGTAGCTCCAATCTGTTAATAGCGACTCCAGGGAAGACGCTTTCTCTAGCAATGCCGGCATCAAGAATGGCCATCACAATGTGGTTGCAATCAACCTGCTCAGCGTCGAAGGAGCTGGCAAACTTTGCCGCCTGCGAAAAAATCGCCAAGGTCTCAACGGTCATGAAAATTTCATCGCTACGCATTCGATATTGAGCTGTATTTAAAAGCGCTTGTTTTAAGGTTGGCACATCCAGACCACATTCGAAGAGCATCTGGGATGCAGGCTCGTTCTCGCAGCACATTAATGAATAAATCATCAACTCGGGACCAATAATATCGGTCTGCATGTCTAGAGACATACTGGCAGCATAATGCAAAGCCTTCTCAACCGAGGGAGATAGATTCACACTCAATGCCGAGATACGATCAAGTATCGACCGCAGGCGCTGAGATCCGCTAAGATCGAAATCCAAATACTCGCGCAGATTTGTCAATAAATCAGCCGCGTCCGAATTGTTTGAGGAAAGCAACTGCAAAACCTGTGCATTCTGACTTTCCAATAGTCCATAAAGTAAATGCTCAGCAGAAACGGCCGCGGCTTTGAATGTCAAAGAACGCTCCAGTCCTTTGTAAAACGCATCCTCTAGCGAAGGCTCAAAAACAATATTTTTTGGTTCTGCCGCAGCAGCAGGTTTTGGTGCCGACTTCTTTTTGGCGGCTTTGCTTTTCTTCTGGACCGGACATTTGTCAGCAGCTGAAAATTTAGCGGCAAAATCAAAGTCAATCTCCAGCGAACGCAAAAGTGTAGCGGCGTAGCTTGAAGTGTACAGCAAGCCATATATCAAATACCTTCCATCAACGACAGAAGAGCCACACTCCTCGGCCTTCTCTAGAGCAGTCTGCACGGCTAAGCCCACTACCGGCTCACAGACCACACCATAAATTAGCAAGCCAAAAGAAGCTATTCGTGCAAACTTGGACGAGAAAATAGAATATTTAAAATCATGGTCACGGCACAGAGCTTCTGCATCTGACTGCACTCGCATCAAATCTAGATGTAGACCATCTATTACCCACTTCAAGCCCTTATTCTCGCTTAGCAGCATAGCGAGAAACATGTGCTCAGGCGCAATTTTTGAACATCCAAAGTGGCGGGCACAGACCATTGAACTGACTAACAATTCTGCGACACTGGCATCCAAACCACCTGGTCCCAACGATTTAGGAATGGGCACCGCGGAAAGAGCAGCTTTGCTCCTGATCAGTTTTGCGGTCACACCCCAAGCATGTAGATATTTAGCGGCGGCAGACCGGCCATCTTCAAGCAGAGCAAAGAACACATGCTTGGCCTGGAATTGCGCAAAACCATGTTTTGAATACTCTGCAATTGCGCCTTCCATAATAGAGAGACTAACGGGATCGAGATGTCTGAGGTCGAAGTTGCCGGCTTCATATGTCGAACCCGTTTCAGCACGGGGAGGAAGCCCGTAAAACCTAGGTGGTATTGATGCACCACTAATTAAGGTTCGATAAAGCTCTTCGTCAACCCTCAACTCTTCGCCGTTACCGTCATACCGATGAAGCAGACAGGTGTTCACCTCATTCTTAAAGCTGGCAAGGTCGCTGATCAGGTCCGAAAGTATTGCTTTAGCTCGACTATCTCCTCCAGACAAAATAGCCCAAAGTATATGAACAGTTGAGACAAACTCATGCTTTTGCAAGCGACACTTCTTACGCGCCATCTGTAGCAGACGACGACAATTAGAATCAAAAAGAAGACACTCCAAATCACTCGGTATCAATCTGCCGGCAATCGCTTGACTGGCCGCACCTCTAACTTGCATTGCACCGACGCCGGCCTTGCGCAGCAGTTTACCGCCCCAGCCACCTTGCTCCAAAGTCAAACCAACTAGTATGGAAGTTGAGTTTATCTTCCGACTGGCAAAGGAAAATGTAGCCGCCTCGATGCGCGCGAAAAGCATGGCGAAATTTGCGGCGGCAGAGAAGTCACCTTCCGGCATCTCAATCGACAAGTCGTATGTGCTCTCAGCGCCGGTTGAAGACTCGCTCGGGGAAGAAGAAGTTGCAGCGGCAGGAGCTTCTGGCGGCGACACCATATGTTCAATTGATTCTGGCCTGTCCTCGCCGGCCTTAACGCCGTACAAAATTTCTCGCACAACGCATTGCCCGGGGACGAGAAGAGCGGAAGCAAATTCCAGAAGCGAAACCTGCCCATTGGCTCCAACGGCACTTGCCCTGATAGCAAGCTGTGTTAATAGTTCATCCACTTCTGGGCTAAACGGCACAGAGCTACCGGACTCAGGCAGACGCTCCTTATTGCTGCCGTAAGTCTTCTCAATTTGGTCTCTAATTTCATCCGGCTTAAGTCCGCTCAGACGAAAAGTCTGACCCATAGATGTATCCATTGATGACATGGCCAACAACAGATGATCCATCGTGACTGACTCATGGCCAAATCGACGCGCCATATCTATGGCGCTGTAAATCATTGCTAGAGCCTGGTTGTCGAGCTTTTCTAACATACGGCGGGGCCGCCGGTCGGTCGCTACATTACTAGCTTATCAGCATGGGCGCCGCGACAAAACAATTAGGAAAGTGTTCTGCTAGCCCAAAAACTGTCGGTACAGATGTTAAATTCTAGTGACTTGGCGCCTCGGGACCTCAATTTTGCCTACTTCTCACAGCAATCCTCATAGCAAAGTCCTAATTTGCCTGTTTTTTGCCGCACTGCTGAGCCTTTCAGCCTGGCCTGCCACGGCCGCGCCCCCTACCGCAAAACTCTGGCTCAGCGTCCCCATATTTTATGTAGGGGACCGCAAACGCCCCGGTGAGCAGCCACTCGGCAAAAAGAATGATATTTCCTGCAAAAACATCACCTACGGCGTCGTGCGCATCGGATTGCCGCCCAGTCAGTGGAACGCCGCCCAGCTGGACAGCCTCAGCCTCTGGGGATGCAAGACGGTTCCGGCCGTCGAGGGCAAGAAACTTCTGGGCAGTTTCAATAGCCAACTTATGGCCAGCGGTGTCACAGTAAACACCAATTTCGAGCAACTGAGCATCTGCGCGACACCGGCAGCGGTGGCGGCCAAGGCCATTCCCCAATTTCTAGTGGATCCATTGAAGGACGCAATCGATAAATGCCCGGAGCATCAGGCTGTGCTATTTGTGCACGGATGTTGTATGTCGAGGAACGAAGTCCTGAACAAATCCGCACAGCTCAGTGTCGGTCTCGGCCGCCCAATTCTAATCTACGACTGGGCCACAGTCGGCAATATGGAAGCACCGCCACTGCCCGAATGGAACTCATACAGACAATCGCAAAACGCGCTGGACATCAGTGAAATCGTCCTGCCTCGTGCACTCGATCAAATAATGCAACAGCTCGACCATCGCGAAGTAATCGCCATCGCGCACAGTCTCGGCTGCAAACTTCTGGTCAACTATCTTTCCTCCGGCCAGGCAGCGCTTAAATTCAAACAAGTGCATCTGGTGCGCCCTGATTACAGTCTGCCTGCTTTCTTTTTGCGCTGCGGCTCAATCATGCAGCACACAGAAAAAGGCTATCTATACTTTTCCAACAACGACGTGCCGCTTCTTGCCGCCAACTTGCTCAATGTCGACACACCTCGCGCCGGTAGACCAGAGCGCCTTGATAAAATTCTCGGTCCAGACGCCACCGTGCCGACCAATTATCCATACTTTCTCGATGTCTCCGAAATCGACGGCGGGCACAACATACCGCAGGATCTGATCGATGAAGTCAGTCGCTACGGGACGAAAGGTGACCTGCCGCATTTCAGGTTGACGCCTTGCAAAAATGCAAATATTTTAAATGCAAGACCGAAGCGTTAAGGTCAAGAAGCTGGAATATCAGGATTGAATTTTCGGATCGCGCTGATAAGCACCTTGGGTTCAATATCCAATGAATTCAACACGCTAAGCACGTCCCGGTTTTTGTGTACAAGTAAGGCCATCAGATAATGGTCGGTCCCAATATAAATACTGCGGCTAAACTGAGCAACTTTCAACGCACCCAGCAAAGCAGCGTGCACCTGATGGTCAAAATGGACGTCGTTTTGAGGACGAAATTGACTTTGTTTGACACGCCTGAACCATCTATCCAAATAACTGATCAGAGCTTCCTCTTTAATCCCAACGTGGTCCAGAGCTTTCGAAGCGTTTCCCGGAGCTTTGAGCAATCCAAGCAGGACAAACGCTCCGCCAATGCGATGCTCGCTGTATGATTTTGATACAGCGATAGCAAGCTTGAAAGCCCTATCAAGATCTGAATCGTTGACGTGCGTCAAATCCGAAGGAAAGGTACTAAATTGCAATTGCGCCTTCTCGGCTCGTCTTGCACTATCCAACTGATAACTCGGGTTGGCAGCCACATCCGAGTCGACCGGTGTACTATCCTTAAGACGCTCAAACAAGAGCATTAAACAGGGATCGGATGATTCCATCACCGCTTTCAATAAATGTGCCGGTAAAATGTGTTTCTCACCGGCGGCGGTGGCAATGTTTAGCGCGTGCTCCAGCGTGTCGACAAAGCTACTGTGCAATAGACCTGAGGCATCAGGCGCACAAAGAAGTCCATCCAAATGGGTCACGATAGTGCGAATATCAATACCTTTATTGCGACGCAAAAATTCCTTAAAGGCTGCAAAATGAGGATGATTACCAGCTAAACCCATTAATAAATATTTCGCATCGCAAGGTATAGCTCGCATTGGAGCATATTCGCCCAGCGCAATCGTCACAATGCGGTGACTTGATGGGGTCAGTAGATTCATGTCAAAATCGCCGCGGCTGGGAGATAGAAAAGTAGAGCTGTACAATCTGGCGTTAGCCTCCAGCTCAAGAATCTTTCCTTCTGCGTAATTAAATGTTGTTTTCTTCGCCAGCGTTGCAAGAACTTCAAACAGATTGGATCTGTACGAAAGCAGCCACTGCCTGGAAGTGGCTTGTGTATTACCCACGATAGCTAAGAGAAGGCTTGTTGTTGTGACGAAACTCTCTCCCCTCCTCCTACTCCAGTCACGAGCACTGCGTATGATGCGCCGCGAAGTTTTTGAAAAGTGAACCGCTGCAAGGTCAGCTTCACTTACCGGTCGAGCCTCTCCTTCTGATTTTTTTCTCAGGGCGCGCAGAGTAACGCCCCAGTGCCTTAAGAAATGGCCGGCAAAGCCACTCTGTTCGCAGACCAGCCCGACAAGCATACTTTCCGAATCGAGTTGCATTTTCTTATAATTGAACATTGCCGCTTCCACGCGGGCGAACAACATGGCGTAGTTAGCGGCCTCAGTAAAATCTCCGCAGGCGAAGGGTATCGTTGAATCGCATACAACAAAAGGTCTATCTGCTTTGGGCCAGACAAACTCACTTTCAGATGCAGTCGAAATATATTTAGACTGCGTCTGCGATGGAGCAGGCGGGGCTGGTGGAGCAGGTGGAGCGGGTGTCACGGATGGAGCGGGCGGAGCAGGCGACATCATCGATGGCGGCATCACCGTCAATGGCGCATTAGGCGGCATTCTGGACATGACGGCTTCCGGCAAAGTTAAAAGTCGAAGCACCACAGGTGACATTGGAAGCAAGTCATACACGATTTTCAACGGCAGCGGAACATTCTCTGGGCGTGGCACCGTGGTGTTCATCCGTTCAAGCAAATCAACGAAGTCTTTGCGCAAAGGCGGTGTAAGGTCGACGGATGCACCCGGCGGGCGGGGACAGAGACGCTTCATACGCAAGACAATTGCGTCATAGTCGTGTCCGTTGCGCCTCATCATCTCCATGAGCTGACCGGGCAGCGGGTTTGCAGCAAATACAAGGAGCAGATGCTCCGGCCCAACTTCCGGGTACCCCAAGGCGCGCGCTTCATCAGTAGCGCGCTCAATTGCTTGAGCTACTTCAGGAGCGAATTTTTCTAGCACATCCTCGGCCGGGCTACTACTTACTCGTATGTAAATTGTGCCACAAACCGGTGAGGATAGCCGCGCTCATATCTTCGGGTTGCTTCACACCCTTCTTGCTGTACCACTGACCCAGGCGCGAGGCTTTGTACATGCCCCAGTTGTTGCGCATCTGCAGGCCGAGGCTGAACTGATATGAGGCCATTTCATCCAGGCCGATTATTTTCATGTCTTCGATAGCTTTGGGCGGCAAAGTCTTGAGCAATTCTTTTATGGCATCTTCTTGATTCGACGGGATATAAAACCCTGTCAGAGTCTTGTCGTCGTCGTCTTTGCGCCAGGTCATTGTTTCCAGATGACGGTTAAGCAAAAACATGCGCGCCGACGGGTGGTCCCAGTTAATCTGACCGACAACCGCTACGCCTTCGGCAAACGGCAGTGCCAGATCATATGTGGGCTGTATTTCAAATTTACAATCGTGATCGATATAACCAAACTTGTTGCCCTGGCGCACGGCGGAATTGCCTTCGTGAAAGGGGAAGGCACGGTCAAGCTTGGGCTCAATAACCACATTACCCTGGCGGTCGATAAAGCCCCAGTGCACGCCGTCTTTAACAGGGCAGACACCCTCACGGAAGAATCCGACATCCACATATTTCGGCTCGACAATGATTTTACCGCTGGGATCGATGACACCCCATTTGGTGCCTATCCTTACGCAAGCGCGTTCATCTGAAAATTTTCCCGCTTCATCATACTTCGCCGGAATGTCGAAGTTCGCGTCCTTATCAATGTAGCCCCACTTATCTTTCAATTTTGCCGCGGCAAGATTTTCATAAAAAGGCAGCGCTTTTTGAAACTGAGGCTTAATGGCAAAGTTGCCCAGGCGGTCGATATAACCGAATAGTTTGTCTTTGCAGGCGGGCGCCAGGCCCTCGCGAAACTCTTCCACCGACGCAAACTGCGGATTGATTACATAACCACCACTGCGATCGATAAAGCCCCAATTGAGCTGTGACGAAGCCGGTATCAACCCCTCTGAATAGTGGCCGATAGAGGAGTACTCTTCTTTTCCGATTGGTTGTCCTTCAATGCCTATAAGCACACTGCCGTAGGAACCTTTTTTGACTGCCGCGGCCACCCCGCCTTGCAATACGTCGACGGCTTCGTAGTCCAGCTTTTGCACTTTCTTACCGTAGTGGTCTATCCACCAGAGAAACAAGTGCGTGCTGCTGTCGAGCTTCCGATGAAGGTCGATATTTTGAAGCAGTTCCTCTTCGGACAAACCCTCCACCTGGTAAGGATCGGCCGCCGCCGGCAGAGCAGAAATAGTGCCCAAACAAGGTACGAGCGCCAGGCTCATGGCCATAAGAGACAGCCGACGAAGAAGAGTAGACTTAATTGACCTGAACAAAATGTATTTCCTTCAAACTAAGACCAGTAAAGTATAAGGGAGTAGGACAACCGGACGGTGAAAATGTTGAAAAAACGCGAGGCCGCGCTGCTGACATCCACCATAATGGCCGTATTACCGGGCTTTATCCCATGGGGCGGCCTGGTTCAAGCACAAGGTCAAACACAGGGACAAGCCCATGGCCTGACCAGCGCCAGAGAAACGCTGGTGAAAGTCTTAAATCTCAGCAATAGCAGCAAGCTTGCGACAAAGCCGGCGCTGGCAATGCTTTCGGGAGTAGCGAGGGGCTGGGATCTGAAATCCCTTGGCACATTGCAACCACAGCCGGACAAAATTATGGCGATTGACGCCAACCATGCAGTCGGTCGCACGCAATGGTCGGGCAAAGATGGTCAGACGACCGATTACTATTTTTATCTAGTTAAAGATATCGACGGCCAATGGAAAGTTGAAGACTGCCGCAGCCTGGCTTCAATCGGAGTTGCCTGGGAAGCTCGCAAAAAGCTCAAAGCGAAGAAGAAGCTGAGCGCCGAACAAATATACCAGATCAACAATATGAACTTGCTCTTGAGCAGCGACGCGCAACTTTCCGCTTGGTTTAAAAACAATAAAAATAGACTGGACGCACTATACCGCCTGGCCAAGGCGCTGCCCAAGCCTTATCCAGCTATTATTAGAGCCTCGGACAAAAAATACGGAACCATCGCTTCCACCATTGCCGCTCTCAATCTAGACAGCATATCAATGGCGGAAACAGGCGAATTACAGGTTATTCTCGGTGGTTTCGATCGCGATTTTGTCGGCTTGCTCTACTCGGATAGAAAGGGCAAACTACCGCCCGTATCGCCGCGCGCCTGGCTCTGGGTAGAGGATCTGGGCGGGCACTGGTATTTGTTCAGGCACACTTAATTTGTTCAGGCATAGATAATTTGCGCCGCCGTTGGCGGTTTAAAAACAATCCAAAAACTGTTTGGTCACCCCGGAGAAAATGGCGCACTGCTGTTACCCTGGAAAAGTCTGAATGAACTCTGGTGTAGTTTAGGTGACGATTCTATGCTCTGGTCGATAAAACCTTTGCGCCTGACTATCATCTCGGTGGCCGGATTTTTCCTGGCTATTGTCATGTACGCTGCATTCTGGGCGGCATGGTATCGCATTCCCGCGCAACCGCCAAAAACAGTTGATCTGCGCATGTCACCCGCGCAGGATGCTCGCTACCTCACTTTTTGCGCGGGCTTGGCGGGCAATCCGCATGGATTTCCAGGACACGCCTATGTTGTCTGGAGCAAAGTCGCTAATGCTGATCCAATGAAGGCAGATTCAATTGGATTTATTCCCCAGCGTTACAACGATCAGTTTATTTCGCCCTTCGTCACAGTGCCCGGGATGTTGCACTATCATGCAGCCCTCTACAATCAGCGTAACTTAGAAACTCTGACAGTGATCGTCGATCCAATTACTTATGAGAAAACGATCGCTGAGCGAATGATCTGGGAAGACACGGAATTTCACGCGGTCACTCGCGATTGCGTTTCATTCACCACAAAAATAGCTCAGACTGCAGGATTGAAAGTACCGCAGACACGCTGTCTCTATCCGCAGGATCAAATCAAGCAGCTCAAAGCCCTCAATGCTCTTAACAAGAACGCAGGCCAATGATACTGGAAGCATCACATCAATGAAATCGCAGATTTACTGCTGAGCAATGCGGCTGGTGGCTTTTTGCATCACAACGTTGGCTTCAGCCGCACGACCGGTTCGGCGCAGCATCTCACTATAGTTGGATGCTACATTTACGAGTTGCGGGCTATTGGGTCCGCCATCGGCTTCGAAGATTGAGATGGAGCGCTTAAATAGGGGTTCAGCCTCACCTGTGCGGCCCTGTCCCAGATAGAGCAAAGCTAAATTGTTGCAGGCATTTCCGACCGGCACACTGTCTTTGCCGCAGGCGCTTTCGTATATGGAAAGTGCGCGCTTATAGAGCGGCTCGGCATCGCCATATTTCTTTTGGGCCCGGTAGAGTTCGCCTAAATTATTGGCTGAGTTTGCAACATCGAGACTGTTTGGTCCGGATGTCTTTTCAAATATATCAAACGACCACTTGAGCAGTGGCTCGGCCTGCGAGAGTTTGCCCTCTGCGTAGTAGAGACTGCCTAGATTGTTGCGGACATTGGCGGCGTCAGCACTGTCTGCACCAGAGGTCTTTTCGTAAATTGCCTGTGCTTCTTTAAAGAGAGCTTCAGACTCGGGCCAGTGATGCGATTCGAAATAGAGTTGGCCCAGGCTGTTTTCGCTCTCGGCAATTTCTCTGGCGCCAGCGTCCAAATTGTCTTCGCGAATCGTCAGCGCCTGTTGCAAGACAGACTCGGCTGCTTCAAATTTCCCCTGGCGCATGTAGGCCAGACCAAGTCCATTCAAGCTTTTCGTCAAAGCGACCATCTGCGGCTTCATATCTTTGTGCTGCAAGTCGGAAGCCTTTTTAAAGGATTGAGCGGCATCGTTGGTTTTGCCTTCCTTGGCATAAACATTTCCAAGATCGATTAGGAGATCGGCCTGGGCAATTGAACCGTTCGGCTCAGCCTTGACTTTCTCATCAAGGGCTTGCTTAAGTTTCGACTCAGCTGCCGAGAAATTATTCTTGGCCACTTCAGAGGCGGCATCACTGCGAACATTGGCTACGTTATTGAGACTACAACCCATAAAAGCGACTGAGGCAAAGGAAAATGCCAACAGTACCGGCAAATGTTTCTTGCCATTATTCAATACTTTATTCACGACATATCCCCTAACGCAAATGCTTAAACATACCAACACCAAGACCAATAGCCGCACCAACCCCAGTGGCTTGTAGGGCGCGTCTATGACCACGACTGCCGGCGGCGCCAAGGCCAAGTCCGACAAGAGATCCCGTGGCTACATCACGCATGATAGGGTGGCGCTTGAGTGTTGTACTGGAGCGTACCAAACCAACGCCGGCCCCAGCACCACCACCAATCAAAGCGCCGCGGACAACACCGTTTCCTGTTACCAGTCCAGTCAGTGCGCCGGCTCCAGCTCCTACTCCCGCTCCAATCGAAGCGGCTTTGACCTTAGGATGACGCTGGAAGAATGTGCGATTGTCCTGCACATAAACTGTTCGAATTAGCGGCCGCTGCGGATGAAAATTGCGCGTGCCGTCATAGGCATTGCCGCTGTAAGTGCGGGTATTAGTCTGCACTACGGTAGGCCCGATATAACGAGTAACAGCCGGTGGGCTGTTGTCAAATTGTGCTTGTCTTGAGACTAGCGGTATGCTCTGAA